>Ga0116187_1003399_pt1 | contig 14797 bp, 13 predicted proteins | sample AD_JPNNA6_MetaG_FD_89755 | JGI IMG/M metagenome (GOLD analysis project Ga0116187, IMG submission 89755) | Active sludge microbial communities of municipal wastewater-treating anaerobic digesters from Japan - AD_JPNNA6_MetaG | ecosystem: Engineered > Bioreactor > Anaerobic > Digestate | place... | reverse complement strand
CGTTGCTCCGACCCACGTCGACGGCCGTGATCCTGCTTCTCATCATCAACGCCTTCCAGGCCTTTGACGAGTTCTTCAACATCCTCTCCACGATGGGCAACTACCCGCCCTACGCCCGGCCGCCCTTGGTCTACCTCTACTACATCGCCCTCGGCTCTGGTCAGGACTTCGGCAACGGCAGCGCGGGCGCGGTGATCCTCACGCTCGTCATCGCGCTGGTCGCCATCGTGCAGGGCCGGATCATGCGCCTGGGCAAGGAGGACTGATGGCCGTCGTCGACAGGAGTGCCACCCACCGGGTCGGGACAGCACTGCGCTACGCCGCCCTCATCGTGGCCACGATCCTCTTCCTCATCCCCTTCTACCTGCTGTTGCGCAACGCGTTGATGGCCAACACCGACTACAGCAGCCCGACGTGGCACTGGCTCCCCCCATCGATCCACCTCGAGAACCTCACCAACCTCTTCGCCGACCCCAACCTGCACTTCGCGCGGGCGATGTGGAACTCCACCTTCATCGCGGTGACCCAGACCATCGGAGTCCTGATCATCTCCGGTCTGGCCGGCTATGGACTGGCGCGCATCCCCTACCGCTGGTCCAACGCTGTCTTCTACACGATCACCGCCACGCTGCTCATCCCCGCCGCCGTGACCTTCGTCCCCAGTTTCGTCCTCGTCTCGAGCCTGGGCTGGATCTCGACGCTGCGGGGCCTGATCATCCCGGGTCTCTTCCAGGCGCTGGCCACCTTCCTCTTCCGTCAGTTCTTCCTGAGCTTCCCCAAGGAGATCGAGGAGGCCGCCTTCCTCGACGGGCTCGGCTACTTCGGCACCTTCTGGCGAATCGTCGTCCCGAACTCGCTGGGCTTCGCCGCCGCCATCGGCACGATCACCTTCATCGGCTCCTGGAACGCCTTCCTCTGGCCACTTGTCATCGGCCGCGATGCCGAGTCCTGGACGGTCCAGATCGCCCTCTCGACATTCGTCACGGCCCAATCAGCCAACTACGCCCAGCTCTTCATGGGTGCCCTCGTCGCCATTGCCCCACTTCTGTTGATGTTCCTGTTCCTCCAGCGGTGGATCGTCGCGGGCGTCGAGCGGACCGGCATCGCCGGCGACTGACTCAGCAGCGCGCTACCGGGCCCCATTTGTGACCCCAGGTTCGTCGCGTATGCCCCGGCAGTGCCACCCTCTCAACGATTTGTGCCCCCAGGTTCGTATGCCGTGGCGCCTCACCGCTCAGGGCGTCCGACCGACGAATCTGGGGTCACAAACTGAGCGTCGCAGTGCCCAAAGGTGGCTGAACCGACGAACCTGGGGTCACAAATGGCAGCGGGAGTCAGTGCAGGCCGTGCAGGTCGCCGAGGCGAGCGATCGTGGCCGAAGCCCGACGGCAGGCGCTCACAGGAACGTGCGGCACGATGTCCTGGAGGAAGGCATACCGACGCCTGATCGACTGCGTGTAGGAGTCCGTGGCCTGATTGCCCTCCAGGCAATGCCACCAGTCCGCGATGTCCCCCCAGCCCGGCGCCGCCAGCGAACCACCGAACTGTTGCAGCGCAAGACTGCTCGCCAGCGCCGAGAACGCCAAGCGGTCCTTGAGGGACCAGCCGGCCAACGTCCCCATGACGAGCGCAGCGCCGAAGACATCCCCGGCCCCGGTGGGGTCAAGAGCCGGCACCCGCAGAGCGGGGATGTTGGCCTCCTCGCCCGTCGTGGCATCGATGGCCAGTGCACCATCGGCACCATTGGTCACGACGGCCAAAGGCACGCGATCCGCCAGTGCATAGAGCGCCTCCTGGGCCGTGCCGGTGCGTGTGTAGGCCATGGCCTCGCTCGCATTGGGCATGAAGGCATCGCACATGGACAGCCGGTCGAGCACCGTTGTGGACCAGGTCTCGGTGGGGTCCCACCCGACGTCGGCAAAGACCATCGCTCCGCCGGCCTTCGCCTTCCGCACTCACGACCCCTCGTCGTCAGTGGACTCAGCCAGATCGATGATCACTGCGCGCGTCGACGGCGGTTCACCGATCATCTCGGAGGCGCACACGGGCGCGGGATGGGCGTGGGTGACCATCGACCGATCCCGATTGACCGACATGGACACGGTCACCGGTGAGTGCCAGTCGTCGAAACGGCGGGCGTGCGACAGGTCGATGTGTTCGCCGTCTTCCAGTGTGTCCCAACAGAAGTCGCCATAGCCGTCTCCACTGAAGGCAGCGGCCAGCGAGGTGCGAAGACCAAGACGGCGCGTCGCCACGGCGAGGTTGGCGATGCCGCCGGGACAGGAGGCCATGCCCTCGGCCATGATCTCGGTGCCACCCTCGGGCGGACCGGGCAGGCCGGCGAAGATGATGTCGAGGAAAACCGTGCCCCACAAGAAGACGTCGAAGTCCGGCCCATCCCCCGTCCGCAACCCTGCGAGCGGGTCAAAGGTGTTGAGCGGCATACCGATCGGGCTCCTCTCCGGAGCCCGAGCCTAGCGGTTCGAGTCTCTCCCCACGGTGAGGACGAGATGTTCGATCGCGGTGTTGCGCGACGAACGAAGACCTGCCACCAGGGGTTCTCGCGAGCGGTCAAGAACGAGCTCGACGGTGCTCGCCAGGAAGATCGGCTTTCGGAACCACACCTGGCTGGTGGCGGCACCCTGGGCAGCCGTCCCAAGAGCCGCGAGCACCCGCGCGTAGGACCACATGCCGTGCGCGATCGGCGACCGAAATCCCATGGCCTTGGCGGTGATTGACGACATGTGGATCGGGTTCACGTCACCGGACACCCCGGCATACTCACGTCCCAACCCGCTCGGAAGGCGCCATTGCGCGACGGGGAAACCCGTCGGCATGGCCGGTGGCGCGAGGCGGGCGGGCTGTGAGGCAGCGGCCGCGTCGCCCTTGCCGCGAGCCAAGTAGGTGCTGCGCCCCTCCCACACCCTCTCCCCGTCGACGTCGACCTCGGTGACGAGATCGACGGTCCGCCCCTTGCTGTGGGGCTGGAGGTTCTCGGCCCGGACGGTCAGGTCCAGAGCATCGTCCGCCGTGAGCACCCGGTGCACGGTGATCGTGTTCGCGACATGGACCAGGCCCATCATCGGCATCGGGAAGTCCGGCGCCGACATGGTGAGGGCCTGCAGCGGGAACCCCAGGACATGCGGAAAGGTGTGTGGCAGAACGTCGCTCACGTCGAAACCACAAACCCGTTGGTATGCCGTGAGCTCACCTCGGTCGACCCGGTGGCCAACGAGTCGTAGGGCTTTGTCGGGCACGCTTCGGCTGGCCGCGTTCCTGCTCCCGCGGCGCAGTGCGGCCTTGGCGAAGATCGGGACGAGGCTCGGCCGAGCCTCCAAGGTCGTGACCGTGGTCACCGTCAGGCCCCGAGCATCATCTGGCCGCAGACACGGATCGTGTTGCCGGTGACGCCACGACTGGCGTCCCAGGCGAAGAAGCCGATCGTCTCGGCGACATCGACCGGCAGTCCGCCCTGGTTGAGGGAGTTCATCAACCGGCCGACCTCGCGCGTGGCGAAGGGGACCTTCGCGGTCATCTCGGTCTCGATGAAGCCCGGGGCGACGGCGTTGACGGTGATCCCCTTGGCCACCACCGACGCGTCCGCAGCCAGAGCGCTCGTCATGCCGATGACCCCGGCTTTGGATGCGCCGTAGTTGGTCTGGCCTCGATTGCCCGCGATACCGGCGATGGAGGCGACATTGACGATGTGCCCGCCGTCCCTGATCGCCGGGACGAGAGCCTGGTTCATCCGCAGGATCGAGAGCAGGTTGACATCGAGGACAGAGTGCCAGCGCTCGGCATCCATGTTGGCGAGCAACTTGTCCCGCGTGATGCCCGCGTTGTGCACGACGATGTCGAAGCCGCCGTGGCGGGCCAGGGCGTGCTCGACGATCTTGGCACCGGCATCATCGGCGGTGACGTCCAGTTGCAGCGCCGTCCCGCCGAGCCGGTTGGCGACCTCGGCGAGAGGTCCTCCGGCGGCCGGGATGTCGACGGCGATAATCGTGGCGCCGTCACGCGCGAGCACCTCGGCGATCGAAGCGCCGATGCCTCGAGCGGCACCTGTGACCACCGCGACCTTGCCCGCCAGCGGCTTGTCCCAGTCCTCAGGCATCGCGATGTCAGCCACCGGGACGTCGACACGGAAGACCTGGGCATCGACGTAGGCCGAGCGTCCGGAGAGCAGGTAGCGCAGGACGGCCTCGAGCCCGCCCTCGGCACCGTTTGCCACATGGATGGTGTTGGCCGTCGAACCGCCGCGCAGCTCCTTGCCGATCGAGCGGACGATCCCCTCGACTGCGCGACGCGCAGCCGCCTGCTCGACGGTGGTCGCCGACTCCGGCGGACGTCCGATGACGATGATCCGGCCCGTCGGCTGCATGGTCTTGAGCGCCGGTGCCACGGTCGCCCGCAGCGTCTCCAGGTCGGCTGGGCCCTCGATGTCGGTGAGATCGACCACGACGGCAGCCACAGAGGTCGAGGGCATCGTGGCCACGGAGACACCCGCAGTCTCGACGATGGCCCGCACTCGGCCCGCCACCGCGCCCTCACCGTGGGCGGCGACGAGCACCGCCCCCGGGATCAACGACGCGCCGGGCTTGTAGCGGCGGAGGCGCGTCGGGCGGGGCAGACCCAGCGCCGTGGCGAGTTGCTTGCCGACTCCCCCGCTGACGAACTTCCCGTAGTCGAAGGCCATGGCTCAGGCCCCTTCGAGGATCGCGACGACGCCCTGCCCACCCGCAGCGCAGATCGAGATGAGACCACGACTGCCCGGACCCTTGTCGTGCAGCATCTTGGCCAGAGCGGCCACGATGCGCCCACCCGTGGCCGCGAACGGGTGTCCAGCCGCGAGGGAACTGCCGTTGACGTTGAGCTTGTCCCGATCGATCGACCCCAAGGGGGCGTCGAGCCCGAGCCGGCCGCGGCAGAAGTCCTCGTCCTCCCAGGCTTTAAGGGTCGACAGAACGGTCGCGGCGAAGGCCTCGTGGATTTCGTAGTAGTCGAAGTCCTGCAGGGAGAGTCCATTGCGCGCGAGAAGGCGCGGCACGGCATACGCCGGCGCCATGAGGAGGCCCTCATCACCGGAGACGAAATCGACAGCAGCGGTTTCCCCGTCGACGAAGAAGGCCTGGACGGTGAGTCCGTGCTCCTTGGCCCAGTCCTCGCTGCCCATGAGGACGACCGACGCGCCGTCGGTGAGCGGCGTGCTGTTGCCGGCCGTCATCGTCGCACCCTCTCCCTTGCCGAAGACCGGCTTGAGGGTGGCGAGCTTCTCCATCGAGGAGTCCGCCCGGAGGTTGGCGTCGCGCGAAAGTCCGAGGTAGGACGTCATGAGGTCGTCGTGGAAGCCACGCTCGTAGGAGGCGGCGAGGTTCTTGTGGGAGGCGACGGCGAGCTCGTCCTGCGCCTCCCGCGTGATCTTCCACCGCTTGGCGGTCTGGGCCATGTGCTCGCCCATCGACAACCCGGTGCGGGCCTCGGCGTTGGAGGGCGTCGCGATGCCGAAGTCGGTGGGGCGCAGGCCGGTGAGGGCGAGGAGCTGGTTCTTGGGACCCTTGGCCCGGTTGACCTTGAGCAACTTCTTGCGCAGCTTCTCGCTCACCGTGATCGGCGCGTCGGAGGAGGTGTCGACACCTCCCGCGATCCCGGAGTCGATCTGGCCGAGCTTGATCTTGTTGGAGACGATGATGGCGGCCTGCAGGCCCGTCCCGCAGGCCTGCTGGACGTCGTATGCCGGGGTGGTGGGTGAGAGCGCCGAACCCAGCACCGTTTCGCGGGCCAGGTTGAAGTCGCGGCTGTGCTTGATGACCGCACCAGCCACGACCTCGCCGACCTGCTCACCCGCCAAGCCATAACGGGCGACGAGGCCGTCGAGCGCGGAGGTGAGCATGTCCTGGTTGGAGGCCTCGGCATACGCCCCGAACTGCCGAGCGAAAGGAATGCGGTTGCCGCCAAGGATGGCAGCTCTGCGGGGATTGGTCGGGGGCATGGTGACGACTCCTGAGAATGGGGAACGAGGCTGCGACGCACCCGTCAAGCGAGCGGCAATCGTGCTCAAATATCCGATACCGACCGTAGCAGGTAGTTTCGCTGCGCTGCTACGGTGCCCGATGTGAGCACTGCCACGGGCGACGCCGGTCGCCATGCGACCGCATCCCGGGGCGAGCGCCGCGGATCAGACACCGAGGGGACGATCGACGGGCGGACTACCCGTTGGGAGGCCCACCGGGCGGAGCGCCGTGCCGCTCTCGTCAATGCCACTCTTCGAGCCATCCGCGAACACGGGGCCGGCGTCGGCATGGATGACATCGCAACGATGGCGGGCACCTCGAAGACGGTGTTCTATCGGCACTTCGATGATCGCGCCGGGCTCTACCGGGCCGTCGCGGAGCAGGTGGACGCCGGCCTGATCGCTCGTGTCAGCCGAACGGCCACCCCCCGTCGAGATGACGCCAACGCTGACGCACCCTTGGGCAACGGCGGCGCCCGCGAGTTGCTTCGGGCATCGGTCGACACCTATTTCCGGCTCGTGGAGGACGATCCGGAGGTCTATCGCTTCGTCGTCACTGCCCCGATCGTGCCAGCTCGCGAGGGTGATGGCCTGGCCGAGGATGTCACGAACGCGATGTCCGGCCGGATGGTCAGTCTCTTGAGCGGAAACCTCGAAGCATCGGGGTTGGCCCCAGATCGTGCTCAGCGCTGGGGCCGCGCGGTCGTCGGACTCGTCCGAGCTGCCGGGGACGACTGGCTGCGGGCCGGCGCCTCGGGTTCAGGCACCAGCCGGTCGGCGATCGTGGACGACGTCACAGCCCTGCTGTGGGAAGGACTCTCCAGCGTCTGGGAGTCGTGATCCGAGACGCAGGCGCAAACGAGTGAGGAACATTCGCCAACGCGAAGAGCCCCGCTGTCGCGGGGCTCTTCACTTTGGTGGATGTGGAGGGACTCGAACCCCCGGCCTCTCGCGTGTGAAGCGAACGCTCTAACCAACTGAGCTACACATCCGTGGCGCCCTGAGTGGGCACGCGTGAGGATACCTGCTGCCTTGCCCACCGTGGAAATCCGGCGCGCGCTGGAGTCATGGCCTCCGTCGCGGCAACTGTCCAAGGTCGACCAGCGGGTCCTCGACGAAGTCGGGGAGCCATGGCGGGACACCGCTGATGCGCAACGTCACCCAGACGACGGCCGCCACAAACAGCGCCGTCAGCGCCGCCACGAAGAACTGAACCCACCATGGCTTCCCGCGGATCCAGTCCTCCCAAGCCCGCAGCCTCACCTTGGCGAAGTCGAGAAGACGTTGGGCCGGCTCGAATTCCGACCCGAGGACCGCCAGACCGAGGAGCACGACCAGCCATCCGGGTCCGGGAAGGGGCACCATCATGAGCCCACCAATGACCAGGACGGCACCAAGGGTGAGCACCACGGCGCGATAGGCGACCAAGGTGGACCGACGCCGGCGAATGGCCCGGCGCCAAGCCCAGTCATTGTCGTGCTCGACGCGCAGGAGGTGGTGTTCCTCGTCGCCGCCGACAGAGGTCGGCTCATCCACCTGATCCGCGGAGTCCGGGTCAGGCACTCCCGCGCCTTCGCCCTGATGCATCCGAGTCGTCCTTCCGGTCACGGATCCATGCCCTCGGCTGAACGTTGCTCCCACACCTCTGCAAGCCGGGTGGTGAGAGGTCCGACGGGAATCTCCCGGCCGTCTGCCGCGGTGACCGGACGGACATCCTTCAGGGAACTCGTGAGGAAGACCTCATCACAGGTGGCCAACACTTCCAGTGGCACAGCCCTCTCGTGGACCGGCAGCCCCGCCTCCCGCCCCCACTCGAGGACGAGTTCACGGCTGATGCCGGCCAGGCATCCGCTGTCCAACGGAGGCGTCAACACCTGCCCGTCCATCACCACGAAGATGTTGCTTCCCGTCCCCTCACACAACTCTCCGCGACTGTTGGCGAAGATCGCCTCGTTGGCTCCGCTTCGTTGGGCAGCGGCGAGGGCGACGACGTTCTCGGCATAAGACGTGGTCTTCAAGCCGGCCGTCGCGGACCGCTCGTTCCGGACCCACGGCACGGTCGCGATCGAGACGGTGGGGGGTGGTCGCAGTGCCGGGCTCGCCGTGACGATGTGCGTCAGGGCTGAAACGTGCCGGTCCGACCCGAGCGGGCCCAAGCCACCCGTCACCGTCCAACGCAGCCTTCCGAAGGGCCACGACGGCCCCGCTCCGAGAACGGCGTCGATGCCCTCCCGGATCAGGTCGTGATCAGCTCCGTCGAGCCCCAGTCCCGCCAGGCTCCGATCCATCCGGAGAAGGTGCCGACTCACGGCGAACGGCTGCCCGTCAACGATCTTGCAGGTCTCGAAGACCCCATCGCCCACGGTGACCCCGTGGTCGACTGCCGCGATGCTGGGTGTATCCGGCCCGATGAGCGTTCCGTTGACCCACACCCGGACCTCGTTCGGGACACTGTTCATGGCTCCAGCCTTCCAGATGCCAGCCCGATCAGGCGACGCGCCTTGAGCTCGGTCTCATCCCACTCCGACGCGGCATCGGAGCCCCACGTGATACCCGCTCCTGTGCCAAACCGCAGCCAACGCTGCCCGTTGTTGTCACGATCCGTCCAGAAGCTGCGGATGCCCACCGCCAAGCGCGCGCGATCACGGTCAGCATCTATCCAGCCGATCGCCCCACAGTACGGACCACGTGGTGCGCTTTCGAGCTCGGCGATCGCCATCAGGGCCGTGTGCTTGGGCGCACCCGACACCGAGCCCGGCGGAAAGGTCGCGGCGAGGATGTCGCTCCACCTGACACCCGCGCGGAGACGACCCGAGACGTCCGACACCAGATGGACCAGCCCCGGGTGTTCCTCAATCCGACACAGGGCGTCCACCGCAATGGTCCCTGGCCGGCACACGGCCGCCAGGTCATGACGCACAAGGTCCACGATCATCACGTTCTCGGCGTAGTCCTTGGGGAGCAAGTGTTCGGCTGTGGTGGATGTCCCCTTGATGGGCCGCGACACGAGGCGCTCTCCCTCCCGCTCCAGGAATCCCTCCGGCGATGCCGACACCACGCACACTCCCAGTTGCGGCACATCGATCGACCCGGCATACGGCGCAGGATTGCCCCGGGCAAGGCGGGTGGCCAGCAGCCCGAGGTCCGCAGTGTCCTCCAAGCGATGCGAAAGGATGCGGCAGAGGTTGACTTGGTAGACCGTGCCTTGGGCAATGAGTTCCCTGATGGTCGACACACCGGCGAGGTATGCCGTGTGGTCCAAGGAGCTGCTCCACCCCCCCTCGAGGGGTGGCCAGTCGCCCGTTCCGTGGGCCTCTCGGGGCGCCCAGTTGCCAAGTACGTCTCGTGGAGAGCCCGCCCGCCTGACCTCAGCGAACCGAATGGCGGTGAATTGCCCTTCGAAGGTCATGACGACCGCCCAGAAGCCCTGGACGAGGTCGTCCGGATCGTCGGTCACGGCCACGGGGCGGGTGGCCGTCACCTCTGCGAAGTGGGCGACACCCGAACCCCGCGTCACCCTTCGAAGCACCACCGCGCCTCCATCGCCTTTGACCCGAGGGCCCACCCGAACTCGGAGCAAACCCTATCTCCGGCTCGGCGACGAGCCTTCGTAAAGAAAATCACCGGAGCGCGTAACCCATGAGTAGCCACCGGCGATCACCACCACAGAAGGGGTCCACGCCAGAGTTCCTCTTCATGGAACCACGAGTGAGCGCCCTAACCCCCTGCCATGGCGCTCACTCGTGGTTCCCTCACGTTGCGTGCGGTTTTGCCCCGCGACTGGCACGCTTGTCCCGTGGCGGGCAGTTTGGACAGTGCGGTGGAAGGCCTACGGGCCGGTGACCCCGCTGCTTTCCGTGCCGTCTACGAGGCTCTGGCCCCCGCCGTCTTGGGTTATGTGCGGACCAGAGGCTCGCGCGACCCGGAGGCGCTGACCCAGGAGGTCTTCCTCACGGTCTTCCGTCGCGCTGGCCAGCTCGATGGCGGCGAGGCGGGACTGCGGACCTTCGTCTTCAGCGTGGCCCACGCCCGGGTTGTCGACGAATTCAGACAACGAGCCAGGCGCCCGGACACCCGTGAATACACGATCGACGAGGATCCCAGAGTCGAGCCATCCGCCGAGGAATCGGTCCAACAGGTGCTCGACGCGGACCGGGTGATGACGCTTCTGGACCTCCTTCCTGACGCGCAGCGCGACGTCATCTCCCTGCGTGTCGTGGCTGGTCTCTCTCTCGAGGAGACGGCCGAGTCGATCGGACGCTCGGTCGGCGCTGTGAAGCAACTCCAACGGCGCGGCCTGCTGGCCCTGCGCGACCTCACCGAGAAGGGAGGCGTAACCGAATGACTCCCCCTGACGATGACCAATTCGACATGTCACACCACAACAGCGCCCACATCCAGGCCATCCTCGAGGAAGAAGGACTGGCGGACGACCGCGCCCTCGCCGCCACGTTGCGGCAACTCGCCACCCTCGGGACTGATTCAGCCCCTGCGCCTGGGGTCGAGTTGCGGGCATTCCTCGACTCAGGGACCGAAGGCAATGTCCGGCCCCTCGGGGGCGGTCGCGGCCCTCGCTATCTGATGACGACCTCGGCCACAGTCCTGAGTGTCGTGGCCTTCACCACGACGGCCGCAGCTGCGCTGTCTGGCACGTTGCCGGTGCCCGAGGCCATCCAGGCACTGCCCGGCATCAGCCAGATCCTGGACGCGGTGGACATGTCGAAACCAACGCCTCGGCACGAGCCGAAAGCTGGACCCGACCGCAGCGTCGAGATCCCGGTGGACCTCTGGAAGCCTCAGTCCGACCCCGCCCTCGATGCCCCTCCCTCGTCGGACTCCGTCACGGCTACCTGGCGCAATGACACCCTCGCCCCGACGGTCGGGCGCACGGCAGCTCAAGAAGACGGCGATGGCACGAGCATTTCGAAGAACCAAACGGCCAACCCGAACAGCGAGGTGACCGGTTCGCTGAGTGCCGATCCCGAGCACGCGATGACGGCTCCCGTCATCAAGGCCCCGAACCCGAACTCCACCACCAACACCGCGGGAACGCCGAACCCGAATTCCACGACCAACGCGCCTGGCGTCACGTCGAACAACGGTTCCGGTCCGGTCAGCGTCAATGCGAACACGTCGGTGAATCCGAATGCTGATCCTGCCGCCCCCGGTCAGATGGCTCGCGCGGCCCCTCCCACCGGTGAGACGCCGGCCCAGTAGGACGACCCGCCTGTCCGGTGTTGTGCCACGCGGCTCAACTCACCTTGGCCTTGTCGATGAGTGCCCAGAAGCGCTCCCGCAAGGCATACCGGGCAGCATCCGGGATGTCATAGACCCCTGAACGGCTGGACAGGTCGACCAGAAGCGCCCGATCCAGGTCACCCGGTATCGTCGGTTGACCCGCCCGCAACTCGGCCAACATGGCCGGCGAGGCCACCTTGCACCAGCCCTCCACGACCTGCTGCGCGACGTGATTGACGTCCTCGAGGGTGACCTCGGTGTCCTCCCACGGCTGTGCCGCATGCACGGTGCTGGACCACACGACTGCCGACGTCGGCTTGGGTGGCACCACCACGGTGGGCTTCTTGCCAGCAAAGACACTGGGCTTGGGCCTGGCCTCCGCAGGCTCTTCTTCGTGCTCGGCAGGCTGCCCATCCGCGTGCGGCTCTCCGGCGGGTGGGGCCAGGGCTGGAGGCAGGACCGGGATGTCGGCGCTTGCATCGCCCGGGGTCGCCTCGGCTTCTGGACCGTCTGCCGCCTGCCGGGGCACGAGGACCTCCGGAATGTTCCTGGTGCGCACGGCGGCATCCAGCGCGGCACCATCGATGAGCAGGACCTCGTCGGCCGCGCGTTGCAGGTGGCGCGCAACCGCCTGCGGGCGCCCGGCATGGTTCGGGACAGCCAAAAGGCTCACCTGCACGCCATGCGCCTGGGCCTCCTCGACGGCCTCGGTGAGGTCGTCGTCACCGGTCACGAGATACATGACGTCCACGACGCGCTGACGTCCGTGAGTGGCCAAGTCGAGCCCGATGCGGAGGTCGACGCCCTTCTGTTCTCCGGCGAGCGATCGTCGACCCAACCGCAGCTTGACCCGCGGAGTCAGGCCGATCTGCTCCTGGGTGTAGTCCGGCAGGCCCCCCGGGCGCGACCCGGAGTCGTACCAATTGACTCGCAGCACGGGCAGTCCGCTGTCCTCCTCGGCATGCCTGATCAGGCACTCGATGAGTGCCCGGTGGTCGACATCGACACCACTGCGCAGCGACGTCCCGGTCACCCGAGTGGCGGTCGCCGCCAGCAGGTATCCGGCATCGACGTAGACAGCACACTGGGATCGCATGGGGTCACTCTCTCAAACCCGCAGACCCGTTCGGGACATGTGGGCGTCCTAGGGTCAAGACATGAGCCCCACTCCCACCACTGACCTTGTGACCCAGGACCTCCGGCGTGTCCTCGACGGGCGTTGGCACGCGGTCCGGGAGCAGGCGCGCCGCGATCTCGACTCCAATCACTTCGGTCCACCGAAGGGCCCGATGACCATGGAGGACTACCGCGAGCGCACGACCAGCCTCCTCCACGAGCTCACCGCGCAACCCTTTGCCGCCATGGGGCTGACGACCGAGCAGGGCGGCACGGGTGACCACGGCGGCAGCGTCACGGCCTTCGAGATGCTCGGCCACGTCGACCTCTCCCTCTTCGTCAAGGCCGGCGTGCAGTTCGGGCTCTTCGGCGGCGCGATCGCCAACTTGGGCACCCAGCGGCACCACACGGCATACCTGCCCTCCGTCATCGACGGCAGCCTGCTCGGGTGTTTCGCGATGACGGAGACCGGCCGGGGCTCCGACGTCCAGGACCTGCACACCACCGCGACCCACGACCCCGAAGCCGACGAGATCGTCATCCACTCCCCCGACCCCAGCGCCCGCAAGGACTACATCGGCAACGCTGCCAGGGACGGCCGGATGGCCGCCGTCTTCGCCCAACTCATCGTCGGTGGCGAGAACCACGGGGTGCACTGCGTCCTCGTGCCGATCCGCGACGAGGCCGGGCAGCCGATGCCCGGGATCACGATCTCGGACTGCGGCCCCAAGATGGGCCTGGCGGGCGTCGACAACGGCCGACTCCTCTTCGACCACGTGCGCGTCCCCCGCGCCAACCTCCTCGACCGCTACGGCTCGATCACCGACGAGGGCGCCTACGCCTCACCCATCGAGGGCGATGGCAAGCGCTTCTTCACAATGCTGGGCACTCTGGTGCGCGGCCGCGTCTCGGTCGGCGGTGGGGCGGGCGCGGCCACCCGCAACGCCCTCACCCTTGCCATCCGGTATGCCGTGGCGCGCCGACAGTTCGCCCGTCCCGGAGGCGGGGAGGGAGTCCGACTCATCGAATACCGCTCTCACCAAAGGCGCCTCCTCATCCCGCTGGCTCGCACCTTCGCTCTGGCCCTGGCTCAGAACGACCTCGTGGAGCGCATGCACGAGGTGCAGAGCGCAGTCGCGCCGGACGAGCACGCCGCCCGAGAGCTCGAAGGGGAGGCCGCGGCGATGAAGGTCGCCAACACGGCCCATGCGACGGCGACGATCCAGACCTGTCGCGAGGCGTGTGGCGGTGCGGGCTACATGTGGGACAACCGGTTTGCCCTCCTCAAGGCCGACACCGACGTCTTCACCACGTTCGAGGGTGACAACACGGTGCTGCTGCAGTTGGTGGCCAAGGGTTTGCTCACCAACTACAAGGACGCCTTCGAGTCGATGGACACCCGCGCCATGGTTCTCTTCGGCGCCAGGCAATTCGCGGGCGCGGTCATCGAGCGCGCGATCGGTGGCTCGCTCATCCAGCGACTCATCTCCGGTGCGCCGGGTCGCGATGGGGACGCCGCGCTCAGTGACATTGGTGGCCAGCTGGCCCTCTTCGAGGACCGGGAGCGTCATCTCATCGAGACCCTCGCCGCGAGGATGCGGACAGCGGCGGGCCAGAAGTCCGACGACGAGACCGCGGAGCCTGACCCGTTTGCCATCCTCAACGCCGTGCAGGGGCACATGCTCGAGGCGGCACGAGGACACATCGATCGACTCCTGCTCGACTCCTTCGCCACGGCGATCGAGGCGTGCGACGAGGGGCCAGCGCGTGATCTTTTGGCGCAGGTGTGTGACCTGTTCGCCCACTCGACCGTGGAGTCCAACGCCGTCTGGTTCATCGAACACGGTCGACTCTCCGCGGCCCAGTCCAAGGACCTCACGACGAAGGTCGATGCGCTCTGTGCCGAACTCGCCCCTCATGCAGAGACCCTTGTCGCTGCCTTCGCGATCCCCGAGGGCTTCTTGGTCTGCGAGATGTTCGATGACCTGGCGACCTTTCCTCAGTGAGGCCGTGAGCCGAGATCACTCCGGCTCGTTGCCGCTGTCGCGTCCCATGAGGTAGGGCGTGGTCACGCCTTCGTACATGAGGTGGGTCATCAAGCCCTCCCGTGCGTGAGGCAGGTTGTGACAGTGGTCCATCCAGATCCCGGGGTTGTCGGCGACGAAGGCCACGGTCCACGTCTCACCGTCGCGGACATTGAGCGAGTCGAGCCGCCAGGGGCTCCCCGATGCCTTGACACCGTCCCGCTCGAGAACGGTCACGTGGTGGCCGTGCAGGTGCATCGGGTGCACATCACCGCTGTCGTTGCGGATCCGCATGACCACGACATCCCCTTCGGTCACGATGAACATCGGGACATGCGGCACGATCCCGCCGTTGATCGTCCACCACATGCCGGGACGTCCGTCGAGGAAGCCGAAGCGACGTCCGATG
>Ga0116187_1003375_pt1 | contig 14897 bp, 16 predicted proteins | sample AD_JPNNA6_MetaG_FD_89755 | JGI IMG/M metagenome (GOLD analysis project Ga0116187, IMG submission 89755) | Active sludge microbial communities of municipal wastewater-treating anaerobic digesters from Japan - AD_JPNNA6_MetaG | ecosystem: Engineered > Bioreactor > Anaerobic > Digestate | place... | reverse complement strand
TCAGGTTCATCATCAAGGGCCTCGGTTATGGTGAATCGCTGAGGGCTTTGCCGGAGGAACGCTTAACTGAGTTGAAGGCACTCCTGCTCAAGTACCGCAGGCATGGCAGACCCCAAGTCTTTACTTTCGACCGCCAGGGCATGTATATGTTCTATCTCATGAAAACCGCGGCTTGGACCGAGTCCCAACTGCGGGCATTCACAATCAGTCACTTTTCCAAAAGCCACTGGAACCTACTCGACAAGAAGGAGCGCAGAGCTGTGATCGCCATGCTGCAGAACTATATCAAACAGAATGAAAAGAAAGCCAAATATACAGACAACAAGGAGACATCCAATGGACACACCCAAGACCCCCAAGGCTAAGAAGCCTGTACCCACCCGTATTGACGCTAACGGCCAGAGCATTCCGGTCTCGATCATCAGACCTGAGATCCTCAAGCAGGACGCCATCGTAAGCAAGACCATCAACCGGGCCATCAAGCTGCATGACCGTATGGTGGCTGACAAGAACAAGTTCTTTGAGGACGTGGAGCTTTATCTCCAGCAGGTAGCCGAGAAGAACGGCCTGGACTGGAAGGGCAATGCCGTTCTCAACAGCTTTGACGGCAAGTACCGGGTGGAGATCAGGTTCAAGGAACGCATCCAGTTCGGCATCGAACTCCAACTCGCCAAGCAGAAGATAGACGAGTGCCTGAAAGCCTGGTCTGCCGACTCCAACGTCAACCTCCGGGCCATCATCAGCGAAGCCTTCCAGGTTGATAAGAAAGGCGAGATCGCCAAGTACCGCATCCTGCGCCTGCGCCGTTACAACATCAAGGATAAGACCTGGAAGGAAGCTATGGAACTGATCGACCAGGCCATCCAGGTGGTAGCCACCAAGCAGTACATCAACTTCTATGAACGTGACGAGTCGGGCCAGTTCCGCCAGATCGTCCTCAACTTCCCCGCCCTGTGAGAAACAGTGGCAGCGTAACTCATCTCTATTTGATCAAAGCACAGGAGAATGAATAATGGCACCTATGAATACCAACACCGCAGAGGAACTGATGAACATCTTCAAAGATGAACGCAATTACCGCACCGATGAGATAGCCGAGATCCTCAGGGTCGACCGCTCCAGCGTCTACCGCTGGATACGTGACATCGGCGATCCTCTGCCGGCTTTCAGAACCAAAGAAAACGGACAGCTGCGCTGCTCCGGCAAAGACCTCAACCTCTACCTGCAGAAGCACAAGGTACGCCCCGAGTATGAGTAACAGCCATGAGTTCCGCATCAAGCGGGACAACTGCAGGGAAGCCTATCTGAACGGCAAGACCGATCCCACCGAGTTGGCGCTGATCTTCGGAGTTTCCGGCATCACCGTCCGTAAGTGGATCAAGTCCGGCAAATGGGACGAGCAGTTCAAGGAAGAGCGCAAGCTCGACCATGAGATCAACTTGGCCCGCAAGAAGGCACTCATCCAGGCACTGCGTGAATATGCCAAGAACCCGGCGGACACTGCTCTGCAGAGCCTCGTCAGCCTGATCAGGCAGAATCAGAAGGACGCTGAGCCATCCAAGGAGTTGAACGACTACATCGTCCGCTTCCTGGATCAGGTGACCGACTTCATGATCGAGAAGGGCTATGAGACTATGCTGAAACAGTTTCAGAGTATCGTGCTCGATCTTGCCGAGTACTTGCGAGTCAGAAATGGATAGACACATGGTTACCTCCAAACACACCAGCCAACCTACCCTCCAACGAGTGGAGCTATTCCCTCCGGCTCCACGCCAACAGCCCGGCCTGGCCCGTCCTTCGGCCTCCAGGTCCCCTCTGCCCGTCCCCCAGGGCTTCGGGGGCTTACCCGGTTATGCCTAAGAAGTTCATTCAGCGGCATAACAAGGCTCTGACGGAGATCGCATCCAAAACGATCTCCGTCTTGCCTTTTATAGACGATAATCCCGAAGCCAGGGCAGAGAGGATCAGGCGTACTACCGGATCAGGCTGGGACGCCTTCTCGTTCTTCTGCCATACCTATTTCCCGCACATCTTCCCGCTACCCTTTTGCCCAGCGCATGAGACCATGTTCGATGAGACTGACAAGGGCTCAGGCATCATCGCCATCACCGGATTTCGTGGGCTGGGCAAAACGGTACTCATGGGAGTGGTCTATCCCATCTGGATGATCATCCAGGGTGAACGTTACGTGATCCATACAGCCGCTGACATAGACCTGGCACAGGAACGCACTGCCTTTACCTTGCACGAATTGCAGAACAATAAGCGGCTCACCATCGACTATCCGGAGCTGCAACCAGTGGATGCCTTTGATCTGGACTTCTATCTCAAGAACAAAGCCAGGATACGAGCCAGAAGCATAAAGCAGAGTCATAGAGGCACCATCAATCCCAAGACCGCCAGGCGGCCCGGGCTGATCGTCTGTGATGATATCGATAAAGAAGAGAACATGGGCAACCAGTCCATCGGCAAGAGACGCATGGAGAAGATCACCCAGGAACTTGCCGGAGCTCTCTCACCCGAGGGAAATGGCAGGATCGTCTGGCTTGGTAACCTGGTGCATCCTAACTATGCGATCTGCCAGTTTCAGGAGCTGATATTGGGCGACCTACGGGTTGATAACCCTAATTTGGATACGGGATGCCAGTCGGTTCTGAAAACGCACCAGAAGGCGATATTGCGCTTCTCACTTGAAGATCGGCAGGGCAAGTCGATCTGGGAGGAGCAATACCCCACAGCCACCCTGCCGAATCTGAGAGCCAAGTTCGGGTATACCGGATACCAGAGGGAGATGTTGGGACAGCCGGTAATCGAAGGCAACATTTTTAAGAACCACTGGTTCACCAAGTATAGAACCTTACCAGAGCCAAGTAGAATGAAGCGAGTCTGGCTTTATGCCGATCCCGCCTGGGGTGAGAAAGGCTGTTACAGGGCCATCATCTCCATAGGCTATGACGGCAACAGGTTCTATGTGATCCACGTCTGGATACGTCAGACCGAGAACACCAAGTTCTTCAGATACTACTATGATGCCTATCAGGAACTTGATAGAACATATAGAGTCAAAGCCCGGGCAGCCTGCGAAACCACCTATGGTCAGGCACGTATCCTCGCTGACTTCGACAGGTGGGCACAGGACAACCGTCTGCCACCCATCAGTCACAGAATCAAGCGCATCGATAACAAGGACAACAAGAACCTGCGCATCGAGAGAACCGAGACCATCATCGAAACCGCAAAGATACTCTTTCCCGATGGACAGGATACTCCCACATTGATCTCCCAATTCCTCACTTATCCTGACGGCTATATAGATGGCTGTGATGCCCTGGCAGGCTGCCTGGAACGGTTCTTGGAATACGATATCGGCAGGAACAGGGTCAAGGTCAGGAGGTTCTCCTTCTAATGAACTACTACGATAGACTTATGTTGGAGTACTACAGGATACTCAACAATGCCTGGAAGGCCGAGATCAAGGATGCTGCCCGGCTGGCCATCCAGATGCTGAGTGACGTGCCAAGAGCCGAGAAGCTCAATCGGGACTCCATAGAAAAGCTTATGGGCATCATCAATACCCAATTGGGGGATGACTTCGCGGCCCTGGTCAATGAGCCCACCAAGGCGATAATAGACCGCTGTGTGCGCCTCGGACTGAGAGACACCCAAGTGCAAGCCCCAACCAAGACCAGCATTGGGCTCTGGGGTATAGAAGACCAGCATCTCTCATCCACCATCCAGAAGCAGCAGTTGTTCTGGATCGGGAATCACTTCGATGCAGACATCAGGCAGAACTTTGCCGATGTCCTCTCCAAAGCCATAGAACAAGGCTATACCAAAGAAATGCTTGCTGATACCCTCAAAGACCAGTTCAATGACCTCGCCAACCGTTCAGCACACTACTGGCAAGGACTGGCAGAGCATACAGCACTGAGAATACGTGAGTTCGGCAGACTGCAAAGCTACAGGAAAGCCAAGGCCAAATACTACAAGCTCTTAGTAATCCTCGATGATCACACCAGTGATATCTGCCGGGCATTGGCAGCCCAGGATAAGGTCTATCCCCTCAACGATGCCTTGGAAGTGATGGATAATCTCATGGCTCTGGATACCAAGTCCAACAGTCTGGATGATGCCCGGGAATACATCAAAGCCCTCGCACCCTGGATCAAAGATGATCAGATCGAATACGACTCAGAAATGAACCCTGTCGGTGTCTCCGGAGCGCATACCCCATTTCCGCCATTTCATTGGAAGTGCAGGACAACTACAATAATCGCATGATGATAAGATTATTACTATTGACAAAATGCATGTGTCTGATAAACTGTACCTTTCATTAATGGCAGGAGGATTAGCCATGAGAGTGTTTCATATCGTTGTACATGAACTGAAAAAAGAGCAACACGTCACAGGAGCTGAATTAATAACTTCTGACACAGTTATGCCCATAAATGATGTAGCAATCGCATTAGTATCGGAGTTAAATAAGCGATTTCAAAGTCATAATTCAATCAATGCTGTATTCGGTAATCAAAACAATCCATTCCCATCTGGTTTTAACTCTTACAATCAAAATAGAACGGAACAAGTGTTTATGGATTTTACTCGAACCTCATCAGATAATTTACGTACCAGAATTCAATCAAGCGCTCCTGCTAAGGGTGGTTATCTTGTTTTTGCTGATTACGAGAATCATGGTCATTTTATAGCTGTATTCCTGATTCGCAACAAAGCAGGAATGTTGTTTGTCAGAAGGGGTAACCGATACATACTGGATACGGGAATCCAACATATTGATTTTGAAAATATGGCAATGGCTTGTAGAATTAATTGCGATATTTATAACAACCCAACCAATCAAGAAAGATATCTCAGATTTACCAAAAAGGATAGCGAGGATGTATCTGCTTACTTCACAAATTGGATAACAATGAATAATACAGAGAGCATGAAAGCGAATACAAAAAACCTCTATCGAACGCTAAAAGCCATTCCCAAGCCAATAGATAAAAACGGTAATATAATCGAAGAAGATGATTTCATGCATAAAGCAGTTGACTACATTAAGGAAAAGAAAAAAGAAGTTAACATAAGACAACTAAGCCTTTATCTTTATGCGGATGAAAATACTATCCATGACTATGCTGCCGAGCAAGGCATTGCTTTAGATAGTACTTTTAGGGCAGATTCGATTTTACTTAATAGATATCTGCATGTTAAAGTCAAAGCTGATAGATTCGAATTAAAGTTTCCAAGAGAATACTTCAATGATAAAGTGATAATTCACTCTGATAATCAAAGTATAATTACCATTCAATCAAAGGAATTAGCAGATAAAATCAAGCATTTAATTCAAAACAATGAAATCTGATCTATTACTCAAGTTACGGAAATTGGCTAAAATTATAGCAGAAAGCCATTCTCTAAGTGGTTATAAGTTATTAAAACCTGATAGCAATAGTATTGAGATTTCGGTAGATAGTGATCAGCTTCCAAGCCTACAGCAAATCTGCAAAACAAATGGAATAACATATATTGAAGGTTTGTATTCCGTTGTTATAGACACTCAGAACATAACCTCTGTTTTTAACATTTTTCTAGGCATAGAAGAAGTCAAGCTGTATTGTCGTCAGAATTACGTTACCAGAATAATAACAGACCTATCCAATTTCTTTGTAGTTGAAGAGAATGGAGCATATCTTATATCGGAAAACAATGCTCTTGTTGAAGCCTCATCAATTGATTTTAATTCGGTTCAGTATATATTTATGTACTTTAAATTTGCACACAGAATGAGAGAGATATCAAACTATTTCGATGAAGGTACTCATACATGTATTCTGTTTACATCTAATAAAGGTGTAGTGAAGATAGCTCTTGGAGACACAGACTTAACGAAAGTAGTTGACCATAGATTGTTACTAGATAGAATTAGTCGCTTTGAAGAAGAAATCAAAGATACTCGAAAACTGGATTTTATTAAAAGTGCCATTATAGATCATGTTGAGCATAGTGAAGAAAGAGATATCACCACCCTTTTATCCCGATTAAGCAATATCATTGAAGACTCGATACGAAATCACCAACTTTATATGGAGGAATTTACGTTCGAGAAGTTTAAAACACAATGGGATAAGGAAAGGGAGTTTTATTTCCAAAAGATCAGGGAGATACTCCAGAAGGTTTCATCTATGACAGCAAATCTTCCAATTGCACTTATTGCTTTCGTCATTTCATCAAACGATAAAATAACAAAGCATTCGATAGAAGTAGTTTTTTTCTTGGTGTTTTTAACATATGTAGGAGTATCCCTCTGGGTTCAAATACTTAATAGGAAAGATATTAAACAATTAGATAACGACTTGGAAAATGACGCCCGGGAAATTGAAGCAAAATGTTCGGAAACTTTCGAGTCGATAAAAGATGATTTTAATATTATGCGAGACAAAGCGCATTCAATATTAAAAATCTCTTCTCTCATTATTGTAGTTTTTTCTTTGATTTCTGCTTTAACGTTGTGGTTTTTGATTAAGAGTTTGTTTAATGCGTAACGAAGCCCAAACCAGACGTGATTTGATAGACCCAGCCATATTCGACCGGGGTTGGACAAACGACCTGATAAAGGTTGAGATAACTCCTGGTGGAACTGATATTGTAAATGGTAAACCTGTTCGTCGTAAAGGGCGGTCAGATTATTTACTATGCCTTCCGTCTCCCAAGGGCGGAGCTCCGATGCCAGTTGCCATACTTGAAGCCAAAAAAGAGGGTTCTCATGCTTCACTCGGCTTGCACCAAGCCTTGACCTATGCAAAACGCTTCAACGTCAGTTTCGCTTATTCATCCAACGGTGAGCTATTTTGTGAGTATGCAGAAGATACTAAGCTTATATCAGACCCCAAGCCTTTATCTGAGTTTCCGACTCCTGCCGATCTACATGATAGGTTCGAGAATATACGCAAACTTGATTTGGAGAACAGTGAAGCACAAGCCGTGTTTGCAAGATATAAGGGTGGAGAATCTACCAGGTATTATTTCCAAGATGCTGCAATCAGGGCAGTGATCGAGAAGATCGCCCATGGTGATAACAGAGCATTACTCTGCCTTGCAACTGGCACTGGAAAGACCTTTGTAGCCAAGCAGCTGCTTTACAAATTCGCACAAGCCAAACAAGTTAAGAAAGCATTGTTTCTGGTTGACCGAGATGAACTGCGAACTCAAGCGATTACTCATTTGCAAAGCGTTTTTGGTGATGATGCTCGAGAAGTAACCACATCAAGCCCCAATCTTAATGCCCGAGTTCTAATCGCTTCCTATCAGACTCTAAATATTAGAAATGAAGATAGTGAGCCACAATTCTGGCGAGAAAATTTCCCACCCAATACCTTCAGTCATATCATTATAGATGAGTGCCACCGATCTGCCTGGAATAAATGGAGCATTGTGTTAACGGATAATCCTAATGCTGTTCAGATAGGTTTAACCGCAACTCCACGAAGGTTTAAAAAAATGGATGAAACTGAGGATGGCAAGATAACTGCTCACAATGTTCAGTACTTTGGAGAACCGGTTTATGAGTATTCGATCTCCCAGGGTCAGGAAGATGGGTATCTGGCTGCTTGTGAAGTAATACATCGGTTTGTAGATTTAGATGCTGTTACAATTACAAAAGAGGAGATTAAGGAGCGATCTTCTCATTACATCGGATCACGTGAAAAGCCAAAAGATGATGATCTGGATGATGAATATCAGGCTCAGAAGTATGAAGTCAAATTGCTTTTAGATGATCGAATAGACGCTATGTGTCAGGACTTCTTCGATCTGCTTATCCAAAATGGCGGTGCCCATCAGAAAACCATAATATTCTGTGCTGGTGATAATCACGCTTTGATGGTCAGCAACAGGTTGAATAATCTGTATAATCAATGGTGTAAACTAAATGGCACGACTCCCAAAGAGTTTTATGCATTCCGATGCACTGCAAAGGCTGACGCAGATGCTAAAACTACCATTCCAGAACTTAAAGGCTCTAATGAATCTCATTTTATTGCCTGCACAGTTGAGTTATTATCCACTGGAGTAGATATCCCAAACCTGAAAAATGTGGTGTTTTTCAAATATGTAAAATCACCTATTAGCTTCTATCAGATGGTTGGCAGAGGAACACGTACCGGTGAGCCACGTGGCAGTAAGATGATGTTCCGTATCTTTGATTATACTAATGCTACCCGTTTATTTGGAGAAGACTTTATCTCTGCTAAGCCAGGAGAAAGTAAAGATAAGACGAGTAGTGGCGAACCCCCCGAGAAGCGAAAGATAATCCAAATTGATAAGCATGAATTTACCATCGAAGTTCAAGACAACGGTTGCTCAATCCTCTGCGATGAGGACGGGAAGGAAGTTCTTGTGCCCTATGAGGAATATAAACAGAGACTAGCGGAAAAGATATCTGAAACTCTGAATTCAATTGATGAACTAAGACAAACATGGATAGTCTCTTCAGTTCGTAAGGATTTCCTGAACCAACTTCCAGGAGGCGAAGGTGCGGTTAGGCTTGTACGTAAACTGGAAGATGAGGAAGAATGTGATCTGTATGACATTATAGCTCAATTAGGCTTTGGAGCAGCACCTAAGTCTCGTGAAGAAAGAAGTGGTGCATTCAAACTCTGGCATAAGAGTTGGCTCAGACAGTTTCCTGAACCCGCCCGGAAAGTTTTACTCGGAATAGCCGGACAATTTGCTCAAGGAGGAATTGAAGAATTGGAAACTAAACATCTGTTTGATGCCAAAGAAGTTAAGAAGTACGGTGGGTTAAAGGTTTTGTTAAACATACCTAACTACCAGCCTAGTCAGATCATTGAAGAAACAAAATTGAGGTTATTAGCATAGATGCAGGTTGAATACAAACCCCTAGGTGGGAAGAATGGAGTTGCAAATGTCATTAGTGGAGCAACACCATCCACTGATATGTCAGAATTTTGGAATGGCGATATATTATGGGCTACACCTACCGATGTAGGCAGATTAACAGGTATGTATTTGTTAGATACTGAAAGGAAAATCACTGAAGCCGGTTTTCGTAGCTGTTCGACTAAAATTGTTCCTAAGGGTTCCATCTTGTTAACAAGTAGAGCTCCGGTTGGGAACCTGTGCATAACGCTAGAAGATACAACAATCAATCAGGGCATGAAAGGTATTGTCCCGAATGAAGGCATAGATGCACATTACCTTCTATTCTATCTAATGAGTAAAGTCAAAGACATGCAAGCAGATAGTCACGGTAATACATTTACGGAATTACCAAAAGCTAAATTAGAAACTATCATGGTACCAGTTGTATCTATCGATGAACAAATCAGACTCGTTTCTAGGATGAAAAACGACTTGCTCCACATTGAGCGCATAGAGCAAATTGTTAAAGATCAAGTCAAAGCAGTTGCATCTCTTAAACCAGCAAAAATTCGTGAGTTTGTAAATCAAATAGAGAGCAAATCATGATTACAAACGGGAAAACGATAAACACACAAGCTGCAATGGATAAAGCAGTAAAGCGTATCTGCGATATTCTTAGAAGAGATAAAGCAAAAGGAGCCAGGCTATATGTAGCTGAACTCACTTGGATGTTTTTTCTGAGGTATCTCGATTTAAAAGAACAACAAGAGGAGATGCAAGCTATTGCTTTAGGAAACAGTTTTGAACCGACTTTACGGTCTCCATACCGCTGGCATGATTGGGCAGCTCCATTTGATCGAAGTGTTTCGTATAAAACGACCATTAAAAACATGCTACAAGGTTGGAAACGCAGAGAGATCGTAGAAGGTGGAGAATCCGGGTTTATAAATTATGTTAATTGTAACTTGTTTCCTTATTTTTCAACGCTTAAGGATCATACTAGTGCAACCAATATCCAAAAAGTGGTTTCTGAGATATTCATCAATCAAGGGCAGACAGTTTTGAAAACAGACGCAAATCTATTGGACGTTCTTGATGAGATTCATAAATTGACCCAAGCCGAGATAGACACACAACACATGTTTCCAATTTCACAGGCTTTTGAAGGTATGTTACCCAATCTTGGTGAGAAAAAAAACGATGGAGGTCAATTCTTCACTCCTCGTGAAATTATACGGTTGATAGTCGAAGTTGTAAATCCCATTTTAGGGGGTAAGGTCTATGATCCTTGTTGTGGTACTGGTGGATTCCTGATTGAGTCCTATAAACATATGATCAAGCAGAACCCTACTGCAACTCAGATTGAATATCTCAAAACTAACACATTTTGGGGTAGAGAAGATGCTGATGAAGTAATACCTATCCTTCTTGCTAATATGGTATTACACGAAATTGATCTCCCTCGAATATGGCATGGCAATACGTTAACGGGTGCAGTTACTTTCGGGGACCTATTTGAAGGGGCTCCTACTCAGTTCAAATACATACTTACCAATCCGCCATTTGGGAGTAAGGAAGGTAAAGCTGCACAATCAAGTTTCGTTTACAAATCAGGAAAAGCTCAGATTCTCTTCTTGCAGCATATAATCAGCAGCCTGGAAGATGGTGGCACTTGTGGAATGGTTATAGATGAAGGTGTGCTTTTTCATACTAAAACAAAAGCTTACACTCAGACCAAACGGAAGTTACTGAATGATTGCGACTTATTCTGCATTGTCAGCCTGCCAGGAGGAGTGTTTGTGAATGCTGGAGCAGGTGTGAAAACAGATTTGCTATTCTTTACCAAAGGTAAACCAACAAAACAGATCTGGTTTTACGATATGACACTCGACGATGATTTCAAGCCCCGAAAAGTGAATAAGGGCAATCCTCTCGAATTCAAGCACTTTGATGATTTTTTAATGCGGCTTAGGCTTCCCGTTAATCATCCGGAAAGAATAAGCGAACGTAGCTGGTTTATGACTAAAGAGGAAGCTGAAGCAAAAGAATACGATATCAAGGCTGTAAACAATAACGCTCCTGATTTCACGGATAAACGATCATCAGCTGAGTTGATTGAGGTTATCAGAAAAGCTCAGTGTGAGATAACATCTTTATTAGACCAATTACAGCAATAGGATGAGTGATGAAGAACATTTTGATTTCTAAATACGATGATGAGCCATTTAATCTGAAGTTCTCATTTCCGAGGATCACCGAGAAAGATTACAATCGGTTTTATGATATTGTGGAACTTATTGAGAATGGAAATTATCAAAAATCGATAGTTCTATTACAACAATTAGTTATCAAATATCCAGAATTTGCAGATGCGTGGACACATATAGGGTTTGCCCATCAATCCTTAGGTAATAGGATTGATTGTATATCTTATTATACCACTGCTGTGTACCTATGCAAGTCCAGTCTACCAAATGACTTTAACAAGAAAACACATAGAATACTCTGGAATGAAGGTGATAATCGGCAATTTTTACGTGCATGCCATGCACTTGGACTTGAATACCAGAATCTTGGAATGAATTATGACGCCTTGAATCTGTATTTGTTTATTCTCGAGGTAAATCCAGACGATAACCAAGGGATTCGTGAACTCGTTTGTGAATGCTATCTTGGACTTAAGCAGTATAAAAAATATATAGCATTTTATGATAAACATAGAAGCGGCTCTACAACTGGTATGGACATATCTTACGTTCTAGCACTAATAGCTTCAGGTAAGACTGACGAAGCTGAATCATGGATAAAGACAAATGTAGTACGGTACAGCAATATTTGGAAGGAATTAATCAAAAAGACACATAGGAAGCCAAATATTCCTATGTATGATTTAGGCTTTGTTACAACGAATGGAATAGATGCTGCATATTCATACTGGGATCGGTACAACAAGTATTGGTTACAGGTAGAGGGTTCGCTCGACTATGTTCGGCATGCGATATCCGAGAAGTCTGGTAAACAGTGAAAACTGTGTAATTTATGACTGGTAATTAATAAATTATGTCGATATCAACAAAGTTCCAGATTTTTTGTGATAAATTACGGATCACTGGCGACAAAGTAACAAAGATTCAGACACGATACAAAGCAATCACTAAAAGGATCAATACAGATTATTGGGGTTGGGAATCAGAGACAGCAAATAGTCTGTATGTAGGGTCTTATGGTAGGGATACAGATATCCATGCCAGTGATATAGATATACATGCTATATTGCCAGACGAAGTCTATTTTAAGTACAAAAAATATAAATCTAACGGACAATCTTTTTTACTTCAAGACCTTAAGCAGTCAATCAAAAAGACGTTCCCATTATCGTATGTATCCGCTGACAGGCAAGTTGTTGTGATTCCTTTTACTGACGGGATCAAATTTGAGATTGTTCCTGTCTTTAATCACATTGATGGCCAGAGTTTTATATACGCAGATACTAGGAATGGCGGTGCATGGAAGATAGTAAACCCAAGAGCTGAGATAAAAGCAATAAGAGATATGAATCTCGCCAGTAACAACAATCTAAAAAGACTTTGCCGAATGTTGAGAGCATGGAGGGAAAAGAACACTTTGTCTATTGGTGGACTTTTGCTTGATACATTAGCGTATAATTTCATCAGCCAATGGGATCATGCAGACAAATCTTTCATGTATTACGACTGGATGACCAGAGACTGTTTCGAATATATTGGGAATCAGAGTTTTCAGCAGAAGTATTGGTTAGCCCCAGGTTCGAATCAACAAGTATTTAGGAAAGGTTCTTTTATCGGTAAGGCTAAAAATACTTATCAATTAGCTTTAAAAGCTATTCAATATGAAGAAAGTGAAAGGGATAGGGTTGCAAATACAATATGGAGGCAGATTTATGGTAGTAAATACCCACTCTGAGTGTCTTGAAGATCAAATTCGTGAATACTATAGTCGAGTAGCATGGACTCATAAGACTCATGAGAAACAAGCAGATATCTATTTACGCAGAGATTCATTGTTTAAATGGTTGCAGATTGTGCTAACTGCGATTACTACTTCAGGAATAATAGCATCTATTTTCGGTGCTCAACCATGGGTGCCAATTGTTACCGGAGTAATATCGACTCTTTTACTGATATTTACTTCATACTTAAAGAATAATGATCTTAGCGAAAAGGCACAATTGCATGCATCTATTGCGATTAAAGTATGGGATGTTAGGGAACGACTTTTATCTCTGATAACTGATATGAAAGCGGGAGTATTAACTGATTCAGATATCGTAGAGTCCAGAGATTCTATACACAGAGACTTGCTACAAGTTTATGAAAAAGCTCCAAGAACTTCCAACAAAGCATACTCATTAGCTTCAATAGCACTTAAACAAATGGAAGAACTTACATTCTCTGACGAAGAAATCGATAAGCTATTACCTAAAGTCTTAAGGAAAAATCCTACATAACCAAGAAAGTTATATTATCTTAAGACCAACAACCCCGCAAAAATAAACTATTTTATCTCTTCCCACATACTGGATTATATCCGTTTCTCAATTCTTGTTCAATTCTTGTTCTTCCAGCAGACTGCAGATTAGGAGTATAAAGTACTGCAACGTGCAGTATCCCTTTACAATGACGATTCCAGCAATCGATTCTATCATGAGTTTCTATTCTTGTTTTCACTATGGCTGATTCTCCGATATCGATGACGAAGTAATCACCACCACTCTCACATAAAATTGCATAAATCCCTGACCTATTTTGTAAAGAGCCAGTATTTGTATAAGGCCCATCAAAAGTGTATCGTCCAATGCTTATGTTCACTATTCCTCCATCAATCTATCTATTTATAACTAATACAACCGATTAATCTGACTTTTCAAATCTGTCAATAGTAAAATCTATGGCATCCTTATACATCCGTATTTGTGAGAATACAGGGTAGTGCTTTCCTGGCTCCGGATCGATGATCACATCTGGAACAAGGAGCAAGCATGACCGAAGCGTTGATGAACCGGATCAAAGCTCAGTTAGTCAGACACGAGGGTCTGAAGCTGAAGCCATACCGCTGTACCGCAGGTAAGTTGACCATTGGTTATGGCCGTAATCTCGATGACCGGGGTATCTCCCGGAAAGAAGCCTATGCCATGTTAGAGCGGGATATCCGAGACTGCGAGCAGTGGCTGATCGATAAGATACCCAATATCTATAATAACCTCGATGAGGTGCGCCAGTCGGTTCTACTGAATATGTGCTTCAATCTGGGCATCAAGGGATTGCTTGGTTTCAAGAACACGCTGCGTTTTATTGCTGCCGGAGACTGGGAACGGGCTGCCAATGGCATGTTGGCCTCCAAGTGGGCGAAGCAAGTGGGTATGAGAGCGATTGAGCTTTCCGAGTTGATGAGGAAGGGCCAGTGATACCCATTCCGGTCGAAGTGGATGCCATGCTCTCCATCCTCAACCTGCCCAAGGAGATGTCCAACAATGAAATCTTCAGGGAGCATCAGGGCCTGGTTCTGGAGATGATCCGCTCAATCGTACTGGAGCGGTTTTATGATCACGCTACCCACGATGATCTGCCTGAAGATGATCCCCTGCTGATCTCTTTTCGTTTTGGGTTCTGTTTCCTGATGCTGCACAGTACTTGTGAGTTTCTCAATTTGAAGACTCTGGGTGAGGGGATAGTCAAGACCGTAGGTTTAGACCAGTCTGCCACCGAACTGCTCACAGGGAGCGAAATAGACGCATTCAAAGCGAACCTTGAGCTGAGGGCACTGACTGTACTGAGTTCTTATCTCAACCCAGCCGGCCTGGATCGCCTGAACGAACTCAAGCCCAGACAGCCTCGTGCTATCCGGGTGGGAGTTATCTGATGCCTGATCGTGATATTACTTCTCCAGAGGAACTGATGATCGAGATCTACCGGGCTATCTATACCGCCCTTGAAAGCCGTCTGCATCTGATCGGTTCAGTGATCGATGCC
>Ga0116187_1003358_pt1 | contig 14945 bp, 10 predicted proteins | sample AD_JPNNA6_MetaG_FD_89755 | JGI IMG/M metagenome (GOLD analysis project Ga0116187, IMG submission 89755) | Active sludge microbial communities of municipal wastewater-treating anaerobic digesters from Japan - AD_JPNNA6_MetaG | ecosystem: Engineered > Bioreactor > Anaerobic > Digestate | place... | reverse complement strand
TGCACCACATCGGCGGGTTCTCGGTGATCACCCGGGCGCTCCTGTGCGGCACCGGCCTCGTCGTCCACCCGTCGTTCGATGCCGCCGACGTCGAGCTGGCGGCCCTGGCGGGAGCGACGCACGTCTCGCTCGTACCCACCACACTGCGCCGCATCGACGCCGCGCTGTTCCGACGCATCCTGCTCGGCGGCTCGGCCATTCCCGCCGATCGGCCCGCCAACACGGTCGCCACCTATGGGATGACCGAGTCGGGTGCCGGGGTCGTCTACGACGGCTTGGCGCTCAACGGTGTCGGGCTCATGGTCGGCAACGACGGCGCCATCTCCCTGTCGGGCCCGTCGATGCTGCGCTGCTACCGCGACGGCTCCGACCCCAAGGACGCGGCGGGGTGGTACCGGACGGGTGACGTCGGGTCGGTCGAGCCGACGACGGGCAGGCTCACCGTCGCCGGTCGCGCCGACGACCTGATCATCAGCGGCGGCGAGAACGTGTGGCCCGATCCCGTCGAGCGACTGGTGGCGGCCGACCCCCGCGTCGCCGAGGTTGCCGTCATCGGGCGACCCGACCCCGAGTGGGGCCAGCGCGTCACAGCGGTCGTGGTGCCGGTCGACGTCGCCGAACCGCCGTCGCTCGAAGCGCTGCGCGAGCTCGTGAAGGCCGAGTTGCCGGCGTGGTGCGCCCCTCGTGCGTTGGAGCTGGCGACCTCGCTGCCCCGTACCGCGCTCGGCAAGGTCCGGCGCCGCCAGCTGTAGGCCGATCAGCGCTCGAAGCCGATCAGCACTCGAGCCGGATCAGCGCTCGAGTCGGAGCCGTTCGCTCGCCACGACCGCCGAGCCCACCGGCAGCTCGATTCCGTAGGAGACGGGGTCGACGACCGCGTAGCGATCGGTGCGGGTCGACTCGTGCACGGCACCGGCGACGATGACGTCGCGGAGGGCGCCGGCAACACGCTCCGACACCTGCGTGGGGTCGGTCGCCGCTGCGCCCACGGCATCCACGAGTTCTCGGGCGGCCGACCTCACGGCCGGGGCGGTGAGGTCGATCACCCCGTGCTGCTGCTCCACCCATCGGTCATCAGCCATGGTCGCCACCGTCGACAACGACAGCGGTGTGCCCGATCGGTCGACCACGAGCGTTGTCGTTCCCGTCCAGTCGATGTCGGAGCCGGTGCGACCCGCCGTCGCCGAGGCCACCAGGCCGGTCGACATGCGCATCGAGACCGACCCGTCCACCGAGGAACGACTGACGCCCAGCACCACTCCCGTCGCTGCCGACGCAGTCACCGCCACGTCGGGGATCTCGGTCCGGGCATCGGCGTCGACCGATCCCGAGGCGCCCGCCACGACCCCGACTCGCTCGGGCTCGGGTCGTTCGTAGATGACGGCGCGGTAGCCGTCACCGAGACCAAGCACCGAGGCGGCCAGCCCGGCCCCGGGGACCGCAGCGAGGGCCGAACCGACCACGTTTCGCCCGCTGTTGCCGTTCGGATCGACGAGGCGGCTGAGGATGAACTCGTCGACATCGCCGGTCGGAACGAGCCACGAGCGCTCGACGCCTGCCGACGCACCGAGCGCTGCCGCCGCGCCGCTTCCCCGGTCGACACGTCCGTCGCCGAACGACACCCCCACGCGCACATCGGCCTGGGCCGTGGCGCCGGCGGCGAGCTCGTCGAGTTCGACGATGCGGGAACGGCCGTCGCCGAGGTCCTCTACCCGCAGGCGGACCGAGGCACCGACCTCGACGACGGCACCCGATGCCGTCAGCTCCGCCGTCACGAGCCGGATCGAGACCGGAGCCGAGGGAACGCCCGCGCTCGACGGTGTCGCGCCCGACGGTGCCGAACCGGCCGTGGCGCCCGATCCGGCACCAACCATGGCGAGCGCTGCAACCGAGGCGGCGTCCGACGTTCGGCGCTGCTCGGCCGCCTGCCGACGGGCATCGGTCGCACCCGACCGGACGGCGGCGGCTGCCCCGACGACGGCCGGTCGCAACTCCGCCCGCCATCGATGGCGGAACCGGTCGGCGTCGGGTCCGTGCCAGGCGAGGTCGCGACCGGCGGCGTCGAGCGCCCGCGCCACCGCGTCGAGCGTCGCCCCGCTGCGATCCATCGCTGCGGCGACGGCGTCGAGTTGTTGGGGGTCGACCCCGAGCCTCACGCCCGGGTCCGGCGATCTCGGTCATCGGCGGCCATGCCGCCCACGATGACGGCGACGAACGCCACGAGCCACGGGGGACGTCCCCCATGGCGGCGGGCGAACCCTTCAGGCGGGTTCGGCCTCGTGACTGCCCGCGGCGACCTTCCAGGCATCGGTCCGTTCGATCGGCGACGCCGCGTCCCAGACGTCACCCACGTACTTGAACTCGCAACGCAGCTCGTCGGGCGTGACCGTGACGGCGCCGTAGCCGTGGTGGGTGCCGTCGAAGTAGCGGACGTGAGGATTCGCGGCCCGGTAGTCCTGGGAGAAATTGACCGTCGTCATGGACGTCGCCAGGAACTCCGGCATGATCGTGGCCGACTCGGGGGTCTTCTTGACGTCGAGCACGAAGCTCGCGTGCCAGTCGCCGGTGACGACCACGGGGTTCGACACGTCGGCCGTGACGATGCCGTCGAGGAGGCGATCCCGCGCCGCGGTGTACCCGTCCCACGTGTCGCGGGTGTACGCCGGCGCCTCGGCGGTGCCGACGTTGAGGCCGGCGAGCATCAACGGGTTGGCGATGATGTTCCACGTCGTCGTCGAGTCGGCGAGGCCGGTGCCGAGCCACGCCTCCTGGTCGGTGCCGAGGTTCGAGCGGGCCGGGTCGTTGCGTTCGGCGCAATCGGGACCGTCGTCGGTGAGGGCGAGGATCGGCGTGTCCTCGGGCTGGTCGGAGCGGCACGGCGGCGGATCGGCGTGCTGGCGGGTCTCGATGGCGAAGATCGACGCGAGATTGCCGAACTGCAGCGACCGGTGCACGCGCAGGTCGTCGAAGGCCGTCGGCTCCGGTTCGATCCGGATCGGCGTGTGCTCGTACCAGGCCTGGTAGGCGGCGAGCCGGCGGTCACCGCTGTTGGGCCGGTCCCGGTCGGGCTGGCTGACGTCGCCGGCGTAGTTGTTGGACACCTCGTGGTCGTCGAAGATCGTCAGCCACGGGGCGGCGTGGTGGGCGGCCTGGAGGTCGGCGTCGCCCTTGGTCTGGGCGTAGCGCTGGCGGTACTCGGCCAGCGTGAACGCCGCGCCGTTGGCCCACACCCGATCGCCCGACGCGTCGGGCGAGAGGTCACCCAGGTTGGTCTCGTAGATGTAGTCGCCGAGGAACAGGACGGCGTCGAGGTCGGCCTCGGCGGCGGCGTGCCGCCAGGCGCCGTAGCGACCCCACTGGAAGTCCTGGCACGAGGCGAACACGAAGCGGAACGAGTTCGGCGACGCGTCCGCTGCCGGGAAGGTGCGGGTCCGGCCCGTCGGGCTCGTCTGGTCGCCGGCCCGGAAGCGGTAGAAGTACCACGTGTCGGGCCGCAGGCCGGTTACGTCGACGTGGACGGAGTGGGCGAGCGCCGCGGTCGCAGTCGCGATGCCGGAGGCCACCAGGTCGGTGAAGGCCTCGTCGGTCGCCACGTCGTAGGCGACCTCGACGTCGGTGGAGGGCGACCCACCGTCGACGGCGACCGGCGCCGAGGCGAGGCGGGTCCAGATGACCACGCGGTCGTGGAGCGGGTCACCGCTCGCGACCCCGAGGGCGAAGCTCCCGGCGGCGAGCGCCGCAGCCGGCGCTGGCGTCGCAGCGGTCACCGGCTCGGGCGACGTGGTCGGCGGCGATGCCGACGACCTCGTCGAGGCGTCGTCGTCGGTGGTGCACGCCACCGCGACGGTGGCCGCGGCCAACGAGGTCAAGAACGTTCTGCGGTCCACACCCACCCCCTCGGGAAGGGCATCAGAGTAACGCTGTGTTCACCTCGTGTTCACCTTCGGGACCAGAGCCCGTCTACAGCAGCATCCCGCCGTCGACGACGAGGGTGTGGCCGCAGATCCACGAGGCGGCGTCGGAGGCGAGGAACAGCGCGGCGTTGGCGATGTCGTCGGGTTCGCCGAGACGCTGCATCGTGACGAACTTCCCCACCGATTCCTCGTTGCCCTCCCAGAGGGCCCGGGCCATGTCGGTCTTCACGAGGCCCGGCGCCAGCGCGTTGACCCGGACGGTGGGAGCGAGTTCCTTCGCGAGCGTCTTCGTCAGGTGGATCAGGGCCGCCTTGGTGACGTTGTAGTTGCCGAGCGAGGGCTCCACGGTGAGGCCGCCGATCGACGCGACGTTGATGATCGACCCGCCGGGACGGTCCTTCATCGAGGCGTGCCATGCGTACTGGGACCAGAACAGGGGCGCCTTCAGGTTGACCTCGGTCGTCTTGTCCCACCGCCCGGGGTCGATGTCGAGGGTGGGGCCCATGTACGGGTTGGTCGCAGCGTTGTTGACGAGGATGTCGATGCCGCCGAAGCGCTCGACGGTCGCCGCCACGCACGCCTGCGCTGCGTCGAGGTTGCCGGCGTTGGCCTCGAACACCTCGATGTCGGCGTCCGGGGTGGCTGCGAGGATCTCGGAGCGCGCCGCCTCGAGGGCCTCGAGCTTGCGCGACGAGATCATGACCTGGGCGCCGGCAGCGGCGTACGCCGCGCCGATCGCCTTGCCGATCCCCTTCGACGCGCCGGTGATCAGTGCGACTTTTCCATCGAGACGAAGTTCCATCGGCCGGAGACTATCGATGCGGCGCGGCCGGTAGCGTGCCGCCCGTGAACCGCCTCGCCACCGAGACCAGCCCCTATCTTCGCCAGCACGCGGACAATCCGGTCGACTGGTACCCGTGGGGCCCCGAGGCCTTCGCCGTCGCCCGTGAGACCGACCGCCCCGTCCTCCTGTCGGTGGGGTACTCGGCGTGCCACTGGTGCCACGTCATGGCGCACGAGTCGTTCGAGGACCCCGAGACGGCGGCGTTGATGAACCGCCTCTTCGTCAACGTCAAGGTCGACCGCGAGGAACGCCCCGACGTCGACGCCATCTACATGGAGGCCACGCAGGCCATGACGGGCAGCGGCGGGTGGCCGATGACCGTCTTCATGGACGCCGACGGTGCCCCGTTCTATTGCGGCACGTACTTTCCGAGGACGGGCCGGGGCGGCATGCCGTCGTTCACCCAGCTGTGCGCAGCGATCGACGACGCGTGGCGACACAAGCGCGAGGGCCTCGCCGAGCAGGCGCAACACCTCACCGAGTACCTACGCCGGCAGCCGAAGTTCAACACCGACGCCGAGCCGGTGGGCGTCGAGGCGCTCGGCCAGGGCGAGGAGCAGCTGCTGCGACAACACGACACCCGGTGGGGTGGCTTCGGCGGCGCACCGAAGTTCCCGCAATCGATGTCGGTCGATCTCCTGCTGCACCAGGCGCTCCGCACCGGCTCGACCGAGGCATTGGCGGCCGCGACCCGCTCGCTCGACGCGATGTGCGCGGGCGGCATGTACGACCACCTGGGCGGCGGGTTCGCCCGCTACTCCGTCGACGAGCAGTGGCTGGTGCCGCATTTCGAGAAGATGCTCTATGACAACGCCCTGCTGCTGCGGCCGTACCTGCACGCGTGGCAGATGACCGGCAACGCGGCGTACCGCCGGGTCGTCGACGAGACGATCACGTACCTGCTCCGCGACCTCCGCCATCCCGACGGCGGGTTCTTCTCGGCCGAGGACGCCGACTCGCTCGACGCCCACGGCCACAGCGAGGAGGGCGCGTTCTACGTGTGGTCCCTCGACGAGCTGCACGACGTCGTGGCCGCCGCCACCGACGACGCGACGGCGACGTTGTTCGAGGAGACCTACGGGGTGACCCGCAGCGGCAACTTCGAGACCGGCTCGATCCTGTTCCGGTCCGTCGGGGCGTTCGGTGACGACGGCGACGACGAGCAGGCCGGGCGCCTCGCCGCCGCCCGTCACGCGCTGTTCGAGCACCGCGGTCGCCGGTCGCGCCCCGGCCTCGACGACAAGGTACTCACCGAGTGGAACGGGCTCCTGCTCGCATCGCTCGCCGAGGCGGCCGCGGCGTGCGGCGAACCGGCGTGGCTCGCGGCAGCCGTGGCCCAGGCGGAGTTCCTCTGCCGCGAGCTCCGCGGAGCCGACGGCCGCTGGCACCGCAGCTGGCAGGCCGACGGCGGCGCCCGTCACGCGGGCTACGCGCACGACTACGCCGCGCTCGTCGACGGGTTCACCCGCCTCTACGAGGCGACGGGGTCGCTGCGCTGGCTCGACGAGGCACGGGCGACGGCCACGGCGATGCTCGACCTCTTCGAGGACACCGAAGCCGGCGGCCTGTTCACCACCGGCCACGACGCCGAGGCGCTCATCTCCCGCCCCAAGGATCTGATGGACAACGCAACACCGTCGGCGTTGTCCACGGCGGCGATCGGGTTGCAGCGCCTCGCGGCGCTGGGTTCGGCGGACGATCCCGAGACCGCCCGCTACTCGTCGTCGGCCCGAACGATGATGGCGATCCTCGGCCACGTCGCTGGGGAAACGCCCCTGGCCTTCGCCAATCTCCTGTTGGCGATCGAACTCGACGCCGTGGGGATCACCGAGGTGGTCATCGTCGGCGATCGTCCCGACCTGGTGGCCGAGGCCCGCGCGACCTGGCGTCCCCTCACCGTGCTGGCGTGGGGCGAGACCGGGAACGGATCGTTGTGGGAGGCGCGAGAGAACGGGCTCGCCTACGTGTGCGAGGGCCAGGTGTGCCACCAACCGGTCGGCACCGCGGCCGAGCTGGCCGCGCAGCTGGGCCGCGGCTCGCAGCGGTCGTGACCGGAGCGTCGGGCCGGTGAGGACCAAGGTCAAAGTCGGGCTCGGTGTGGCCGGGGCGATGGTGCTGCTCGCCGTCGCCGCGGGCGTGGTCGCTCAGCACCAGAGCGGCACCGCCGACGGCCCGCCCGCCACCCTCCCGCCGGGGACCGACCCGATGGTCGTCGTGCGGCCCTTCGCTCCCGAGGTCGCCTGGAACCGCCCGGTCGCCGAATTCGGCCGCTCCGAGACCTACGCCGCGTACGCCGAGAAGTTCTGGAAGTACGGGAGCTACGGCGGTTGGGACGACCCCGACCAGCGCGGCGACGTGTACCTGGAGCTGCGCAACTACTCGACACCGATCTACGACGCCCGGCTCGCCACGAGCACCAAGCGCGCCTACTTCGCCAACTTCGGGTTTCCGCCGTCGGCGGGCTACTCGATGGTGATCCCCTGGAACGACAACTGGGAGGCCGCGAGCGGCAACGACGCGTTCATCCTGATGGTGAACCCCGATACCGGGGAGAACTGGGTCGTGTGGTCGTACCAGAAGAACAACCCGACGACCTGTCTGAACGCCGCCAACCTGGCCAACGGGTTCACGCCGTTCCGCGACCTCTGCACCGGTGGTGTGGGCAAGCTCACGAACGAGGACGGCAGCGACGGCGACTACCGCACGTGGAACAGCTACCAGAACGGCCGTGGCATGGGGATCCCCAAACTGGCGCTGATCACCACGCCCTACGAGGTGCAGGCCGGTTCGATCGACCACGCCCTCGAGATGACGGTGTTCAACTCGATGTTCGGACCGCCGTGTACCGAGGCCGAGGTCGGGACGGCGGCGGCCGGCTCGACGTGCGGCTTCTACGTCCCGCCCGCGACGCGGGTGGAGTGGAACGACGGCCCGCCGAACAACTGCGGAGAGAACACTCAACCGAACACCGTCGCGACCCGGGAGAAGACGATTCCGGAGGGGATGCGGTTCGCCCTCGACATCTCCGACGCCGACATCGAGGCCTGGCTCGATGCCCGCGGGTACACGGACCCACTCCGCTCGACGGCCCGCATCTTCGCCGTCGCCCTCCGCGACTACGGATGGATCATCGCCGAGACCGGCTGCTTCGGCCTGTCGATCGAGATCGACGGCATGGTGAACCCCGACGCCAAGGCGATCTGGAACACGCTCGGGTTCGAGGACACCCCCGATGCCGGGCACATGCTCGACGGGCTCTTCACCGAGGACCGCATCTACGTCGTGAACCCGCCGGCCCCGTTCGAGGGAACGACGCAGCCGTCGCCCGGTCGCGCCAGGTAAAACGGTCCCCCATGACCTCCGACCCGACAACGGCGCCACCCTCCCCGTCCCCGAGCCGACGGTTGTGGGAGCTGATCGAACCGATCCACGCCGTCACCTACTTCTCGGCCGCGTGCCAGGACGCGATGACCGAGGTCGGGATGAAGGGCTTCTGGATGGGCTACTTCGCAGCGCGGAGTGCCCCCTTCGGCGCCGCTGCGCCCGCCCTCGTGGAGGCGACGTTCTACAACTTCGCCCCCACGCTCGTCCGCCGCGCCCTGCCCGATGCCTGGGCCCGCGCCACCCCCGCAGACGTGCGCACGGCGCGCTCGGCGGCCGCGGCGATCGCCCTGCGCCAACTCGCTCCGGAGGCGGACGAGTACGCCCGGCGGGCCCTGCCCCTGCTGGAATCAGCGGCGGGCGCCGCCCGATGCGACGGCCGTCCCCTCGCTGCGGCGAACCAGGCCCTCGCGGCGGCGGCCGATCCGGTGGAGCGGCTGTGGCAGGCGACCACCACCCTGCGCGAGCACCGTGGCGACGGGCACGTCGCCGCGCTCGTCGCCGCCGACCTCAGCGGGCTCGAGGCCCACGTACTCCTGTCCGCGACGGTGGTCGGCGCCGCGACGCCGGAGCGCCTCCAACAGGCGCGGGGGTGGACGCCCGACCAGTGGGACGTCGCGGTCGACGCCCTCCGCTCCCGAGGCCTCCTCGACGATGGTGGGGCGGCTACCGCTGAGGGGCACCTCCTGCGGGTCGGGGTCGAGGCGAGCACCGACGACATCGCCTGGCAGCCGTACCGGGACGGTCTCACCGACACCGGTCTCGACCTCCTCCGAACGGTGCTGCGCCCGCTCGCGACGGTCGTGCGACAGTCGGGGCTCATCCCGTTCCCCAACCCCATCGGTCTCCCGGACCCCCACGGGGACGGGAGTCGATGAGCGGCGGCCGCCGCCGTTCCCTCATCGCCGCACTCCTGTTGTCGTCGGGCCTGACGTCGTGCAGCGGCACCGACGGCGCGACCACCGTCGCCCCCGATCGCCGGGATAGCGACGCCTCGATCTCGATCTCGACCTCGACCTCGACCTCGCTCTCGACCTCGATCTCGACCTCGATCTCGACCACGGCCGCGGCCGCGCCCACCACAACACCGCCGACCGAACCGCCCACGGCCGCGCCCCCGACAACGGCCGCGCCGGCGGCCGCCACCGAGCTCCCCGCGGACGCCGACCTCCTCGCCGACCCACCCGACCCTGCCGGCACCGCGCCGGGTGACCTGCTCCGCTACCAACGGATCACGACCCCACTCGGGGGGCTGCTCGTCCCCAACGACCTGTGGCGGGTCATGTACACGTCGACCGACACCAACGGCTCACCGATCCTCGTCACCGGGCTCGTCCGCGTCCCGATGGACCGACCTGCACCGCCGAACGGCCGCCCCGTCGTGACCTGGGCCCACGGCACCACCGGCACCGCCGACACGTGCAGTCCGTCGAGACGGCTCGACGCTCCTCCGGTGCCCGATCCCTTCGTCAACGACGGCTTCGTCGTCGCCGCGACCGACTACGCGGGCCTCGGCACTCCCGGGCCCCACCCGTACTTCGACGGCGCCAGCGCCGGTCGGGCGGTGCTCGACATCGTGACGGCTGCCGGCCACCTCCCGGGCGTCACGATCGCCCCGCAGTTCGCCATCTGGGGCCACTCCCAGGGCGGACACGCGGCACTGTTCGCCCGCGAGCTCGCCGCCCAGCGCCTGCCGGCACACCAGCTCATCGGGACCGTGGCGCTCGCACCGCCGAGCCTCGTCAAGGACACCATGACGGCGATTCTCGTCGCCCTCCAACCGAAGGGGTTCGCGGCAATGACCGTCGCCGGCATCGCAGCAACCCACCCCGACGCCGAGCTCACCGACATCCTCATTCCGGCCGCTGCCGAAGCGATCGGGACGCTCGTCGAGACGGAGTGCGCCGCCGGGATCGACCGGGCGCTCGGCCTCTTCGGCAACACCGACATCGTCGTCGCCAACCCGAACCAGATCGAACCGTGGGCGACCTACCTGCAGGCCGCTGAGCCGGCGATGGCGGCGGGCGCCGGCCCGCTCCTCCTGATCCACTCCATCGACGACCGGACGGTGCCGGCCTTCATGTCTGCCGTCGTCGAGATGCGCACGTGCTCGCGCGGCGAGCCGACCGTCCGGTGGGTGCTCGGCAGCGGCGGGCACAACGGCATCATCGGCCTCACATTCGACCTCGACCGCCAGTGGACGCTCGACCGATTCGCCGGCGTCCCCGCACCGTCCAACTGCGCGTCCGGAGGCTGACGGTCCGCCGACGAGGCGCCCGTGTCGACGTCAGTCGGTGACGAGCAGCGATCGGTACACCTGGTCGGTGAGGGCGAACCAACTCTCGGCATCCATCGGAGTCACGAGGTTGATGTCGTTCAGGACCAGACCCAGCGAGACGCCCTGCAGGAGGGTCGCCACCGCTCGAGCATCGAGGTCGCGACGCACCAGCCCCTTGCGTTGGCCCTCGACGATGATCTCGGTGAACGCCGTGGTGCAGGCGTCCTGGGCCCGGGCCAGGCCGGCGCTCAGATCCGGGTGATGGAGGGCCACGCCCGCGACCTCGGCGCGGAGCCGGCGCGATCGCGCCCGCGCGTCGCTGTGGGCAGCCCGCGTCAGGAACTGCATGCCGCTCCAGAGTTCGTCGACCGTCTCCGAGCGCTCGACCAGGTCACGCACCGCGTCGACGTCGCCGGTGATCACCGCCTCGAACTGGGCGATGCGGGCGGCGACGATGAGGTCGCGGCGGCTCTCGAAGTGGTGGTAGACCGCGCCGACCGACACGTCGAGCGCGTTGGCGATCTCGCGCACCTTGATGGCCTGCTCGCCGCCGCGTTCGAGCGCTGCGACCGCCACCTCGACCAATCGACCGCGAGTCGCCTCGCCCTGCTGTTCACGTGCTGCAGCAGCACGTACCTGGGTACGCGGCATATCGACCTCGAATCGTGACCGCTGGCCGCAAGGGAACGACCGCCGGGTCAGGGTAACGCCCGCGATCCCGACGCGCCGCGATGCCCACCCGAAACGGGTGGCCAGCGGTTCGACGATCAGGCGGGAGCCGGTGCCCCGCCGGAACCGTCGGTCTCGCCGTCGAACTCGATCAACGGTTCGTGGTGGTCGTGGATCATGCCCTTCGACACCCACCCCCACTTGTCCGCCCACACCAGCATCGGCGGGAGCACCACGAGGGCGCTCAGGAGGGCGACCGCGACGTTCATACCGACCACCCGACCGAAGTCACGCAGGAGCGGCATCGACGAGAACGAGATGACGGCGACACCGGCGATGGCGGTACACGCCGACACGATGAACGCCCGCCCCGTCCGCTCCGCCGTCACGTCGACCGCTTCCTTCGGGTCGAGGCCCCGGCCCCGTTCCTCGACGAACCGCAGGAGGATGAGCGACGTGAACTCGGTGCAGGCCGCGACCACGAGCGGACCACCGACCGCGGTCATCGGCGACAGTTCGAGGTTGGCCCAGTAGGCGACGAGCGACGACACGCCAACGGCGATCAGCACGGGCACGAGCGACAGCAGCGAGCGGATCAGGCTCCGCATCCGGATCGTGAGGAAGATGCCCACGAACGCGATCGACAGGTAGGTGAGCAGGATGCGGTTCTTCTCGAGATTGTCGAGGAGCCCCACCCCCACGACGACGAGGCCCGACGGCGTCACCGTCGTGCCGGCCGGCGGCTTGTCGGCGCCCGAGGTCGGGTTCTCCTCGTTGCGGATCTCCTCGACGATCGTCTTGCTGTCCTCGAGCGAGCCGGGGCCGGTCAGGAACGCGATGTTGTACGCCTGGTCGGTCGAACCGCTGTCATCGAACACCGTCGACTTGATGTCGGCGGGTGCGACAGCGAGGGCCTCCTTCACGAGTTCGGCGTCGGGATGGACCCGCTCGGTGCCCGGCACCACGAGCAGGTCGCCGACGATCGCCACGATGCTCGACGCCACGACGATGTCGCCCGTCGGCTGGTACTTGCCGAGATACCGGTTGGTGAACTCGTCGACGTGATCGACGACCTCCTGGGAGAACGGGTCCTTCGTCTCGATGAACACACCGAGCTCGCTCGAACCTCCGACCTCCTTCTCGGCGTAGCGCAGGTTCTTGATGACCTGGCTCTCGGGGTTGACCCACTTCACCGGATCGGTCTGGATGTGCAGCTTCTCCTCGACGCTGATGCCCCCGATGAAGATGGCGATCGAGGCGACGGCGAGCGGGATCGCCGCCACTGCCGGGAGCCCGCCCAGCTTCACGACCAGGGTGCCCAGCCACCCGGCGTTGAACTCACCCTTCGGGGTCGGCTTGCGGTATTCGCGGATGCCGAGCGTGGCGAGCGGAACGATGATCGAGGCGATGCAGATCACCGCGACGCCCACGGCCAGGAGCAGGCCGAAGTCGCGGAGCATCGGGACCGCCGCCCAGTGCAGGGCGGCGAAGGCGAAGACGGCGTCGAACGTGACGACGAGGAGGGCGGGACCGAGGTTCCGGGCCGTCTCCTGAATGGGGTGCGCCGAGCGCCCGATCACCGCTTCCTCCTCGACGCGGGCGTGCATCTGGATCGCGTAGTCGATACCGATGCCCAACATGACGGGCAGGCCGGCGACGGTGACGAGCGTGAGAGGCACCCCGAGGTAGCCGGCGGTGCCGAACGCCCAGATGACACCGACGACGATCACGCCGAGCGGCAGCAGGCGCCAACGCACGTTGAACAGCACGAGCAGGATCAGCACCATGATGCCCAGCGCGATCGCGCCGAGCTGCAACATGCCGCCGCGGAGGTAGTCGTTGATCTCGACGAGGAGCTTGGGGGACCCGGTCGTCCGCACCTCGGCGTGCTCCAGCTCGAGGTTCTCGACGATCTCGTAGGTCGTGTTGGTGGCCGTTGTGGCCGGGTCGACCTTCAGGTTGCCGTCGAACCGGGTGAGGATCATGGCGTGGGTGTCGTCGGGGAACACCACACGTTGGGACAGGCGAATCTCGCCCTGGTTGTCGTGGAGCAGGAAATCGGTCCAGGCCGGTTTCGGGAGGAACCGGTCCTCCTCGGGGATCGCGAGCACCTTCTGCGTGGTCAGCGCGTTGTCGGCCTCGCGCGCGGCCTTGTCGGCCTCGGGAGCCTGCTCGATCGCCTTGGCCAGCGATCGCGCCGCGACCGAACCGAGCAGGTTCTGGAGCGTCGGGGCCGCCGGGTCGGCCGAGATGAGGTTGGCGGAGAGATCGAGCGCCACGATCGGATCGATGACGCCGCGCACGCCGGGCACCTTGCGAAGCTCGGCGCTCGTCGCCTCGATCGCCTCGCGGTTCTTGGGGTTGGTGATGAGCTCGGCGACCGTGTGGCCCTCGTCCATCGTGATGACCGTCAGGTTCGCTTCGCCGCCGAAGCGCTTCTGGTAGTCGACGCTCGCGGCGTAGGCCGCGTCGTCCTGGTTCAGGTAGCTCTCGGTGCCCGTCGCGAAGCTCAGCTTCGTGATCCCGTACCCCATGGTGAGGGTGATCAGGAGGCCGATGATGGCCACGAGACCCGCCCGCCTCCCGAGCTCGACGGCCAGTCGCGACCAGAACTTCTGCATCACATCAATCTCCAACTCGGGTGAACGGCGGTTGAATGGTAGTCGTTCACCAGCCCCCGCGACGGATGAACTCCCGTGGTGTCGGGCGGCGTCTGCCGGCCGACGCCGAGGGCCGGTCGTCGCCGTCGGGCCACCCGAGTGCGACGGCGCCGAGGATGCGTCGATCTCCGGGGATGCCGAAGGTGGTGGCGACGTCGGACTCGTTACCGAAGACACCGAACAGCAACGATCCCAGCCCCGCCGACGTCGCCGCGAGCAGCATCGCCATCACTGCAGCGCCACCGTCGACCCACCAGTACGGGACCGACCAGGCGTCGGCCCCGGCACCGAGACCGGTGCGCGCCTTGTCGTCCTCCGCGTAGCGCCGGACGTACGCCTCGGTGTCGACGACGGGGAGCACGATCACCGGCGCACGGAGCAGCCCCGGCCACCCGAACCGGTCGCGGCGGGGTCCGGCGGGCAGCGTGGTGTCCCAGTAGCGGTCCACGTCGGCGCGCCGCTCGAGGACCACGAGGTCGAGCGCCCAGGTGTTGCCCGCGCTCGGGGCCCGCCGACACGCGGCCAGGACCGGGTCGAGCACGTCAGGGGCGACCGGATCGGTCAAGTACGAGCGACACGACCGCCGTCCGGCCAGCGCCTCGGAAAGGTCCATCAGGTGAGCGTCTCCTCCCGGGAGCCACCGCCGATGCAAGGTCTACCCGTCGAGGTACCGGAGCGTTGAAGGCCCGACCAAGGAGGGCCGAGCCGAGCGAAGGTGGCCTCGACTATGAGTTGTACTTCAGCAGCTCTTCGGCCATGATCCAGCCGAACGCCACCAGGCAGTCGCCCTGCTTGGGCTTGAGCGGCTTGAAGAATGCGGCGACAGCGGGGTCGAGGCGCTCGGGCTTGAGTGACTCGTGGTCGAACACCAGCGGGAACGACCCGTTGCCCTTGGCGACGAAGGCCTTGTCGTCGTAGCCGGCTTCCATCCCGAACCGCTTGGCGAGGCGCCGACCCCAGGCACGCTCCTCACCCGACGACTTGTGGTCGGGGCGGGGGTTGATGTCGGTGAGGACCTTGAACGCCTCGAACCCGTCGACGGTAGCGAAGCGGGTGCCGACGAGGACGTCCTCGTCGGGGAACGCCATGAGGGCTCGACGGTAGTTGTCGTTCATGACGGCCTTGAGCACCTGGTCGCGCTTGGCGTTGCGCCGCACGTGGGCGAGGCCCAAGATGATGGCGGGCGTGCCGCCGATGCG
>Ga0116187_1003349_pt1 | contig 14964 bp, 13 predicted proteins | sample AD_JPNNA6_MetaG_FD_89755 | JGI IMG/M metagenome (GOLD analysis project Ga0116187, IMG submission 89755) | Active sludge microbial communities of municipal wastewater-treating anaerobic digesters from Japan - AD_JPNNA6_MetaG | ecosystem: Engineered > Bioreactor > Anaerobic > Digestate | place... | reverse complement strand
GTTGACTTGATGTGGGTGGTCTGGAAAAACGGTCCCAGACGGGGATAGTGCAGGTCGGTGTATTTGATATAGGTCATCCTGTGCCAGGGGCGGTATCCGATCATCGTGTACATGCGGACGCCCGTGGCGATGTAAAAAGCGAAAGTTTTTTTTGTGAAGATAAACGGCAATGAACGGCCCGTGGAACCGGTGGTAGCGGAATAGTGGCAAGCATCCACATTGACGCCACGCGCAACAATCGCCTGGGGAAAATTCTCACGGATTTCGTCCTTGGTGACGAAAGGCAGTCGCTTGATGTCGTCGGCGGTCCGGATAGTGTTGATGTCCACTCCGGCCTCATCGTATTTTCGGCGGTAGAAGGGAACATTTTCGTAAGCATTCCGGATGGAGCGAATCAAGCGTTTTTCGCTCAATCGCCTCTGAAGCCCGGCTGGGAGACAGGCGCTGATGTGAACATCGATGACTGATTGAAACAAATACAACAGAAATTTTGCGTTTTCCATCATAGTAAATATCTCCTAATCATCATTGTTGGATTTCTTTGTTCTTCCAAAAGACCGGAACAGCGCGACGGGCTTCCGGTTTCCCAATCGACGGCCAATATTTTCTTTCCAGTCGTCAAATAAATCGTAGGCGGCAGGAACGACAGCCAGGGTCAGGAAAAGAGAGGTGAGGAGCCCCCCGATCAGTGTGATTCCCATCGGGGCACGCATATCGGCGCCTTCCCCGATGCCCAGGGCTACGGGCAGCATGCCGAAAACCATCGCAAAGGTGGTCATCAGAATGGGACGCAGCCGGATAGGCCCTGCCTGCAGGATGGCCTCCCGCTTAGACAGGCCCCGCTCACGTAGCGTGTTGGTGAAGTCCACCAGAAGGATTGCATTCTTCTTGACCAGCCCCATGAGGAGCACCAGACCAATAAAGCTCACGATGCTCAATGATTTCCCGAAGATGAGCAGGGCCGTGAAGGCCCCGATGAATGACAGGGGCATGGACAGGAGAATCGTCACGGGGTGAAGGAGGCTTTCAAACTGCGACGCCAGAACCATGTAAGCCAGCAGGATGCCCAAGAGCAGAGCGAACATGAGGTAGCGGAACGATTTTCCCATTTCTTCGGCCTCTCCCGTGTAACCCGCGGTGTATCCGGGCGGCAGAATCCTTGCGGAGATGGCATCGAGTTCCTGCATGGCCTCGCCCAGCGGTTTGCCTTCGAGATTGGCGAATATCCAGATGGTGCGCTGCCGGTCCTTGCGCGAAATACTGCTCGGGCCGCCCCCCTCTTCGATCGTGACGATATTGCTCAGCTCAACAAGTTTTCCATCCACGGCCCGGACGTATAGCCTGCCGATGTCGGAAGGGCTCATTCTGTCTTTCGGATCCAGCCTCATTCTGACGTCGTATCGTCTTCCCTTGGCCGTATCCTTGAACTTCGTCACATCGACCTCACCGGACATGAGAAGATTTACCGCTTCAGTGACGGACGATACGCTGACGCCCATATTCGTCGCCTTGTCCCGGTCGATGTAAACACTCAACTCCGGTTTCCCTGCCTCAATGGATGTGTCGATGTCCACGATCCCCTTGACCCTGGAAAGTTCAGAGACGATTTGCCTGGCATATTTTCTAAGGTCATCAATGGAGCCTCCCCGGATGGAATACTGAATGGGGACATTCCGGATCCCGCCACCAAGAATGGCCACCTCTTCGATGGTGGTTTTCAGGCCGGGAATCGCGGCAAAAGCCTTCCGAAGTTCCGCCATAATTTCTTCCTGAGACTTGTCTCTCTCGGATCTCGGATTCAGGCTGGTCTGGATGAAGGCCTGATTAATCTGTGACATTCTCCCCTGGCCCGCGCCCTGTCCAAAGAAAACCGATTTAACCTCCGGTCTGGCCCGAACAATCTGCTCCGCCTGACTGAACAGCGCCCCGGCATATTCCACCGAATAATCGACGGGTGCTTCCATCCGGATCATGAACTGGCTCTGGTCTTCACCCGGTTTGAATTCCTTACCGATGAACCGGGTAATCCAGAGGCTGAAGATAAAGAGGATGAGGGCTCCGATGAGAACACCCCGGCGATGTTCGAGACTGAACGTCAGAATGGGACGGTAGGCTTCCTCGATCTTTTTGTATCCACGTTCCAGACGATTTCCCAGTCTGACCATGATCCCGTTTGAATCTCCGCTGTCCGCAACCGCTTTCTCCCGGGGACGAAGGAGTATGGATGCCATCATGGGAGTAAGGGTGACCGATACGAGAAGAGAGACAAGGATGGAAAAAACGACCGTCAGGGAAAACTGCATGAAGAACCTCCCGATGATTCCCTTCATGAAAGCGACGGGTAGGAAGATGACCACGATGGCGAGGGTTGTCGCTATGACGGCGGGACCGATCTCGCCTGTGGCGAAGGATGCGGCCTCTTTCGGGGACATCCCTTCTTCGATGTGGCGATAGATGTTCTCGATGACGATGATGGCATCATCGATGAGGATGCCGACAGACAGCGTCAAAGCCAGCATCGTCAGATTATTGAAGGTGAAATCGAATATCCTCATGACCGCAAATGTGGAAATGATCGAAACAGGCAGGGCGACTGCGCTGATCAGGGTGGTGCGGAAATTTCTCAGGAAGACAAAGACCGCGAGGATGGCCAGGATGGATCCCAGAATCAGGTGCTCTTTCACCTGATCTATGGATTGCTTGATAAACACCGACTGGTCGAAGGCGATCCGGATGTCCATGCCCGGAGGCAGATTTTTCCTGATGCGTTCGATTTCCTCCTTCACCCTGTCCACAACCTGGACGGTATTGGTACCGGTCTGCTTCTGGATGCCGATGCCGACGGAAGAAACGCCGTTGAAGCGTGCATAAGAACGTTTTTCCTGCGTCCCGTCCTCAACCCTGCCGATATCTCTCAGTCTTACAGGAGCACCGGCATGAGAGGCGATAATGAGGTCATTGAAGGCGGAAACATCCTTCAGCGATCCCTTGACCTTGATGGAAAATTCCTTCGTTAAGCTCTCAATGCGTCCACCCGGCATTTCAATGTTTTCTCTCTTCAAGGCGGCGGCAACATCACCCGGCGAGATCCCGTAGGCTACCAGTTTATCACTGTCGAGCCAGACCCGAATCTGCCGTTTTTGCATACCGGCCAGCGTGAGAGCGCCGACACCCTCGATTTTCTGCAACTGCTCCTTGAGACTTTCATCCACATAGGTCGATAGATCACGTTGAGACTTGTTCCCCGTCAGGGCCAACCACAGGACGGGTGTCGCATCGATGTTGACCTTCTGGATGACGGGCTCAATGATGTCATCGGGAAGCTGGGAACGGACGGCGGAAATCTGTTCCCGAACATCCTGGACGGCAAGGTCGATATCCCGTTCCAGTTCGAACTCCACGATGACACTGGATACACCGTCAATGCTCAGCGAGTTGATTGTTTTCACCCCGTTGATCGTACTGACCGCTTCCTCGATCTTGTCGGTTACATCGACATCCATGATCTCCGGGCTTGCTCCGGCCAAACCTGTCGTAATGTTGACAAGGGGGAATTCTACCTTGGGGAAGAGGTCAACGCCGATGGCCGGATAGCTGACGATGCCCAGAACAACCAGGGCAAGAATGAACATGGTGGCAAGAACGGGTCGCTTGATCGAGGTATCAGAAATCCACATGGTTATGTCATTATCCTTTCTTTAGATCCTTCTTTGAGATGTCCACTCTCTCACCCTCGGAGGCAGACTTATTTTGCATGAACGGGCAAAGGCAATGGAGGACCACAAATGCCCGTTCATTGAATGTCATCTTTCGCGTATAAAATTCCTTCATCGCACCGAACTCCCTGCCGGTTTTACGCTTGCTTCAGACATTTCCTTTTTCCCTCCTGAATCAGTGGCCGGTTCTGCAAGATTCATTGTAGCCCGCACGATGGAACTGACCAGCGCCGCGGTTGCTCCCAGTGTCTCGGGAGTGCGTGCCGAGCGGGGTATCTCCATGTGAAGCGTACGGTCCATGCGCCGCGTGGAGATATACCCGATTTTTTTGTTACAACCCGCGCCAAAAAAGACCTTGTCAAGAGGCTCTATGCGCAGTTCCAGTTCAGGATAGGCCGGATAGACGGCTTTCGTGTGCGCGAGAGAAGCGGAAAAGCGCTCTTTCAACTGCCTGGCTTCTTCCCTGGTGATTCCCGTGGTGGCGATTTCGAGCCGATTCGGAAACGCGAGACTTGTGTGCCCGTGGATTTCGACATAAAGCCGCAGAGCCTTGTGATCAGAGCTCTTGCCGATCAGCCGGACATAGTGATTGTAGACGTCTCTCGCCCGTTCAGTGTGTCGTTCCCGTTCGCACAGGCGTCCCGCGCCTTCGGTCGGCCGGTTGACATTGATCCGCGATGCGCCGGAAGAAAAACCGCGGGCAATGACGTAGCCGGCACCAAGCAACGTTGCGACGTCTTTGGACAGGCCGTCCGTGCGAATGTCATAGGTGCCGTGCGGCGCCGCAACAATGATTCCCTGCTTCGTGGGCTGTATCTCAAAGTGGCCTAGGGCATGATCGAAACGTTCACCGGCGATGGCGGATTGAAAACTCCAGGCGACACAGAACATTACAAAAACCACGCGCATGATCGTAGCCCCTGTCCGCTCTCGTCCAGTAGCCCGTTCACAGCGGGTGGTAAGGGAATCAATATTTTTCCGGTGATCCTTTTTATTGCAGGATATGCATCTATGACCGACTTTCCGGAAGAGGGGATATGGTGCGGGTCCGCTGATCATTCTTCTTATATTTCCTGTTTGTTGGTATCGACTTCTCCCGCGGGAATACCCTTGATGTGTTTCGCGAAGGATAGGCCAATCAGGTAGCGCAACACCAAAATGGAGGTTGTATAGGTAAGTCCAAAAGCCATGATATCCATGTTTGTCCCGTAATCCTTGAACAGAATGAGCATCGCCGCCTGTGCCGTACCGAAGCCGCCCGGGGCAATGGGCAGGCTGATAACGAGAAGGATGATCGGGACATACGCAAGAAGAGCAATCAGCGGGATCTGCATGTTGAAGGCCCTGACGGCGACATAAAAAAAGGCGATAAAAAAAGCGTAGTAAACCATGCGCCAGAACAGGAGCATGCCATAGGTTCGCCAGGAGGCTTCGTGAAATACTTTAAGGAGGTTGAGGTTCCTGATTTTAAGCGCCAGACCGCGGGACGGCAGCTTTTTCAGGACGACAATGAGCAGGATATCCAGGATGGCAAAACCGATTAAGAAGATCAGCAAATTACGGAGCAGCGCCGATGTCGGAGAGAGGATGATCAGACCGATGATGGCCATGTAAACCAGAGCTTTCTGGGTAATGCCGTTGAAAAAGGCCATCAACCCCGTTGACCGCATCACCGGGATGCCGAAATGTTTTTTGAGATAGTAGATCAATACCCCCAGGCCGACACTGTAGTCGATTGTCATGATGAGATAGGTAACGCCGCGCAGCGTGAAGGCATTTTTCCAGGAGAGAGGATAATGAAAATGTTTAAGGGTCGCGGCCAGATTCTGTGTGTCCAGAAGGAAGGTGGCCAGAATGAGAACAAGCACAGCGGGAACATAGATAGTCATGTCCGCGTTCATCAAGGCATTGAAACACTGACGAATGTCAATATACCAGAATAAATAAAAGAGGATCGCGCAGGATACCGCAATCGGCAGCAGCCTTTTCCAGATTTTGGAATTCATGAGGAAAGAGCGCGCCCTTTCCTCACGTGGAAGGTTCATCTCCTCCACGAAAGCCTGAGCGTTTGATATTTTGCCTGTGTTTTCCATTCAATCCCATCAATGAACTCATGCTCGGGAACATGTATAATAGCAACAGGGGGAACAGTCCCTCCGTTCCCCCTGTTTTGCCATCAGAATATCATATTAATACTCATACTCCCAGGAAAAGGTATCAGCGGTGTAGTTTTCATAAGCATAATAGGCACTATAATCAGCAAAATTCTTCAGGTTGGTTGCGTTGATTAGTGTCGGGTTGTCCTGGAGACAAGACAGGAAATACTCGGTATGATCTATGATGGTATCCTCTATCGGAAAGGTCCACTGTTGAACCTTGGCCAACTCGACCTTATTAATGTAGTTGTCGTACATACCCCAGATGGCATCTCCTGAATTGGACGAATAGATAAGGTTGTTGTAGGTCTCCCTCGCGCTTATGGCCTGATTGATGAGGCAAGAATCGTCATTATCATACCATCTTCCGTTGGTGTATGTATCCATTCGTGCCAGTTCCGATGTCCACCTGGCAGCGGGAAAGAACGGAACGAAAACACCAACCGAAGGTTCCCCAAGGTTGGCCCACATCGTAACCAGGCGCGGGTCACCGCCGGATGCTGCACCCCTTACGACAATGGCACTGCGGGTAGCGTTGCGGCTGATGCAGTAAGTTGTGCTGTAATTCGTCTCGCTTGAAAGATCTGGCTGGACCTGCTTCCCGATAACGTCCTTGCTCACTTCGCGCATGACAGTCTGGTAGCTGAGCCGTTTTTCGTTCACTAACTCGGTCAGAATGGCTTCAGCTCTGTACTTGCGATCCTGTCCCACATTCCAGGGAATGTAGTAATTATAGTTGGTCATAATGTGGAATCCGATAAAGTTGCTCTGGGCCGCTTTGAGCGTCCAGCCCCATTGATTGGTGACTTTGCCGGTATTGGCATCGTTCTTTCTGAATTGAATCAGGTTGAGTCCTGTGTTCAAATGACCGCTAAAGCATTCATAAAGGGCTGCCCCGCCTTTGGCGTCGATCACCACGAAGTTGGCGCTGATAATGGTGCCGAAGTGTGAATAAGGCCATTTTTTCAGAAGCGATTCAAACTCCGCCAGGGTTGTGCATGTCGCCAGAGCTTCCTCCATGAGGACCGTGTTGACGTTCAGCGGCTCCACCGTGATATTGTAGTCTTGGTAGACGGTCGTGCCGGCGATGGCAAATCCCGATTCATTGACGCCGCCGGAAGGAGTGACTGCCGAGCCGTTGTTCAGCAGCTTCATCCCGTCCTCAAAGCGGTAAACCATCAAATATCCGCCGGGACCGGCCTTTTTGGCGGGAAAGTAGGCAACCTGCTGGTTTGCGCTTGACGAATTGTCGAAGTTTTTCCAGATGAGCGGTTTACCATCAGTGGTCACCCTTCCGGAGACAACAGCCACGTCACAGGCCCATGTCTGCGTTGCGAGCATAATGGCCACAAGGCATATGAAAAGGCAGAAAATTTTTAAATAAACATTTTGTAAATACTTCATTCTATCCTCCTATTTGATCGTTGTTTTCAACGATAATTCGCATATTAAAATCGTAACGCATGGTGTCGGCTGAAAAATTTTCAACCGGGATCCGCTGTCTTCACGGAAAGCCTTTTCCCCGACAGGTCCGGAATCCGTCCGTCAAACGTGGACGGTACAAGCGGTTTATTGCTGCTGAACAGACCGACGCCCCGGCTGGAAAAGTATTCCATGCCGAAGCATTTAATCATCAGGATGAAGACAACCCATCGAACGATTTTCATCGGGATCATCAGCATAAAAGCAAAGGCATCGCCCCTGACCATATGCTCGAAATCCGGCGGCATGCTTGCCCGGACACCGGATGAAAACTGATACTTCGGGTCTTTGGGATCGAAACTGTTTGAACCGGGAAACATGTTTTTCATACAGAAAGGATAGCGTTTGTCCACGAGTTCGATTCCGTATTTCCGGCAATACTCCTCTTTGAGCGCGATCAATCGGGGCGACGGAGCGAAAGAGGAATCAAACAGTGTCCGCAACCATGATTTATTGAAATACCGGTTAACCACCGCGGGATTGGCCGAAATGGAGGTGAAGATGAAATATTTTTTATTTTTCATCGCGGCTGTTTTCGTAAGGTGCCATTCAACCGTCATGATGACCAGCTGGCGGGCAAGGTCCCTACCCCGGAATTTTTTAAGCACCATCGTTTCTTCATTATTATATACACAGTAGGGACCGCTGTTGAGGATGGAGACGGCATCAAAAGCAATGATCTGACCGTCCTTTTCCGCATAACTCAGAACATCACATTTACGCAGGTAGGTGGAAAAATCCTCCTGCGCTTTCCAGCATTCGTTTTCAACGGCTTCGCAACCTTTAATGATATTTCCAAGGCTGCTCCATTTAACTGTATTTAAATCAATCAGGTAATAATTAAATCCCTTATAACTCTGAATAAAGAAAATCCGGCTGTCTACCGGCAAGGGGCTGGTTGTGTCGTTCTGATGCGCTTTTTGTTCATCTTCCAACGAAACAAACATACTCTTCATAATGTAAATTCCTCCAAATAATGCAATGATACTAAAGAGTTTGAACGCCAACATATGAGAATAATCGGCGGACAAATTACACCGTCACATCCGATCCGTTATCCGGACGAATCTTCATGGACGAACCTGTTGCAGATTTTTACTGCTCTTGGGTTGAATGCCAGGTCTCTTCAGATAGGAGGCAACGTACCGTTTGATGATGAGAGCGAAACAACGTACCGCTGGGTATTATTGCATATCAACTTACTCATATATTCAATAAAGAAAATGCAAGCGATCTCTTTATGAATAACCTTAATAATTGTAAAGGTTGTGGTTTTCTACACCTTACTTGATGGTATATCTATTGTACCTTGGTACAATATTGCTAAAAAATTACAGTTTAAAAGAATTTTGTTCTGAACCAACTGTATAAAATAAAGCATAAAATTTCGTTATCGTAAATATTATAAAAAATTAGTTGTCATTTTGGTGATATCAGAAATCCGGTAAATTTTAAAAAAAACAAAATACACGTCATCCGCCAGCATGACAAAAAATCATAGATTGCCCCTGTTGTGCTAATGTGTTTCCATTTGCTTAAAGCATACTTTTAAGGATTAGGGCTTGCACGTAGCAGACGTGGGCTTGTGTGTCAAGCAGATTTTTAAATAATAGAAAAGAATATGTAAACAATAACCGATTCGGGTGTGATTCTTCTTTACGCACTTGAGTTGAAAGTGGTTAATGACTGAAAAATATTGTACTTTAACAAATCTGTCTCAATATTTTTTCAGCTTTAGATAAAACAAATCAAATAAGCGAAAACTGTTCAGGCTTATTCCATGACTTGTCTGCCGATTAAATCGGCAAGCGAAACGACTTTTAAGCCTTTATCATGAAGCCCCTGCAAAATGATTTCGATTTCAGATAATAAAACAGCCTGATCGTTACCGCTGCGCGGCGATACATCATGCAGCAAAATGATATCGTCGGCCTTGACTTTTTTTAATATTCTGGAACTTAAATTTCTGACGCGACGATTGCCGAAATCAACGGCACGGCAACTGAAAGTCACGCATAACATCCCCAGTTTATTCAGAACCGAAGGCAGCTTCGGACTGATGATGCCCACCGGTGGCCGGAAGGCTAAAGTCTTCACGCCCAGTTTCCGTAGAACTTCCTGAGTCCGGAATATTTCCTGATAAAGATAATGATAACTGCCCAGCATTAAAAATGGATTATGATGGTAAGAATGGTTGCCGATGGCGTGACTACGGGCGATTATTTCTTTGATAATTTCAGGATACTCCGCGGCATTGACACCCGAAACAAAAAAAGTTGCCTTGACTGAATATTTATCGAGCAAATTCAGTATTTGTCTTGTTGTCGGTTCGGCAGGACCATCGTCAAAAGTCAGGGCAACACAATTGTTGCCAGTGTTTCCGCGGCTGACGACAGACAGGTAGAAACTGCTTTGAGGAAAAAAGGCAGCGGCGACACAAAGAATAATATAGAAGAAAGCAATGACCGCCGCAATCAGTGGATTAAAAAAGAAAGAAAGGGCGGCAACGCCTATAAAAATTATCCCGGTCATTTGAGCCGGGCTGAAAGATGATACTTTGTTATTCATTGATGCCTAAATTGAAATATCTGAAGCAAGCAGCATGCTTGCTCCAGCCCAAAGAAAACCTCTATCTGAGGGGCTGTTCAAAAATGCTTAGATGCTAGGCGCGCAATAAATCGAACCGCGAGGCGTATATAGACATACGTCGAGCGGTGCGGTTTGCAGCGCAACGAAGCAGATGAGCGTTTTTCAACAGCCCCACTGCCTTTACTGAATCAGGTACTCCCACAGAGGCCCCGTAAATCCGCGACGATACAGTCTGGGCAGAATGCGTATCGCCTTGGCTTCACCTGCACCGATAATCCAGTTCAAACGGCCACTGGCATGCGTCTCCACCATCTTCATAATTTCTTCAACGGTAATCCCCGATGAGCGGTAAAATACGGGATGCAGGATATTGGCTTTGGCATCGATCTGGCCTTCCCGTAAAGCGATGTCATACAAGGCGGTATGCGGATAGATACGGATACCGCAGAAAAAGAAGAAAACGGCTTTTTCGAGTTGATCGATTCCTGTCAGAGTTGCATGCAGAGTTTCTTTGTTTTCACCGGGACCGCCGAGCAAAAAATAATGAGCGGTATGCAATCCGGCCTCACGCGCTTCCCGGTGAGCGACAAAGACATCCCGGGCAGAAAAAGGTTTACGCAAATTAGCGATAACAACATTCGATAAGGATTCGGTACCGAATTCCACATGCGTCAATCCGGCCTCGGCCAGACGCTTGAAGTAACCCGCCGGAGGAACGGTAGGAACAAAAAAACCTCCCCAAGGAACAGAAACGCCCTCTTCGATAAAAGCTTCCGCCACCTGAACGCTGTGCTCATAACTGGCGTTGAAAGCCGAATCCGTTATAAAAACATACTTGGCGCCGGCGTCCTGCAGTTCGCGGGCGCTGCGGGCGATTTCACGCGGCTCATAAAAGCGCATTCTGCCACCCTCAATGTGCGGATATGTGCAGTAACTGCAATGAAAGGGGCAACCCCGTTTGGTTTGCAGATTAAGCATTCCCCCATAGGCAAGATAAAAGCGATTGTGCGGGCCCGTCGGATCAAACCATCTGCGGATGGTTCCCTCAAAAGGTTCGTAAACGATTTCGGTTTTACCTCTCGTCAGGATACCGGGGAGGGTCTCAACATCTTCATTTTTCGCCAGCGCTTCCAGAAGCAGCGACAGTCTCTCACCTTCACCGACAATGCCATAGTCGGCATCCAATGCCTGCATGAATTCGACAGGAAAAATCGTAAAACCGCTGCCGCCCAGAATGATTCTGGCCCTGGAATTTTCTTTGATTTGACTCACCAGTTTCTGATATTCCGGAAGAAAGCTGCGGCAGTTCAACACATCGGTATTATCGATATTTCTGATGGATACCCCGGCAAAGTCTGGAGAAAATTCTCTGATCGTGGCGGTCAGATTTTCCGGATAGGAATAGTCATTCAGGTCAACAATTTTTGTCTGATAACGTGAATCCAGACAGCCGGCCACGTAATCCAGACCCAGCGGATAAACCGGATAAGGAATTCTGAGGGTATTGGCGGAAATCAGCAGTACTTTCGTCATAGGAACCGACATGCATCAATCATGAAATGACAATGTTTAGTGAAAATTAAATCAACCGTTCTTTTTTTGATGCTGTGCAATGTGCGTGGCCAAAGCGCGCACGGATGCAAAAACCTTGACACCCAGCTCTTTGTTGTCGATTTTAACGCCGTAATCCTTTTCAATCATCATGACCAGTTCCAGCACATCGATGGAATCAATTCCCAGATCACCGCCGACAAGCCGCTCATCATCCTTGATGTCTTCGGGTGTGACATCAATCAATCCCAGTGTATCAATAATTTTTACCTTGAGTTCACTTGTCAATTTTTCAATTTCACTCATTACTTACTCCTCATAGTCAATCTTTCAGTTCGGAGCGGAAGCGATTTTTTTCGCTTCATCACCGAGAATTTTTTCCAGAACCACCCTCACCAGCCACTGTCCCAGTGCTTTCGCATATTCGGGTCCGGTCAGATACAAACCCAGCATCGTAAAGAGCCAGGAAATGCCGTAAGCCAGAGGGATTCCGATAACACCAATGACCGGTTTTTTCAACCAGGCGGCCACGAACCCGACGATAAAAAAAGACGGGATGACCATCACGTAACTGAAAACCAGGAAAAAAATCCCCAAAATGACCGGTACGGTATGCTTTTCCTTTAAAACGCTTAAATCAACGCATGCATTGATGGCGTTTCGACAAAATTCTTTTCGGGCAAAATAACCAGCCGTTCTCTTTATGATGCTCAAGATATTTCCTGATCAATTACCGTTCCATTATGCCGCCGATTGAATGTTTTGAACGCAGCGGATAATCCTTATAGGCAATATCCTTAAAAACTCCCACGCGAGCCTGTCCGACCGTGTAAATCAATTCGTTATCCACATAAAGGCGGCCGTCGCCAATGACGATACTTGCACCGGATTCCTTCAACATCGAGTAACGCCGCACGTCAACTTCATAGCGAACATACTTGTTAAAAGGGCGAATCTGGCCGTTGAAAGCAACATCACCGCATCCCAGCGCCCGGCCTGTCCCCAGCGAACCTTTCCAGACACAGAAGAAACCCAGCAACTGCCAGATTCCGTCCACGCCAAGACATCCGGGTTGTACCGGATCATCTTTAAAGTGGCATTGAAAATACCAGGCGTCCGGTTGAATATCCAGTTCGGCGACGATTTTTCCCTGCCGGCCGTTGCTTTCAATGGATAAGATGCGATCCACCATGAGAAAAGGCGGCGCTGGAAATTTCGCGTCAAAATCCTGGGGCGGATCGTCCACCAGTTTGCCATGGGCGAAAGCAAGCACTTCTTCGAAATCAAAGTGATCTCTTGTTAAAAATTCCTGATATTTCATAATTATTTTTTCCTTTTCATGAAATCGGGACAAGGTCAAAAACTCTGTCTGCTGTCGGAAAGCAATAAAATATATCCGCAAATTTTGAAGTCCGGATTCCAATACTGATTGGCGTCAATTATCGGAAAAGCCCTGTTTTGTCAAAAAGAAAAAGTTTCGGCAGGCACAAAAAAACACAGGTCTTCTTGATATATTCCGGATTCTTGGGTGGCTCATTTCTGTTTGCGCTGAAAAGGGAATTAGGCTATACAAACACGCAAGAAGTTGAAAGGAGAACATCAATGAACAGATCAGCGCTTCACAAAATCAGCTATGGCCTTTACATCATCACTTCCGGTCAGGATGGAAAATTCAATGGCCAGATTGCCAACTCCATGTTTCAGGTGACGTCGAATCCGGCAACAGTCGCCATCAGCATCAACAAGGAAAACTACACGCATGAATTAATCAAACTCAGCCGCAGATTTGTGGTTTCCATTCTTTCCGAAGAAGCGCCTATGACTTTCATCGGCCTTTTCGGCTTCAAGAGCGGTCGCGACGTTAATAAACTGCAGAATGTTAAAACAAAAACCGGCCAGACAAAGGTTCCCATCGTCCTCGACAACACAGTTTCCTATTTAGAAGTGGAAGTAGATAAAGAAATGGATTGCGGCACGCATACCATCTTTATCGGCAATATCATTGACTGCGATGTAGTCAGTGATGCTGTGCCCATGACTTACGCGTATTACCAAAAAGTCAAGGGGGGAAAATCGCCCAAAACAGCTCCGACTTACTCCAAAGAAGAACCCTCTGCCGCCGCAGCGCCTCAGGCCGCGGCCAGTTACGTTTGCAGTGTCTGCGGTTACGTGTATGATCCGGTCAAAGGCGATCCGGATAACGGCATTGCAGCCGGAACCCGATTCGAAAGCTTGCCGGATTCCTGGACCTGCCCCGTCTGCGGCGCGGATAAATCAAAATTTGAAAAAGAAAAATAGCTGCTTTTGTTAAGCTTTTTTTCCGTTCCATATATTGACCCATGAAGAAAAAAGAGCGACAAAAGAATCATCCGAAACTTCCAAACTCCGACAATCTGCTGAAGCAGGCTCAGGAAAAGTTACAGGAAAGCGAGGAGCGCTATAAGTCGCTTTTTGACCGTTCACTGGATCTCGTTTACCTCCATGATTTCCAGGGTCGTTTCCTGGATGCCAACGATGCCGCATTAAAACGCCTGGGTTATACCAAGGAAGAAATCCATTCTCTCAACTTTGCTTCGTTTTTAAGTGAAGATCAAATTCCTATTGCCATCAAGTCAACGGAAATTCTTCTGGCGGGCATTCAAAAAGGTTTAACCGAATACCGATTGAAACACAAAGACGGCAGCGATGTTTACGTGGAAACCCGGGGATCTATCGTGATGTCCAGGGGAAAGCCGGTGGCCATCCAGGCCATTGCCAGAGATATTACCGACCGCAAGAAGGCGGAAGAAGCACTGAGGCAAAGGGAAGAGGAACTCTCGATCAAATCCCGCAACCTCGAAGAAATGAACGCCGCGTTAAAAGTTCTCCTCAAGCAGCGGGAAGATGACCGTTATCAAATGGAAGAAAATGTGCTGACCAATGTCAAAACTTCCATTATTCCTTATCTGGAAAAACTGAAAAAAGGCGCCCTGAGCAAGCAGCAAAAGACTTATATCAAAATGATCGAAGATCAAATCAGCGAGATCATTGCCCCCTTCCTGCGCTCTTTATCCCGATCCTCTTTTGATCTGACGCCACAGGAACTCCGGGTGGCAGACATGGTGAAGAACGGCCATACAACCAAAGACATTGCTGACGTGCTCAAAATTTCAACAAAAACCGTTGACTATCATCGGGACAATCTTCGCAGAAAATTGGGCATCCGGAATCAAAAAACCAATCTGCGGTCTTTTCTTTTGAGATTTACATAATACCTGTTTTCTCCCCGTATTATCCCGTATTTTATTCAGTATTGTTTTGTAAAAAAAATTCATTATTATGAAGGTTCTTTCAAGAAAGTCCTTGCAGTAAAGCATTAAGTGTTTCAACCCGGTAAAATACCAGTAAAATAAAAAGGAGGTTATTATGGACAACAGGGAAATTGTAAAACAGATGATGGATTGGCACAAAAAATCGTTCGGGAGTTGTTT
>Ga0116187_1003338_pt1 | contig 15016 bp, 11 predicted proteins | sample AD_JPNNA6_MetaG_FD_89755 | JGI IMG/M metagenome (GOLD analysis project Ga0116187, IMG submission 89755) | Active sludge microbial communities of municipal wastewater-treating anaerobic digesters from Japan - AD_JPNNA6_MetaG | ecosystem: Engineered > Bioreactor > Anaerobic > Digestate | place... | reverse complement strand
CCTTCTTCCTGAGCCGGATCACCTGATCCCGGAGCGCCTGTTGTACTTCCTTCTTCAATTTGCGCGCATCGATCTTTTCCATGGGCAAAGTATACCTTATGGAGATCATATATTCAAGTATTTAGTTGCCGGGGTAATAATACAGTTTTTAACCCGCCTCCACATTTTCTGTTGATTCAGGAGCCCTAAATCCAGTGCAAAAGAATGGTTCAACCATCTTTAGTGTTTCGAATATCCAGGTATACGGGTTTCTTATAAAGACACCTGTATGGTGTTATCTTTATTGCCCAGGTACATTAATGGGAGGGAACCGTACACTCTCCTAGAGGATAACAGGGATGAGGGTTTCTGTATGGAATTCAAACCCGACTGCCTTTCTCCTGCACCAGACAGGGGTGCTCAAAAGGAATTGCTGTGGACCGAAACAATATGCCCCATATTTCCCATACGAGATCAGGAGGACAGGTAAGCTTCATACGTTATGATTGCACCACGTGGATAAGTGAGACTATTGTCGAAAATGCTTTCTATTGTGGAGTAACGTCACTGGCAGTTACTCCAGGGGAACAGCCCATATAACAACCTTCAGCGATGATTTTCTGCCAAGACTGCTCTTCCTCGCAACAAATGTATCAGGCTTACGGGAGGGAGGTGATCTATCTGGTCGATGGGCAGACAATCTTCCCTTACCCTAAACACACTTGGCCATCCACATATTGCCTATTTTTCAGAAAACGCAAGTGAGTTTAAATATACCCGCTACAGTGGATCCGACTGGATAACCGTTATCTTGGAGTATCCTCGCAGAAGCGCCCAGCATTGCCCTGGACAAACTCGACCAATCATACATAAGCTTTGGTACGTCAATTGATGGTTACGTTGAGGTACTCATATACTGCTATCATAACGGACAAGAAAAGTCTTCCCTGAGTTATTTTCATTTTCCTGGATTTAGACAGAAGGTTTCGAGAGTAGGCTAGTGTACCTGGTGGCATAGAGGGTATTTGTGAAAGGAAATATTACTACCTGTAGTCTGCATTCACTGTTTGCACGTGTAATAGCATATCCCCAGTGGTGTTTCCATAGCATAGTGGAAATATTTGCGTTTAATCCACAATGATACGTAAACAAGGTTGATGAGTAAAGGGACTTCAACAAGGGGTCCGATGACTGCTGCGAATGCCTGGCCAGAGTTGATGCCGAAGACCGCTACTGCCACAGCAATTGCAAGCTCAAAATTGTTCGATGCTGCCGTGAAAGACAGTGTTGCTGCCTGGCCGTAGTGAGCTTTCGCCTTAATACTCATGTAGAAAGAAAAGAGGAACATAACCACAAAATAGATGACAAGGGGAATTGCAATTCTTATTACATCCAGAGGTATCTTGACTATATATTCTCCTTTCAGGGAGAACATAACAAAAATCGTAAAAAGAAGGGCTACAAGGGTAATAGGACTTATCTTAGGTATAAATCTCTCGTGATACCATTTAATATCTTTAATCTTAATCAGTACAAGACGTGTAATAACACCGGCAATAAAAGGGATACCCAAGTATGTTAACACGCTCTCTGCAATCTTCCCGATGGTAATACTGACCGCGACACCTTTCAAGCCTATAAGGGGCGGGAGCACCGTGATGAAAAAGTAGGCATAAACAGAAAAGAAAAGAACCTGAAAAATAGAGTTGAAGGCCACCAAGCCGGCGCAGTATTCAATGTCTCCTTGAGCCAGATCATTCCAGACAAGGACCATTGCAATGCATCGCGCGAGTCCGATCATGATAAGGCCCACCATATAATCAGGATATCCACGGAGAAATACAATCGCAAGAATAAACATGAGTACGGGGCCAACTACCCAGTTCTGAATGAGGGAAAGCAGGAGAACCTTCCAGTTCTTAAAAACTTCACCAAGTTCTTCGTACCTTACCTTGGCAAGAGGAGGATACATCATGAGGATTAGGCCAATTGCAATTGGTATGTTCGTTGTGCCCGCTTGGAACTGGTTCCAGAAGTCGACAATGCCATGAAAAAAATATCCACACGCTACGCCGATGAACATGGCCAGAAAAATCCACAGGGTTAAGAAACGGTCGAGAAAAGAGAGCCTTCGAGCGGTATCATCCATACTCACGCCCTCCCACAGCACCCGCCCACCATATCGGCAAATTCTGCGGGCCTCGACTCGATAAATGCTTCCAACCGTTGTCGGTCGTTGACTGTCTCATCACCTACCCGTTCAGATATGGAAAGGAAAAGTAATCGTTTGAACAAGTCTGATTCGTTGAGACGGTAATGCATCCACTTCCCTTCTCGCCGGTCCTTCACGAGTCCAGCCTCCTTGAGGATCTTCAGATGAAAAGAAATCTTGGGTTGAGACATATCAATGGCGGCTACAATGTGACATACACACAGTTCACCATTTTCAAGAAGCTTAACAATCCTCAGCCGCGTTTCATCGGATAATGCCTTGAATACTGATAAGAGCCCCTTCACTTCAACCTCCAATCATATCAATTATAATAAATATATATATTAGTTATATCCTGGAATGTCAATGTTTAATTAAATATATATTAATATGTTTTGATATGTTTATCTTGACAATATTTAGTGAATTGTTTTATATTCCAAGTATGCAATTCGTGCCAACAAAACCTGTTGAACTTGATTGTACACCTTGCTTAGGTCCGTCAGAGAAGCGAGGTCCGGTAAGACCTCCTCGCCTTGACCAGCCTTTTGTCACAGGAACGGTAGAAACCGCTGCTGGTATTGTCCCCAGGGTATCGAAGGTTTATAGCCGAGCGGACCGCATCGGGGCCTATAAAGTACGATGGGGGATCGGGCGGATGAATTATAGGGTCGATGCAGGCCTTTACGCAATAGGTGAACCAACTGCCAAATCCCCAGTCTTTGTCACAGCAAACTATAAATTGACATTCGATTTGCTTCGAAGGGCTGTCGCATCGATAGACAGCTGGATTCTTGTACTTGACACATTGGGTATTAATGTGTGGTGTGCCGCAGGAAAGGGTTCATTCGGTAATGACGAGTTACTTGACCGTATCGAATCGAGTCGTCTTGCCGATGTCGTATCTCACAGGAAGCTTGTACTTCCTCAACTTGCCGCTCCCGGTGTGGCGGGTCACGAAGTGAAGGCACGTTCTGGCTTTCAGGTTATTTACGGACCTGTGAGCGCTGAAGACATACCTGAATTTCTCAAAAATGGTTTCAAGGCGGAGGAACGCATGAGGACAAAATGCTTCGGGTTTATGGACAGACTGGCGCTTGTACCGATGGAAGTTGTTCCTGCTGTAAAATCAGGATTACTTGCCGCTGCAGTGCTCTTTGTTCTCTGCTTTCTTTTTGCAGGGTTCTCCACTTTGAAGGCACTCGAATATTTTATAATCCCCGCTGTATCGATTGGAACTTCAATCATTGCAGGCGCAGTACTCACTCCGCTTTTTCTTCCATGGCTTCCTGGTCGTGCCTTTTCAATAAAAGGGTTTGTGATAGGGCTGCTATCGGCCTTTACAGTCGTTTCCTTTGTGCATAATCCAGGTGTGCTGGAAACAGCAGTCCTCCTTATTTCAATTCCTGCCATGGCTGCCTATCTTGCAATGAATTTTACAGGCTCTTCAACATTCACTTCACTTTCTGGCGTAAGAAAGGAGATGCGCCTGGCCCTCCCACTTGAGATTGGGGGCACTGGGGCAGGTCTCCTCTTATGGATTATTGCTCTTTTGGGAGCATAGAGAGAGAAAGCGTCACTTATGTTTTATATAAAAAACGTTGTCACCCTTATTCATGAACAGGAGATGTGCAATGGTTGCGGGATATGCCTCACTGTCTGCCCTCGTCGGGTATTTCAACGCTCAAACAGAGTGGTTGAAATAGCACGGCGTGATGCTTGTATTGAGTGTGGAGCCTGCCAACGCAACTGTTCACAGGGCGCAGTGACTGTCAGGGCTGGAGTGGGCTGTGCATCAGCTCTTATCAACCGAATGCTCGGCCGAAAGAAAGCATGTTGTGTTGTTGACAACGGGTGAGCAAAAACCTGCATATGCCCTTTCCCGCTAATGACAAAATAATAGTCCTGTGAGCGCCACAGGAGCCCTGACTGTTTCAGCACATTCCATAATGGTTATCAGAATGGCTTTGAGCATCCTTTCAAAGGTATCTTATGGTGCCCAGATACAATACAGACATTCTCATAACCCTTTATATCTTTATTTTGGAGCATTATTGCCAGGGAAGAATGTGGAGTTTGCCAGCACAGCTCCGGAGGTTTTTTAAACCTTCCCTGTTTCTCTGTGTCTATCTTGATATGTCGTAATATATCGTAGAGGCAATCCTTTGTGATATGTTTCGCCCAAAATTATCTTCAAAGTACTCCTTGACGACAAAGACACGAACAATACTCTCCTTTTTAGCTCCTGCCCGGGCAAGGATACGAGATCAAATACAGTATGTTCAATACGTACAATTCGGCCTCGTGCATTACCATTCAAGGGGGTATGATACTTGGTTCCTTTGTCGATAAAACATCATCAGTAACAAATATGCTTGTGATCCACTGGAACAATAACACAATCGTCTTGTCTGTGGCAGCTGGCGCAATCATTGCTGGCTCAAAATAACTATTTATCATTCTGATAGACTGTTCCTCTTCCATTGACCCGCAATAATCTGTTGAAGAACCGGGAGCGCCTTCTCTTAAAAATGTAATAAGAATCGATCAAGGCCGTCAATCTGTCCATCCGGCCCAACCGAGGTGAAAATTAACTAAACCGGCTTCTTGTCCTCCCTTCGGTTTTCAACCGATGAGATCAGATGAATCGCGAGCTATTAAAGCAAAGCCTGAGCATTTGCACAGCTTCGAGAGTATTTCGGATGAGTGCAGCATGTAAAAAACCTAAAACGTAGACATAGCGTAACACATGAATTATGATATATTATCAAATTAAGTAAAAACGGAGGTGCTGTATGTCTGAAAGAGACTTATATGAGGAAATTGCCCGTGTGGCATACGATCTATGGGAAAGAACCGGCTGTATCCACGGGTGCGATATCGAGCACTGGTGCCAGGCCGAGCAGATTGTCATTGCACGTATCATGCCTGCTGAGGAAGAAAGCCAGAAAGTAGAAGAGAGCCAGAAAAAGGTTGCATCCCGGAAGAAAACACCTGCAAAGACAGGCACCAGGGGTTCAGGGACCGCAAAAAAGGCACGAAAACCTTCCAAGGCGGCAAAGAAGGCATAGATTTCTGTGATGTAAGTTTCTGCGACCCGTATTTTTCGTTTCCCAGTTTCTCTTTGTGTCTCTCCGGGGCAAACGTAAGGTGCGCATTATAATTTATATCTGCGATCGTCTGCACCACACACAATTTCTTGCAGACACAGCAACAGGCATACATCCATACCATCTTGATACGATAGGTATTATCATGTAAAATATGTCCTGTTTTGAAGCAATGCTCTGTGGCTGAACCGGTTTAAGATTTCCTCTGCAAAGGGTTGCCCCAAGGGTTTAGGGTGAAGAAAAGAACGTAAAAACTGAAGGTTTTTCTCAGGATAGGGGAGCACCACGTCCATATGCGGCAGGGAAATGGATTCCCTATTACCGATCCGAACGCAAGCGCATTTATTTTTCCAGATGAAATATCTTGAACAAGGATAAAGAATGAAAAAGGAGATCCGAAAAGTACTTATTGCAAACAGGGGCGTTCCGGCAGTAAGGATCATGCACACATGCAGAGATCGCAGAATCGCAACCACAGCGGTTTACAGCACCCCAGACCGGCTTGCCCACCACGTCTATATGGCTGATTCAGCGGTACATATTGGCGAGGCGCCTCCGGCAAAGTCATACCTGAATATAGGCAAAATTATCGAGGCCGCACATACGAGCAAGGCTGATGCAATTCATCCCGGATGGGGATTTCTCTCAGAGAACCATCAGTTTGCCCAGGCTGTCCTTGATGAAGGATTCATCTGGGTGGGGCCTCCGCCAGACGTTATAAAGATTCTGGGCGACAAAATCCAGGCAAAGAAGATAGCCAAAAATGCAAGCGTGCCCATCATTCCCGGTATCTCATCTGTGACTGATGTGAAGGATATCAGGGAATGGATGGAAAAAGACGCTGTCACCTTTCCAATCATCATAAAGGCTGCGGCAGGTGGAGGCGGTAAGGGCATGGTAAGGGTAGATTCTAAAAGAGAACTTGTGAATGCCTTTAATCAGGCCCAGTCTGAGGCTCTGAAGTCCTTTGGGGATAAAAGGGTTATGGCGGAAAAATACATTGAGCATGGACGCCACATTGAGGTTCAGATTGTAGGGGACATATACGGCAGCGTGATTCATCTTTTCGAAAGAGAATGCACGCTTCAGCGCCGGCATCAGAAAATCATTGAGGAGGCGCCAGCGCCTTCCCTGAGAGCTGATCTCCGCAGGGAAATCTGCTTTGCCGCTGTTCGGCTCATGCGGGCTGTGAAATACGTATCTGCAGGGACGGTGGAGTTCATATTTGATGCGCTAAACAACGAATTCTATTTTCTCGAAGTGAACACACGTCTCCAGGTCGAACATGGCATTACAGAGCTGATCACCGGACTGGATATCGTAGGCATGATGCTCGACATTGCCATGGGCAAGGAACTCCATGTTAAACAGTCCGATATCCGGCCCAACAGATGGGCTCTCGAGGTCAGGCTAAACGCTGAGAACCCAAACAACTTCAGCCCTTCCTTTGGTAAGATCACCAGACTTCTTGTTCCACAGGGCCCCGGTGTGAGAATCGCTTCCGGTGTCTATGAAGGGGCTGATATACCGCCTTACTATGATTCCCTGATCATGCTTCTTATTACAGCAGGAGTGAACAGGAACGATGCTATCCGGGTCATGGACCGGGCTCTGGGTAGGAACCTGCGGGTAGAGGGGGTAAAAACCCTTGCCCCCCTGTTGCTTGCCATTATCAGGCACCCGGCTTTTGCCGCCGGAGAGCTTTCAACGCGCTTCATCGAAACCCACATGGATGAACTCATAGCTGCATTCAGATACAATTACAGTGAAGATGAGGTCCTCAAGGTAGCAAACTACGTAGCGGAGGTATCTGCCCTTGGCCCGCAAAAATGGATGTGAGGAGAAAATGATCGATCGTGCCTTTGTAAGGCCGGGCATGAGCGCCCATGAGATAGTGCAGAAAGTGCGGGAATCGAAAGAGGTTTTTTTAACCTCAACTGCCATGAGGGATGCAGGCCAATCAGATTACAAGAACCGGCTCAGGATACACGACTTGCTTACGTTAGCACCTTTGTATAACGAAATGGGTCTTTTCAGCGCTGAGTGCCATGGGGGTGCACGATGGCATGTGGGGATCATGAACAGAAAAGAAAACCCCTTTGAAGAGGTGAGGCTGCTCAGACAGGCAATGCCGGATGTGCTGCTCCAGACCCTTGTGAGGGAAACGAGTCTCTGGGGATACCGGCCTTATCCGCCAAATGTTGTGAAATATGCCGTGTCCCGTGTAGACATAGATGTGTGGCGATGTTTCTCTTTTCTCAACGACGTCAGAAACATGAGGACTGTGGCTGAAGTCGTTATGGATAAGGGAAAGCTGTTCGAGCCCACCATTTCATTCACCGATGCCAGCTGGACCACAGACAGATACTATCTTGGGGTCATTGATGAGATTGTTGCGTTGTGCGGGGGAACATCAGACATAATACTCTGTATCAAGGATATGGCTGGAGTAGGCACAACAAAAAGAATAGGGATACTGATAGATGCAATTAAACAGCGCTATCCTGAACTGGTTATCGAATATCACCGTCATATGACGGACGGACTCGCATTGCCGGCATACCTTGCGGCAGCAAAGGCAGGGGCAAAGATTTTTGATGTTGAGGAGGACTCTCTGGTAAGGTTTTATGGAGAGCCGCCCATGCTATCAGTGGAGGCTTACTTCGAAGAAGCGGGAATACACGTGCACCTGAACAGGGAAGTGGCAGAGGAAGCAGTGCTGAAAGTCAGGGAGTGGATAGGCAACTATGAATGGGCTGAATCGCCGTTCAAGGGGTTTGACCATACGGTCACATATCACAGAATGCCGGGGGGCGCGTTTCCGAGCTCTTTTGAACAGGCGAGTAAAGGCGGATTTCTTGAGCTCATGCCTGCCATTCTGAAGGTCATGTCCCTTTACAATCAGATTGTCCACTATTTCGATGTAACCCCCGGGTCTCAGATTACCTGGGTCACCTGCAGCGGTGTTGTGAACAAATATGCAAAGGAAAAAGGAAGTGCGGGGGTAAAACATTTGATAGGGCTCCTGGTCAAATTTGTCATTGATAGGGAGCAGAGCTTTGAATCGATGGACAGGGAAGAACAGGATGAGCTGCTGATGTTTTTTCGCAATGCCTCTGAAGATTTCCGAAATCTAATCCTTGGCCAGTACGGACAGTTGCCGAACGGCTGGCCTGCCGACTGGGTATATAAAAGCGCCTTTGGGGATGCCTGGCAGGAGAAAATAAAGACAAGGAATGATTTATCACCTGTAGAACTGCTGAAAGAAGATGATCTGGATAAACTCCGAGCCGGCCTCGAAGAGGCCATAGGACGAAACGCAACCGATGAAGAGTTTGTTCTCTTCCTCATGCATCCCAAGGACGCGGTGGAGTATATTCAATGGCGTGAAAAATACGGCGAGGCTCCTCTTGTTTTGCCCACCTCCATATGGAGAGAGGGTTTGAAAAAGCCCGGCGACAGGGTGGAGTTTGACTTTTGGGGAAAACCCTACTGTATCGAACTCGCATCGATTGGCGCAGAGCATGATGGTGTTGTACAGGTGGTGATCCTGGTGAACAACAAGACAAAAGTATACGCAGTTCAGACCCCTCATGCAAAAAAAGAAGACAAGCGCATGGCAAAAGGCATCAACGATGTCCCGTCTCCTGTTAATGGAACGGTGTGGAGGATAGGCAATCCAAAACGAGGAACCCTGCAGGTGGGAGACATTGTCCATAAGGGTGAAGAGATGGCGAATGTGGAAGCAATGAAAATGGAGAATGTTATTTCAGCGCCCTTTGCCGGACAGGTTCGCGAGATATGCATTAAGCCCAATGAGCTCGTCCAGGAAGGCCAGTTGCTTTTTGTCATTGATAAGAGGGTCGGTGATACAGAACAGGGCATGCTTCGTGATGACTCTTAGGACAGGTATTGAAGAACACAAAGAAAGATTATCCGTCTTTAAGTTATATGCCGGTTTATGCAGGTTGATATGGATGCTTTTGATGTAATTGTAATCGGTGCAGGCCATGCGGGATGTGAGGCTGCTCTGGCTTCGTCTCGAATGGGCGCGAAGACCCTTCTTCTTACCATCAACCTGGACCATATAGCATTCATGTCGTGCAATCCTGCTGTGGGCGGTCTGGGAAAAGGGCATCTCGTAAAAGAGATCGATGCCCTTGGTGGTGAGATGGGAAAGAATATTGATGCCACCGGTATCCAGTTCAAGGTGCTCAACACCAAGAAAGGACCTGCAGTCCGTTCGTCAAGGGCGCAGGCGGACAAGATGAAGTATGCCCTGCGGATGAAAAAGAGGCTTGAGGAGCAGGACAACCTCCGTATCAGGCAGGGTACGGTAGAGAAGCTGCTTGTTGATAGGGGAGAGGTTGAAGGGGTTGTGACAACATGGGGGGAGCGTTTTCTGTCAAAGACCGTCATAATGACCACAGGAACGTTCCTTGGAGGGCTCATTCATGTTGGTCTCGAACATTTCCAGGCGGGTCGCATGGGAGACCTGGCCTCCCTTGGCCTTTCCACATGCCTGAAAGATCTTGGTTTTGACCTCGGGCGGCTCAAGACAGGGACGTGCCCGAGGCTGGACGGGAGAACAATAGATTTTTCAAAGCTTGAGCCTCAGGTGAGCGATAATCCTCCCCAGCCCTTCTCTTTCATGACGGAGAGTATTTCAGGCAGGCTTGTGCCCTGCTACATTACCTATACCAACGAAGCCACCCACGAAATCATACGCTCGGGTCTTGAGAGGTCTCCCCTCTACACAGGGAAGATCAAGGGAACAGGGGTGCGGTACTGCCCATCCATCGAGGATAAGATTGTTCGGTTCAGGGAGCGGAGCAGACACCGGATTTTCATAGAACCCGAGGGGACTGACACCTATGAATACTATCCCAACGGGCTTGCAACGAGCCTTCCCCTGGATGTCCAGATAGGTATGCTCAGAAGCATCAACGGCCTTGAAAATGTGGAAATAACAAGACCGGGGTATGCCATAGAATACGATTTTGTCTATCCCACAGAGCTTTACCCGACCCTTGAGACAAAGAAGATGAAAAATCTCTATTTTGCAGGCCAGGTAAACGGAACCACCGGCTACGAGGAGGCAGGCGCCCAGGGCCTGATGGCCGGTATTAATGCCGCTCTCAGGGTCCGGGGAGAAGAACCTTTTGTTCTCGGGAGAGATGAAGCATACGTAGGGGTTATGATCGATGATCTTGTTACAAAGGGGGTTGACGAGCCATACCGCATGTTCACGTCGAGGGCCGAACACCGGTTATACTTACGGGAGGATAATGCTGATCTGAGGCTTACCGAGAAAGGGTATTCCATCGGCGTTGTCGACATCAACCGCTACAGCAGGGTTGTTGAGAAAAAGCGGGGCATTGGGGAAACCCTCGGCATGTTGAGGTCTGTTAGGCTGAGACCAACAAAAATTACCCAGGAGATGCTCAAGAGCATGGGGCTGGAACTCATAAGAAACCCCGTGACCCTCGAGGACTTGTTGAAAAAACCAGAAATCACAATAAAAATGCTGGCGAGGATTGACAACCGGCTGGAAGAGGTGAATGAGGATATTGCATACCAGGTTGAGTTGAATGTAAAATACCATGGTTATACGGAAAGACAACAGGATATGATTGAACGTGCAAAGAAGCTTGAGGGAAAGAAGATACCTTTAAGCACTAAATATGATGAGGTTTCCGGGCTTTCACGGGAGGTAATTGAAAAGCTGACAAGGGTGAAACCCATTTCTCTTGGGCAGGCGTCCAGGATTCCGGGTGTTACCCCTGCATCAATCACAGCATTGCTGGTTCATTTTAAAAAAACAGGGACACTGTAGCAGAATGGCTTTGTCTATTGTTGACAGTTCGTGGCCTGGAAAAGGGAATAGAAACCAGGGGTAGAGACAATAACGATTTCATGAACGAGTTAGTGCAGGACAATACATCGGGTATAAAGGAATTCTTGCTGAAACAGGGTGTGGATGCATTCGGCGTAGCAGGCATGGCCGGATACGGCAGGGAACTTGTTGGGCTCCATGAGTCGGCAAACGACAGGTTTTCATTTGCCATCTCTTTTGGGCTTGTGCTTGCGAGGGGTGTCATGGAGACTGTCAAAGATGGCCCCAATGCTCTCTATCTGCATCATTACCGGCAATTGAACTACCGGCTCGATATGATCGCATATCTCCTGGCAAGGGAAATAGAAAGGAAAGGCCACAGGGCGATTCCCTTTCCCGCATCTCAGTTGGTTGACTGGAAAAACCAGAAAGGGCACATCTCCCACAAAAAAGTAGCTGAGCTGGCAGGCCTTGGATGGATCGGAAGGAACAATCTTCTCATCCATCCGGTACATGGCGCCCGGATGCGCCTGAACACGGTTATTACTGATATGCCATTAGAAGAGAACAGCCCACTCCAGAGGGACTGCGGAGACTGCAGGGCATGCATGGTTGTCTGTCCTGCCTCTGCCATCAGGGAGGACCCTGCTGACTTTGATCACGTGGGGTGCTACAACATGGTCACTCAGTTGAAGAATAAAAGAAACCTCGGTCACCATATTTGCGGGATATGCATCGAGGCATGCACGGCATGACACCCTACACCTTCAACCCATCTACTTCAATTCGCTTATTTTCCTTTTTATGATCTTCCCCTTGTCTTTGGGAAAATCTGCCCTGATGTAAACGGTTTTTGAAAAGACCCGGACTACCTGTCCTTCCATTTCCTTTTTAGCGAATGTGAATTTTACCTTATCTCCAGCCTGCATACCTACACACCTCCGCTTGTTTCAATCGTTTGGCTCTCTCTGGTCGCTGTTGTCGGTTCGGTCTTTGTCTCGGTCCCGGCTTCTGCTTTTGCCTCCGTTTTTTCGGTTTCCGCACTCTCGGAAGTGGGGGTAGTTTTCTTCCCTACAGTGTCGATTGGCTTCTTATAGTCTGTTACATACCAGCCAGTGCCTTTCAGATGAAAAGAGCACTGGGAGAGTAGCTTGTGAAGTCTGCCTTTGCACACGCGGCACTCTGTCAACGGAGAGTCTGCTATCTTCTGATAGATTTCGAATTGTTTTCCACAATTCTCGCATTGATATTCATATATGGGCATTAAAAAAACCTCCAGAAACAGTCTGCTTGCTGCTCATAAAACTATTGATAACAATATAAACTTTTGCCTTAGATTTCGTCAAGTTCTTAGGTAAAAACCAGCTTAGCACTGTCAGCCAGGCAATTACCCTGCTCCCATTTCCCTGTTAAAAAGGTCCGGCGAATATCTGACAATTGGATAAAAGTATTCCTCCCCGATACATCAGAACAGTCCTGTCAAAGTACGTGCATGGTTTCACTCGGAACTTTTCACCACATTTTGTTCTTGATGGACTCATCTCTTATATGGTATATGTCGTCCGCAGTTTCATTTTTTTTTTGCCGTTCACTTCCCGTTGCTATATAAGGTTGATCTACTGACGGCTATAGTCATGGCATGAGGGGATGATGAAACGTTATCAACTCGCAGAATATCATCTGTTTCAACGGCTCGGCAAGTTAATTCTGTTCAACGTAGAGACCATGCTTTTCTACGAAGTAGATCCGGTTATTTCCGATGCCATTACCTGTTTTGGGCAGGCGCCGGACGCAGACATACCAGCGTTGCTCAGGAAAAAATATAGTCGGTGGGAAGTCAAGAACGCCATATCTTACCTTGAAAAAGAAGGTTTTCTGACAAAGGGTGATGGGTTACGTCATCCTTACCGAACGCCGGTGCTGACAAAGCGGCGTGGTATCAGGCATCTCGAGCTTCTTGTTACCCACAGGTGTAACATGGCATGCCGGTATTGCTACGGAATCCATGGACAGGAGGAATGGGGCAGTGCCCCCTTTCTTTATGGCGCAAATTCAGGGAGCATGTCTTTTGAGGTAGCACAAAAGGGCGTTGATTATCTCTTTGAGAAATCAGGCCCCCGAAAACAGGTAAGCGTCATCTTCTTCGGCGGAGAGCCGCTCCTTGAGATCGGCCTCCTGAAACAGATTGTGCCTTACATCCGCGAGAAAGAAAGGGAGACCGGAAAGAAGGCAGACCTATCCTTGTCTACAAACGGGCTGCTCCTGACCCCGTATATCGTCGATTTCCTGGTGGAAAACCGCGTGGGATGCCAGGTATCCATTGACGGACCTGCCGCAATCAACAACAGAACAAGGCTGCTCGTCAATGGATGCGGCTCGTACGATGCCATAATCCAGGGAGTGAAAAGACTTATCAGCCGCCGCCCGGGCAAAGTGCCTGCACGGGTAACCACTGTTCATAACCTCGTAGATTTACAGGGGGTAGTCGACCACCTTTTGGGCCTTGGATTTGGTTCTGTCCACATAGAGCCTGCCATAGGCAGTTCGGGTGATATGGGCGTGACACAGGATGATGTTGAAAGAATCAAAGGGCAGAACGAGGCCCTGGCCCTTTTTCTTGTTGAGTCAGTCACAAAGAACCGGTTCTTCAATTACTCGAACCTTGTGAAACATATACGACAAACGAGGGTGGTCAGGGAGAGACTTGCCTATTACTGCGGCGCTGGGAGAACGTATTTTGCCCTTGCGCAGGACGGGGGGTTTTACCCATGTCACCGGTTTGTGGGCATGGAATCATACAGAATGGGCACCATTGAAAGCGGGGTAGACCTTACCCTTCAGAAAAAGATCCTGAGCCTGACCGTAGATAATCGCCCTGTGTGCAAAGATTGCTGGGCGCGCTATCTGTGCGGAGGAGGCTGCTGGAAACACGCAGTGGATGCCCACGGGACCCTGGAAGGATCGAATGATAAATTAAGTTGCCAGATTATACAACATGAGATAGAATGTGCCATGGCTATAAATTCTGAACTGGCCATCAGCGATCAGGACATCTTGAGCACCATGTACGAGGAGGCAACTGAACCTTACCTTATTACGGACAAGGGGGGAGCGTAATATGCAGCAGACAATCGATAATGCAAAGCGGGGATTTTTAAAATGGATCTGCAGGCTTACGGGCGGTTACCTTTTTTTGAGCCTCTCACCGGCGCCACTTAAGCGCGTCAATGCAACCTTGTTCTCTGAGGCCCACGGGCAAACAGGCTGTAAGCCTGATTGGTGCACAGAGAGAGACGCCTGCGAGGGGGACTCAGTTGGCCATACCTGTTCTGTAAAGGACACGTGCAACGTGGACGAGTCAGGAGACTGCGAAACCGACTCCTGCAACGAAGACAGGTCAGGAGCCTGCATAACTGACTCCTGCAACGAAGACAGGTCAGGAAGCTGCGTAACTGACCGCTGCGTCTCGGACAGGTCAGGAAGCTGCGTAACCGACTCCTGCGACGTGGACGAGTCAGGAACATGCAACAGTGACCACTGCGTCTCGGACAGTTCAGTAAGCTGCAAGTTTGACCAGTGTAACGTGGACAGGTCAGGAAGCTGCGTAACTGACTCCTGCGACGAAGACAGGTCAGGAGGCTGCGTAACTGACCGCTGCGTCTCGGACAGGTCAGGAATCTGCTCAGACGACTCCTGCAACGAAGACAGGTCAGGAGACTGCGTAACCGACTCCTGCAACGAAGACTGGTCAGGATTCTGCGTAAATGACTCCTGCATCATCGACAAATCAGGTTCCTGCGGGGCTGACCTTTGCAGACAGGATCAGGGTCCTGATTGTGCGACCTCTGACACCTGTGCCCTCGACAGGGTTACAGGCAT
>Ga0116187_1003336_pt1 | contig 15020 bp, 9 predicted proteins | sample AD_JPNNA6_MetaG_FD_89755 | JGI IMG/M metagenome (GOLD analysis project Ga0116187, IMG submission 89755) | Active sludge microbial communities of municipal wastewater-treating anaerobic digesters from Japan - AD_JPNNA6_MetaG | ecosystem: Engineered > Bioreactor > Anaerobic > Digestate | place... | reverse complement strand
CATAGTTTTTTGTGTTTTGTTTTAGTGAGGCAAAAATAGTTTTTTTGTTTGAAGTTTTAAGTTAAATCTCTAAAGATTTGTCACGAATCATTACTTTTTAGTTATCAAAATCAGACCTCAATTACTGTAGTGTTTTTCACTTCGCTAATCATAAATGTACTGTGTGTACTTCCTATATGCTCTAAAGTAGTGAGTTTTGTTACCAAAAATTCTCGATACGCTTCCATATCTTTTACTACAATTTTTAAAATATAATCATAATCACCACTCACGTGATGACATTCTAATACTTCTTTAAGTTTGACCACTTCTGTTTCAAATTTGGTCAGGAATTCTTTGGTATGCTGAATAAGTTTGATGTGGCAGAAAACCACAAACCCTTTTCCGACTTTCGAACGATTTAGCAAGACTACATATTTGTCTATAATTTCCTCTCGTTCTAATTTTTTGATACGTTCATAAACCGCAGTTACCGAAAGATTTAATTTTAATGACAATTCTTTGGTTGTTTTTTTGCAATCATTTTGCAAAAGATATAGCAACTTTTTACCAATTGAATCCAAACTCATTTTTATGTGATGTTAAGTTTTGAAAAATAAACTAAAATAGTTTAAAAATAATAATAAATGTAGAAAATATATTTAATTATTTTTATTTTAATAGTTTTAAAATCTAAAATAATAGATTAGTATTGATAATTAATCATTATCTACAGAACTTTGTTTAACAATCTCAAAATTCTAAAAAAATGACATTCAATCCTGCAGATGACATTCAAGATTTACAATACTTTGGCGAATTTGGAGGGGTAAATCCATCAATTTCAGACAGTTCAACTTATACTTTCCTGTCTGCAAAAACTATGTTTGATACATTTGAAGGCAATGCCGATGGTTGTTATTTGTATTCGCGACATTCTTCACCCAGTAATTTGTATTTAGGTCAAGCATTGGCCGCAATGGAAGGCACAGAAGCTGCAAATGTTGCTGCCTCAGGAATGGGAGCCATTACTCCTACTCTTTTACAACTATGCGGCTCTGGCGATCATATTGTTTCTAGTAGAACAATTTATGGCGGAACTTATGCTTTTTTGAAGAATTTCGCTCCAAGATTAGGCATCAAAACTACCTTTGTTGACATCACAAAAATGGATAAAGTAGAAGAAGCAATTACATCCGAAACTAAAGTTTTGTATTGCGAAACGGTGAGTAATCCTTTGCTTGAAATTGCAGATATTGCGAGTTTGTCAAAAATTGCCAAAAAACACAATATCAAATTGGTTGTCGATAATACTTTTTCGCCTTTATCAGTTTCACCAGCAAAATTAGGAGCCGATATTGTCATTCACAGTTTGACCAAATACATTAACGGAAGCAGTGATACTCTTGGAGGGGTGACGTGTGCTTCACGAGAATTTATCGACAGTTTGAAAAATGTGAATAATGGTGCCAATATGCTTTTGGGACCAACAATGGACAGTTTGCGTTCCGCTAGTGTGATGAAAAACCTGAGAACTTTGCACATCCGAATGAAGCAACACAGCCATAACGCAATGTATCTCGCAAAGCATTTCGAGAAAGACGGATTAAAAGTCGTTTATCCTGGTCTGAAAAGTCATTTAGGACACAATTTGTATAAAAGTATGATTAATCCTGAATATGGTTTTGGAGGAATGATGACTATTGATGTTGGCACTTTGGACAAAGCCAATGAATTAATGGAATTAATGCAAAGCAGAAAATTGGGGTATTTAGCCGTGAGTCTTGGTTTCTACAAAACGCTGTTTAGCGCTCCGGGAACATCAACTTCAAGCGAAATTCCTATAGAAGAGCAGGAAAAAATGGGCATAGCTGATGGTTTAATTCGCTTTTCGATTGGATTAGACAACAATATTGAACGAACCTATCAAATGATGAAAGGATGTATGGTTGAGTTGGGAATTCTTGAATCTGAATCTATTTCTATTTCTTAATTTATATAATTTCTAGTTTATTTAAATCCGTTTAAAAAGTAATTTTTAATCGGATTTATGATTTTATAATATCCTAAAATTGAAAGTTTTAAACACTATAACGTAATAGTTAGCTTAGTGAAATTTAAACACGAAAACGGCTCTAAAATTTTAGTAATTTTAAATACCCAAAATATAAAATTAACAGATAACCTTAACAATGACAAAAAAAATACTCTTACTACTTATCATTTTCGCTTCTTATTTAATCACTCAAGCACAAGTCCACACTACTTATTTGTGGCATTTACATCAACCAACATATTGGGGAGATATTAGTGTACTAAATCCAAATCGCTATCAAATTGTTAAAGAATCCCAAGATTTAAAATTGTCCGGTGCCAATAATGATATCAATGGTTTGCCGCACCCTACTAACAATCTTCAAGAAATATTTGGTTCTGGAGACAGAGTTGCTGCCTACCAATTTGCACCTAAAAATGCCATAAATTCTATCAGAGATTTACCCGAATCGGGTGCACAAATTACTTATGGAGGTTCCTTATTAGAAAATGTGAATCAATTAGCACAAGCCAATCAATGGGGATATTCAAATACTTGGATTCAAAACATAAAAGATGCAAAATCTTGGAAAACTTCAGGGAATTTACCACGAATGGAAATGGTTTCTTTTACAATGCATCACGCACTTTCACCCTTATTAAGTGATGAAGCCTTGACAAAAGAAATAAAAGCACATCAATATTATTCGACTCAATTATTTGGAACACATGATTCCAAAGGATATTGGCCAGCAGAATGTGCTTTTTCTGAAAGAATCATCAAAACCTTGACAGAATGTGGTATTGAATGGTCTGTAATTGCTAACAGTCATTTGGCTCGAACATTAAATAATTACCCCATAAAAGCTGGTTCTGGTGGATCAATGTGTGACTATCCAAACAAGGCAGATCGCATCGACACAAACGGAACAAACTGGTTTTCAGCACAAAAAGACGCCCGTGGTGGACAATTTGCTGTGCCTTATTGCTATCTTCCCTACAAATCAAAGTATATAGACCCCGAAACAACTCAAGAATATAAAATCACAGTTGTACCAATGGCTGATTACGAAAGTTATGAAGATGGATATGCAGCTATTGGAACAAGCATCATTTCCCCAATTATTGCACAAGCTTCTTCATCTCCTAGACCACCTTTAGTATTATTTGCCCACGATGGAGATAATGCTTGGGGCGGAGGCGCTTCATATTATAATGAATCGGTTACAAATTTTTCTCATTCTGCAGCAAGCCAAGGAAATGTACCAACAACAATACCTCAATACCTAAAAGATCACCCAGTTCCAGATTCTGAAGTAGTTCACGTAGAAGACGGAGCTTGGGTAAATGCCGATGGAGATTTTGGTCATCCACAATTTGCAAATTGGCTTTGGCCGTTTTATGACTCTAATTACAAATTCAATCCAAATGGTTGGACTGAAGATATGATGAATCAAGCCATTACAACTGCTGGTGAAAATCATGCTATTATGGCGGAGCAATTAGAAGGAAATAATCTTCGAATAAGCGAAATTGTGAATCCCACAGCTGCAATAAGTCCTGCTGAAAAGGCTTGGCATTTCCTGATGGCGGGTTACGATAGTGGAAATGCTTATTATGGTCTAGCTGAAGATTTAGAAATAAAAACAACACTTGCTGTGAACCGTTGTGTTCAGTTTGCAAAACCTACATTGGATGCAAATCCTGGAATTGACAACACAAAACCTTCCGTATTCATTCCGCAACGTTGGCCTTATAATCCAGGAGAAAAAGGATATGGAGCGCCTTATGGATATAAAGAATTTCTAAATTCTGCTGATTTTACAGTTTATACTTTTGCTTATGACGTTAGCGGTGTTCACAAATCAGAATTAAAATATCGAATTGATTCTGATGGTAAAAACAACATCAATTCAAACCACAACGAAACCTATATTGGCGGAAGCGATGTAGGAACATGGATTACATTGCCAATGATAGAAAGAATTTTTCCAAAAGGAAATATTACTAGCAACACACAAGCTAATTTGTATATGCTGCCAACCGTTATCGCTAATCAATATTACGCTGAAATTGCCGGAATATCTGAAAAGTTATTGGATTATTACGTCGAAGTTACCGACAATAATGGAAATGTTACAAAATCAAAAATTCAGCATGTTTGGGTAGGAAAAAATTTAGATGTTGCACCAAAAATTGCTTTCGAACCTGTATCCAATTATTCTGCAACTCCTATCGATGTAAAAATTACTGCAACAGATTCAAATGATCCAAGCCCAAAAGTATATTATACCACTGATGGAAGTACACCAACTACTTTGTCTCCAACTTTTGTTTCGACCAAAACCATCAACATTACAACGACTACAACTTTCAATATTTTAGCAGTTGATGCTGATGGAAACCAAAGTACAGCCACACAGAAGTTTTCTATAGGAAACATAAGCCCTATTACCGTTTATTTTAAGCCTTTGGCAAGTTGGGGAATTCCAAAAATCTATTATTGGTCGGCATTGCCTTCTGGTGCAGTTCCTGCAATTACTTGGGCACAATCTATTGCGATGACAGCAGATACAAATGGTTGGTATAAATATACTTTCGATGGCGTTACTTCAGTAAATGTAATTTTCAGAAATCAAGCGGGTAACATTCAAAGCCTTGATTTGACAGGAATTACCAACGACAAATGGTTCGATTCTAGTTATAATTCTGTTCTTTCTGTTTATAGTAAAGAAATTTCAACTAATGATTTTATTCTATATCCAAATCCAACTTACGGAACTCTAAAAGTTGAATCAAGAGAAAAAATTAGTGAAGCTGGAGTATTTGATTTAAAAGGAACTTTGGTTTCATTTCAAAGTATTGGAAACAATCAGCTTATAGAATTGGGTAATTTAATTTCAGGTACTTATATCATAAAAATGATAACTGAAAAAAGACAAACTATTTACAAAAAGATTATCAAAAAATAAATAGTTTTCATTAAAAAAGGAAGTAATCTAAAAACAAGATTACTTCCTTTTTTAACATAAGTTCAATTAATTATTTAAAAACAACTCCAAATTTTAAAGCTTCGGCTTTAGCTTCTGGAATTAGCCTTCTTAAATTAGCAATTCTTGTAGCATCGGCTGGATGTGTACTCAAAAATTCAGGTGGTTTATTGCCGCTACTACTGGCTGACATTCTTTCCCAAAATTTTATTGCTAATTCAGGATTATATCCTGCAATCGCCATAAGAGTTAAACCGATTTTATCGGCTTCACTTTCGTGATTTCTACTAAAAGGAAGCATCACCCCTACTTCAGAACCAAGTCCGTAATATTGTTGCCACATTTGTTGCTGCTCGGCACTTTTATTTCCTGTAGCTATCGCAACACCTACTGCTCCAAGTTGCTGCAATTGTGCAGCACTCATTCGTTGAGCACCATGATTGGCCAAGGCATGCGAAACTTCATGTCCCATAACAGTAGCTAACCCTGCATCATCTTGAGATACTGGTAAAATTCCCGAGTACACAACAATTTTACCACCTGGCATACACCAAGCATTAACTTCTTTATTTTCTATTAACTTATATTCCCATTGATAACCATTTAGATAGTTGGTTTGTCCATTAGCTTTTAACCAGCGTTCTGCAGCTGCTTTGATTTTCATACCAACAGTTTCTACTCGTATCGCATCCGTGGTGCCTGCAATGACTTTATTCTCTTTCAAAAAAGTCCCATATTGTTGAAAAGAAGAAGGAAATAATTCACTATTTGATACAAAATTTAAACTTTGTTTCCCGGTGAATGGATTTGTGGCACAAGAAAAAAATAATCCTAATGCGCAAATTCCAACTAATAAATTATGCTTTTTCATAAAAAATAAAAGTATCAATATTTTTGGATAATTACTCGAGAAAAATTTGGCTCTAATATTTATAAACCGTCACACTCAATGGTGGCAATAACAATTCAACCGAATAATCTCTGCCATCATATGGCAACGCTTCGATGGTCAATTTTTTTGTATTTTTTACACCACTTCCACCATAAACACTGGAATCACTATTGAAAATTTCTGTTAACTTTCCTTTTTTGGGTACACCAATACGATAATTTTCGCGAACTACTTGGGTAAAATTACAAACCACAATTACATCGTCTTTAGAGTTGTTCCCTTTTCGAATAAAAGTCATCACGGCGTTTTGATGGTCTGAATAATTGATCCATTCGAAACCTTCTGGACTAAATTGTTTTTCGTGCAATGCTGGCTGTGTTTTATACAAAGCATTCAGATCGGTTATTGTTTTTTTGACACCTTCGTGAAAATCATATTGTAACAAATGCCAGTCTAAACTACCTTCAAAATTCCATTCAGCACTTTGTCCAAATTCACTTCCCATAAACAATAATTTTGCTCCCGGGTGCATAAACATATAGCCATAAAGCAATCTTAAATTAGCAAATTTCTGCCATTCGTCACCGGGCATTCTTCCAGCGATAGATTTTTTACCATAAACTACTTCGTCGTGAGAAAGTGGTAGCATAAAATTTTCAGAAAAAGCATAAGTCATCGAAAAAGTTAAATCATTCTGATGGTATTTTCGATACACCGTTTCTTTTTGGAAATACTGCAAAGTATCGTGCATCCAACCCATCATCCATTTCATTCCAAAACCTAATCCTCCTACAAATGTTGGACGAGAAACCATCGGGAAAGAAGTACTTTCTTCAGCAATAGTTTGTACGCCTTCAAAACTTGAATAAACGGCTTCATTAAATTCTTTTAGGAAACTTATGGTGTCCAGATTTTCTCTTCCGCCAAAAATATTAGGTTCCCATTCCCCTTCATTTCTGGAATAATCCAAATACAACATCGAAGCTACAGCATCAACCCGAAGTCCATCGACGTGATAGTGTTGCAACCAAAAAATCGCATTACTTATCAAAAACGCTCGCACTTCATTTCGTCCATAATTGAAAACTAAACTTTTCCAATCAGGATGATAGCCTTTTCGGCGGTCAGGATGTTCAAATAAATTCGAGCCATCAAAAAAGCCTAAACCGTGAGCGTCTTCTGGAAAATGGGATGGAACCCAATCCAAAATTACTCCAATTCCTGCTTGGTGCAATTTATCGACCAAAACCATAAAATCCTGAGGTGTTCCAAAACGAGAAGTGGGTGCAAAATACCCCACCAATTGATAGCCCCAAGAAGGATCATATGGATATTCCATTATGGGCATAAACTCAACGTGAGTAAAACCTGTTTCTTTAATATATGCAACTAAATCATCTGCCAATTCGAGATATGTCAAAAATTTTCCTTCTGAATTGCGCTTCCAAGACCCCAAATGAACTTCATAAACCGAATAAGGTTTGTCTAAATCATTGTGTTCCTTGCGGGTTTCCATCCACTTTTTGTCCTTCCATTGGTAATCTAAATCCCAAACTACTGAGGCAGTATGAGGAGGATGCTCGCAATACAGCGCAAATGGGTCGGCTTTTTCAGTTATAATTCCACCATTGTTGGATTGAATTTTATATTTATATGTTGTTCCTTTTTCGATTCCCGGAATAAATCCTTCCCAAATTCCAGAGGAATCCCAACGCACTTGCAATAAATGATCGCCTTGAATCCAATAATTGAAATCCCCAACTACAGAAACAGATCGCGCTGATGGTGCCCAAACAGCAAAATATACACCTTTAACTCCGTCAACTTCTACAAGATGTGCGCCTAGTTTTTCATATAATCGAAAATGTTTTCCCGCTTTGAATAAATCAATATCAAAATCGGTAAAAAGGGAATAGGATTGTACTTTGTTCATTTTATTTTTTTTCTTTTATTTAACCAATATGGTTAACCAGTTATTTAATTTTTAAACTCCATAATACTAGCAATTCCAGTCAGAGGAATTACAGCCCAACGCGGACGAGAATTGAGTTCATATCCCAACTCATAAACTGCTTTTTCAAGCAAACAATATTTCAATAAGAAATCTATTTCTTTTCGGTAGCCAATATTCAAGTTTTCGCCTTGAGCTACATCAGTATAAGTCTGAATAAAGACACCTACAAAATATTTAAACAAAATTTCTCCAGCTTTGAAAAGTTCCTCTTGGTCAAAAGGGTATTTGTCTTTGTTGTTGAAAATCGTAGCGTAAATAGCATAATGAAACGAACGAAACATTCCTGCAACATCTTTCAATGGTGGTTGTTTTACTTTTCGATCCCGAATAGTACTTTCAGGTTCTCCTTCAAAATCTAAAATATAAAAATCATCACCATTGACCAAAACCTGACCTAAATGATAATCGCCATGAATGCGAATTCTTTCAGATTTCATTTTTGTCCAATCGAAATCTAGAAATATTTTTCTAATTTCCTTTTTATGATCCAAAAACTGATTGGCTAATTCTAAAGCCAAACCATCCAGTTTATGAAGGTTATTTTCCAGAATATTCAACCGATTTTGAAACTGATAGGTCAATCTGTTTTTAAGCCAAACGGTGTAATCTCCATTATAAGTCGTTGGAGTAAAAGCGGTTTCGTGAACATCACTTCCCAAGGCAATATGCATTTCGGCAGTTCGTGTTGCCAACGTCCGAATTCTCATAAAAACGCTCAATCCAGCCCAATCAATAATTTCGTGAGGCACTTCATTGATTTTTAACCTCTTGAACAATTCAATATCAGGTAATTTTTTGATACTAATTTTTTTATTCTTTAAATTATCGAATATCTTATCTACTTCACCAAGCATAAATTGCCAAGCATCACCTTGATTAGTAACCAATTCCTGCATCAATCCAAGCGTAATATTTCCATCAGACAAAACCACACTAATGCTTCCCATATATGCCGGAGAATTCTTGAAATTCATTCTTTCCGTAAGAAAACGACTGATTTCATAATCGGGATTCATACTGATGTAAATCCTTCTAAAAATTTTCAACACCAAGGTATCATTGTAAATTATGGAAGTATTACTTTGTTCAACTCCCATAAATTTGGAACTTTTATATTCCTTTTCTTCGAGTTTTTCTCCTTTGTGAAATTTAACTATCGAATCTGATTTCTCTCTAGAACTGACAATTTTATCAAATAGTAATTTTTTAAAATCCTCCTGATGCAAAGCATCAACAAGAAATCCAGCTTGCCCGTTCATATTTACAGGAGCAATTATGGTATTGGTATCCAACTCATTTTCAAGCATAAAAGCCAATGGCATAAAGTAATGCTGAAAAAAGGCTTCCTTAAAATTGACTTCGAGCAAAACTCCGTAATAAATATTTGCTTTCGAAGCTATTTTGAAGAAATCGACGACTTCAATATACTTCAAAGTACTTGCTTTTCCGCCATACCAACGTTTATTGATAATATAATTTTCAAGAATATCCGAAGAAAAAACCTGTACAAATTCCTTATCTTCAAACGCATTTTTCCAATCTGTTTTAAATACAAATGGATTTTGAAATTCACCTTCGTTCATCTTAATTATTTTTATCGTTCAACTTTAAACAAATGGAAAGGTAAATCTGGAGAAATCTCTACAAAATTCCATTCTTTCTCCCAAATATAACTATTTCCAGTGACTAAATCGGTAATTTTTACCGGAAGCTTGCTCAATAACTCTTGAGGAAGAAGCACCATAGATTGAGCAGTATAATTAGAATCGAGACTTGCAACCATCAGTGTTTCATCCTGTTTTTCATCATCAAATTTATAATAGGCTATTACCTTATCATTATTGGTGGCACAAAAAATTATATTATTCGTTTGTTGCAAGGAAGCATGTTCGTTTCTGATTTTGTTTATTCTACTTATCACAGTAGTAATCTTATTCTGCTTATCCCAATCCCACTTAAAAAATTCATATTTTTCAGAATTTAAATATTCTTCTTTTCCCGGAGCCAATGGTGTTGAAATTTGATATTCGAAAACGGGTCCGTAAATTCCAATACTAGAACTCAATGTTGCAGCCAAGAAATATCTTTGAAGATGAATGGATTCATTTCCGTGTTGCAAATGCCCTGGATTAATATCGGGAGTATTGGGCCAAAAGTTGGGACGATAAAATTCTTTTTGATCGGATTTAGTCAATTCTTCGACATATTCTGTCAATTCTTGTTTAGAACTTCGCCAAGTAAAATAAGTATAAGATTGTGTAAATCCTTGCTTTGCCAACTCATTCATAATTTTTGGTCGTGTGAAAGCTTCCGCCAAAAATAATACATCGGGATGTTTTTTCTTGATTTCGCTAATCAGCCAACCCCAGAAATAAAATGGTTTAGTATGCGGATTATCAACTCTAAAAATCCTTACACCACATTCTTCAATCCAAAACAAAGCTACGTCTAATAATTCCTTCCAAAGATTCTTCCAATCGCTACTTTCGAAATAAATAGGTTGAATATCCTGATATTTTTTGGGCGGATTTTCGGCATATTGCACCGTTCCATCAGGACGCCATTTGAACCACTGTGGAAAATCTTTCACATAAGGATGATCTGGAGCAGCTTGCAAAGCATAATCCATTGCCACTTCAATTCCCAAATCTTTTGCTTTTTTGACCAATGATTTAAAGTCTTCGACACTTCCCAATTCAGGATGAGTAGATTTGTGACCTCCATATTGCGAACCAATTCCCCAAGGCGAACCCACATCACCCGGTTCAGCATTGGTAGCATTGTTTTTTCCTTTTCTATTCACTTCTCCAATAGGGTGAATTGGCGGAAAATACAAAGTATCAAACCCCATAGAAGCTACTCTTGGTAACAATCTTTCACAATCTTTGAACGTCCCGTGTTTTCCTTCTTCGGCAGAAGCTGAACGAGGAAAAAACTCATACCAAGTACTAAATAATGCTTTCTTTCTATCTACATAAACCTTTAATTCCGAAGATTTATTTTCTAAAAAACGAATGGGATATTTTTTGAATATATGATGTAAATGAGAAGATGTAGCTTCTCGAATAGCATTATCATATTCGTGTTCAGTAGTAAAGTAATACGCTAAAGTATTTAGATAATCTTTTTCATTGGAATCGGCAAAATCTAAAATAGCTCGAACATATTCTGCTCCTTCTAACAATTCAGATTTAACATATTGATTGTCCTGAATTTTCCTTTCGGTTCCGTGTTGCCAGTTCAAAGCATAATCTACCCAACCTTCAACAAAATAAGAATAAAATCCTTGTTTTTCGACTTTAAAATTAGCATTCCAATTATCATTAGAAGTAGGATTCATTCGTACTTCATGCCATTTTTTGTCATTTTCATGTTTGAATTTGACACAACATTCTATAACATCATGTCCATCTGAAAATACGTCAGCAGTTACCTTTACAGTTTGGTTTACAATTCTTTTAATCGGATAGATACCTCCATCAAGTTGAGGCATTACATTTTCGATTACAATTCGGGTTTGATTCATTTTATATTTTTAAAAAATTGAACTAAAATTAGCTAAAATAATAGTGGAAAACGAATTACAAATACGTTTTCATTTAATACAATCAAATTTTGTTTCTACTAGTTTCTCTAATCAATTACTTTATTGTAAAATTATTTGGTATTGTTACTCCTTTTTTGATAACAACAATACCTTCTTTTATAGCATACAAATCATGAGTAGTATTTTCGAGATGCTTACCTCCTTGGATATAGACATCATTTCCAATTTTACAATTTTTATCTACAATTGCATTACTAATAAAACAGTTTTTTCCAATTCCAATCAATTGTCTATTGTTTGCAGTATCTTCAATCATATCTTCAATGTTTTGATAAAAATCATTACCCATAACATAACTGTTTTGGATTACGGTTCCTTCGCCAATTCTAGAACGAATTCCAATTACAGATTTGCTAATTTCTTTGGCATTTATAATACATCCCTCAGAAATAAATGATTTATCAACCTTCGTATTATGAAATTTTGACGGTGGCAATAATCTTGGTCTGGTATAAATTTTATTGTAATTATCGAATAAATTAAATTTTGGAACATCATCAGTCAGACCAATATTTGCTTCAAAAAAGGAATCTATATTACCAATATCTGTCCAATATCCTTCATATTGATAACTTAATATTTTTTTGTTTCCAACGGCTTGAGGAATAATCTCTTTTCCAAAATCCTTAGTATCAGGATTTTTCATTAATTCTATCAAAAGCTTTTTATTAAAAATATAAATCCCCATTGATGCTAAGTAAAGTTTACCTTCACTTTTCATTTGATCGCTTACTTCAGATTCCCATTCAGGCAAAAGTGCTGCTGCTGGTTTTTCTATAAAAGATTCGATACAATTTTCACTATTTGTTTTTAGGATTCCAAATTCAGGAGCGTCTTTAGCATTTACAGGCAATGTAGCGATAGAAATGTCTGCATTGGCTTCGATATGAGCGTCAATCATCTCATTAAAATCCATTTGATACAATTGATCACCCGATAGAATCAAAGCATAATCAAAATCATGATTCAAAAAATGAGGCATACATTGTCTAACTGCGTCTGATGTTCCTTGAAACCACGTTGGATTATCAGGTGTTTGTTCAGCAGCAAGAATATCGACAAAAGCCTGGCTGAAAGCATTAAAAGTATAGGTGTTTTTTATGTGTGCATTTAAGGATGCCGAATTAAACTGTGTCAATACAAATATCCTTTTTAAATCCGAATTCATACAATTCGAAATCGGAATATCCACTAATCTATATTTACCTGCAATTGGTACTGCTGGCTTAGACCTTGAATTTGTTAGCGGATACAATCTTGACCCTTGTCCTCCCCCTAAAATAATGGAAATAACACTTTTCTTTTTAGCTTTCATTTTGGTTAGTTATTAAATGGTACAAATCTATATATTCTTGACAAACACTCTCCCAAGAGTGGTCAATATTCATTGCCAATTTACGAATATTTTTTAGACTTTTTTTGTCTTTATACAATTTTATTGCCCTTTGAATCGAATAACAAACATCAGCAATTGAGGCTTGATCGTGGCAAATTCCATTTCCATTGTCTTCAAAATCGATTACAGTATCTTTTAATCCACCTGTTCGTCTCACAATAGGAATGGTTCCGTATCGAAAAGAATACATCTGATTTAAACCACATGGTTCTACCCTCGAAGGCATCAATAAAAAATCAGAACCTGCATAAATCATATGTGCTAACTCTTCATTATAACCAATATAGACATTATAGTTCCCTTTGAAACTTACCAATAAATGACTCAATTGATTTTCTATTTCCGAACTTCCAGAACCCAATATTAAAATATTAATTTCTTTAAAATTTTCTGACAAAGCTAGTGCTCCTGCATGAGGCAGCAAATCAGCTCCTTCTTCTTCTAATAATCTTCCAATAAAACTAAAAAGCGGTTTTGTAGGATCTAAATCAAATTGACTACACAACTTTTCTTTATTTTCCTGTTTTCCCTTTTCAAAAGTTTTTACAGAATAGTTAGCAAATAACATTTTATCCTTTACCGGATTCCAAACTTCATTGTCAATTCCATTCAAAATCCCTCTTGACTTATGCCTAACTTGGTTAAATAATGATTCTAATCCGTAACCAAAATTATTAATTTCATTCAAAAAATTGGGAGAAACTGTAGTTACTGCCGAAGCACATTTAATAGCTGTTGCCAATGAATTTATTCTATTACCCCATTCTAAAACCGTCACTTTAGACAAATCAAATTCAGGTAAATAATACAATTTATCAAAACCAAATTGCCCCTGATATATTGAATTATGAATAGTAATAAGTGTTGGCACACTTCTTAGTTTCATATATTTATTAGCATAAAGCATTATAAACGGTATCAAACCTGCATGATGATCATGGCAATTGATAACATCAGGAATACTATTTCTAGAGTTCAACCAATCTAATGTGGCGATCTGAAATGATAAAAAACGCTCGATATCATCTTCATAACCATACACTTCTTTTCTGTCAAATAATTCTGGAATTTCAACCAAATACAATTCGAATCCTAAATCATTTGTTATTCCTTTTTGAATAGTAAAAGGAAAATTAAAATTTCCCAATTTCACAAAACCTGAATAAACATTTTCAAATTTATTAGAATTAATATATTGGGTATCATAAAATGGAATGACAACCCTCACATAGTGACCTGCTTTACTTTGGTATTTTGGCAATGAACCAACAACATCCCCTAAACCACCCACTTTTGCTACTGGATAACATTCTGCTGCAATATGAAATATTTCCATTCAATTACTATTTGTGCTTCTATACCCTTAATAAAATATCGTATTATAAATAAACAAAATCACATTTCAAATATTGAATATTTTATAAATGTATCAAAAAATTAAAATTAGTACTAGTTTTATGTTTTTCTAAATTTAGTAAAAAAAATATTAAATAATGACTTAATTGAAAATTTATTTTAATGCTAAAAAATGTAGCCAATAACAAGTATTCATTGAAAATTCCTAAGCTAATATCAGAAATCAGTAAAATTATTGCGCTAAAAACAACAATTTAAATAGTAACGTTTGTTGCATAATTATTCTCAATACCAATAAAATAAAGGATTCCGAAATAAAATTGAATATAAATCAGTCAAGGAAGTATCTAATCTGTCTAAAAAAACTACAAAACGAAGAATTACGTACATAATTAGAAAAAAATCTAACAAACTGAAGAATTAAACTTCCTAAATAAAGTTACGATTCTAAAGTAATTTGAAGGTAATACTATAATTGCAAAAGATTAATTGAATAAGTGAAGAAAACAACAATATGAATTTAAACTTGTTTTGCATAAAAAAACAAGAATTATTTCAAAACCATTATAAAACAAAAAACCCTTCATCGATAGATGAAGGGTTTTAAAAGAATCTGAAACAAGTTCAGATTAAAGAAAGGCGACGACATACTCTCCCACAAAATTGCAGTACCATCTGCGCAGGCGGGCTTAACTACTCTGTTCGGGATGGGAAGAGGTGAGCCCCGCCGCAATAACCACCTTAAGGTCGTT
>Ga0116187_1003331_pt1 | contig 15034 bp, 19 predicted proteins | sample AD_JPNNA6_MetaG_FD_89755 | JGI IMG/M metagenome (GOLD analysis project Ga0116187, IMG submission 89755) | Active sludge microbial communities of municipal wastewater-treating anaerobic digesters from Japan - AD_JPNNA6_MetaG | ecosystem: Engineered > Bioreactor > Anaerobic > Digestate | place... | reverse complement strand
GTGGAGCCGAAGCATCGCCCGGCCGCGTGCAGGCGGCGTCCTGAAGAACCCCAGCTTGGCGCGACAACTCGCGCCACCGATCCACCACGCATCGGGCGAAGACATGCCCCGGACGGCGACCTCGGCCTACTTCGCGTGCTGGATCAACTCGACCTCGTAGCCCTCGGGCGCGTCGATGAACGCGATGATCGAGCCGGAGCCGGTCTGGGTCGGCCCGTCGGAAAGCGAGTAACCCTTCTTCGCCAGCGCGGCGGCGAACGTCTCCAAGTTTTCCACCTCGAAGGCCAGATGCATGAGGTCGGGCTGCACCTTCACCGGCTCCGCTCCGGCGGGCATCTGGCAGAGTTCGATCTCCTCCTCGCTGTTCGGCGTGCGCAGGAACACGAGTTGCGCCCCGCGCGGCGAAGTGAAGCGGCGCGAAGCCTCGAGGCCGAGAGCATCCTGGTAGAATTGCACGGAGCGCTCGAGGTCGTTCACGCGCATCCGGGTGTGGAGCAGTTTGCGTACGTTCATGACAACTGATGGCAGGAGATGGGACTCGGCGGCGTTTTCAAGCCCCGGCCGGATATTGTATCCTCCCGCGCATCGCCGGCGGCGTGTCATCCGAAGCTCGCGCGGAGCGCGAGCGAAAGTTGGTGCCCGGGACAGGGGTCGAACCTGCACACCTTGCGGTACGGGATCCTAAGTCCCGCGCGTCTGCCAATTCCGCCACCCGGGCAATTCGGCTGGGGATCGAGCGCGGATTCCCGGCGCCCGCCGCCCCGGGCGCAAGGCCGAAAGGCGCGCCGCCCGACAGGACACGAACGACCGCGGACAGCAGCCGCATCGCCGGCGCGCCGCGCGCGCGGGCTACCGCGTGGCCACGCCGAACCGCTCGCCCATCTTCGCGAAGGTCTCGATGTGGTTGAGGCTCTGCTCGCGCAGGTCGGCGTCGAATACGATCCGGTCGCGCTGGAACAGCGTGATGACGCAGGAACCGCCGAACTTGAAGAGGCCCTTCTCGTCGCCCTTTTTCACCTTCGTGCCGGGGATGAAGCTCTGGTGGATGCCGCCGACCATGGTCGCACCCACCTCGATCAGCGCAACCAGCCCGAACCGTTCGGTCTCGTGGAGCGTGACCATGCGCTTGTTCTGGACGAGGTAGCGGACGCTGCGCCGCAGCGCGATCGGATTGACCGAGAAGAGCGGGCCCTTGATCTCGCTGGCGCGGCCGGGCGTGCCGGCGCAGGGGAAGTGGAACCGGTGGTAGTCCACCGGCGCGAGTCGCGAGATGAGCATCGCACCGCCGATGAATTGTTTCGCCACCAACTCGCCGCCGATCAGTTCGCCGAGTTCGAAGCGGTCGCCCTTCACATAAAAACCATCGGCCGCGTCGACGTCGGGGAACACGAGGTGGCGCCCGTCGGCGGGCAGGATCGCGCTGGCGGGATCCGGGTCGATCGGACGGGCGGACGCCTTGAGTTTGCGGGCGAAGAACTCGTTGAATGTCTTGTAGGCCATCGCCTGTTTGGCGAACTCGTCCACATCGAGGTCGTGCTCCACGATGAAGGGGAGCACCCGGTGGACGCTCCGGGGCTTGTCCATCTTCCTCCCATACAGCCACGAGAAGAACGCACGCTTCACCAGCCCATGCAGGGCGAGCCGGCCGCTGAGCGAGCTGCTGTAGAGCCAGCGCAGCCAGAACTCGCCCGGGATCTTCTCCTCGACCATCGCGCGGCGTTTCCGGTGGAAAAACTCGACAGTATCTTGCGACATGCCCGCACCGTGAGCACGGGCCCGATCCGCGCCAAACCGAAAACCTCCGGTCCGCCGCACCCCGTCGCCGCACCGGTCCGGCCACCACGGTATCCGCCCACCCGGCACCACGTCCCGAATCCGGGAAACGACCGTCCCACCGGCGGGACATCCCTCCCCGTGTCCCGGGAAAAGCCCCCGGGACGTCGCTGCGAGCGCCCCCTCTATTCTACCGTTACAGCAACACGTCGACGCCGCTCGGTGAGAATTGCCTTTGACAAGGCGCGAATCGCTCTCCGATTCTCGCCCCCTGTCTGCCGCTATTTGCCCGTTTTCCCTCCCACAACTGCCCTTCCCCGCACCTCCCACCCCCCCCTCTCGCGGATCGCATCAGCGATCTTTGCCCCTCCTGAAGTGAATCGCCGCCGTGCGGCGTTTAGTTGGTACCCCCTCCCCTTTCCCGCGAAAGATAAGCACCTTCCCCTCCCGAATCTCCCCTCAGCTCGCCGCCTCCGGCCCAGTTGCTTCCTTTCCCCTCCCGCTCTCTCAATAATCCTCGAACTCATCACACCATGATCCAGATCCTGCCTCTCGCCTTCTTGATGAACAAGACCCCGATGGAGCTCTTCCATGCCGGCGGTTACATCATGTGGCCCATCTTGATTACCTCGCTGGTCGGCGTCACCGTCGTCACCGAGCGCATCATCTTCACCCTGCGTGAGATGAAGGCCCGCAACCCGGAGGTCGTCGAGGGCATGCTCGAGAAGATCGAAGCTGGCGACATCGACGGCGCGATCGCTCTCGGCCGCACCACCAACGACTACATCGCCCGGATCATGGTCTATAGCCTGACCCACCGCGAGACCTCGCTCCAGAACGCCTTCATCCGCAGCTCCAGCTCCGAGCTCACCCGCTTCGGCCAGGGCATGCCGACCCTCGACACCTGCATCACCGCCGCCCCGTACCTCGGCCTCATCGGCACGATCACGGGCATGATGACCACCTTCGGCAGCATGGAGGGCGACATCGCCCAGGCCGCCAGCAAGATCACCGGTGGTGTTGCCGAGGCCCTTATCGCCACCGCTTGCGGTATCGCGATCGCCGTTATCGGCCTGCTACCCTTCAACTATCTCAACGCTCGCTGGGAGAACGCCCGCCACGAAGTGGAAGACGCCGGCAATGCGCTCGAGATCATGATCAAGAAGTCGAGCGGTGTGAACGCCGAGCAGTAAGCCGCGTTCACGTCCCGGTCGCTTCGCCACTACTATTACTCGGTAAATCTTAACCATCGCTCACCATGCACGGAGGAGGAGGAGGGGGCTCAGGCTCCAAGAAAAAGGCTACGATCAACGTTATCCCGCTGATCGATGTCATCATGTTCCTGCTGGCCACCTTCGTCTTGTTCACCCTTTCGATGAACAAGGCCAATGGCCCCGCCGTTGACCTGAGCGAGGCGAAGACCGGTACGGACGTCGACCCGAACAAGGCCATCACCGTCACCCTCGATACCGAGGGGAAGATGAGCTGGAACAACGAAGCCGTTACTTGGGACAACTTCATCATCGAGTTGATCAAGTACAGCGAGCAGGAAAGTCCCACCATCCTCATCAACTTCGACCAGAACGCCAACTACGGTCAGGCGATGTCGATTTTGAACGAGATCCGCAAGGCGCCGAAGCCGGTCAAGGTTTACCTCTCGACCAAGCTGCCGAAGCCCTAACCCCCAGCCCGAGTCACTCTCACCGCAGTCCTGCCCTCCGATGCAAGTTAAGCAAACAGTGCGGAAAAAGGCACGTATCGAGATCATCCCGCTGATCGACGTCATCATGTTCCTCATGGCGGCGTTCGTGTTGGTCATGCTCTCGATGAACAAGAACAAGCAGGTCCCGGTGGAGTTGCCGAGTGCGACGCCGTCGCCGGCGCTCATCCAGGACCAGCCCGAGAAACCGGTGAAGGTGTCGATCGACACCGCCGGCGACTACTTCTGGAACTCGGAACGTGTCTCGCTCGACGATCTCATCATCCGCCTCAACGGCCTGAAGGCCCAGTCGGCCGATCCGAAAGTTATGATCGAGGGAGAGATCGGGGCCCAATTCGGCAAGGCGGTGGTCGTCGTCGATGAGGCCCGCCACGCGGGCATCAACAAGGTGACCTTCGACCCCATGGCCAAGAACTCGGTGCGCTAACAGGAGGCCAACATGAAGAAAATCGACATTATCATTGGCGTTCTGGTCTCGGCCGGCCTCCACGGCGGTGTGCTGTGGGGCGGCGAGCTCATCGGAGTCGCCAGCCATCACGGACCGGCCCAAGCTGCCGACGACCAACAGATCGTCGCCGCCGAGATCGACTTCACTCCCGAACCCGAAGAAGAAAAGCCGCCGCAAGAGGCTGCTGACCAGCAATCCGACGACCAGAACTCCTCCGATTCCGATCTGGGTGGCGATGCCTCGGCCGCCTCGCTTCCGGAGCCGATGAATACCATCGGCGTCAGCGACATCACGACCGTCATCAAGCCGGCCCCGCCGGTCGCCCCGAAAGCCGAGTCCACCACTTGGGCCCCGCCGAGCAAGCAGACCCGCCAGCTCGACACGAGCCGGTTCAAGGAGTTCGTCGACTTCGGCAAACTCGACAAGAAGCCCCAGGCTCGCTCGCAGATCGCGCCCCGTTATCCCTTCGAGCTGAAGCGCCAAGGCATCAGCGGCGAGTGCACGGTTCAATTCTTCGTCGATGAGAACGGTGTCGTCAGCGATCCCGTCGAGGTCTCCGCTTCCCACCGCGAATTCGTCAAGCCCTGCATCGATGCGGTTCTCCAGTGGCGTTTCTCCCCTGGCATGAAGAACGGCCGCAAGGTCGCCACCCGCATGCAGCAGACCTTCCCCTTCAAGCTCGGAAACTGACGCCATGGCCACCCTCCGTTCCTCCCGGCTGCGCTCCTTCGCGCGAGCTGGCACCCTTTTGCGCCTCGGCGCTCTCCTTGCCGGTTGCGCGCTCCTTCCCTCCGCCGCTCGTGCGCAGGCCGCTCAGGCGGCACCGCAGTACGAGCTCAGCAGTGCCGCCTCCGATGAAATCGGGCCGATCCGCGAAGATCTGCAGTCCGAGGACCCGCAGAAGTGCATTGAGCTGCTCAAGAAGATCGACGCAGCGATCATCAAGCTGAAGCTCAAGGGCTACGACCTCGCCTACTTCAACCAGATCAAGTTCACCCTCCTGATCCGGTCCGGTCAGGCGCTCAAGGCGATCCAGCCGCTCGAGGAGATTCTGGCCGGCGATTATTTCCCGCAGGATGCCCAGCTCGGCATGACGCTCGCGCTCGCGCAGCTCTACATGCAGGATGGCGGCACCACCAACGACGAGAAACTGCGCGAGAAACGCCTCGCCCAAGCCAAGGCCCGTCTCGACAAGTGGTTCGCCGCAGTCCCCGAGCCGGTTCTCGGCTCCGACAAGATGTCGGTGTACATCGACGCCACCTCGCTCTACGCCAACTGCCTCTACTTCCTCAAGGAGTACCAGAAGGCCTACGCGACGGCGCAGAAGCTCGTCCGCCTCTCCGTCGAGCCGAACGATCAGGCGTGGATCCTTCTCTTTGCCGCCCAGCAGGAGTGCGGTGCCAATGCCGAGGCTGCCGAGACCTTCGAGATGTTCATCCGGAAGTTCCCGGAGAAGAAGGACTACTGGTTGCAGTTGACCCAGGCCTACCTCAGTTCGGACCAATCCATTCGCGCCATCCTCTCCTACCAGCGCGCCCAGTCGTACGGCTTCATGAACCAGCCGTCCGACTACATGAATGTGTTCGGACTCTACTACCGGTTGGAGGAGTACAGCCGCGCCAGCCAACTTCTCGAAAGCTGGATCAAATCCGGCAAGGTCGAGGACAACGAGGACAACTGGGAACTGGTCTCCGTCTGCTTCCAGAACCTCCGTCGCGAGGACGCCGTGCGCAAGATCCTCGACGAGTCCCGCAAGCGCTTCAAGACCGGCAATCTCGACTTCCAGCTCGCCCAGTACCTCTGGTACGACGGCAAGTACAAGGAGGGCCTCGAGGTCGCCACCACCGCTTGGACCAAGGGTGGCCTTAAGAAGGCCGGCCGCACCGCCCTCTTCCTCGCCACCGCCAACTTCGAGCAACGCAAGTACGACGAGGCGATGAAGTTCTTCAAGATCGCCAAGGAATCGGGGGATGTCGAAAAGCGCGATCTCGATCGCGTCGGGCGCATCCTCGCCGAAGCCGAAGAAATCCTCAAATCCCGCTCTATCGAGACCGGTGCCACCCCGGCTGCAAACCCCTGACCCCGCCACCTTCTTCCCTTTACCAATATGAAAAGAGCTTACATCTGGTTCGCACCGCTCGCGGTCCTTGTCCTCTTTATCGGACTCTACATGCAGTCGCGCGACGCCTATGACGCCAAGGTCGAGGCCGAAAAGGAGGCCAAGCGGGTCGAGACGGAGCGCCGCAACGCCGAGACCTTGCGCCGGAACAAGGAGGTCGCGGAACAACGCCGCCTCGATACCGAGCGCAAGAAGGCCGAAGACTTGGCCGAGAAGGAGCGCAAGGCCGCCGAGGTCAAGCGCGCCGAGGAACTCGACTACGCCCGCGACTTCGCCCGGCGCGAGGCGGCCCGCTACGACAACGTCGTGAAGGACCTCACCGAGTCGTTCAAGACCGAGAAGGCCGCCAAGGATGCCGCCGACAAGGCGATCGCCGACATGCGCGACGAAAAGAAGTTCATCGTTGAGTATGTCGCCAAGGCGCAAGCCAACGAGAAGGCGCTCAAGGAACTCCTGCAGAAGCTTCAAAAACTCGAGGAAGACCGCCTTAAGGCCGCCGCCAAGAGCTAAGCCCCCATCCATCACCGACCATGAAACGTCTGATCATCGTCATCCCGCCGGTCATCCTGTTCGCCATCTTCCTCTTCTTCTACAACACCCACGTCGAACAGATGCGGATTACCGAAGAGCAGAAGAAAGAAGTCGCCAAGCAGGAGGCCGCCAAGGAAGAAGCCCGCAAGAAGAAGCTTCAAGAAGAGGCCGAGCGCGAAGCCCTTCGCCAGAAGGAAGAACGCCGCCTCGCCATCGAGAAGGCCAAGGAAGAAGCGCAGAACAAGAAGGAAGAGGAAGAGCGCAAGGTCATCGCCGAAACCGAGGCCGCCAACGCCCAGTCCAAGCGCCTCCAGGCCCAGATCATCAAACTCCAGAACGACATCCAGTCCGTCCGTGCCGCCCGCGACAAGGCCCAGGCCGAGGCGATGGAGACCCGGCTCGACCTCGAGAAGGCTCGCATCGACAAGCGCAACGCCGAGTTCGAGATCCAGCGGTTCACCGACATGCTCGCCACCCGCATGGCCCAAAGCCAGGCGCTGACGAACGAGGTCATCGCCTCCAAGAAACGGTAACTCAGCCACCCTGATCGTTTTCCAAGCCGCACGGTATCCGCCGTGCGGCTTTTCTTTTGCCCGGTCGTCAGCGTATCCCGATGCCTCCACTATGAGCTTATGGCCCCGCCTCGCATACGCGTCCACACGGTGCAGCTCGACGCAGAGCCCAAATGGAGAGCGAAGAGAAACAGGATCCGTGAAATGATCCCATGCGCCGGAGTAGGCCGGACCACACTCCGCTTATACAAATTGCCCGCTGCCGCAGGTTCCACCGAACGGGAGGGTGAGCTGTTCCCGCCTCGCCTCTGCCCTGCGCCCTGCCGGTCCTAGGTTCAGGCGACGGCCGGCTCCGGCTCGGCGGCGGCCGAAGTGATGACCTCCGCGTACCGCAACCCAAGGTCCGCGACCTGCTCCTCATTCGTGAGGTGCACCACCTCGTCCTTCACGGAACCGTCCGGCATCCCGAGCCGGATCCGATAGGCGGAGCTGTTCGCTTCGTCGCCGATCTTCTCCACCGAAACGCGTAGCTGCCATTTCTTGTCCCCCAGCCGTGCAAACGCGAACTCCAGCCGCTTCTGCAGCGGCAGAAGGTACCGGTTTGGGGAGATGCTCAGGCCCAGCCCAGCATCGCGGGACATCTCCAGCGCGGCTTTCTCCAGCGCTGTAACGACATCGAAATAGTGCGGAATCTTGACGGCGGCCATGGTGGGGCGACTCCACTCTATCGGCCGGCGAGGGAGTGCGCTTGAGCCCCCGTCGGCCGGGACTTCACCCTACGCCCCCGCCTCACGCAACGCCCCCCCCACCAATCATCACCGCCGGCCCCTCACCGGACCTGCCCCCAAAAACGGAAAACGTACCCGCCACCACCTCAAGGCTCGACGGCGTCGCACCCGCCGCCATACTGCCAACCGCGATGCAAAAAAAGCTCCTCGTCGTCGACGACGACATCGTCGCCCTCAAAGCGACCAGCCGTATTCTGCAGGCGAGCGGATACGATGTCACCTCCACCACCCGCACCGACGAAGCCCTGCACTTCCTCGAGCGCGACAAGTTCAAGGGCGTCGTCTGCGACTACCACATGCCCGACCAGAACGGCTCCGTGATTGTCTCCGCCGTGCATCACCACCATCCGGAGACCAAGGTTCTGCTCGTCACCGGATACCGTGAGGACCTCCCCGAATTTCTTCGCACAGGCAAACACGCTGTGCGCGTGGTCGACAAGCCCTTCACCCTGCAGGGGCTGCTCCAGGCCGTCCATGAGGAGATCGGCCTGCCCGCTTCCTCCACTGCGGAAGCAGCGGCCGGAAAAAAAGCCTGATCCCCATTCTCACTGCATCGCCTTTTGCCGGCACAGTTCGCTGTGCCGGTTTTTTTTGCGCCCCCTGACCGCCCCCCCCGGCCTCCGAAGCCCCGAACGCCCTCGCCTCCTCCGGGGCAATTGCCCCACACCGCATCCCGCACAATCCCTGCGGCACTCAATCCCGCCAGTGGCCGGCCGATGCAGCTTGTCCCAGGTCAACGTCGCCTCCCTCCGCCGCAATTTCCGCACTGTACTCGCCAAGTTTTGCGTGGCCCCCGGCGGGAAACATTGCGAAGATCAGCCTTTATTCTTCTCCTTCCACCTTTCTGCTCCGCACGACACGCGCGTCATTCTTCCCACATGGATGTCAAACTCGCCAACGATCTGATCTACGTCTTCGGCTATGCCGCGGTCGGTCTGGCGTTTGCCTTCGGGCCCCTGCTGCTGGTGTATTTCCTGGCGCCGCGGACCCTGCGGCAGACGGTCGGCAAATCCGGCCAGGCCATCGAATGCGGCATGGAGCCGATCGGTGATGCGTGGATCCGCTACAGCGCCGTGTACTACCTGTACGCGCTCGTCTTCGTCGCCTTCGCGGTGGACGTTCTTTACCTCATCCCGGTCGCGCTGGTCTACAACCGGCTCAATTTCCCGATCCGGGACCTCGTCGAACTAGTGATCTTCGTGGGCATCCTGTCCCTCGTGATCATCTACGCCTGGAAGAAAGGGGTGTTTGAATGGACCCGCAAAACGGCTGCTCCCAAAACGAACCAGGGCTGAAGCTCCCGCCCGGCCCGGCCTCGGATGATATTCCGCCCGAGCTCTCGTCGCTCGTGCGCTTCGCCAAGCTGGACGACCTGCTCGCCCTCGGGCGCGCCAACTCCCTCTGGCCGCTGACCTTCGGCCTCGCCTGTTGCGCCATCGAGATGATGGCCACCGGCATGGCCCGCTGGGATCTCTCGCGCTTCGGCGCCGAGGTCTTCCGCCCCTCGCCGCGCCACGCCGATCTCATGATCGTCGCCGGCACGGTGAACAAGAAAATGGCTCCCGCCATCAAGGTCCTCTACGACCAGATGCCCGAGCCCAAGTGGGTCATCGCCATGGGCAACTGCGCCATCTCCGGCGGCCCCTTCGTCTATCCCGGCCAATACTCCGTGGTCGAAGGCGTCGACAAGCTCTTCCCCGTCGATGTCTACGTGCCCGGCTGCCCGCCGCGCCCCGAGGCGTTGATCGAGGGTATCCTCTCCTTGGAGGAGAAACTCACCGGCAAGCGCCGCTGGCCCCGAGTCGAAACGCCATGAGCAGCCCCACCGCCGAGCAACTCGCCGCCGAACTGGCCCCCTTGGCCGTCGCGGACTTCGTCCCGCTGCCCCCGCCGCCCAAGCCGGCCGCGCCCAAACCCGCGGCGCCCAAGCCGGCGGCTCCGGCCGCCGACGGCGCCGCCCCGGCGCCCTCACCGGCTCCCGCCCCGGCCCCCGCCGCGCCGCCTCCCCCACCGCCGCCCCCCCCGCCGGTTCAGGTCTGCGACCACGCCGTCAAGGGCGTGCATGTCGATGCCTGCGTCCGCCTCGATGCGGTCGTCGCCTCCGCGGAGCTGATGCGCACCCACGGTTTCGCCATGGATACCATCACCGGGCTCGACTGGATGGCCCAGGGCCTGATGGAGGTCGTCTACGACTACTTCCACCCGCTCTCCGGCCTGCGCGTGGCCATCCGCTGCCGCATCGCCCGCGACGCCGAGCAGGTGCCCACCATCTCCCACATCTTCCACGGGGCCAACTGGCACGAACGCGAGACCCACGACTTCTTCGGCATCCGCTTCGCCGGCCACCCCAACCTCACCCCGTTCCTCCTGCCCGAGGACGCCACCTTTCATCCGCTTAGGAAGGACTACGCCGGTGCTCCTGCTGAATAAACAAGAAGCCCTCGCCCGCGTCGCCTCGCACAACGTCGGCGGCCCCAACGAGACCTTCGTCCTCAACCTCGGGCCGCAGCATCCCGCCACCCACGGCGTGCTGCGCCTGAAGCTCACGATGGACGGCGAGTTCATCCGCAAGGCCGAGTGCGTCGTCGGCTACATCCATCGCATGCACGAGAAGATGGGCGAGAACCGCACCTGTGCGCAGTTCCTCCCCAACACCAGCCGCCTGGACTATCTCTCGGCCATGCAGTACACGCACGCCTGGTGCGGCGCCGTCGAGCGCGCCACCAAGCTCGAGGTGCCCCAGCGCGCCGAATACATCCGCGTCGTCACCTCCGAGCTCAACCGCATCGCCTCCCACCTCGTCGGCTGGGGCGCGTGGGTCATGGACCTCGGCGGCCTCACCCCCATCCTCTACGCCTTCGACGACCGCGAGAAGATCCTCGACCTGCTCGAGGGCATCTGCGGCGCCCGCCTCACGTTCTGCTACTACCGTTTCGGCGGCGTGGTGAACGACATCGACGACGCCTTCATCCAGGGCACCAAGGCCTTCGTGCCCTACATGCGCGAACGGCTGAAGATGTACCGGGCCTTCGTCACCGACAACGTCATCCTCCGCAAGCGCCTCGAGGGCATTGGTATCATCGATCAGGACATGTGTCGGCGCTACGGCGCCTGCGGCCCGGTCATCCGCGGCTCGGGCATCGCCAACGACACCCGCAAGACCGAGCCCTACTCGGTCTATCAGGATTTCGACTTCGAGATCCCGGTCTACGACCAGTGCGACTCGATGGCCCGCTACCTCGTCCGCATGGACGAGATGGAGCAGTCGCTGCGCATCATCGAGCAGGCCCTGGCCAAGCTCCCCGAGGGGCCCTTCATCAACCCGAAGGTCCCGAAGTTCCTCAAGGTTCCCGCCGGCGACACCACCTACGCCACCGAAGCCGGCCGCGGCCGCTTCATGGTCCGCCTCGTCACCGATGGCACCGACACCCCCTACCGCGTGAAACTCCGCACGCCCTGCCTCGCCAACCTCAGCCTCGCCGAGGAAGTCTGCGAGGGCATGATGCTCGCCGACGCCATCGCGTTCCTCGGCAGCCTCGACCTCGTCATCCCCGACATCGACCGATGAGCGCGTCCATCGACTTCCTGCTCGGCCCGGCCTGGCCCTGGGTCCGCGTCCTTCTCTTCCTCGGCGGCACCGCCGCCTTCGCCGGCCTCAACGCCGCCTACCTGGTCTGGTGCGAGCGCAAGATCGCCGCCTACGTCCAGCGCCGGCCCGGTCCGATGGAGGTCGGCCCCCAGGGGCTCATCCAGCCCATCGCCGACGCCGTGAAGCTGCTCTGCAAACAGCTGCTCACGCCCCCCGCCGTCGACACCATCCTCTACCGCATCGCCCCGGTCGCGATGATCATCCCGGCGCTCATGTGCTTCGTCGTCCTGCCCTACGGCGACGCGCTCATGCCCACCCGCATCGATCTCGGCCTGCTCGTCGTCTTCGCCTTCAGCGCCATCAACGTCATCTCGCTGATGCTCGCCGGTTGGTCTTCGAACAACAAGTACGCGATCATCTCCTCCGCCCGCGTCGTCTCGCAGAACGTCGCCTACGAGATCCCGATGCTGCTGACGATCGTCACCCTCATCCTCGTCACCGGCACCACCGAGCTCGGCACCATCGTCGGCCAGCAGGGCGGCTGGTTCTGGAACTGGAACATCCTGCGCGGCATCTGGACGCTGGCCAACCCCCTCGTCCCGGTCTCGTTCCTGATCTTCTTCATCTGCATGCTCGCCGAGACCAACCGCGCGCCGTTCGACTTGGCCGAGGCCGAGAGCGAGCTGGTCGCCGGCTCCTTCACCGAGTATTCGAGCATGGGATTCGGCCTCTTCTTCATGGCCGAGTACGTCAACATCGTCGTCGGCTGCTCGCTGGCCACCGTGCTCTTCCTCGGCGGCTGGCACACCGGCCTCGGCAACCTCCTCGACTTCCTCCCGGCCTGGGCCTCCGCGCTCGTCGGGCTCGGCGCGTTCTTCGTGAAGCTCTACGCGCTGATCTTCGTCGTCATGTGGATCCGCTGGACCTTCCCCCGCACCCAGTTTTACGGGCTGCTCAACCTCTCCTGGAAGATCCTCATCCCCGTGGCGCTCTTCACGCTCCTGCTGAGCAGCGTGCTCGTGAAGCTCCCCAACCTGTTCTGACCATGGGCTACTTCAGCGAAATCTACCACGGCGCCAAGAGCCTGGTCATCGGGATGCGCATCTCCCTCGACCAGTTCCTCAAGAACTTCCGCGGCGACTACAACACGCCCTACCCGCACAAGACCCTCCCCATCCCGGAGCGGTACCGCGGCCACATCATCTTCACCAACGACGAAGCCGGGAAGTCCCTCTGCATCGCCTGCAAGTCCTGCGAGAAGGCCTGCCCGTCCGACTGCATCTTCGTCGACGGCCTGAAGAAGGAGGGCGAGAAGAAGAAGTCCGCCACCCAGTTCGACCTCGATTTCACCAAATGCAGCCTCTGCGGCGCCTGCGTGGAGATCTGCCCGACCGACGCGCTGACGTTCTCGAAGCGCTACAACTTGGCGAGTACCAGCAAGGTCGTCTACGCGAAGATCGACCTCATCAAGGACCTCGAAAACCGGATGCAGAAGAAATGAGCTCCTCCGTCCTCCTCCCTCTGGCCGAGGTCACCCCGCTGCCCGGCTCGACCTACATCATCCCCGCGCTCTTCCTGCTCTTCGTCGCCACCACGGTGGCGGGGGCGCTCGTCGCCGTCGCCTCCCAGCGGATCATCCGCAGCGTCTGCGGTCTGGCGCTGTGCTGCCTCGGGATCGCCGGCCTGTACTACTTCCTCAACAGCCCCTTCCTGGCGTTGATGGAGCTGCTCATCTACGTGGGCGCCGTCTGCGTCACCATCATCTTCGCCGTCATGCTCGCCGAGCCCGAGGAACCCGCCCCCACCGCCAAGCGCGGTTTCGCCTGGCTCGCCGTCGGCGCCACCGCCGTCGTCACCGGCGCGATCTTCTGGTCGCTCGCCCGCCTCGGCGTCTGCGGTGAGTGGCCGGCCCTGGCCGTCAACCAGTCCAGCGGCTCGGTCGAGACCATCGGTGTCCAGTTGCTCACCACCTACAGCTTCGCCTTCGAAGCCATCTCGCTCGTGCTCTTCGTCGCCATCCTCGGCGCCATCGCCATCGCCCGCACCGGGAGGCACAACGCATGAAACCGTTCCTGGATTCCGTCCTGCAACTCCACACCCAGCCCGCGCCGTACCTCGTGCTCGCGGCCTTCCTGCTCGCCGTCGGCCTCTACGGTCTCGTGCGCCGCCGCACCCTCGTGGGCATGCTCATCTCCGGCGAACTCCTCTTCGCCGCGGCCTCGTTGAATTTCATGGCGGTCAATCGCTTCTTCGCCCCCGACCCCGCCGTCGGCCAGATCTTCGTCCTGTTCATCATGGGCTTGGCCGCCGCCGAGGTCGCCATCGCCCTGAGCATCGTGATCGCGATCTACCGCAACTACGGCTCCATCAAATCTCGCGAGCTCAACGAACTGAAACGCTGACGCCATGTCCCCGGAATCCGACCCACGTCTGCTGTATGCCCTGCTCGCGCCGCTCCTCGGCGCGGGCCTGGTCATGGCCACCGGCAAAAAGCCGAACTTGCGCGAGGCGATCTCGTTCCTCGCCGCCTGCACGCTCTTCGGCTTCGTCGCCTCCCTCGCGCCCGCCGTGCTCGCCGGCAAGACGGTCCATTTCACCGTCTGCCAGATCCTCCCGGCCAGCGACGGCTTCTACAAGGGCCTGAGCCTCTCGCTGCGCGCCGACGGCCTCTCGATGGTCTTCGCGCTCGCCGCCTCCTTCCTCTGGATCATCGCCGTCTTCTACGCCGCCGGCTACATGCGCGGCCACCACGAGCCGAACCAGACGCGCTTCAACACCTGCTTCGCCCTCGCGCTCTTCGGCGCCGTCGGCGGCGCGTTCTCCGACAACCTCCTCACCCTCTACTTCTTCTACGAGGTCGTCAGCGTCTCCACGTATCCTCTCGTCGCCCACCACCAGGACGAGGAGGGCTACGCCGGCGGCCAGAAGTACCTCGTCTACCTCACCACCACCGCCAAGGCGCTCATCCTGCCCGCGATGGTGCTGATCTACGTGCTCTCCGGCACCCTCGACTTCGCTCCCAACGCCCAGGTCGGCATCCTCCCCGCCGGCGTCCATAACGGCGTCGTCATCGCCCTCTACGCGGCCTGCATCCTCGGTTTCGCCAAGAACGGCGTCATGCCCTTCCACAACTGGCTGCCGAGCGCCATGGTCGCCCCCACTCCGGTCTCCGCCCTCCTTCACGCCGTCGCCGTCGTGAAGATCGGCGTGTTCTCCACCGTACGCGTGATGCTCTACGTCTTCGGCACCGACCTGATGACGCAGCTCCACCTCGGCCTGCCGACCGCCTGCTTCGTCTCCATCACCATCGTCCTCGGCTCGGTGATCGCGCTCTCGAAGGACAACCTCAAGGCCCGGCTCGCCTACTCCACGGTCTCGCAGCTGTCGTATGTGATTCTCGGTGTCGCGCTGCTCAACCCGATGGGCATCGAAGGCGGCATCTTCCACATCGCCGCCCACGCCTTCTCGAAGATCACCCTCTTCTTCTGCGCCGGCGCCATCTTCGTCACCGCCCACAAGAAGGACATCTCCGAACTCGGCGGCCTCGGCCGCCG
>Ga0116187_1003309_pt1 | contig 15092 bp, 14 predicted proteins | sample AD_JPNNA6_MetaG_FD_89755 | JGI IMG/M metagenome (GOLD analysis project Ga0116187, IMG submission 89755) | Active sludge microbial communities of municipal wastewater-treating anaerobic digesters from Japan - AD_JPNNA6_MetaG | ecosystem: Engineered > Bioreactor > Anaerobic > Digestate | place... | reverse complement strand
TGTCCTTGTAATAGGTGTTGCCTATGCTTAGATTCAGGAAGTGTTGCCTGCCAAATTCACCAAGAGAAGCCAACGAGAGGCCCATAAGCTGCCAATCCCGGTAGTTATTGTAAATCGTGCCAGTTTCGTTATTTTTAGTGATTAAAAACTCGATAATGTTCTTCAGTTTGTAATTGGTGATATTTTTACCGGCAAGAGATTTCCCTTGATCCTTAATCACCTCATATTCAATAAGCAAGTCGTCGATCAGGACCTGCTCTGGATGATTATTCAGATAAAGGTCGGGGTCATAAGAGAAGAAGCATGCCCGTGAAGCATCACAAGCGTGCATATCCACTTCAACGCCGTATTTCGCTGAAAAGAAATTGGCATAGGCCCTATAGACGCACTCATATTGGTCTGCTTCGGATACTTCTTGATCAAGCACAACAGCCACTTTCAGCCCGTGACCGCTTGGAGAGGTGAAGAAGAAATATATCTCGTTGTCGGTCTTTAAACGGTTTTTTAGTGTTTCGAGTTGGTCTTGCTCCAAATGGTCGATGTCAAGGATCAGAGCTTTTATGGAAATTAAATTTTCCTTTTTCCGGATGTTATCCTGGAATCGTCCCATGGAAAAATATGGCAATTTGGCAATCTTAAGTTCCTGCCGCTCGTGATCCGTCTGGAGCTGGCGCAGTTCTTCGATCTTCTGTTTCAGGGCTTCATCGCCCTTTGTGAGATTGATCAGGTCATCAAACTCCATAAAGCTGAGTTGATTGGACTTGATCTTGTTTCCGTAAGAGATTTTCATTAAAAACTGCCTTTCTTGATAATGGACCAGTCAGCGGGAGAGCTGGGCTCTGCCTCCTGTTGAGCCCATTAATGCTCGATCCCGCCGCTGATCCTGGTTAAATAGTTGAAAGGGGCGGCCCGAATCAGTGGCATGGTTGCAATTCCTAATCCACTTCTCTCGCCGCCTTCGGCATATGGAGAGCTGGGATTCGGTACCGCCCTATTTCTTTACCTCGCCTTGAACCTATTGAAGATGTATTCAGCGAGCCCTTTTGTGAACTTATCGTCACCGAGAAAAGCCCTCATTTCGTAAATCCCTGATAGAGCTTCATACATTTCATTGATTAGCTTCTCCCTGTGACTTTTCGCCAACAGAAAATCCCGTAGCATCGCCGGCGTTTCGCTATGTTCATATAGCGCCTTCGCAGTCTTCGTCTCGATATAATAGTTATGGAGTGCCAGCAAACGTTGCTTTTCCCGCCCATGTTCCATCTCCCTTATGTCGTTTAGTGATCGTCCCTGGCAATGAAGGCAATCACACGTTAGTGACAGGACATGTTTCGGGATATCGACTTGCTTGATCGCTCTGGCCGTTCCCATGCTACCAAAAAACCTGAATGTCCCTTTTAACGCAAAATAGAGCCAGTTACTGCTGTCGTAGGAGACTTCTTCAAAAATGTGCCGCGCCATGAACGCGCCCACGGCCATTATCGGCATGTTAGATCCCGCCAAAACGTGGATTTTTCTCGCTCCGTAACAATGAAGCATAAGCATCATCGCGATTAGTTTATTCCAGGGGAGGGCCCGCGTTGCCAGGCAGTAGCCCTCAAATTGAAGCCCGTTCAGCTCCTTCATAACCCTCTCGATTTGATTCAGGTTATAGCCCTGAAAGGTATAATAGAGTTCAACATCTGGGCAGTATTCAGCCCGTAGCTGCGAGACTTCTTTTGCTCGGATGAGATTATGATACGTCGTCGTCATAAACCGGAGCTCCTGGTCACCGTGATCGTATGGCTCCTTCATTTTTGGTACCGGGAGGTCCGTCACGATCAGGACATGCGGCCTTAAAGCCACTGCGGCCTCGATTGCGTGAATTCCCGTCAGATTCATTGCGACCCCCCTGGGATAGATGGGCCGTGAGTTATCAAAAATTACCCTTTCTCCTTTCTCCAATTTACGAAAAAACGTGAACATGCCGTTATCTAAGAAGATCTTTCGTGCTTCCGAAAGCTTGATCAGCTCCTGGATTGTCATTGTTGATGCCACTGTGCCGCAGGAGGCAACGCTGACCAACATGGACTCTGGCGGCGGAGACGGAATCAGGTTCAGACCTGCGCCACTGCAAACTGGTAAAAAGATTCCCATTACATGGCCCCCGCAAGAGTTGTTGTCGGAAGGGAGCGATTTATCTCAGACGCCATTCGAAGCAGTGTCGTGAGCTCGGCCATGACTTCTTGAATTTTCCTGTAGAGCGCTTCGTTGCCAGGCTTTTCCTTGCTGGCGTCAATCAGCTTGGTGCCAATTTTGTGCATTTCCGTATATATGTCGGTAGTGGTATGGTTCTTGCTTGCCTGTCCGTCTACAAGGTAAAGAGGCGATTGTTGGTCTTTTCCGGGGGTGATATCGTTCTCCTCCGCTTGCTCTTCTTCCGGGTCAGACTCATGCTCACCATCAGTGATGTCGTCTGCTTCCTTCTGTTGATTTCCGTCTTTCTGTGGTTCGGCCGCTGGCTGACCTGTCCGTGTTTGTCCCGTCGGCTGACCTACTGGTGCTACGGCAGCTTGTTGATCCACCGGAGCTGCTGCCTGCCCAACCGGTTGTTGGGTGGTAGTCGATAAACCTTGATCTCTCTGAGTTCCTTGTTGCTGTCCCGTTTTGCCAGCTTTCCCGGGCGACGGTTGTTTGGTTTCTTGATGCTTTGCCTTGCCTTCTTTTGGGGTGCTATATTCCTTCCACCATTTAAGAACTTCGTCGCTCACCGCTGTAGTGATTTCCTCAAACCTCTTGCCGGTCATGGAATCGATGAGTTTAGTTTTTTTGGGCAGGATGGTTTCAAAAAAATTGCGGCCAGCCTTGCTTTTTGCCAATTCTTCAAGACATTCAGAGGAGAGAAATTTCCCATAATAAATATATCGCCGAGCTATATCGAGCGACTTCCCAAGTCTGGTTGCGAGGACTTTTGTCAGCGATTCCCCTTCTTCAAAGTCCTTACCGCGTCTCAAGCCGCCCCACCCTTCAATGATCGTGGCATCGGGGAGGCTTCTAATATAGATGATAAGGAATGCGACAGCCCGGATGATCTCGGCAAAAGAAGCAGATCCGCCTAACGGGGTTACAAAGAGGGCGATTTTTTCAATGGCAATTGACTCATAAGAAGTATCGGCAAGAACATACTCAATACAACGAACTTCAAGTTGTCCCGGGACCACTTGAAGTTTGTCATGGCCGCCGATCGCGAGATAGTTATCGTCCTTCCGGACGACAACCATGTAGGGCCATCGGTAAGCAGTAACGAAGTCCGGTATTCCCTGGAAGGGTTCGATTAAAGAGATAGGGATGTCCAGAACTTTGATATCGATGATGTTACATCCTCCCTGGATAGGGAGTTCCGGGTTGATTGTTTGAATCATTTCTGAGGTCATACTTTCTCCAAATGGTGTTTAAAATAGAGCGGTTAGGTGCCGCAATGACACCCAACCGCTAAGGGTTTAATGAATCGACGCCGCTGCCGTATGTTCAGATGAATTAGTGGCAGCCGCGCTCGTTTGCTCTGGCACTTCAGTCGTTACAACAGCGACGGCCTTTGGTTTAAGGCGTAGGCCGTTCCAGTAGCGAATCCCGTCGGACTTTGACGGTCTGAAGTTAGCTGTCCTTAGCAAGATTCCTAAGGCCTTCTGCTTCGGCACACTGTCGCAGTTATCTTCCGACCATGCCGTGAATGCTTCGTATAAAGCCTTGGATGCGACTCTCGAACTGGGATTTTGTTCTCATTACTTGTAGCGGGAATCAGATTTACCCATCTGGGAAAGAATGATTCCCCGAGTCCCTTGCTGCACCTGTAATGTCTCCGAGTGCCTCTTTTCCTGCATTCATCCCTGCCCTATCTCCCATTGGGAACGATTTTATGGACCTCCATGTACAAAATGATATCATCCAAATCGTACCGAACGGAGCGCCCGACCTTTATGTATGGCAGGCCACGCCTGTGAAACCGATCATTTCGAAGGGTCGAGAGTGCTTTCCGAGACATAGCCGCTGCTTCCTTTTCGGTGAGATAATACTTTTCCAAAGTCATACTAGCCCCCTGTTGATGCGTTCTAGTATCTATAGCGGGAACCGGTCATTCCCATTTGGGAAGGCTAAATTCCCTGGAAACTGATTAAGCAATGCTGACAACATCAGTCTTCCTAAAGATTCTAGCTGGAAGATTTTCTTCCCAAGTGGGAATTTCAAATTCCCAGAAATCTGGAGAGTTATCGTGACGCAATTCTCGTTCTCATTATTCATAACGGGAATCGTTCATTCCCAAAGGGGAAGCCGATATTCCAACATCTACTGTCATTGCAGGGGCAACTAATCGCAAACCATCCTAATAGATACAGAGGGAAAGTATCGTTCCCATGTGGGAAAGGATGATTTCCAGAGTTACCATCACTCGGACGGCAATCACCTACGTTTTCAGGTTTATATAGTGGAAATCACTGGTGTCCCAACATTATTGAGGAACACCCTCTGAAATCCCAAATAGCAAAGGTTTTCAGAGTTGTTTTGATTTATCGATTTCAAATTTTTTCAAAAATTAGACTATGAAAAATCAAATAGTTAGGACAATAAATATTCATTTTTTACAAACGTTGGGACAATAGTGAGTGGAAATATGAAATTACAGAATGGGAAGGTTGCTGTGGTGAGTCGGAAAGGTTTAGATTAAAGGTTTATTGTATATAGAGGGCGTGGTGTGAAGGTATAGGGGGATGAGATACTGGAGCTTGTGAAGATACTATCTTCCACGTCGGTGAAAATGGTGCGGAAAATGCTTCGATGGGGATTAGCCATAAATGAATTTTTTTTAATTATCCGTTAAAAACGTGTCCCTCGTGTCCCGGAAATGAGAATCTTTCACTGAGCGATGAAGCTCATAAGATATCTTGAAGAAACGGACAGGATAACTGTTGGTCTCAAAACTGATGAAGCTGGTAGAACTCACGGTATCCGTCTGGATTTTCGGCAGAAGACAGATGAGAGATGTGTCGGTATCGTGCTGCGGAGTGAGATAAAAAATGGGGAAGATAGCTGTTATTGCCTCTTCCCCATAATGGGCGATTGCTTGGGTTGGATCCTGATGCATCCTGGCGATCAGATCAAATAATTGCCGGGTTGCACCGATTCATGGTTTACAGAAGCTCATGCCGATTAATCAAGGTAGTTCACTACCCATTTAATATTCTCATTTCTGTATCTAAACTCAGAACGCTTGAACGACAGCTGCTTATCTTCTTTAAAATGTTTAATAAGTCCTGACAGCTTAACGCATTTAGACATTTTATCAATCGCATTCTTTATTAGGACTCTGCAATTATCTCTTGCCCTCGTTACTTTTATAGACGCTATGGGGGTTACATAGACCCGACCGTTCTTTTTGTTAATAGTGATTTTTAATGATTTTTTTTCTCTGGCTTCTTTTATATAATGTTGAAGCTTTTTCTCTTCATGAATTTTGTCGTCTCCGTCTTTTCCTTTGATTCTTTTAAGCCATGCACTAATACCATTTTGTATATCCTTTATTTCTTTAGTAGAAGTTTTTTCTGTATCAATGTCCTTCTTTACCGTCAGGTTGTCCGCTTTAAAGACATCTACGTTTTTATCGTCATTGCTGAGTTCATCATCATCTGGTGCCTCATTATCAGTGTTTTCATCGTCATTGTTGGGTTCATCATCACTTGGTGACGCATTATCAGTGTCTTGGTCGCCATCATCGTTGTTTAACCCTTCTTGAGTAGCCGATTTGGCACACATAATTGTCTCCGGATAAAATGGCCTAGGTGCTCTTTCCAATATCATCGCGATATATTTCATTCCATCCATATGTTCGACATGATCTTCATATTCCCCGTATTTAACAAACCACAGTCCCTTTTTCTCTTGCCAAAAAACATATTCCCCTCTATCTTCGGGACGTAGAGGGCGATCATCACTTGCATCAAGTGCTGCTCTGGGTTTCTTTGATATTTGATGTTCTTTTTCAAAAGCTTCCACTTCATCTGTCGCATAGACTGATTCTAGCAGATCGTTAATGACTCTGATCGCTTCCTGCGGATCTAACGGCAGTTCATAATCTTTCCAAGAGCATTGCTTCGTTAATTCATCGATTTCATTCTCGATCTCTTCTATTGTATTCTTCTCCATGTCAAAATTAAACTTTTTGGTAGGCACAAAAGTACTTTCATCACAAGATAAGCTGCCCGTTATGGGGTCATACTCAAGGTCACCTTGAACAGTGACTGGGGTCTCTGAATCAGAAATTATATTCTTCCATGCTTCCCTTTCGGCATTCTTCATTTTGATCCTTTCGGCAACGTCGGGAGGCGGCTTCGGCCCGTACCACTGCTTATAGTATGGTTGAAGACCCATTTTTACATATTCAAGCAGCGTATCTTCCTGAATTTCCCAGTTTTCTATAAGTTTCTGTCCAGAAATCCATTCAGTCATGATTATTCTCCAATGAAATTTTTTTGATGCTTTTATTATATCTACTAGGGGATCAGGATGTCAATAACATGCGTGGCGACGAGAAGCTGCCTATACGTATAGCCATGACACCCTCTAAAAAACGGCAAAAGTCCTTGTCATATTTCTCAGAAGGAAATGATTTGATTGTGTTGGGAATAATGTTGGGAATTGAAGATAGACCAAAGAAAAAAGGGGCAGAAATTCCTTTCTAACCCCCTGATTCTATTATTGGTAGTCCCACGGGGACTTGAACCCCGGTTTCCGGCGTGAGAGGCCAGCGTCCTAACCACTAGACGATGGGACCACGATTTCTTATTAGCGACCCGACAAAATAACTCGGACCGCGACACACGGGTCTGCTGCTTTGTCTCCTGCCAAGAAGTGATCACCCAGAACCGTTCGCGCAGGAGGGACTATCTATTCAATAATCCCATAAAAGTCAAGGCGAAAATGGAGACCTGGAATGGGGTATCAGCGAGTCCGTGGCAGGCCCATCCACCCGTATTTCAGGCGACCGACCTGGCGGCGATTAGTGCCAGGGCATCTTCCAGCCTTTTAATGACCCGTTCCCTGCCGAGGGAGATCATCACTTCATCAATCCCGGGGCTCACGGTCTTACCCGTCAGGGCGACGCGCAGGGGCTGGGCGATGACCTTGAGTTTTACGTTTCTCGCTTCGGTGAACCGGCGCAGGAAAATTTCGATGCCTTCTTTTGAATAGTCGGCAACAAGGGGCAGCTCCCGGGCGATCTCCCGGAGATGGACGGCCACCTCGGGCGTCAGAAATTTTGCCGCCGCTCCCGGATCATAAGTCACATCATCGGTGAAGTAAAACTGCCCTGCCTCGGCTAATTCCGCGACGGTTTTGGACCTGCTCCGCAGGTCCCCCGCCACCTGGGCAAGGAAAGCCTCATCCGACACATCGAATCCCCTGGCCGCCCAGAAGGGCTTCACGGCGGCGATCAGTCTCTCCATTGGATACTGCTTGATATAGTGGGCGTTCAGCCAGAGGAGTTTCTCGGGATTGAAGATCGCCGCTGACTTTCCCACCGCGTCCAGATCGAAGAGCTCGATCAACTCCGCCATGGAAAAGATCTCCTGATCGCCGTGGGACCACCCCAACCGGACCAGATAGTTCACCAGGGCCTCCGGAAGAAAACCCATCTCCTGATATGCCATCACCGACGTGGCGCCATGGCGCTTGCTCAATCTGGTCTTGTCGGAACCCAGGATCATGGGCACATGACCGAAAAGAGGAACTTCATAACCGAGGGCCTCATAGAGCAGGATCTGGCGGGGGGTGTTGTTGACATGATCATCCCCCCGGATGACATGGGTAATGCCCATCTGGGCGTCGTCCACGACGACGGCGAAATTGTAGGTCGGATAACCGTCCGCCCTCTCGATGACCAGGTCGTCAAGCTCGTCATTATTGAAGCTGATCGTACCCTTCACCAGGTCCCGGACGATGGTCGTACCATAATCGGGGCACCGGAAACGCACCACGGATTCCTCCGATCTCTTCAAACCTCTGTCGCGGCAGGTGCCGTCGTATTTCGGCTTCCGGCCGGTGCGGAGGGCCTCCTTTCGCTTTTCTTCCAGCTCTTCGGGGGTACAGGTGCAGTAGTACGCCTTCTTTTCGTCGATGAGCTTTTCCACCAGCTCCCGATGAATCTCCACCCGCTGGGCCTGGTAAAAGGGGCCCTCGTCCCAGGTTAAACCCAGCCAGGTCATGGCATCGAGGATCGCCCGGGTGGATTCCTCCGTGGAGCGCAATTGATCCGTGTCTTCGATGCGCAGCACGAATCTTCCCCCGTGATGGCGGGCATAAAGCCAGTTGAAAAGGGCGGTCCTGGCGCCGCCGATATGCAGATACCCCGTGGGCGACGGGGCGAATCTTGTCCTCACTTCCTTGTTCTGGTCCATTAGTCACCAACCTTCCGATAAATGGCGCCAAGTGCGGTCGCAACAGGACTGCAAACCGCCGCAGGCCATGCCGGGCCGGCATCGCCGGGAAACAAGGCGCTGCCGTCTTATAGGTTTGGCCTCCCATATTTGTCAAGCATCATTTCCATAAATTATCCTTGACATCGCGATCATTTTATAATTTACTTCACCACTTTATTGAACCCCGCAATTCGGCACCGGCAGCGGCACCAAGGGGATTACGCCGTCAGGCGGGACGGAAAGAGCGGCAGCGGGACACCGCCAGTCTCACCAGCCCGGCCCAAAGAAGATGAAAGCGGTTCATCGTCAGTGCCATGGTGGATTTTTGAGATGAAAATCAATATCAACTCCATTCCCGAGGAAGGCCTGGAGATCAGGGAGACCAAAGACCGGAGCTGGCTGCCCACTCTCTTCGGCGGTGCCGGCGCCGACGATTTCACCCTGGACGATGTGCAGGTGGTCTGCCAAATCAGGAGGCTGGAGCAAACGGCTTTTCTCAACGGCACGGTGGCAACGGTGATCCGCACGGCCTGTTCCCGTTGCCTGGAGCAGGCGGAGCTGCCGGTCAACGTCCCTTTCCGCTATACCCTCATGCCCGCGGCAGAGGACAGAAGGGAAGAGGTGGAATTGACGGAAGAAGACCTTGAATACGGGGTTTACGATGGAGAAATCATCGACTGCGATCCCCTGATTTACGAACAGATCGTTCTGCAGATCCCCATGAAAGTCCTCTGCCGTGATGATTGCCGGGGCCTGTGCCCCCAGTGCGGCGCCAATCTCAACCTGGGCGCCTGTTCCTGTCCGGAGAAGGCCGGGGACGAACGTCTGGCGGTGTTGAAGAAATTTAACCGGTCTTAAAATAATAAATCAATAAAAAGAGGAAAGAAGCCATGCCAAACCCAGTAAAAAGACATTCCCGAACCAGGAGAAACAAAAGAAGATCGCACGATTTCCTCAGTGCGCCGGCCATCTCCCTTTGCCCCCAGTGCGGGGAGAAAAAGATGCCCCATCGCGCCTGTCCAAACTGCGGCACATACAAGGGCCGGGAGATAATCCCCCTGGAAAAGACAGCGTAACCATCTTGACGGCAGCTTTCGGGACCTATATTGTCTTTCTCCCGGCAGCGGGAGACAGGGAAAGCCGCTCACAGGAAGCCGGCGCCACCCGCCGGCCCGGAGGGACGGCGATACGGGTTATCCGGCCTTGACAGGAGGCTTATCCGGCGTTACGGCACCTTGAACACTAACTGGAATCATCACCACTATCTTCAGGAGGAACAGAATATGACACTTGAGGAAAAGGTCATAGATATCATCATGGAACAGCTGGGGGTCACCAAGGAGGAATGCGTTCCTGAGGCTTCCTTTGTCGATGATCTCGGGGCGGATTCCCTGGATATTGTCGAACTCATTATGGAAATGGAAGAAAATTTCGGCATCCAGATTGCCGATGAGGAACTGGAAAAGATCCGCACGATCCAGGATGTCATTGACTTCCTGAAAAGCAAGGGCGTTAAGTAGCGCCGTCAGCGTTGCCGCGCCGGGAGTCGGTCATTGAAAAGACGCGTATTGATCACTGGCCTCGGGGCCGTAAGTCCCGTGGGAAATTCCGCCCGGGAGGCATGGAAAAGCGTCTGCGCTGGCCGTTCCGGAGTTGGGCCCATCACGAAGTTCGACTGTTCCGCCCATGACACCAGGATCGCCGGGGAAATAAAAGGCTTTGACCCCCTGGCCCACGTCAACAAGAAAGAGCTGCGCCGCTACGACGATTTTATCATCTATGCCCTGGCGGCCGCCGACATGCTCATGGAGGACGCCGCCTTCACCGGCGGCGGCAGCAACACCGCCGGTGCGGAACGGGCGGGCGTGGTCATCGGCTCGGCCATCGGCGGCCTGGCCACCCTTGAAAAAGAAAAAGAGAATCTCCTGAACGCCGGACCCCGGCGCATCTCCCCTTTTGCCGTCCCGTCCGCCCTGGCCAACCTGGCCGCGGGCCACGTTTCCATTCGCTACGGACTGAAAGGTCCCATCAACTGCCCCGTCACGGCCTGCGCCGCCGGCACCTACGCCATCGGCGACGCCTTTCGCCTGATCGCCTGGGGTCACGCCGACGCCATGGTGGCGGGCGGAACGGAAGCCGCGGTCTGTTCCCTGGCCATCGGGGGCTTCAATGTCATGCGGGCCCTTTCCACCCGCAACGATGACCCGGCCGGGGCCAGCCGGCCCTTTGACCTGGGAAGGGACGGTTTTGTCCTGTCGGAAGGATGCGGCCTGGTGATGCTGGAGGAATATCATCATGCTCGGCAGCGGGGGGCCAGGGTCTACGCCGAGGTGGCGGGCTACGGGATCACCAGCGACGCCTTCCATATGGCTGCCCCGCCGCCCGGACACGAGGGAGCGGTCCGGTGCATGACCGCCGCCCTGGCCGATGCGGGCCTGCAGTCCGGGGACATCGATTACATCAATGCCCACGGTACTTCCACGCCCCTGAACGACAGCTACGAAATCGAAGCCATCCGCACGGTTTTCGGAGCGCATGCGGAACGAATGCTGGTTTCCTCCACCAAATCCATGACGGGTCATCTCCTGGGCGCCGCCGGGGGCATGGAGGCCATCTTCGCCGTCAAGGCGATCGAGGAAGGCATCGTTCCCCCGACCATCAATCTGGAAAATCCCGATCCGGCATCCGCTTCCCTGGATCTGGTTCCCCACACCGCCAGAAAAAGGGAAATCCGGACAGCCATGTCGAACACCTTCGGTTTCGGCGGCGCCAACGCCGTCATAATCTTCAAGAAATTTCAGGAATGATGGAAACGATCATCATGGGCGCCGATCATGCCGGTTTCTCCCTCAAGGAAGACGTCAAAGCCTTTCTTAAGGAGGAGGGCTGGGGTGTCACCGACCGGGGAACCGACAGCGAACAGCCCGTGGACTACACCGATTACGCCGCTCCCGTGGCCGGGGAGGTTGCCGCCGGCAACTACCCCCGGGGCATTCTGATCTGTGGTTCCGGCGCCGGCATGGCCATAACGGCCAACAAGTTCCCGGGAATCCGGGCCGTCCTCAGCCTCGACGAGGAAATGGCGCGGCTGAGCCGCCAGCATAACGACAGCAACATCCTGATTCTGGCGGGTCGCCGGACGGATGCCGCGACGGCCAGGAAGATCGTCAGGACCTGGCTGGCCACCCCCTTCGAGGGAGGAAGACACCAACGCCGCATAGATAAAATCAAGGCAATCGAGGCCGGACTTTTCAGAAAGAAATAACACAGGAGGGAAGGGAATCCATGTCATCACTACTCAAGATCGATCCGCAGGTGGCCAGGGCCATTTGGGAGGAAACGCGGCGTCAGGCCGGCAAGCTGGAGATGATCGCCTCGGAAAACTTCGTAAGCGAAGCGGTCCTCGAGGCCCAGGGATGCATCATGACCAACAAGTATGCCGAAGGCTACCCGGCCAAGCGCTACTACGGCGGCTGCGAATATGTGGATGTCGTGGAAGCCCTGGCGATCGAACGGTGCAAGCAGCTCTTCGGCGCCGACCATGTCAACGTCCAGCCCCATTCGGGAACCCAGGCCAACATGGGGGTTTATTTCGCCGCACTGCAACCCGGAGACACGATCCTGGGCATGAATCTCTCCCACGGCGGCCATCTTTCCCACGGCAGTCCCGCCAATTTCTCCGGCCGGCTCTACAATGTCGTGGCCTACGGCGTCTCCCGGGACACCGAAACCATCGATTTCAACGAGGTGGAGGATCAGGCGAAAAAACACCGGCCCAAACTGATCGTCGTGGGCGCCAGCGCCTACCCCCGGACCATCGATTTCGAAAAATTCCGGCAGATCGCCGATATGGTGGGCGCCGCCGTCATGGCCGACATCGCCCACATCGCCGGTCTCGTCGCCACGGGACTCCACCCCTCCCCCATTCCGGTCTGCGAATTCGTAACCTCAACCACCCACAAGACCCTGCGGGGGCCCCGGGGCGGTTTGATCATGTGCCGTCAGGATCGGGCCGCCGTGATCAACAGCCGCGTCTTCCCGGGGATGCAGGGCGGCCCGCTGATGCACGTCATCGCCGCCAAGGCGGTGGCCTTCCAGGAAGCCCTGACGGAGGATTTCAAGATTTATCAGGCACAGATCGTAAAGAACGCCCAGGCCCTGGCCGCCGCCCTTACGGCCGCAGGATTCCGTCTCGTTTCCGGAGGGACGGACAATCATCTCATGCTCGTGGACCTCACCGACCAGGGCATAACGGGCAAAGACGCCCAGGAGGCACTGGATCAGGCGGGAATCACCGTCAACAAGAACGGCATCCCCTTCGACACCCGGGGGCCCCAGATCACCAGCGGGATCCGGCTGGGAACACCGGCGCTGACCACCCGGGGCATGAAAGAGGAAGAGATGCGGACCATCGCCGGTTTCATTGCCATGATTCTGAAGGATATAAAGAACGAGGAAAGGATCCGTGAGGTCCGGGAAAGCGTCGCCGACCTCTGCACCCGGTTCCCGCTCTATCCGGAACGGCTGAAAAATTCCGGCTTCCGGGACTGAGGCCGTCACCGAACGCTCTGGCATCGACATGCCGGTGTTTACCCATATCCCCAACGGAGAGAAAGCACCGGCAGCCAAGGCGGGCGGACGAGACGAAAATTTTGTAAAGGGGGATAATAAGCACCCCTGAGGGGATCAGGAGCTGCGGTTGCATTTACGGGTGCGGGAGATATGACGGCAGGCAACATCTTGGAGCAACGCCCCTCCTGGGATGAATATTTCATGGATATCGCCGCGCTGGTGGCCCGGCGCTCCACCTGCCGGCGCCGCCAGGTCGGGGCCGTCCTGGTGGGAGACCGCCGCGTCCTGGCAACAGGCTACAACGGCGCCCCCAAGGGGCTGCGCCACTGTCTCGAGCTGGGATGCCTCCGGGAACAGCAGCAGATTCCCTCCGGAGAGCGTCATGAGCTTTGCCGGGGGCTCCATGCGGAACAGAACGCCATCATTCAGGCGGCCCTCCACGGGGTGAGCGTCAAGGATGCGGTGCTTTACTGCACCAATCATCCCTGCGTGATCTGCGCGAAGATGATCATCAATGCCGGCATCCGGTCGGTGATCATCCGGGATCGCTACCGGGACTCCCTGGCGGAGGACATCCTGGCGGAGGCCGGCGTGGGAGTGCGACTGATATGAAATGCCCTTTCTGTCATCACGGCGAGAACCGCGTCATCGATTCCCGGATCAGCAAGGACGGGAACGCCATCCGGCGGCGCCGCGAGTGCCTGGGTTGCAACAAGCGCTTCACGACTTACGAGGTCGTCGAGGACGTCCTGCCCATGGTGGTGAAGAAAGACGGCCGGCGGGAACCCTTCGACCGCATGAAGATCCGCAACGGCCTGATCAAGGCCCTGGAGAAGCGGCCGGTCAGCATCGACGAGATCGACGCGGTAGTGGACAAGGTGGAGCGGTCCTGCCAGGAAAGTCTGGGTAAGGAAATCCCCTCGGCGACCATCGGGGAGAAGGTCATGGAAGAACTGCACCATCTCGATACGGTGGCCTACGTCCGGTTTGCCTCCGTTTACCGGCAGTTCCGGGATGTCAACGACTTCCTCGCCGAGCTGAAGGATCTGCTGAACGTAAAGAAGGAAGGCTGAAATCCATGTTTACGGGCATCATCCAGGCCCAGGGCATCATGACCCAACTGGCCCGCCAGGGGGAAGAGGCGGCGTTGACCATCGCCACCGATCTGCCGTTGAACGATGTCCGGATCGGGGACAGCATTGCGGTAAACGGCGTCTGCCTCACCGTCACCGCCAAGATCTCCAGGGGTTTCACCGCCGATGTCTCGGCGGAAACCCTGGCCCGGACCAATCTGGGGCAACTGCGGACCGGGGCGGGGGTCAATCTGGAAAAATCCCTGCGGCTGACGGATTTCCTGGGCGGCCATCTGGTGCTGGGACACGTGGACGGCCTGGGACGGATCGCGGAAAAGACGGTCCGGACCAAGTCCATCCTCTTTACCTTCGAGGTCCCGGAAGCGCTGGTCAGGTATATCGTGGAAAAGGGATCCGTGGCGGTGGACGGGGTCAGTCTCACCGTCAACCGTTGTGAACGGAACCGCTTCCATGTTAATATGATTCCCCATACGGCCCAGGCGACCACCCTGGGAACGAAAAGGGTGTCCGACCTGGTCAACATCGAAACGGACATCATCGGCAAATATGTCGAGCGGCTGATGCTCCACAACCGCGGCGACGGCCCGGGTGTGGATTGGAAATTTCTGGCGGAACACGGTTTTTTGAGGTGAACAATGGGTGTCAGTACTATTAAGGAAGCCATTGAGGACATCCGCAATGGCAAGATGATCATCCTCGTCGACGACGAGGACCGGGAAAACGAGGGCGACCTGTGCATGGCCGCTGAATTTGTAACCCCCGAGGCCATCAATTTCATGGCTATGCACGGGCGGGGGCTGATTTGCCTCACCCTGACGGAGGAGCACGCGGACCGCCTGCGGCTGATGCCCATGGCGCGGGACAACCGTTCCCGTTTCGGGACGGCCTTCACCGTATCCATCGAAGCCAAGCGGGGCGTCACGACGGGCATTTCGGCTTACGACCGTGCCACGACCATCCGGACGGCCGTAGCCGACGG
>Ga0116187_1003283_pt1 | contig 15154 bp, 14 predicted proteins | sample AD_JPNNA6_MetaG_FD_89755 | JGI IMG/M metagenome (GOLD analysis project Ga0116187, IMG submission 89755) | Active sludge microbial communities of municipal wastewater-treating anaerobic digesters from Japan - AD_JPNNA6_MetaG | ecosystem: Engineered > Bioreactor > Anaerobic > Digestate | place... | reverse complement strand
TTGGTCTCTGAGCAGGTGGCGCAACTTAGATTTGAGCGAACTGAATCCTTCGAGGCGAAGGAGAAATAGGTTTTCGTCGCCAGTGCGGATAGATACATAGTCCAATGAAAGTGATTGCCTTCTATCTTCCCCAATACCATCCCATCCCGGAAAACGATCTCTGGTGGGGGCATGGTTTTACCGAATGGGTAAACGTAGCAGCGGCCCGGCCAAGGTTTCGCGGGCACTATCAGCCGCACATTCCGGCCGACCTGGGCTATTATGATTTGCGTCAGGAGGAAACGCGTATTGCTCAGGCCGAAATGGCAAAAAAATATGGGATCGACGGCTTTTGCTACTATCATTACTGGTTCAACGAAAAAATGCTGTTGGAGAAACCGTTCAACGAGGTGCTCCTAACCGGCAAACCCGATTTCCCTTTTTGTTTATGCTGGGCCAATGAGAACTGGACCCGGCGATGGGATGGAAAAGAACATGAAATCCTGATGAAACAGGATTATGCGAATTATGATCCTTCTCGTCATATGGCATGGTTGTCTGCGGCCTTTCAAGATAGACGATACATCCGTATCAACGACAGGCCCCTGTTATTAATTTACAAGGCGATCCAGATCCCCCACATCAAGAAGATGATTCAACTGTGGCGACAGGAAGCAAAGAGCGTCTATGGGATGGACTTGTATCTGTGCTCTGTAAAAAATTGGGGTAAATCTTCCATGAGCGGAGAAACGGCGATCAAGGCCGGTTTTGATGCTATCGTTGATTTTCAGCCGGACATGAGTTTGGCGATGAACGATGTGTGGATGAACATTCTGAAAAATTTCCCCCGAAACGCATGGAACGTCATGGCATCGAAGCTCCATATTCCCGGGCAGATCATCCTCAGCGAAACGAACACCTATCAGTACGAAACCATCGTAAAGAACTGGATCCAGCGCGGCCCTGCCAAATATAAAGAGTTCCCCTGTGTCGCCCCGAACTGGGACAACAGTCCGCGCAAACGAATCTGTTCGATTGTGCAGAACGACAGGCCTGAATGGTATGGGAAATGGCTCGCCGCGGCCTGCGACCGCGCAATGGATCATGCCCACGAGGAGCGGATCGTTTTTATAAATGCATGGAATGAATGGGGAGAAGGTTGCCACCTGGAGCCCGACGTCAAGTTCGGCAGGAAATTTCTGGAAATCACTCATGAAACGTTGAACAGGTTCAGGACATAAGGGGCGAGTCAATGAGAAGCTGCACTCTGTTGCTCTTTAGGGGTGAAACAAAACGAGGATCTCGGGCACCTGGTCAAGGTCATGGTCTCCCCAAAAGACATCGGGCTGTTCAATGAACGTTACGGCTCGTACTATCCCCTGCCATGTGACAAACGGGATGATTGAGACACGATATTATGATGAAGCCTTTTGAGAAACCGATTTATGTGACCAGGCCCTTTTTGCCACCGCTGGAGGAGTTTTGCCAGGGACTGAACCAGATCTGGGAGAGCCGGTGGCTGACCAACGACGGACCGATCATCCGCCGCTTTGCCAGAGAGCTCTGCAACTATTTCGAGACTGACAATCTGTGTCTTTTCAACAATGGCACCTTAGCGCTTCAGATAGCATTGCAGGGAATGGGCATTTCCGGGGAAGTCATTACGACCCCGTATACATTCGTGGCAACGACACACGCTCTGTTCTGGAACAAGATCCGCCCCGTTTTTGTCGATATTGAGCCCGATTATTACACCCTTGACCCTGATAAGGTGGAAGCCGCCATCACCCCCTGGACAACAGCTATTCTCGCTGTTCATGTCTACGGCCATCCCTGCAAGCTCAACGCGCTGGCCGATATCGCCAGGCGGCACAATCTGAAGCTCATTTATGATGCCGCCCATGCCTTCGGGGTAAAAATAGGCGGGACACCTATCGGTCACTTCGGCGACTTGAGCATGTTCAGCTTCCATGCCACCAAGCTGTTTCACTCCATAGAGGGGGGCATGCTGATCTTTAAGGAATCGGGGCTGAAGGGCGTTTTCGATTATCTGAAAAACTTCGGCTTTCAAAACGAAGTGGAAGTGGTCATGCCTGGAACGAACGCAAAAATGAATGAGATGCAGGCCCTGATGGGAAGCCAAGTTCTCTCCTATCTGGACGATCTGATTCTGAAGCGCTCCCGCATAACGGCCCTCTACAGGCAACGGCTCCAGGATGTTTCCGGCATACGCCTCGTACCGCCACTTTCACCCGACATCAAGTACAATTACGGTCACATGCCGATCGAGGTGGATGAGAAGGCCTTCGGAATGAGCCGCGATGCGGTCTATGATGGGCTCAAGCAGTGGAATGTGCACACCCGACGTTATTTCTACCCTCTTATCTGCGATTACGCCTGTTATCGCGGCCTCTCGGTGCGCGATTCCCTTACGGTTGCACGCCGGTCGGCGGACCGCATATTGACACTTCCAATCTATGACAGCCTGGAGTTATCGGATGTCGAGCGTATCTGCGATATGATCGATTCCCTTCGCAACAGACAATAAACAAATCCTCGTGGCGGGGCCGGGGCGTCCACGATCCTTCGACTTGGAGGATGAACGATAGAAGGAGATTTGCGATGAGCAGACCCGATCATTCGAATGTCAAGACGTTCGAATTCACGAAATTAATCGGCGTCGAAAACATGGAATTCGGCACGGGGGTCATCCTCGACGATTTTGTTCTGATTTACGCAAAGAAGAAAATAAAAATCGGCAACTATGTCCACATTGCCTGTTTCAGCTCCATAACTGGAGGAGAGGAGACAACAATGGAGGATTTTTCGGGACTATCTCAAGGCTGCAGAATTTTAACCGGCACAGAAGATTTTAAAGATTGGGGGTTCGGCAATCCCACCATCGCTCTGCAATACAGGAATGTACGCATGGCACCGATTCATATCGGCAAATTTTGTATTATCGGGGCGAACAGTGTCGTTCTGCCCGGGGTAACCATAGGCGAAGGCGCCGTGGTTGGCGCCTGTTCTGTCGTGAGCAGAGACCTCGCTCCGTGGGGAATTTACATAAATAACAAGCGTATCGGGGAACGTAACAAAACGGGCGTATTAAAAAACTATGAGCATTTTCTCGGGTAGCAGAAGCAACGGCCGGACGCCACGAATGACAGGTTCAGCCGAGCCCGATTCTGCGCCATCCTTTGTGGACGCCGATGCCCCGTTGCAGATCAAATCGCTCCAAGCCGGCCCTGCCGGGTAATCGCATTGTATGAGCAACGAATCTCTGAAATCCATCACGCTGCATGCCCTATCCTGGAGTTTCACCGAAGCGATCGGGCTCCAGCTTGTGAAGTTCGTTATCGGGATTCTCCTGGCGAGGTTACTGTTTCCGGAACAGTTCGGTCTGATTGCCATGCTGTCTGTATTCATTGCCGTAGCCAATGCTTTTATCGAAAGCGGCTTCGGGGCGGCGCTGATTCAGAAACGGGAAGCAACGCAGGCCGATCTCTGCTCCATCTTCTACTTTAACATCGCGGTTGGCCTGGCGGCATCGGGGATTTTATATATGTCAGCTCCCTTCATTGCCACCTTCTATGGCCAGCCGACCCTGACGCCCATTGCCCGGGCAATGTCCCTGATCATTGCACTTAATTCCTTTGGCCTGATCCAAGGAACCATCCTGGCGAAGCAAATCGACTTCAAAACACAAGCGAAAGTGAGCCTGCTTTCGGGCGGCCTGTCCGGCCTGCTCGGGATCGCCTTGGCCATTGCCGGGTACGGCGTATGGAGCCTCGTCGCACAACAAGTGTCGCTCAGTTTTTTCCAAACGGTCTTTCTCTGGCTCTTCAATCCCTGGCGCCCTTCTTTTCTCTTCAGCGTTCAGTCCCTGCGGGACATGTTCGGTTTCGGTTCGCGTCTCCTGGCATCCGGGTTGCTCAACCAGGTATTTGACAACCTTTACTATGTCGTGATCGGCCGGTTGTTTTCAGCGGGCCCCCTCGGCTTTTTTACTTGTGCCATGGCTCTGGCCGAACTTCCGTCGCGGACATTATCAGGAATGGTCGCGAGGGTGACGTTTCCGGTATTTTCTGCCATCCAGGATGATCCGGTACGTTTGAAAATATGCCTGAGAAAGGCTCTTACTTTCCTCGTGCTGGTAAATTCCCCCGTCATGATCGGCATGGCGGTGATCGCTCATCCGCTTGTCCTCGTACTATTAACTGAAAAATGGGTTGCCTGCGTACCCTATCTGCAGCTGCTTTGCGTAATGGGGCTTCTTTATCCCCTGCACTTGATGAACTTAAATGTACTACAAGCCTTGGGGAGGTCTGACCTGTTTCTGCGCCTGGAGATCATCAAAAAGGTATTGATTGTCATCAACATTGCCGTCACCTGGCAGTACGGCATAGCTGTGATGATCTATGGAATGATTGTATTCTCGGGCATCTGCTATTTCCTGAACAGTTGTTACACGGGGGTTCTTCTCCGGTATCCGATCGGGGAGCAACTGCGGGACATGATCGCATATCTGATCCTGGCAGGGGTCATGGGCGGCGTCGTTTTTTTAGCCGGACTATTTCCGTTTCCAAATCCGCTGGCTGCTTTCATCGTGCAGATAATCATTGGAATCCTTGTGTATGCCTGCCTGTGCCGGATGTTTCGTCTGGAGGCGTTTATGAATGCCGTGGAGGGCTGTCGGACGAAAGCGTGGCTGAAGGGGACCACTTTCGTTTAATCGTCGAAAGGAACCCCATAATCATCAGATACATCTGAGCCGTTTCGTTCATGACGGCTTTGCTGAAGGAACCTGACATGGAAGGAAATATCGCCAAGCTCGAGATGAACAGCAACCTCTATGAAAACGGCATAGAGTTCACGATAGCCTGTAGGCGATATGGTCTACCGCTGTTTCTAAACAGCATACAGCGTGTAGCCTACTTTGCGTGGCGCCATCACCCGGGACGATTTGCGGACGGCGCGCTCGAAAATTTGGTTCTGGACGTTGGTGAGGGACTGAAAGACCATCCGGTCGGCGGGAATATTCCTGTTCCGGCTGCGAAGCATCGCGCCAGCCGCACATTGCACGTGGCAACAACCCTGCACGCTATCGGGGGTCACTCGAGGGTTCTTGCCAAGTGGGTGGAGAGAAATTCCAGTGCCGAGCACCTGATTGTTCTGACGAATCAATGGCATGATCCACCTCGTGTCATGCGCGATCGGATCACAGGAAGCGGAAGTTCCTTTGTGCGGTTGCCAGCATTCAGCAGCCTTATCCGTCGGGCGGCGATGCTGCGAAGAATATCCCGGGCCTGCGACAGAGTCATTCTGCATACGCACCCCCATGATTGCATCCCGGTGCTCGCCTTTGCAAAAGAGGGCGGTCCACCTGTTGCGATGTTCAATCATGCGCATTTCAGCTTCAACCTCGGAAGTACCGTGTCCGACATCATTGTCAACACTGTCGAATATTATCGTGACATCAGCAAAAAGCATCGATTTGCAAGGTCTACAGCACTGCTGACAGGAGTCGCCGGGATGCAACCGATAGACGACGGCACGGTGGACAAGGCCGCCGCTAAGCGGGAGTTGTCACTGCCGGAGGATGCAACCGTGATCATGTCACTTGCGTATGAGCGCTATTACACACCGATGGATGGCTATCATTTCTTTCGGACGCTGGAAACGCTCACGGAAAAACTTCCTGATGCTTATTTTCTGATCGTCGGACTCGATCAGAATAGCTCTCTCGTATCGAACGGGTTGCGAAAGAACCCCAACGTGCGCCTGACGGGCATTGTCGTAAATCCAATCGTGTACTACAAGGCCAGCGATCTTTTCCTCGAATCGTTCCCGATGCCCTCGCTCGGTGCCGTCCATGAAGCCGTCGGATACGGCGAAGCGTTTCCCGTCGCAGTCTATGGTCCCGGCGAAAGCATATTACATGTGAATCAGCCAACGTTCTCGTACTCCGAGCGTGCGTTGGACGAGAAGGCTTATGTGGACTATGTGACGCGTCAGGCAAGAAACAAAGCGGTAATTCGTCAAGCCGCCAGTCAGATGCGGACAGCCATGCGAGAAGAGGACAGGCTTTTCGAAAGCAAACTCGATTCGCTGAACACACAGATCGACGCGCTGCCGCACAGGCCCGGTAAAATCCCAGCGACGAAAATGATCGATTCGCGGGATTGCCGATTGCTGGCCGAACTGGATCCATCCGGAATCGGCGACAAAATCAATTCCCTGTACGCCCTCTTCCCATCCATCTACTACCAGGTGGATGCAGCCCGAAAGGGTCTACAGACATCGGCATCCGCCGTGCAGGGTATCGCGAAATCCGTCATCTACAGGATCCGTGAGGCGGCCGCGAGGATATAATGCGAGGGAACAGAAACCCTCGCGGAGGCGGACATGCAGCGAGAAGTCTTCCGTACGGTGATCATCACCTATTTTCCCGATTGGGATTTGCACGGGAGAATCGACAAGATCCTGCGCCGATTCGGAAGGTTGTCATTGTGGATAATGCTTCTGCCGAGGAGTCCCTCGCCATGATCGAAGACCTGCGCGGCACAATGGACAGGCTGGCGATGATCCGAAGCGATCGCAATACCGGCGTTGCGCAAGTCCTCTGGAGTGTGTGGGAATCAATCACAGGGAACCGGGACAGACCGATTCCGTGACGGCAAAAAAATCCTTGAGGAGGATCATTCGATATTGGGCAGGCCGAACTTGAGCAGCATGTTCAGCTTGTACGGCATCCATTTATGTGTAGAGAGATATATGCGTGATGAAATGCATCTGCTGGACTGGACGGCCCGTCTCAGCCCCCACAGCCGACGTTTCTCTTTCCAGACGTTCTGCAGCGAAAACCAGTAGATCTCAGAAAAGACCCGGCCATTCCTCTTCAACAGAGAAATAACGAGCCCCTCCCCGGCAAGCACGAGGAAATGAAATGGAATCAGTATTATCGCGGCTGGCGGCGGGTAGCATATCAGCATTGTAAAGCTCTTGTTCCGTTCGCTCAGAGCGCGGCGCCGATAGCTCGTCTGGAGGGCGTTCCCGACAACCTTGCCCCCCTTGAAGCTCCGGCCGACCCAGTGGTGGTAACCGGAGCCGGGCAGGACCGTCACGGGGACCCCTCTCAACCGGGCCAGGCAGCACAGGTACATATCTTCCGCCAGGCTTCCGAACCACTCCGGGAAGCCTCCCAGCTCCTCCCACAGGGCTCTCGGGATCCACATGCACGCCCCCATGACCATGCCCACATCCGTCCTGCCCGGATCCAGATTCGGCACCGGGTTCATGAATGGGTCCAGCAGGCTGCCGCGGTCGATCAGCGCGCCCGTCTCGATATCGTACTGAGGAAGCCCCAGGATGGCAGGGCCCGGTTGCTCTTCGGCATGGCGAAAGAGGGTGCTGACGGCATCCCGCTGCAGCACCGCGTCATTGTTCAGCAGGAGAATGTATCGGCCCCGTGCGCGGGAAACCATCCGGTTGTTGCTGACGCAGTAGCCTGCGTTCTCCTCGCTTGCGATGAGGGTGACTTCCGGGAACTGAGCGCGTATGATCCCGACAGAATCGTCCGTCGACGCATCGTCGTGGACGATGATCTCCAGAGGCTGATCGAAATCCTGGTTGCGGATCGATTCCAGGCACGGACCGATAACGTCTTCGCCATTGTAGTTGGCAATGCAGATCGAACAGACCGGATCCGCTGCCGAGGTTACAGCGGCTGCGTCTTGAGCCATTCCCATGTCCTTGCAAGGCCCGTTTCCAGATCCGTGGCGGGCTTCCACCCCGCATGTCGATTCAGCTTGGAACAATCCAGGACAACCGACCGGACGTCGATCGAACGTCCGGCGCGGTATTCCTTTCGAATCCGCCCGCCCGTCACCGACTCGACAAGGTCGCACAGCCGGTTGATGCTGACCCCCGAGCCGTAACCCACATTGAAGACATCGATCGTCCTGGCCGCCTGTCCCCTTTCCACGAGGCGAACGCAGGCATCTACAAAATCCTCAATGTAGATGAAGTCACGGATATTTTCCCCGTCCCCCCAGATCTCCACGGGGCGATCCCGCCGCAGATGTTCCAGCATGCCGCGCACGATGCCGAACCCTTTCCGATAGGGCTGGCCCGGGCCGTAGAAGTTCGAGGGCCTCAGGATGGTCACGCCTCGTCCGAATTGCCTGCAGTAGGCCTGCAGAAAGGCCTCCATCGCGATCTTGCCCGCCCCGTGGTAGGAGAGAGGCGACAGGGGCTGGTCCTCGTCCACCGGCAGGGTTCGGGGGTTTCCGTAGACCGTCCCGCCCGAGGAGACGAAGAAAAGATGAACGTGCTCGTATTTCTGCAGGATGTCGAGGAACCGCAGGGCAGGCCCGAGGTTCAGCTCGGATTCCCACATCGGTTCGGAGGCCGAAGTTCCCGGCGTGCTGTCCGAGGCCAGGTAGAAGACCGACCGGCATTCGGGCTACAGCGCGTGCAGCAGTTTTGCATTGTCCAGGGGGCTGGTGTGCAGAACCGCACGACCGCCGAACTGCATGGGCACGGGCCGCCGCGCGACGAGGTGGACCCGGTGGCCGGCTGCGGTCAGGCGGGGCGCCAGTGCCTGGCCGACAAACCCCGTCCCGCCGATGAGCAGCGTTTCGTTTTCCATCTGCCTTTCTACCTCACAACGGTCCGATAGGCGTACACGTAACGCGTCGCACAGTCACTCCAGGTCCCTATGTTTTCCAGGACCCACGTTCTGGCCCGCTTTCCCATCTGCAAGTTGTTCTCTCTGTTCCCGAGCCAGGCGACGGCCTCGAGAAATTCATCTTGCGACGACACGAGCCAACCGGTTTCCCCGTGCCGGATTACGTCCCGGTGAGCCGGCTGATCGGATGCGATGACGGGCAACCCCGAGGCCATCGCTTCGAGGATCACCTGAGGCCTTCCCTCGTCGTGTTGGCTCAGTGTAATGAGACCCGCCGCCTCAGGGAACCATTTTTCCCTCAGCTCCCGGGGATGCGTGGCTCCGTGAAAGCGGACCCAGGGGGGCATGTCGATCTTCTCCTGCATGGGCCCCAGGACGTGCAGCTCATCCTCCTTGCCGAAAAGCCCTTCCCCCCACGGGAAGAGATGTCCCATCTTCTTTGCCGTTACCCGGAGGACAACCAGCCACTTGCGCCGTTTTCCGGCATGATCGCGCCGTATTTCGAACCACGGCGGATCGACTCCAAAGGGAATCGTTCGGATTTCCGCAAGATCGCCGAACAGGGTATCCAGGCGCCCAGTCATCCACCCGGCGTTGGGCGCGATCACGGCTCTCCTGCGCCCGAGTGCAGCCCTCAGCAGATTGACCATGCCGGGCCGATCCAGCAGCGCGAAATCGGTCCCCAGCACGCTGATCACGGCGGGTTTGTCGATGCCCCACAGGGGAATGGCATTTTGCAGCCAGTTGACATGAAAGAGATCGACGTCCGCGGCTCTCCGGTATGCCCTCCTCTGCAGCCCGAGCAGCCGGAGAACGGTGCCCGACGCCTTCCACCCCTCGCTGCGCAACAGATGCGCGATGCCCCCGGAGGCAAGCATGCCCTGAAGCCACGCCAATTCCTCGGCCGTTAATATATTCGAGACCCCATCCGGGACGTCGCCGGGCGGAGCGCAAAGCCGAAGATCCACCGACTCCGCAGCTGCAAGGGCATAGACCAGGTTCTTGATGAAGGGAACCTTCCAGTCATCGGGACCTCGTGGATAGGATGTGCTCACCAGTAGGACGCGCATATGCCGGATTTTGCAAGGTCGGTGCCAGACCAGGTCCCCGCCCTGCGCGGGCGGTCTGCCGTTTCAGCCACCCGGAGCGGCAGTTTCATGGGAGATGCGGCGAACGTTCGCGAACCGTGCCGCGCATCGACAAAAAGACGATTGATTATAATGCCTTGGCAATGTTATTGCAGCTTTCATACAGGATTCTCCCGGGAAGCCGGCATCCGGGATTGTGTTTATCCCTTTGTTGTGCTTAAGAAAGGCCGACCCGGTCCCCCACTGCACCCTGTCACAGCGGATCGTCAGGCCGGAATGCGGGTACTGACGACCGCGGCCGAACGAGGGCCGTCATGATGATCGAGAAAGAGAGCGTTGCCTCAACACGTGCAGCAGCACAATCCGGCGGGCGCGGCCTTGCGTTCGCCGTGGTCTCCCTGCTGGTCATGCTGTTGATCATCTACAGCAACAGCTTTTTCGGCGAATGGCACTTCGACGATTATCACAACATCGTCGACAATCGCAATGTCCATCTCCAGACCCTTTCCTGGGATGACATCCGCCAGACCTTCTACGGGACAGCGGTGGAACCCCGGGGCTGGCACCTGACCCGTCCCCTGTCCTACCTCACCTTCGGACTTAACTATTTCTTCGGGGGGACGGCCGTCACCGGCTATCACGTCGTCAACTTCCTGATCCACGCACTGACGGCGTTCTTCCTGTTCCTGCTGGTCCGGCTCACCCTGACGCTGCCGCCCATGAGGGAGAAGTACGGCGCCGTCGCGTACCCCGTGGCCCTGCTGTCGTCGTTTCTCTGGGCTACAAGCCCCCTGCACGTCCATGCCGTCTCGATCATCGTGCAGCGGATGGCGAGCATGGCCGGGCTCTTTTACGTCGCGTCGCTATATTTCTACGCCCGGGGCCGAAGGGCGGAAGCGGGGCGTCTCCGCATCGCATGGTACTTCTTCGGCGGCCTGGCCGCCCTCGCGGCTTTTGCCACCAAGGAGAACACGGCCGTCTTACCGATCACCATCTTGCTCTACGACCTTTTTTTCATCCAGGGGATCTCTGCCGGGTCCGTGCGGAGAACCATGAGGTGGGCGGTTCTGCCGCTCGCAGTCGCGATCGGGCTGGGTCTGCTCTACACCGACTTCACCATGGAGCGCGCCGTCTACGAGTCGGGCGTGAGGCCGTTCTCGCCGCTGGAGCGGCTCCTGACGCAAGGGAGGGTTCTCTTCTTCTACGTGTCTCTGCTCCTCTACCCGATTCCTTCCAGGCTGACGCTCCTGCACGACATCGACATCTCGCGCAGCCTGATCGACCCGTGGACGACGCTTGCGGCCATTGCAGGGATCATCCTCAGCCTCTCATTGGCAATCCTGAAGGCCCGGCAATACCCCTTGATCTCCTTCGCGGTCCTCTTTTTCTTTCTGAATCACCTCATCGAAGGGACCATCATCCCCTTGGAGTTGATCTTCGAGCACCGCAACTACATCCCGTCGATGTTCTTCTTCGTGCCGATCGCGACTGTCATGGTCAACGTGCTGCACTATTTTTCATACAGCAGGAAATTTCAGATTTTCATGGCAGGGGGATTTGCGCTTCTTCTGGCTTTTCAAGGCCACACGACCTTCGAGCGAAACGAGGTTGTCAGCTCCGACCTTCATCTCTGGCTTGACAACGTTCAGAAGTCCCCTAATATCAGCCGTCCCCGCATCAACCTGGCCAAGCATTACTACGAGGCTGGGATGTATGAGCAGGCCGTCAGGGAATTTGAGACAGCCGAGGGTCTGAACCGGGACACCAATCTGCGGCAGGTAGGGATTGCGTCTTACGGCTTGGGACTTTATTACCTCAAAGAAGCCAAGGACATAGGCCGGGCGGAGGAGCAGTTCATCAAGGCCCTGGATCGATTCCCGGGGTTCGCTTCTGCCGTTGTCGGCCTTGCGACGATTCACCTGCAAAGGGGGGACGTCGAGAAGGCATGGGCCTTGATCAAGGTACACGCGCCCCGGCAGCCGAACAATACCGAGATAATGAACTGCTACGGTCTGGTGCTCCTGAAAAAAGGAAATGCGAGGGACGCCCTCAAGTCGGCGGCATCGGCCATGAGATTGAGGTGGACCGACCCGAGGCCCTGGGAAATCTCGGGGGAGGCATGGCGGCAGCTGGGCTGCTGGAAGAAGGCGGCACAGTGCTGGGAGGAAGCTCTCCGACTGAACCCGGCCAATGCGCGTGCCCTACTTGCACTTGTGGAAATCTACGAGCGGGTCAAAGACAGGCCCGCCCTCGCGCGTGTCACGGCGCGGTGTCTTGTCCGGAAAGAAACGGAAACCCTCCGCGCGTGGCTCGACGACCTCGCGGCCCTGAATGCCGCGGCGGTCTACGAGGTCGACCCGCACAAGCTCGCACGAATCATTCGAGACGACGTGAAGCGTCAGGTCTTGGAAAGATGAGCCGGATTGTCTACTTCGGCATCGTCCAGACACCGCTGCTCGTGCCCGGGATGCCGCCTCTACCCGCTGCCTCGATGCGGATATCCGAGGAGGCCGGAAGGACGGAGAGCGTCAGGATGTAGTCGCCGACGCTTGTCGTGGCCCCCACGACTTCTACAAGGCTCGAGGGGGTTGGGGGAAAGCTCCTGTCGAGAAAGAATCGTGCATACCCCATGGAAAGGCGGGATTTCCCTTCAACGACGGCCTGCAGGGCCGCGCGATTCTGGGATTCGCGTGTGAGATCATAGTATTTCGGCACTGCGATGGAGGCGAGAACACCCAGAATGACGAGGATGGCGACAAGCTCGATCAGGGTGAATCCCCTCTGGGAAACGGGCAAAGACATGGACGCGTTACAGCCTCATTCCTTTATTTTGCACCTGGAACGAAACCGCACACGCCGTCCCTGCACAATGGGAGCGGCTCCGTGAAAAGCCGCCTCCCCGAGGGGGGTACGATCGACGAGAGGCCGCGAAGGAGGAGCGGCCCCCGCCCATCGATTGGTTTATAAGACTCGCGCGAATGCGGTTATTGCGGTTTGATCCAAGTCCCCGTGTTGAAAATCTGTGCGGGGTTGCTCTTTAGCCGAGCTGTAATGATGACGTTGCTACCTGATGCTGAAAATGACAGCGAGTAATCTCCAGCGTCTGTGGCCGCCACGGCAACGAGCGAGGCCGTTGATGGAATTGCACCGCTTCTTTCCAGCAGAAATTTCGCGAATTGATTAGAAAGTCTAGACTTTCCCTCAGCCACTGCCTGCATGGCGGCCTTTTTTGAGGCTTCCTCCGTAAGGTTCATGAACCTCGGCACGGCCACGGCCGCGAGGATGCCCAGGATCACCAGCACGGCGATGATTTCGATCAACGTAAAACCTTTCTGATTGCGCACTTTCGATCGCCTCCTTGACATGGTCAAATGCCCTCCTTCACGTGTAGTTTTCTCTCTCTCGAAACTCCGACAACCCCATTTATCGCACGTTCGTGCGGCGACCGGCCGGCGCCTTCGGGTTTCCCCTTCCCGTCGGCACCCATCCGAAAGGTGGCGCATTGTAAATCATTCCATCCCGTATTTCCACAGTTTTTCGGTCTCCAGGGCCCTGGAGATCCTCCCCGCGCTGCCTGCCGGCCGGCCAAGCCATACGGGGTGAAGCCCCTGGTCAACGGGTGATCGGCCGCCACAACCGGATGCCGGTCCTTCGAGATGACCTGCAAATTCTCGGAGCATCATCCGTGCCACGGGAGAAACCCGCCGACCCGCGAAAAGGCAAAGGCCGTGCGTTATCGGCCACTTGACCCTGCTTTTTTTGCGCGGGGAGGGCCCCGCGCCTGCCTTGCCGGGCCGAAAAACTGTCATAAATTGTTGTAATGTCTACATTTTATGTAGATTTCTTGATCGTCGTGACGTCGATGTTGTACTTTTTCACCCGGTGCCACAGGCTTCGCTCCTTGATCCCCAGGATCTGCGCCGCCCTGACCTGCACCCCGTCGGCCCGGGTGAGGGCGTCGATGATGAACCGCTTCTCGATCTCGGCGAGCCGATCATCGAGGTTGGCCTGTTCCGGCACCTCCTGCATGGCCTGACCGACGATACCCCCCGAGATCTGGGCCGGCAGATGCTGGGGTTCGATCACCCCGTTTTCCGCCATCACGGCGGCCCGCTCGATGACGTTCTTGAGCTCCCGTACGTTGCCCGGCCACTGGAAACCCATGAGGAGCTGCAGGGCCGATGACGAGATCTCGGCCGATTTCGGGGCCGTCTCCAGGAACCCCTGAGCGAGCGCGGGGATGTCCTCCCGGCGGTCCCTCAGCGGGGGCAGGTGCAGGGAGAAGACATTGAGTCGGTAGAAGAGGTCCTCCCGGAACTTTCCTTCCTGGACCAGCTTCATGAGGTTCTTGTTCGTCGAGGCGATGATGCGGATATCGACCCGGATGGGTTTCGTCCCGCCCACCCGCTCGAACTCCTTCTCCTGGAGAACCCGCAGGAGCTTGGCCTGGGTTGCCAGCGGCATGTCCCCGATCTCGTCGAGCAGGATGGTGCCGCCGTGGGCCAGCTCGAACTTTCCCCGCTTCTGCGCCGTGGCGCCCGTGAAAGACCCCTTCTCGTGGCCGAAGAGCTCGCTCTCCAGCAGCCCCTCCGGGATGGCGACGCAGTTGAGCTTGATGAAGGGCCCCTCCTTGCGAAGGCTGTGCTGGTAGATGCTCTGGGCGACCAGCTCCTTGCCCGTGCCGCTCTCCCCCGTGATGAGCACCGTGGCGTCCGTCGGGGCCACCTTGAGGATCTGGCTGAAGATCCCTCGCATGACCTTGCTCTGGCCGATGATCTCGGGGAAGAGCTCGCGCGCCTCCACCTTGGAGAGGAGGCTCGTCACCTGCTCGAAGATGATGTTGAACTGGCTGATGTCGTCGGCCTTCTGGTCCACGGCGCTCTGGATCTGGGACTTCGGGAAGGCGGGCAGGTTCTCGGCGTCGCGGATGAATTTCTTGATGGGCCGCAGGATGAGCCAGGTCACCAGCAGCGCGCACAGGAAGGTGAACAGCGCGATGCCGATCCCCCAGGTCCTGAGCAGCCACGGCGTCTCCGCTGGGTACTTCGTGTAGAAGTCGACGAGCTGGTACGTGACGATCACGGCAAAGACCGTGATGCCGCTGAAGATGATCGGGATCAGGACGTAGAGGCTGATCTGGAACCGTGATTTCTGCATGTCGGCCTTAAAACCCCTTGGTGGCGATCTTGGTCAGATCCCACATGGGCAGGAAGACGGCAAGGGCGAAAAACCCGACGACGAAGGCCAGGCCCACGACCAGGACCGGCCCGATGGCATCGGAGAGGCGCTTGACCGCGAAGGCCACCTCGTCGTCGTAGTGGACGGAGACGGCCTGGAGCATCTCGTCGAGCTGGCCCGACTCCTCCCCGATCGCGACCATCTGGATGACCATGGG
>Ga0116187_1003277_pt1 | contig 15170 bp, 15 predicted proteins | sample AD_JPNNA6_MetaG_FD_89755 | JGI IMG/M metagenome (GOLD analysis project Ga0116187, IMG submission 89755) | Active sludge microbial communities of municipal wastewater-treating anaerobic digesters from Japan - AD_JPNNA6_MetaG | ecosystem: Engineered > Bioreactor > Anaerobic > Digestate | place... | reverse complement strand
GTCCGGATCGACTCGCCCAGGTCGCTTTCCTTCCGGACGATCTGGTCCAGCTTGTCCCGCAGCAGCTGGGTGTAGAGCAGCTGCTTGCCGTACTTCCACTCGTAGAGCGCCTTGGACTCGTCGAGCCCCTCGTAGCACTGGAGCCGGATGAGCGGCAGCTCCATGAACGCGGCGGCCTTCTTGGCCAGCTCCGTCTTGCCCACGCCCGCAGGCCCCTCGACCAGGACGGGCTTTTCGAGGCGAGCGGCCAGGTACACCGTCGTCGCGATCTCCGTGCTGCAGATGTAGCCGGCCCGCTTGAGCCCTTCGCGAACCGCCTCAATCCCCGTGAATCTTCCGTTCCGATCCGTCATGGCGTCTCCTTCCCGCTCAGCAAGGCATATCCCCACTTGCGCTGCCGGGCCCTCAGCGCAGTGTCTCCGAGCGCAATCAGCTTGACGAGGTCATCCTCTAACGTGTTCCTGCCCCGTCGGCTGCCGCATCCGTGCGCCTCGGCTGCGTCCCGCACGGATTGCGCCGCGTGGACGGCGAGCCGCTGCAGTGAAACGAGCCGCCGCTCCGCGGCTCTTCCGCCCTTCTCCCCGTCGAGCGCCCGGGCGGCCTCCCCGGCGATGAGCCTCGCCGCAGCCAGCAGGGATGCCGCCTCTCCGACCCGCTCCGCGGCGCCGGCGGTGCCCCCGTCCGCGCGGTTTCGCCATTCCCCGATCCGCTGCCGCAGCAGCCGATCAAGCCCTCCGACCACGGCCCCGCCGGCAAGGAGCACGTCTTCGGCCATACGGAACGGCTTCGAGAGATCCTCCCAGGCCCTGCCCTCTCGACCGATGACGGCGTCGGCGGGCACGGCGCACCGCTCGAGCCGGAGGGCACAGTGCAGCGACGGCTCCAGAAACCCGAGAGGCGGCACAACAGCGACGGTCAGGCCCGGCGTCTCTTTCGGGACGAGAAAGGCCGTGAAGCCCTTTCTGTCCGCCCGGCGGCCCGTCACGGCGAACACCAGGAACATGTCCGCCAGAGGGCCGTTGGTGAGCCATGCCTTCTCGCCGTCGAGCACGTAGCGATTGCCGCTTTTGACGGCCCGCGTCCGGATTCGTTTCGGGTCACTGCCCGCCTCCGGCTCCGACAGGGCGATGGAGACGGTCATGTTCCCCGACGCCATTGCCGGAAGGATCTCCCTCTTCTGGCGGACCGCGGCGCATTCCGCGATGATCGTTTTTGCAGCAATGAGGTGAACCGCCCACGACAGGGCGACGCCGGGCCTGCCTCCTTCGCGCACGAAGACGTCCATCGCCGAACGCAGGTCGGCATAGCGGGCCCCTGCGCCGCCGAACGCAGCCGGGACGCTCCAGCCCAAAAGGCCCCTTCTGCCCATGGATGCCCAGAGGCCCGTCAGGCTGTCCCGTTTCCCGCCGTACGCGCACCGCGAGGCGTCAAGACGCGCAAGGGACGCCGCCTGCCGCAGTCGCACCGCATGCTGTTTCGACACCGCCACGGCGCACCTCCCGGTTCCGCTAGGCCCCGAACCTCTCGAAAAACGAACGCAGGACCTTCTTGAACGACTCGATCTCCCCCTCTGCAAAGCCCTCCCGGATCCGATCGTTGACGCGCCGGATCACGACCCGTGCCCGTTCGATCTCCTCGCCTCCGCGGTCGGTGATGAAGACAAGAGAGGCGCGGCGGTCCGCCGCGCTCGCGTTGCGCTTGACGAAGCCTGAACGCTCGAGCCGGTCGACGAGCCCTGTGAGGGTCGAGTTGTCCAGGGACAGCACCGAGGAGAGCTCCGACATGGTCTGCCCGTCCTTTTTCTTCAGCAAAAAGAGGATCCCCGATTGAGCCGGCGTGATGGAGACGCCGGCTTCGGCCATCTCGTTTTTCAGGTACGCGCGCAGTTTATGCTGCGCGGAAAAGATGAGGTAGATCAGCCGGTCGTCTTTCGGCGCCGGCTTCTCCTCTCTGTCACGCCGTGCCTTCGGTTCTGAACCCGCCTTGCGGGACACTGCCGCTTGCCCCCGATCCGCCATGGGCCACCTGTCCTCCAGACTTCTCTCTGTGCGTTTCTCCCCGGCTGACGTATATTTGGCATGCCAAATAACGCCTGTCAAGGATTATTTTGCACGCCAAATAATACCGCACCGGCGCGTCCCATAAGAAAAGCCCACGGTATCGTGGGCTTTTGTTCGCTTCTCCTCCGTTCTCTGCGAGCGCTACTTCAGGCCTTCGAGGACACCCTGGAAGAAGTCGTGATGTTCCTCCTCATCGGCGAGGATCTTCTTGAAAAGCTGCGCCGTCGTGATGTCCCCTTCCTTCTCTGCCACCTCGATCGTCTGCTTGTAGAGCTTCACGGCGCCTTCCTCGTCCTTCAGGTCCTTGGTCAGCATCTCCTTCAGGGTCTCGCCGACGAAGATCGGGTCCGGCTTCGTCGTCGGGACGCCGCCCAGGTAGAACAAGCGCTCGGCGATGGCCTCGGCATGCTTCATCTCCGCTACGGCGATCTTCTTCAGCTCGTCCTTGATCGCGTAATGGGGAATGCCGGACCACTGGACGTGCTGCCACATGTACTGGACCGACACCTGGATCTCCCGGGCGATCCCCCGGTTCAACAGTTCCAACAGCTTCTTGCTTGCCATGGCGGATCTCCTTTTCTGTTGTATGGTGTCCGTAGCGTAAGAGATCTCGGCGCATCCGTCAACGACTTTCAGCGCAGGCTCGGACCGGGCAGCGGCCGGACAGAAAACCCCGCTCCGTCTCGGAGCGGGGTTCTTCGTCTGCACTCGATCGGGAATCCGCTCGGATCCGATCCCGCCAGGGAATCGAACCCGGCAAATCCAGTCGCGCCGGCGCCTCGACAGCCCTACTTCTTCTTCGCCTTTGCCTTGGGCTTCGCCTTCGCCTTGGGTTTGGCGACCTTGGCTTTCTTCTTCGGGGCGGCCTTCACCTTTTTTGCTTTTGCGGGTTTCTTCGCCTTCTTGGCGGGCTTGGCGGCCTTCTTGGCCTTTGCGGCTGCGGCCTTGCCCTTCTCCATCGGCACGTCGCAGCAGATCAGCTCTCCGACGGCACAGTCGCAGCTCTCGTCAACGGCGACGACCAGTCCGCACACGTCGCACGTGAACAGATCACCCTTCTTCGCTTTCGCCATCTCGCTCTCCTCCTTGGTTGTTGTGTTTCTTCGTTCTCGCGGTTCCCGCATCAGGAGTGATTTTTTCTAGCCGGTTTTTTCCCGCATTTCAAGCACTTTCTGCACTTGCCGTCTGACGCGAAAACATTTCCGGCCCCGCGTTCCCCGCGGCGCCCGCACATCGCGGCCCAAACACCGCATCCGTGCATGGCGTCTCCCGGCGGCGCGGGACGCGGCGATCGACTTGGCTATTGAAAAAAACGATCGGCTGTGCGAGATTGATCCCGACGAAACGTCGATCACGACACTCGCCATTTCCGGGCTTCAGCGTCACAACCTTTACCCGCAACCTGCCGCAGACGGAGTGCAAGATGGGCCGATTCAAGAAATGGGTGATAGGCGCGGCCGTCGTTCTCTTCCTGTTCACGGTCATTGGGTTCTTCGTCGTGCCCCCCCTCGTGAAATCCTTCCTGCTGGACAATGTGTCGCAGCAGCTCCACCGCAAGGTGACCCTCTCCGATGTGGGATTCAACCCCTTCACGCTGACCCTGACGCTGAAAGGCATCGAGATCAAGGAGCCTTCGGGAGACAAGACGTTTGTGTCTCTCGGCGAGCTCCTCGTCAATCTCGACATCCGGTCGGTCTTCAAGGGTGCGCCCGTCATCGAGGAACTGGCCGTCAGGCAGCCTTACATGCACCTCGTGCGGAACCCCGACAAATCCTACAACTTCTCGGACCTTCTCGCGCTGCTGCAGAAAGAGGAGCCGAAGGACGAGAAGAAGGAGCCGTTGCGGTTCTCGGTGAGCAATATCGTCGTCGAGCACGGCCGCATCGAGTTCGAGGACCGCCCCTTCCAGACGACGCACAACGTCAGCGAACTCCAGCTGGGCATCCCGTTCATCTCGAACATCCCCGAGTACATCGACTCCTACGTCCAGCCGCGGTTCTCGGCGGTGATCAACGGCGACCCCTACATTCTCGAGGGCAAGACGAAGATCTTCTCCGACACGCGGGAGACCCTCTTCAACATCCTCATCGAGGACCTCGATCTCCCCTTCTACCTGGCGTACCTGCCGCACGAGATGCACTTCACCATCCCCGCCGGGAAACTCGACGTGCAGTCGACGGTCACCTTTTCCATGGGACCGGGCCGGACACCTGCCGTGACCGTTGCCGGCAACGTGGCCCTGAAGGACTTTGCGCTGCAGGACCGGGCAAAGAGTCCCGTGGCCGGGTTCAAACGGCTCGACGTTGTCATGACGGCCCTGGAGCCGCTTGCATCAAAGTTCCACTTCGCGAAGATCGCCCTGGACTCCCCGGAGCTGAACGTCCGCAGGGACAAGAGCGGGACGATCAACCTCCTGTCCCTGGTGGGGACGAAGGAAGGCGCACCGCCTGCCGCCGCGGCAAAACCAGCCGCCCCGGCGGAGCAGAAGCCCCTGCCGACGCTGATCCTGGACGAGCTCGACCTCAAGGGCGGCCGGATCGCCTATCGCGACGAAGTGCCCGCGGAACCGGTCAGCTCCCTGATCCAGGCCCTCTCGATCAAGGGCGAGAAGATCTCCACCCTGAAGGACAGCCAGGGCAGGCTGTCGATCTCGATGGACCTCAACAAGGGAAGGGGCTCCGTCGCCGTCAGCGGCCCCGTCGGCCTGAACCCCATCGTCGCCAGCCTAGACGTCGATCTCAAGAGGGTCAGCATCCGGCCCTTCCAGGAGTACTTCACGGACAAGTTCCGCGTCAACTTCACCGACGGCGACATCTCTGCGAAGGGAACCGTTTCGGCCGCCAAGCCCCCGGACAAGGACGTGACGGTGAAATACGAGGGGAATCTCCTCCTGGGCCGCGTCGCAACGGTGGACAAGGTGAACGGGGACGATTTCGTCAAGTTCAAGTCCCTCTACGTCAACAGCGTCTCCGCCGGCTACAACCCCCTGTTCGTGCGGATCAAGGACATCGCGGTCGCCGACCTCTTCGCCCGGATCATCGTCAACGAGGACGGCACCCTGAACGTGAAGACCATGGCCAGACCCGAGACGGCCGAGGGGGAGGAAGCCGGAGAGGCGGTCACGGCGCAGCCGGGGCGGAAGCAGGAGGCCGAGCCCGGTGAACAAAAGGAATACGTCGGCGACATCCTCGCAAAGAACATCGAGATCAGCCGCATCACCCTGCAGAACGGGACCCTCGTGTTCGACGACCGCAAGATCAAGCCCAACTTTTCGTCGACCCTGACGGAACTCACGGGTCGCGTGACCGGGGTGACCTCGATCACGACGAAACCGGCCGACGTGGACATCCGCGGCAAGATCGGACGCCAGATCCCCATGGAGATCACCGGCAAGGTCCACCCCTTCAAGGACAATCTCTTCGTGGACCTCAAGGCCTCGCTGCGCGACTTCAACCTGAGCCCCCTGACCCCCTATTCCGGCACCTACGCGGGATACAAGATCGAGAAGGGCTCGCTCTCCTTCGACCTCAAGTACCTGATCTCGGGCATGAAGCTCGACGCGGAGAACAGGGTGGTCATCGACCAGCTCACCCTGGGGGACCGCGTGGAGAGCCCCCAGGCCACCAAGCTGCCCGTCGGCCTGGCCGTCACGCTGCTGAGGGACAGCGAGGGCAAGATCAACCTCGACATCCCCGTGACGGGCCGCATCGACGACCCCGAGTTCAGCGTGTGGCGCATCGTCGTCCAGGTCATCGTGAACCTCCTGACCAAGGTCGCAACGGCGCCCTTCGCCCTGCTGGGCTCCCTGTTCGGGGGCGGCGAGGAGCTGAGCTACATCGAGTTCGAACCGGGCAGGGCGGATCTCTCCGAGGCGAGCCTGAAAAAAATCGAGACGCTCACCAAGGCCCTGAAGGCCAAGCCGTCCCTCAAGCTCGACATCGTCGGCGGCGTGGACCTGGAGCGGGACCGCGAAGGGCTCATCCGCCATCAGTTCGAGAGGAAGCTGAAGGCCCAGAAGCTCAACGAGCTGGTCCGGAAAGGCGAAAAGGTCGGGTCTGTGGACGCGATCACCATCGACAAGCAGGAATATGACCGCTATCTCAAGAGGGCCTACGGCGCCGAGAAGTTCCCGAAGCCGCGCAACCTCATCGGGATGGAGAAGAGCCTGCCGAACGAGGAGATGGAAAAGCTCATGATGACCCACATCATCGTCAAGGAGGACGACCTGCGCCTGCTGGCGATGAAGCGCGCCGAGACGGTGTCGGAGGCCCTCCGCGAAAAGGGCGAGTTCGAACCGGGACGGATTTTCGTCCTCGAGCCCAAGACGCTGGAGCCCGAAGCGAAGAAGGACGTGAAGAAGAGCCGCGTCGACTTCCGGCTGAAATGAGGGACGGCGTCAAGGGCGCCGGCTAGGTCTCCTCGGCGGTTTTCTGCTGTGCCCGCCGGGCCCGGACATAGATGACGACGCCGAACAGCAGGAACAGGCCGCCCATGATGAGCTGCTTGATCTCGTCGCCCTCCATCTGGCCTTGAAGGATCTTCATCGCGGCCGTGACGATGGACACGAGGCCGTAGAACAGAAACAGCAGCGCCGTGAAGGACCCCACCCCGCCGAGCTTCCCCACCGGAAGGCTCACGCGCTGTCTGTCCTCCGCCTTGGCCGGCCCGGGCTTTCCCGTCCCCATCGGCTCAGCCCGCTGTGCCCTTCCCCGGGCATCCTTGTCCTGCCCGGCAAGGTACCACAGGATCCGGTCCCGCTCCTCGGACGTTCTCACGGTCTTGAGTTTCGCGATCAGTTTCTGGCGCTCCCGCTCATCCATGGCTGCACCCTGCCGTGACGGCTCCCGAAATCTCCGGCCTGCCTTTTCCTCTACACCATTCAGCGGCCGAAGGCAACGGCCGGGCCGATTCGTCCGCCGGAGCCCGTCCGTCACGTTCCCGCCGCTCCTTGCCGCCTGCGATCGGGCCTATCTCTTCTTGTACCCGTACCGCGCCTCGAAGATGGGCGCCGTCAGGTTGTCCACGGGGACGTAGTCGTCCGTGAGGATCACCGAGGGGCGCGCCTTCAGGATCTCCTGCAGTGTTTCCTGCGGGACGGGATGGGCGGTCATCTTCCCGCCGGCCCTGCCGGCGGCCGCCCGCGCGAAATCCTCCATGTCCCACTTCCGGGGGCTTGCCACGACCACGCAGGTGGCGATCCCCAGGCGCCGAAGCTCCGGGGCCAGGACGAGCAGGTTCACGTTTCCCTTCCCGAAGACCTCCTCGAGGGTCCGGATGTAGGACGGCAGGAACAGCCCCTCCGTGACGCTGTCGATGAGGTTCGCAATCAGGAACCCGTCGGGCTTGAGCAGCGCCTTGAGCTGCAGGGCGAACTCCCGGGTCGTCAGGTGGTAGGGGATGGAGAGGTCGTTGAAGGCATCGCCGAAGATGAAATCGTAACGGCCCCGATCCCCGGAATGCATGACGAACCATCGGCCGTCCTCGTTGAAGGACCGGATCGACGTGCTGCGCGGCAGGCCCAAGTACTCGTGGGCCACGCGGGTGACCTCCGGGTCGATCTCCACGACGTCGATCCGCGCCCCGGGGTACCGCGCCTCCATGTACCGGGGGAAGGTGTACCCGCCCCCGCCGATGAAGAGGGCGTCGACGGAGCGGCGCGGCGGCATCTGCCAGCTGACCAGCTCCTCGTAGATCCGGAGGTAGTCGTAGTCGAGGAAAAAGGGGTCACTCACGTCGCTGATGGAATGGATCAGGTTGTCCAGGATGAGCGCATCCCCCTCGGCCGTCCCGTTCCTGATGGGGTACTTCTTGAGCTTGATCGTGAAGTAGTCGCTCTCCTTGTAGTAGTACGTCTTCCCGTCGAGCAGGGGCCTGTAGGCGTAGCCGAAGATCGTGCTGAGAAGCACCGCCACGCCGGCGACGGCGGCCGCGGTGATCACGGCGGCCTTCCGCCGCAGGAAAAAGCCGCCGAACAGGAAGGCCGACACGATCAGGATGGCCCCCATGGTGAGCAGGATCATGCGGGTCCCCATCCAGGAGATCAGGAAGAAACCCGTCGCGAAGGTTCCGATGATGGATCCCAGGGTGGAAAAGGCGTAAATCTTGCCGACGATGTTGCCTGTCCGGTCGAGGTTGTCCAGCGTGAGTTTCACGACGACCGGCGAGATCATGCCCAGCAGCATGGAGGGCGCGAAAAAGATGGCCGTCGTCAGCAGCAGGATCCGCAGCATCAGGGAAGTCTGCGGCTGGGCGGCGCCGATGAGATCCGCGAGCGGCGCGATGGTCAACGCGCCGAGCCCGGACAGGAAGAGCAGCCACCCCAGCGTGGCCGGCCGGGGATGGCGGTCCGCCACGATCCCCCCGACCCAGGCGCCGATGCTGATCCCCGCGAGGACGACCCCGATGATGCTCGTCCAGGTGTAGAGGGATACCCCCACGTAGGGGGCCATGATCCGCCCCGCCACGAGCTCGATGACGAGCGTGCAAAAGCTCGCGATGAAGACGACGACATTGGCCTTGACGACAACGGGATTCATTCCGACCCCTCAGCTCCGGTTACACCGAGATTGGATATAATCGATTCTTCCCTGCATATCGCAGAGAGGTGACAGGTTGCAGGTGGCAGGAGAGACCTGTCACCGGTCACCGTTCCTGCTTGGACGTAACTTCCGCCTTGATCCGGTTCACGGCGGCAACCATGGCGCCGAACACGTTCTCCCGGAAATCGCCGGCCACGACGACAACCATCACGTCCTGGCCCACCCTGAGGGTCCCCTCGTTGACGTGGGCCAACACCTCGATGATCCCCGGCATGGCCTTGATCTCGGCAAGGACGGCCTCGAGACGTTTTCGGTCCGCACGGACGGTCACCTCGGAGACGGGCCTGCCGTCACGCGATGTGCCTCGCACGACCCCGTTGTGGCAGAGGATCATCCCCACCCGGTGAAACTCGGGGTGCTTCTTGACCTGTTCAACCAGCGTGCTCACATTCATGCCTTGACCTCTTTTCTTATGGATTTCGGCCGTCGGCCTTCCCTCGTTCCCCGTCACGGGACGATATGGAAGAACTCCTGTGCCCCGCACCCGCGATCCTTGACTCCCGCCGCGGCCTGTGCCATGGTTCGCGCATGAGACGGCGAAGGCAGTCATCGGCGCCCCGGCTTCTCGGGGACATTCTCCCGGAGACCCTGAGGAAGAAGTCCATCCATCTCCCCCTGAAGGACCGCCGCCTGATCGACGCGTGGAACCTGGCCGTGGGGCCTCAGATCCGTGCGAAGGCCCAGCCCGACAGGCTGCGGGAGGACGTGCTGTACGTGCGCGTCTCGACGTCCGTGTGGATGCACGAGCTGCAGTTCATGAAACAGGACATCATCGAGAAGCTCAACGAAATCCTCGGCACGGCGGCGGTCTCGCAGATCCGGTTTTTCATCGGCGACGTGGAGACCTCGCCCGACAAGCCCCCCGTGCCGACCGTGCCCCCCGATGCCGCCGCCCTGAAGGCGGACGAAAGGGGTTACATCGAGAAAACGCTCGCCGGCATCGCAGATCCCGAACTGAAGGCAATCCTCCGGGAGACGATGATCCGTTCTATTCTGAGCAGGCGGCAATCGACCTGAGGAGGGTTTCCATTTCCTCGGAGTACGCGCCCTTCTCGCCGTATATGAAGAGCGGGGGGAGAACGTTCAGCTCCTCGCCGCCCCCCTTCACGCCTTCCGCGAGGACGAATTCCCCCTTTGATCCCGGTTTCGAATGGACCATGCGGAGCCGCTTCGGTTCCAGCCTCATGGAGCGCATGCCGTGGAGGACTTCCACCATCCGCGAGCCGGGGTAGATCAGGCAGACCCGGCCGCCGGGCCTCAGCGCACGGAAAGCGGCCCGAAGGAAGTCGGTCACGGATCCTGCGATCTCGTGCCGGGACAGGGCCTTCTCCTCCCGGGGGTTGACCCGCCCCGTGCCCGTCTTCCGGTAGGGGGGGTTGAAGACCGCCGCATCCCAGGCCTGCGCGTCCAAAAACGCGCCGGCCTCCCGGATGTCCCCCCGCAGAACCGTCACCCTGTCTTCGAGGCCGTTGAGGGAGACGCTGCGCCTGGCCATCTCTGCAAGGCCGGCCTGGAGTTCGACGGCCGTGACCCGCAGGAGGGGAAGGCGGTGCGCCAGCAGGAGGCTGATCACGGCGCTGCCTGCGCCGAGTTCGAGGATTCGGTCCGTTTCTCTCGGTTCCACAAACCCGGCCAGCAGGAGGGAGTCGATCGTGTACCGGTACCCCCGCTTTTTCTGGATGACCCTCAGCCGCCCGCCGCAAAGGGATTCGACGGTTTCATCCTCGCGAACCAGCGGATCTTCCGGCATCAATCCCTGCCCTCCCCCGCTCGAGTCGGACGGCATCCGGTCACGGACACTTGGCGGCTGGAGATCCGAGGGCCCCATCGTCGGTCTCCTGCTGCCGGTCGCTTCACGCCTCGTCGATCAGGTGCACGAAGAGCCCGCTTCGGAGCTTCGGCTCGAACCAGGTGGATTTCGGGGGCATGATCATCCCGGCATCGGCGATGGCGATGAGCTCCGCGATCCCCGGCGGGCACATCGAAAACGCGACGGCGTAGCCCCGCTCGTCCACCATCCGCTCCAGCTCGTCCATCCCGCGGATGCCCCCGACGAACTTGATCCGCTCGTCGGTGCGCGGGTCCCGGATCCCCAGGATCGGCCCCAGGAGATGGTCCTGGAGGATCGACACGTCCAGCTTGCCGATGAGGCCGGCCTGCTCGTAGAGTTCCGGCTTCGCCTCGAGCCGGTACCACTGGCCGCCGAGGTACATGCCGAACTGATGGGCGGCGGAGGGCGACCGCTCCCTGAAGCCCGGCGAGAGGACGAACTTCTCCCGAACCTTTTCCATGAATCGCTCCGCGCTCAGCCCCCGAAGGTCCTTCACAACCCGGTTGTAATCCAGGATCTTCAGCTGTTCGTGGGGAAAGAGGGTCGCAACGAAAAAGTTGTATTCCTCCCTGCCGGTGTGCGCCGGATTCCGTTCCCGCCTCAGCCGGGCGACCGTCGAGGCCGACGCCGCCCGGTGATGCCCGTCGGCGATGTAGAGGCACGGCACCTTGGCAAATTCGCTCTGCAGCGCCCCGATGGTCTCGTCGTCGGCGACGACCCACGCCGTGTGGGACACGGCGTCGGGCGTCGTGAAATCGTACTCGGGGGGACCCTGCACGATTTGGGAAACGATCCGGTCGATCTCCCGCCGTGCCCGGTACAGGAGAAAGACGAGGCCCGTCTGGGCGCCTGCCGTGTCGATGTGGCTCACCCGCTCGTTTTCCTTGTCCACGCGCGTGAGCTCATGCCTCCGGATGAGCCCTGCTTCGTACTCGGCCACGCTGACGCAGCCCACGATCCCGACCTGTTCCCTCGCCGCGTCCTTCTGCCTGTAGACATAAAAACAGGGACGGTCATCCTGGACCAGGACGCCCTCGCGGATGAACTTCCGCAGGTTTTCGCGGGCCTTCTCGAAGACCCGGGGGTCGTCATCCCGGATCTCCTCCGGGACATCGATCTCGGATTTTTCCACGCGCAGGAAATTCAGCGGGTTGTCCCGTATGATCGCCCGCCCTTCTTCCCTGTCGAGAACGTCGTAGGGAAACGACGCCACGTCACGGGCGAATCTCTTTTGCGGCCGCACGGCCCTGAATGGGATCACCAGCGCCATAAACACCTCCGGAAAGCGTCTGTTTAGCATAACGCATCCGGCAAAGCAATGAGCAGCGACGGCATTCGGCCTCGAGGTCCCCCGCCCTGCCGGGTGTCCTGACAGCAGAAAGAAACCGCCATCTCCCGGCCGGGCTCACCGCTGCTCCCTGTTGCGATATTCCGGGGAACAGGCTATAAGACTCCAGCCCATACAGGAGTGTGGCGGATGACGCGGGTATTCATTCACGGTCTCGAGAGCAGCAGCCGGGGGACGAAGGGGGCTTTCTTCCGGGAGCGCTACCCCGACATGATCATCGAGGATTACGGCGGTCCGCTGGAGGAGCGCATGGAGAAGCTCAACGGCCTTCTGGCAGGCCGGCGGGACCTGCTCCTCGTGGGTTCGAGCTTCGGCGGCCTGATGGCCGCCATCTATGCCTGCGAGAACGAACCCCGGGTGCGTCAGGCCGTCCTGCTGGCCCCGGCCCTGCACGTCCCCGATTTCTCCCGCTTCCTCGGCAGGAGGGTCAGAATCCCCGTTTTGCTCGTTCACGGGAAGGACGACGACGTCGTGCCGCCGGCCGCTGTGAAAGCCATCGCCGAGACGGTCTTCGAGAATCTCGACTACCGCCTGGTCGACGACGACCACTCGCTGCACGTCACCTTTCCCCTCATGGACTGGGAGGCGATTCTCGGGCCCGGCCGGGCGCCGCACGGGGGAGAAGCTCCTTGACAAACCCCGGGGGATCACTTAGGTTTAGCCAAACAGGCAGGTAGGGGCCATGTCGTCCATCGTCACGAAGAAAGTGATCATCCGGTACAGCGCGGAAAACGTCGATCAGCCGATCGCGTGTCATCTCGCGAAGAAGTACGACCTCGATTTCAACATCCTCAAGGCCAGGATCTTCCCGCGCCGCGAAGGCGTCATGGTCCTCGAGCTCAGCGGGACGAAGGAAAATTTCGACGCCGGCGTCCGGTTCATGAAGGAAAAGGGGCTCCGCGTGGAACCCCTTTCGAAAAGCGTGACCCAGAATACGGATAAGTGCGTTCACTGCGGGGCCTGCATTGCCTTCTGCCCCACCGAGGCCCTGCACATGGACCCCAAGACCTCAAAGGTGATCTTCGACCCCGAGCGCTGCAACGGGTGCGAATTCTGCGTCACCGCCTGCCCGGCAAGGGCGATGTCCATCGACCTGTTCTGATCGGGCCCCGGGCCAGGTCCTTTCAACCCCGGACGGGGACCCCCCGCGCGATCCATCGCTCCGCAAGGGACGGGAAGCCCTTGACGGGTCACTTTTTCGTTCCCGAGCCCGCGCTCTTCTTTTCGTCGCTTTGCAGGGCCTCGTTCATGTGTTTCTGCAGTTTGCTCTTCTTGTCCGTGAAGAAGTCCTTCACGTTCTCCTTGACATCCCCCGCCTTGGCCGTGACCTGGTCCATGACGCCCCTGAATTTCGCTTTCAGGTCCCCCGACGGGCTGAAGTGCTGAAAGGCGAGAATGGCCAGGACGACGACGGCAACGGCGAGGGTGAGCTTGAAGAACCGGCTGAGGAGCCAGAACAGGCCGACGGCGGCAAGGACGATGAGAAGGACGATGACCCCATTCTCGGACATGAACCCGGCAATGGCATCCATCACGATCCCCCTGGTACGGTTTTGAGATGGATAGCACGATTTCGTCGTGATATCCAACAATTATTGCAACTTGACAAAGCCCCGACCGCGTTCTAGATTGCAAATTCAAAAAACATGCCGACGAAAGAAGTCCCCGGGCGTCGGCGGGGTGTCGCGGGCCGACGCCGGCGGCCCGCATGAATTGGATCATGGACAAGAGCCGAAGCGAAACGGTCCGCGGCGGCAGCGCCCCGGTTGAAAGGCCCAAGAGAGTCGCCCTGGTGACGCTCGGCTGCAAGGTGAACCAGTGCGATTCGGCAGGGATCGCGGAGGGCCTCCGGCAGAGAGGTCACACCCTGGTCGGCTTCGAGGACGAGGCCGATGTCTGCATCGTCAACACCTGCACGGTCACGGCACGGACGGACTTTCAGTCGCGTCAGCTCATCCGCCGGGCGGCCCGGCGAAACCCCCTGTCCCCAGTCATCGTGACGGGCTGTTACGCCCAGGTGGCTCCGGACCAGCTCGAAACGCTGCCCAACGTGCGCCTCGTGGCCGGCAACACGGAAAAAGAAACGATCCCTGACCTCGTGGGGACACTCAACGGCGGCCCGCCCGAGGTGCGGGTCCGGGACATCGGACAAGCCCGCTACTTTTCGGGCCTCGCCGCCGATCGTTTCCACGGGCGGTCGAGGGCCTTTCTCAAGATCCAGGACGGCTGCGATGCCCGGTGCAGCTACTGCATCGTCCCCCTGGCGCGCGGCCCCAGCCGCAGCATGCCGCTCCGGGCCGTCCTGGAGCGCGTCGCGGCGCTGACCGACGCCGGTTACCGCGAGATCGTCCTGACGGGGGTGCACCTCGGCGCATGGGGCGCGGATCTTTCCCCCTCGATGGACCTTCCCGCCCTGCTTCGGGGCATCGAACGTGCCGGCCGGGTCGGGAGGCTCCGCCTGAGCTCCATCGAACCCCTCGAAGTCACCGCGGGGCTGCTGGCCTGTCTCAAGGAATCCGCCGTGCTTTGCCCGCACCTGCATATCCCCCTGCAGAGCGGCGATGACCGCATCCTGTCCGCCATGGGAAGGCATTACGACCGGCGCTTCTTCCGCGAACTGGTGGACAGGCTCGTCGCGGAGATCCCCGGTGTGGCCGTCGGTGTCGATGTCATGACGGGTTTTCCCGGCGAGGGGCAGAGCGAGTTCGAGAACACGGCCGAGTTCCTCCGCTCGCTGCCGGTGTCCTATTTGCACGTCTTTCCCTACTCGGAGAGGCCGGGCACGGCGGCCGCGGCGCTTCCCGGAAAGGTCGAGGCGGCCCTGCGCGCACAGCGCGCGGCAGCCCTCAGGGCCCTGGGCCTCGCCAAGCGGGAGGCCTTCGCGAAGAAGGCCGTCGGGTCAAGACAGACCGTGCTCGTCGAGGGCAGCCGCGACAGAAAGACGGGCCTTCTCAAGGGGTTCACCGGCAACTACATCCCGGTGCTCCTGGCGGGGGGAAAAACGGAATGGATGAACCGCCTCGTGGATGTCGTCATCGAATCCGCGGAGGCCGGGACGGCGCATGCACGGGTCTGCCATGAACAGTGACCGCCGGATGCGGCTCGAAGCCCTCGAGGAGACCCTGGGGTACCGGTTCAGGGACCCTTCCCTTCTGGATTGCGCCCTCACGCACCGCTCCTACGCGAACGAGAACCCGGAGCTTCTGAAGCAGGACAACGAGCGGCTCGAGTTTCTCGGCGATGCCGTTCTCACCCTGTGCGTCAGCGACATGCTGATGCGGAAGTACCCGGACTGCACGGAAGGGGATCTCTCCAAGATCCGCTCCTCCGTC
>Ga0116187_1003276_pt1 | contig 15172 bp, 13 predicted proteins | sample AD_JPNNA6_MetaG_FD_89755 | JGI IMG/M metagenome (GOLD analysis project Ga0116187, IMG submission 89755) | Active sludge microbial communities of municipal wastewater-treating anaerobic digesters from Japan - AD_JPNNA6_MetaG | ecosystem: Engineered > Bioreactor > Anaerobic > Digestate | place... | reverse complement strand
CAGCTCGACAGCGGTTTTCAGCGCAGCGACTCGATTCGTCATCAGGGTCGTTCTAGAGACGCTGAGCGTGCCGCCTTGGAGCACGGCCTCACACTTGCGCAGAAGGGCGTTGAGCTCGGTTTCGGCCCGATCCAGCTCCTCGATGTCCATCCCGGTGATCATCCCATCCCTCGCCTGCCGCACACGGCATACCTGTGGCTATGTCAAGCCGAAGTGGCCCCGCAGTGACGGCCTGATTCGGCCCCACCGGAGAGGCAGCAGAACGCACGGGATGCGGCATGACAGTGCGTTCGGCGGTGGGTCTGGTGATGGCTGTGATCAGCCAAGCCCAAGCAGTTGCCGCGCATGGTCGACGCCTGCGAAGAGGTGTGCGTCGATACCAAACCTCCTTGGCCGCGTCGACGTTGCGCTGACGGTCATCGAGGAAGAGCACGTCGGCGGCCGAACACGCTAGGACATCCAGTAGCCGGTCGTAGGCGCCGCGGTCAGGTTTGCGAACACCAATCTCACCGCTGACTACCCAGACAGATACCTGGCTAAGTTCGAACCGGGCACGAATTCGCCGCGACCAGGAGTCCACGTCGTTCGTCAAGGCCGCCACCAGGAGCCCCTGATCGACCGCATCAGCGATCAGCTCAAGGATGCCGTTAGTCAACGCATGCAGGGTGCAGTACTCCTCGTCGAGGCCGGCGTTCACCCCGCATGCTTCCCACAGTTGATCGGAGCTCAGTCGGCCGAGGCTTGCCTCCCGGTAGGCGTCCTCGATGTCACCGGTTGCGACGGCCGAGCCCTTGGCCCGCAGAAAGGGGATGAGGAGTTCCGCAACATCATCAGCCGAGCGGTAGATGACACCCATCGCATCCAGAGCCAACACCTTCGGTCGCGCCTGCATGGTCAAGATCCTGCCAGGGCTCCGACAGGCGCTCCGTGGCACGACCGAGCTGTCATGAACCTCGCGGCAGGTCAGGGCGTTGAGGTGAAGTCGTGGGTGTAGACGATGAAGCCGTTGTGGTCGGCCACCTTGTCGTAGAGAGCCCTACCCGGGGTGTTCGTCTCCTGGGTCATCCAGTACACGCGGGGGCAGCCCTGCCCCTGGGCGATCCGGTAGACCTCTTCGATCAGTGACCGTCCGACGCCACGCCCGCGGACCTGGGGGTCGGTGAAGATGTCCTGGAGGTAGCAGACGTCGTCGAGGTGCAGGACGCTGCGATGGAAGAGGTAGTGCGCGATCCCGAGGAGGGCACCGTCTTCCTCGGCGACCAAGGCCCGGACCGGCTCCTCGGGCTTGAAGAAGCGCTCCCAGATGGCTTGGACGCGGGCCTCGGGCAGCGCAGTCGGCCCTTGACGGCCGTAGAAGGCGTTGTACCCGTCGTACAGGGGCCGCCAAGCCTCGTAGTCGTCGGGTCGGGCGGGTCGAACCACCATTCCGCGACCATAGCCGCTCCAGCCAGCGCCCTCAGCGAGGTTGTGCACGATCCGACCTGACCCTTGGACGTCCAGGGGTCTCCTAAGTGTGGTCACCTTCTCTGGCCCCGGGTAGGAGCCTGATCGTCACGAATGTTGGCCCCAGCCCGGTGGCCGCGTCGGTGCCTGGTGTCGGGTGGGGTGTGTCGTCGTGAATGTTGGCCCCACCCGCGGTGAGGGTCTTCACGTCTCTGTTGTTGACGTGGAGGTCCCGGTGAGGCAGCGGTCCAGGGTGGAGTTGTTCGAACAGATTCGGCGAGATCGCCGCGCTGACCCGAGCGTGTCGGTGCGCGAGTTGGCGCGGGCGCATAGGGTGCATCGTCGGACGGTGCGGCAGGCGATCGCTTCGGCGGTCCCACCGTCTCGTCAGGTGTATCCGGCGCGGGCTCGTCCGGCGATTGATCCGTGGCGGGAGGTGATTGACGGTTGGCTGGTCGCCGATCAGGACGTCCCGCGTAAGCAGCGGCACACCGCGCGGCGGGTGTGGCAGCGGCGGGTGTGGCAGCGGCGGGTGTGGCAGCGGCTGGTTGCCGAACATGGAGCCTCGCTCGCGGAGGTGACGGTGTCACGGTATCTCGCGGCCCGCCGGATCGAGCTCGGACTGATCGACTGTGAGGTGTTCGTCCCTCAGGTGGACGCCCCGGGCGCGGAGGCCGAGGTCGACTTCCGCGAGTTCGAGACCGGAATCGCCGGGACGCCGGTGAAGGTGTGGATGTTCGTGATGCGGCTGTCCCACTCGGGTCGGGCCTTCCATGTCGCGTACGGCACTCAAGCCCAGGAAGCGTTCCTGCAGGGCCACGTCGAAGCGTTCGCCCACTTCGGCGGCGTCCCTGCCCGGGTCCGGTATGACAACTTGAAGCCCGCGGTGACGCGCGTGTTGAAGGGGCGCGATCGGGTCGAGTCCGACCGGTTCATCGCGCTGCGCTCCCACTATGGGTTCGATTCGTTCTTCTGTGTCCGGGTAAGCAGGGCGCGCACGAGAAGGGCGGTGTCGAGGGCGAGATCGGGAGGTTCCGTAGGCGCCACCCTGGTACCCGTCCCGACCGTGGCCACGTTGGCCGAGCTGAACCAGCACATCGCCGCTGGCGACGTCGCCGACGACGCCCGGGTGATCACCGGCCACCGTGCCACCGTCGGGGTCGAGTTCGCCGCCGAGCAGGCCACCTTGTCGCCGATGCCGAGTGAACGGTTCGACCCGGGCGTGGTCGGGCAGCCTCGGGTCGACCACCGCTCACGAGTCTCGGTCCGACAGAACCACTATTCGGTCCCGGCCCGGTACGTCGGGCGCCGGCTGATGGTGCGGTTCACCGCGACCACCGTCACCGTCTTCGACGGCCCGAAGGTCGTGGCCGTGCACGAGCGGGCCACCGGCCGTTCCGCCGAGGTACTCTCCCTCGACCACTACCTCGAGGTGTTGACCCGCAAACCTGGCGCGCTGCCCGGGGCGACCGCACTGGCCCAAGCCAAAGCAGCGGGAGCGTTCACGGGGTCGCATCAACGGTATTGGGACGCTGCCCGCCGCGCCTCGGGCGACGCCCGCGGCACCCGAGCCATGGTCGAGGTCCTCCTGGCGCACCGCACCCTGCCCGCCACGACGTTGACTGAGGCGATGGATGCCGCCGTCGCGGCCGGGATCCTCACCCCCGAGGTCGTGATCATCGACGCCCGGGTCCGCGCCACGGCTCAAGCCGCCGTGCCGGTGCCGGTCGGAGACGCCCTCGCGAGGTATGACCGGCCAGCGCCCTCGCTGACCGGGTACGACGACCTCCTCATCACTAACAGAAGGGCCTGACCCCGTGACGATCGCAACCGACACCGCCGCCGAAGCCGCGGTCAACACCGCCGCCCGCCAGCTGCACCTGCCCACCGTCCGGGCCGAGGCCGTCAGGCTTGCCGAGATCGCCGTCCGGGAACGGCGCACCCACCTGGACTACCTCGCCGAAGTCCTCGCGGCCGAGGTCGACGACCGGCTCGAACGCCGCCGCACCCGGCGCGTCATCGAAGCCAAGTTCCCACGGGTCAAACGGCTCGCCGACTTCAACCTCGACGTCGTCCCCACCATCCCCGCCGCTACCCTTGGCCACCTGGCCTCCGGGGCCTACCTCGACGCCGGCGAACCCGTGGTCATGCTCGGCGACTCCGGCACCGGCAAGAGTCACTTCCTCATCGGCCTGGGTCTGGCCGCTTGCGACCAAGGGCGCCGGGTGCGGTACGTCACCACCGCCCAGTTGGTCAACGAACTCGTCGAAGCCGCCGACGAACGCGTCCTGTCCCGCGTCGTCGCCAGGTACGCCCGGCTGGACCTGCTCTGCTTGGACGAACTCGGCTACGTCAAGGTCGACCCCCGCGGCGCCGAACTCCTCTTTCAAATCATGACCGCGCGCGAAGAACGCGCCTCCGTCGCGATCGCCACGAACCTGCCCTTCAGGGAATGGGGCGCCGTCTTCCCCGACCCGCGCCTGGTGGCCGCCATCATCGACCGCGTCACCTTCAACGCCCACATCCTCGAAACCGGGACCCAGTCCTACCGCCTCCGCACCAGCAAGACCAGCCGACGGCGGGCGAATTGACGCAAGCCTCGCACCCTGCCAGGGAGCACGACCACAGCGTGGACGGGGCGACCGCCCGACTGTCGCATGGTCAGTTGAACTCGGCTGGCTCAGAATGCCGGGGCCAGTAGCGGCGGGCCTCGGTATCACGCCGCCAACGTCGCCGCTGAACCCAGATCACACCCACGCACAGCGCGGCAGCGACCCAGGGAAACCACAGCCCAGCGCAGGACCATGCAGCCGTGTGCACGATGGCGTTGACGTCGTCCCCCATGGGGCCCCCCGGCTGATAGCTGGCCCTGACCGAGCGTCCGGGCTCGACGGATCCATCGAGGCTGATCGGATCCCTGGTGATGGTGCCGTCGTCACTCACCCAGCGGCCGATGATCGTGCAGGCCCCCCGCGGACCCGGGTCACAGGTGGTCGAGCTCTCGGTGAATGTGCCCCAATAGACCGGGCGGTCTCGACCAACTACCCCGATCACGCCCATCACGACAAACGCCACACAGACGATCGCCATCGTTGCGTAGAAGGCGACATGTCCGGTAGCGCGCAGGCCGCTCCCAACGCGACTCCAGTTCACCGGGCGAAGTATCCCAGAAACGTTCGTCCCACCATGGAGACGACGACCCCTACCCCCGAGACCTTGAGACGCCTGAGCTCAGTGGGCGGCGAGTTGCGGCTTGCCACTACGCGATGACCCATACCTGGGGCCGAGATTCACGCCGCCAGCCGATGCCAGAGAACTTGACGAAACCCAGTCTCCAACGCCACCGCCAGAACCAGGTCCGGACCAGCAAGTTTCCGCTGCCCAACGGACTTGGCACCCATAACGTTCTCCGCCGAATCAGGGCAAGATCATTACGGGGAGTTTATGTTAAATGGAGGGTCCTTGCGCAAAATTGGCTGCACGAACACGCTCGGGGAACTTTGCATGATCCACCCGTCCAGCCAGGGGCCGTGCAATGTTCACGCGCGAAGCGACAGATGAATAGGCCCTTTGCGGCCGGACTACGCGGTGACTCCCACAGCCAGACCAGGCCCGCTCCACCGATGTGACGACTCTCGCAATCCTGTTGTCCGCCTCGGCGGCCTACACAGTGGCGTCGAGCTCCTCCACGCAGCGCACGCACACGTCCGCGCAGCTGGAGACTGTGCTCCGCCGGACCACGACGTCGAACCGACCCTCTCAACGCCAGCGGCACTAAGCCGCGCGCCGGTGTGGCGCCGACCGGCTGCCCTGACGACCAAGGGCGCGACCGACCATCCACGCTTTCACCCAATTTTCGCATGCCCCATCGTCTTCCACCTATCCAACTGATCGACAGGGGCTATCCGGCAGCATGGTGGAAGCCTCGAACCCGAGCGCCACCCGGGCACCGCTGGTGAGCGCGGTAAGCACTGCGACTGCGGCGCCTTCGGGTTCCGTCCCTCCTGTTCCCATTGGCCGACGACCTGGGAGGTAAAGCCCTGTCCAAGCGAAGTTGAAGCCGACCCGACGTCGACGGCAACCACGCGGACCCTCACGGATCACCCCCTCTCCGCAGCCAACGAACGCTCATCTACGAGTCGCTGCCTTCCCGCCCCCGACCTGACGCACCGCGGCGACGCTCACTAGGGCACCCAGGCCAAGGACCGCTACATTCTGACCGACCTCCCTGCCGGCGACCCGCCGTTGCGCCGGATCACCCAAGGCCGCTCGCCACGGGATGACGTCGACTGAGCGCCGATTCGTCTCGATCCCGAGCGGGACATGGAAGTCATCGACGAAGGCGGCCGTGGCGTTGAGCGATCCGATCACCGAACGTGCCGCACGCGCATGCAGGAGGATGTTCTCGTTCGAGATCTCACCCGCTGCATCCAAACGACCCATCAGCCGCCCTGTCGCGTCGAGCACGCTCGCCCGACGAATTGTTCGGGCGGCCTCAAGTCCACGCCGGTGGCCTTCGAGCTTCTTCGGAGCGGTAGCCATCACGTGATCCAATTCGACCACTCTGAACTGGTCTTGAAGCTCGAAGCAACGCGCGAGGATGGCAAGTTGCACCGCAACCCCGCCCTCGATCCCCTGCGTCGCCCGTTTCAGTTCGCCGGATTTGGACTTTCCCTCGACCTGGTGAGCCAGTGCATCCAATGCGAGCAGTGCCTCGTCCTGGACGTTCAGGATCACTTCGGACGAGGCGCACACCTTGTCCCACAGAGTTTGAGGGTCTCCGCCATGCGCGTGGATGGTCATGGCCTCTTCGATCGCAGCGGCGGAACTCCTCATTCTGGCGAGGACTGCGTCACGCTGGGCCCTGCGGACGTCATCCAGCTTCCCGTCGATCCTGACGAGCAGCGCCCTCAACTCCTGCGCCTCGGTCTGCTGCGCACACTGGCTTAGGAGCCCGCCCACCCCCGAGAGCACCGCCGGATTTGTCAAGAGTGAACCCGGTCCGTCCTCGACCTGGAGCCACTTGAGTGACTCCTTTCCCGCTTCTCCAAGCATCGCGTGTCTGATGCCCTTGGTCTTCGTCTTCATGAGACCACCGCTGCTCTTCAGCCGCGCGGCCGATTCGGGAGTGAGCTTTAGGTACATCGCCGACCGCTCGACAACCTCGGAAATGGTGGCGAAGGCATCGGAGCCTGTCTTGGCCAACGTAGTGAATCGGCTCAGGTCCACGTCTCGTGCTTGGTCAAGTAGTCCCAGGTGAACGAGGAATTGGGTAACGGCCGACCTGTCGCCAGCGACGAGCACACCCTCCCCGTCGCTGACCAGTTCGACATCGTGCGTCATCACCGTTCCCTCTCTTTTCCCGAAAGGGGCGCTCCAGCGAGGTTCTGCGAAGGCATGGGCTGCTCAACGTCGTGCACCATTAGCAGAAGTTCACCAACCTCATACGCTCCCACACATGTCGCCCGCACAGTCCGGCCGTCACCCAGCCAACGGGTCAGCCTCCCGGTTGCAGTCGCTGGTAGGCCCCGGACCGCAGGTGCCTGAAGGTCGGTCACCTGGCCAGGGTGCGCAGCGATCTGGACTCCGTATCGGTCACCAACGCCGTCGAGATACTTCTGGACACGCCTTGACACAAGTTGTACGCACCAGCGTTCGTCGAAGTCCGTGGGCATGTGCGCGAGACGGTAGAAGTCCTTCAGTAGTTCACCCAAGTGCTGAGTCCATGCGGCGTTGGTCTCGCGTGGCTCCCGCGGGTACTTGAACTCGATGGCTGCTCGTGGATCCCGTGTCACAACGAGGTCGACGGCATCCGCGACGCCCAAGCGTCGCCACTCGCTTTCAAGGTCGCTGGCTGGTGCTCCCTGAGCGACGAGGCCCTTGATGGTCGCAAACCTTAGGACGTCCTCGGTGACGAAGCGTCCAAGGCCGGTGGTCCATGACTCATTCAATTCGTCCGCAACTGTCCGCCACACGTGCGGCCAAGATTGGACTGTCACTGTGCGACTGCCCCGGCATGATGGCGTTCCAAGTCGCACTTGAGAAGCACGGCCCTGGTCTCGAGGCCGACGTCGTCGACTGGCCCGCAGGGCCGACCACTTCTGTCGATTGCGCAGAGAACGACTTCGACGGAGGCACCGAGTGCCCTGAGCGCGTCGCAGACGTCCCGAACGGCGCCGCCGGTGGTAAGGACGTCCTCCACGAGGGGGACGCGGCGGCCGCTGACCTCTGCTCCCTGGGCGAGCCGACGGGTGCCGTAGGTCTTGGCCTGCTTTCGGACGAACACGGCCGGCAGGCCGGTCATTGAGCTCAGGACCGTGACAAGGGGTATGCCGCCCAGCTCAGGTCCGCCGAGAAGCTCAGTGTCCGATGGGACGAGCGGGACCATCGCCTCCGCGACTCGAAGCACCAGCACGGGATCTGACTCGAAACGGTACTTGTCGAAGTACTCCGTCGACATCTGCCCAGAGCGGAGGGTTAACTCACCCGTCAGCCGGCACCTGGCATCGAGGTCGCGCGCAAGCGAGGCCCGATCCACGGTCACAGCATGACACGGGGTCGCGTCCCGAGTTGCCCTCTCCGGGCCACGAGGATCGCCTCCCACTGCATACCCGCACCGCCTTCGCCAGGCTGCACGGACCTTCACATGAGGGAGCATGGGCCTCTGGTCGATGTCGCCCCACGCAAGGGCACCGCGCCCTTCTCGGGCGAGTTCGCAGCGACACCACGCCTGTCGACACGTCGAGTTCCCCATGCAGTTCCCTCGCCCGGGCGTGCAGTTGAGGACTCACCGGCCTCGACGACTCCACCGGGAAGCTCCCAGGCACCCGGATACGCATGCTTGAGCGGACTCCTGGGTGCAGCAACACGCGACACATAGACGTCGGACACGCCCGAGATGCATAAAGTCGGCCAATTCTTAGAATCGACGGGCGTTCCTACAAGATTCAGTGCATCTCGACAGCGCGCTGCGCGAAATTGGCTGCATCTCGTGTCGAGACGCAGCGATGATTGCATGCGCGACCGTGTGCGGGGTACTCTGCACAAGACGGCTGCCATAGTGAGGTCGTGCAAGATCGATTACCGCCGAGGTGCGGTCTCGTCCTGTGTGCGGCATCCTAGGAACGTGCCGCCACCCACGCTGAGTCGACCACCCACATTCGCCTCCGCGATCCAGTCCGCGGCACGAGCGCTGATGGTTGCTCGGACCCCCGACGAGCGAGAACTGGGCCGATCCCTCCTCGCCTGCGAACCGCTTGCGCTCTACAAGTCAAAGGACGAGCGCACCGCAGGGCGGCAGGACTTAATTGGCCGCGTCGGCGCCGCCAACGACGAGGACCGCCTACGGCTTGAAGAGAAAGAGGAAATGGTCGCGGCAAAGCTCTCCCTGGCCCTCGGACTATGGCCGGGGGCAATGACCCTCATGGTCGACCCAATGGACCCGGCAAAGTGGGTGCACGCCTCGAAGCCCGTGACAGCCCTCGCGGACCGCCGACTGGACCGATATCTGGACGATGCGATCCAGTCGAGCCCAACCGGGGTGCGACGGACCGCCTTGGTGGACCACGGAGCCACGGCTCGGATGATCTTGCGCCGGCTGCGCTACCGCACGTCCTATGACTGGGGCAACCAGACGGACACCCCTCCGACTCTGCAGGTGTGGACGACGCCGGTCGGCGCCAGGTGGTGCGCACTGTTCAATAGACACACCCCATCGGGCGCGGCCATTCAGTACCTCCCCCACTACCTCCTCCTGGCCAACTCGACGCTAGCTTCGCTGTCCGTCGACCCTTGCACCATGGACCCCAACGATTGGGGTGATGTCGACCCCGAGCACGATCCGATCAGGGTGCTCCAGCTCACCACGTCCAAAGGGAGCACGGCGGCCGACGTGCGTGCCATCCTCGACCGTGCCGGACAGCAGGTCAGCTTGATAACTCGACACACCGGCAGAAGCGATCGCGACCGGCCGCTGAGCGCGTTCAACGCAGCGTTGGAGCAGTTGGCCGACGACGATGTGCTCAGCGAGACCGACGTCCTCCTCGTGCATCGCGGCGGCGGGGTGGCCACCGAGGGCTCCTCTGCGAACGTGTCCAAGGCCGAGCGCGAGGCGATGAGGGACGCGTTGCGACCGATTCGCGCGCAAGGAGTAGAGGTCGTCGTCGCCATCGGTCACGCTGACGCCCGCATCTTCAATCCCGACCAGCACAAGAAGGTCGTCGGGTTCTTCGAGGCGACGACGCCAACCGCCGGGGCGGCTTGGATCCTCCAAGAGCACATCAACTCCCGTCTGGTCGACGACGAGGACGTCTATTCACAGCCCTAACCGGCGTCGGAGAGATTAGAGGATTTCCTGACTTTGTTCATTTCGTCGATGAGCAGCAGCCGCACCCCGTGCTGCCGGAACGCGCGGATGACCCGCGTGGTGGGTCACCCGCACGAGGCTTTCGCTGGGGTAGCCCATCGTCGGCAGAAGGGCGGCGACGACATCGCGGATCTTCGAGGCGGCGCGCGGGGTGAGGTAGAGCTGGGGGATCCAATCGGCGGTGACGCCGGGGTCGGGGTTCCAGGTGGGTCGCGACCCGTCACGACAAGTCCACCGCCTTGAACTACTTCCCACCGAGTTCGATCTGTCGGAGGAACTGGGCCTTGCAAAGGCTTGGCTCGAACGCGTAAAGAAGTTCAAGTAGCCGCCACCGAGAGCACCCCGCGACAGTGTGGGCGGGGCCCCCGACGCATAACACCTAAGTCGGGTGTCGAGATGCAGCCAAGACCGCACGACCCTGTACGGGCACTTTGCACGATTGACTCAAATGACGCCGCATTTAGGCTACATACCCTTGCCCGCTGCGCAAGATTGGCTGCATCTCGACAGCGGTTCATGAAGAGTAGGACCCATCTCGACAGGCGTACTGTCGAGATGCAGCGCGTACCGCACGATCGCGGGCGCTCGACCCTTCACGGAAGACCCTTCACGGAAGAGGTCCTTCAGTCCAAGCGCCACGATCCGCTGAGACTGCCCAGCTCGCGCCGACATTCGACCAGGAAAGAGTCACACTGCCCGATGAAGCGTTGCCTCCCCTCACGGATGCTGGCTCGCAGCGCGCGTGCCTGTTGAGCCGTCATCGAACCGCTCGCCTGGAGGATGTGATTCGTCCAGTCGGACCGGCTCCCTTCCCATGCTTCGTAGGTGAACAACGCTTCTGGGGAGCCAAATAGTCGAAGGCGCACAATGACGTCTCGCGGGAGCCCCGAAGGGATCTCACTATCAGGTAGCCCATCTGGCCGGACCGTTGCAGCCCACCGCTGCCACCTCAAGACGTGCTCGAGCACCTCAACGTAGACCTGCTCGACGCGGTCCTGATAGCGGCTCTCTGTGGCCATCTGTCGCTGGCTGGCCAGTTGAGCCCTGGTGGTGTAGATGACGGCACCGACCCCTCCCACGCCAACAACGCCAGAACTGATAACAGCCCAGAGCGCGATGGTTTGCTCAGGTGTCATCGGCGCGTCCTGGGGGCCCGCCCCTGCTGTAGCCATTCATCTGCACATCAAACCGCACGCGGCTGATCGGGGTGAGCGCCGACCCGATGACCTTAGGACGGCCCCATAACGTGACAGCCCCTCTCGGCAACTTTGCATAACGGCGCGTTTATGTTTCATGGCTTCGCCGGTGTCGAGATGCAGCCAAGGCTGCACGTCCGCGAGCGTGACAGTTTGTCTTTCTAAGCCTCCTCCGTGGGGACGGTCGTTGGTTCGGGGACTGCCTTGGTTCGTGCTCGGATGTCCATGACTACCTCTTCGTAGAAGTGCGCGAGTGCTCCGGCGCCTGCGAGGGCGCGTTCGGCTCCTACGCGGGCTACGGTGGCGATGGGATCGGTCTTGTTGCGGGTGAGGTTCAGGACTGCGATGGCGCAGTCGATCAGGAGCTCTTCGGGCGCCCCTTCCGGTAGGAACGACCACATGCCGGGTTGGAAGCCACCTCCTCCGTGTTGCAGCTGGAGGGCGAGGCCTTCGAGCCAAAGGCTTAGCGCGTGTTCTGCGCTGATCCGGTGGCGGTCGCTGGGCCTGACGCTGCGTGGAGTGCTCCAGATCTGTGCAGCCACGGCCAGGATTCCCCCGGCGCGGCCCAGTCGTTGTCCTTCGGCGCTGTCGCGTCGGGCTCCGGCGACGAGAGCATCCCAGTCGAGTGAGTTCCTCACCTCCGTGAACGAAACTGAATCTATCCAGTGCTCGGCGCTGTCCCAGGGCTTCGGGCCCGGGCCGGCGATCACATCTTCCTCATCCCATGCGAGGAAGGTGTCGATGGTGCGTGTTGACGGGAGGCGGGTTAGGACGCATAGTGCCCAAAGCAGAGACTCGATACGTCCCGGAGTGTCGGGACGGAAGGGTGGCTGAGACGCGTTGATGATCGCTTCGGCCAGAGGCAGCGACAGGTCAGTGTCGGGCAGTGGCGGGTCGAGGTGCCAGGTCCCGTCAACGGGCAAGCCGGTGAAGTAGGAAGAGGCTCGCGCGACGGGTAGCCACTCTCGTTCCGTCGGTCCTTGGTGGGTCCATCCGACTTCTCGTTCGAGATCGGTGGCCAGGAGCTCGATGTCTCTGGGGTGGAGTGGTCCCGTCATCTGGGCTGCCAGACGGGCGTAGTCCCGCCGTCCCTCGTTGTTGTAGAGGTGTATAGCGACAGCTAGGGCTAACCGCTGCGGAAGACGGGACCGCTTTGCCAGCTCAGCCAGAAGTGGGTGATCCCTCGTCCCGAGCTCGGTGGCGCTCAGGGCTCCTGGATCGCGGGCCATCTGGGCGATTAGCTCATCGACCATGAAGGCGAGCGTGTCAGAAGACCAACCGTCCACATTGGGCATGCTGATCTCCCCCGTCGTGCGGGCGGCTTCAACGGCCAACGGCCACCAATGGTGAGGGTCGCTCGCCACGCGCGCCGTCCACAACACTTCTACCCCCCCGTACGTGGCGCCGAGCAGCTTTGCTTGGTTCAGCCTCTCGAGGAGTGGCAGTGTGCGTGACTCAGGGTGTTGCGAGAGCATGTGACCGACGCCGTACGGCGGGATACCTCCTTGACGGGTCAGTAGCGCTTCGGTGGTGGTTTCGGGCTCGAGCTGGAACGCCGAGCTCAAGTGGGAGTCTCCTACCGCGAGGAAGCGGGCGATCCGACGTCGACGATTGGTGCAGGTGCAGTACGCGGCGAGAAGGGCCAGTCCTCCCGCGAGCGACTGTTCCGGGGTGTCGCGTTCCTCTGCCCGGTGCTGCAGATCATCGAGTAGCGAATGCAGGGTCGCGGTTTCGGAGAGGAGTTGGCCAGTTTGGTGCAGGGTGGCTGACCAACTGGGGTGCAGGATCGCCGCCAGCAGGTCCGGCCAGGCGTCCTCGGCGGTGCGGCTGGTGATGAGGCGGGCGAGGTGTCGTGCTGTGAAGTGTTCGTGGATAACGCGGTGGATCCATCGCACCGTCTGGTAGCGCTCGGACGTTGGGGTGATGCTGCCGTGCGCGATCAGGAGTCCGGCTGCATAGACCGTATGTGGTGCGTCGACCGTTGGGGCCAGGGTCTCGAGTTGGGCAAGGGTGGCTGTATCGGTCCAGCGTTGTTGGTAGGCGCCGTGTGGGGTGCGCGACATGGCCCAGGCAAGGTCGGTGGCGGTTTGAGTGATAGCGGCGACGAGGGCGCTGTCGGTGATCCACTGGGCGGGTTCGTGCCATGTCCGTCGAATGAAGTGGTCAATGAACCTCTCGAAGATGGCGGCTTCGGTGGTCGGGATGTCATCGTGGCTCGCCACGAAGCAGACGAACCCGAGGGTGAGGGGGTTCGTCAGGACGGAGGCAATGTTGGGGTTGGCCGCTGCGCTGGCGTGACGTCGCCGGGCGACGTCGTTCCCGGTGAGGGTGAACCACCGGTCGCCGAAACGGGCTGATGCTGGCTCGCTCAGGGGAAGCACTGCGAGATGGACCGCCTCGGCCCATGGTGCGGTGTATCCCGATATCCGGCTGGTGACGACGACGGTATAGCCGTTTTCGGTAAGCAGGCCGGCTAGGTGGTGGACCTCGTCACGTCCCGAGGCACTGGCTACTTCGTCGAGTCCGTCGAGGATGATCCAAGGGGACGCATGACCAGGCTCGAACGCCAAGAGTGAGGGGTCGACGGGCGCGCGGATCGCGTGACTCATCGCCGCCGCGACGGCGGCAAGGCCCACATCCAATGCGTACGTGGATGCCCCACCCTCAAGCCTCGTCCCGAGGTCGTCGAGGCGCACATAGGCTGCCGGAAGCTGCTGGGCCATCCGCTGGAGGGCGAGGTGCTTGGCGAGCGTGGTCTTTCCCGCGCCGGGGTTACCGAGGACGACGGTCAACGCGTTCGCAGTGAGGACCTCAACGACATCCACAGGGGCGCCATACAGGTGTCCATCCCAGTACAGACCGTGGCTGCCGCCAAATTCGCGGATCTGGGCCTCGATCCTTGTCACGGTGAGGTCGGTAGCCAAGTCCTCGGTGGTGAAGGCCGAGGGGTAATACGCCGGAGGCGCTCCAAGCGCACGCCGTGCTGCCGCTGCCAGGGCCGCTCTGTCCAGTCCCTTCGATGCAGGACCCGCAGCACCTCGCTCGGTCGCTTGAAGGATCTGGTCGACTTTTGGATGTAACCGCTCGATCTGCTCAGCGACCCGGGCCGCGGCGGCGAGGAGTTGGGTACCTGCGGCTTCGAGTTCGACTTGCAGCCCGGCCACGCCCGCGGTGGTGGTGTCGACCTGGTCCAGAAGGCGGACCAGTGCGCCCGCGTTGAATCGGCCGGATCGAGGCGCCAGCTCGGCGAACACCTCCGCTCCGACGTCCATGACCTGCCGGGTGAAAGGGGTTAGCGCCTCTTCGGTCTGTTGTAGTAGGCGTTGCCCCGGGCCGCGGGCAAGGAAGTCTGGGAAGCCGGCGGGGTCTTGGGCGGCGGCTCGGACGTCGTCATCCGAGAGACTGCCGAAGAGGGTGGCGACGTTGTTGGCCGCGACCCGCATCTGCTCCTTGCGTTCGCCATCTGTGACACCATCTAGCCTGCGCGCTAGCAGATCTGCGATGGCTACGGCGACTGGGCTCCGCGACCTCCGCGAACCCAATGCCCGTAGAGCGCCGTACCCCGCCCGGGCATCCTCAAGCGCATCGGCAGTGTCGTTCAGGTCAGCCCACCGCAGAAGCAACTTCCCAATCGCCACGCCCAATGCGAGAGTGACCGGTTCGGGCATGCGCTCAATCTACGTCCCCGCCCGAGCACGCCTCCTCGGGAACCTGCACCCCGGCGTGGCGATCTCTTGTCGAGATGCAGCCGATCATACGACGCGAGCATCATGCTCTCTGTGGGTGAGTCCCCGGGCGTGGTGTAAGTAGCCGACGCGAGGGTCTTTGCTGTTGCTGACTATGCCGTCAGTGCGGCTGGGTGCGCTACCTCCTTGGTCGCGGTGGTGGTGATGGTCTTCATGGATCCTTCGGAGAGGTAGCGGCGGTCGGTGACGGCCCATTCGTCGTGGATCTCGACCAGGACGGCGCCGGCGAGGCGGAGCAGGGCTTCGGGGTTGGGGAAGACACCGACGACGTCGGTGCGGCGTTTGATCTCCTTGTTGACCCGCTCGATCGTTATCTTGAGCCACTGGCCGGGCTGGTGCCTTGACCTGCGGTTTTTCGTGCTGGACGTGTCCGGGACGAGGGTGTTCGGGGGCGTGTCCGGGCTCGTCGTCAGGGGCGGTTT
>Ga0116187_1003269_pt1 | contig 15190 bp, 14 predicted proteins | sample AD_JPNNA6_MetaG_FD_89755 | JGI IMG/M metagenome (GOLD analysis project Ga0116187, IMG submission 89755) | Active sludge microbial communities of municipal wastewater-treating anaerobic digesters from Japan - AD_JPNNA6_MetaG | ecosystem: Engineered > Bioreactor > Anaerobic > Digestate | place... | reverse complement strand
GCCTCGCCCACGTCGATGCCGAGGACCTCGCGGCGCCCCGTCTCGTGGACGCCGTAGGCGACGACGAGGGCCTTGGCGTGCACCCCGTCCCGCTCCCTGACCTTCTCCACCCTGGCGTCCAGCCAGAGGTAGGGGTACTGGCCCTCCAAGGGCCGCTCACGGAAGAGGCGTACCTGCTCGTCGAGGCCGGCACAGAGGCGGCTGACGGCGCTCCTGCTCATCCCGGTGAGGCCGAGCTGGGTCACGAGGCGCTCGACCTTGCGGGTGGAGACCCCGTTCACGTACGCCTCCTGGATGACCGCCACGAGCGCCTTCTCAGAGCGGCTGCGCGGCTCGAGGAAGCTCGGGAAGTAGGTGCCGCTGCGCAGACGCGGGATGGCGAGGGCGACATCGCCGGCACGCGTCTGCCAGGCGCGCTCGCGGTAGCCGTTGCGGTACGTGGTACGCTCGGCGCTCCTCTCGTGCCTGCCGGCGCCGATCTGTGCTGTGACCTCGGCCTCCATCAGTTCGCGCACGAACCAGGCGAGCGTCTCGCGCAAGACGTCAGCGTGCTCGTCGCCCATGAGCTTGCGCACGAGCTCGTCCAGGGACATGCTCTTCTCGGCCATCGTGGTGCTCCTCTCGTCGTCTTCCTGCAACGGTTCCGACGATTGTGAAGCCCGCGGTGGCCGCTTCGCACCCGGGGGCTTCTCTTCAGGAGTTACACCACATTACGGGACTCAACTTGAGTGAGCGACGTCGCGGCTTGCTCGAGACGCGAAGTCGATTGCGGCATCGGTTCAGTGCTATCGGGTAGGCAAGCAGGCGTGGAATTGGATCGCGACAGTTGCGCAGACACCTCACGAGAAGTGCACGCAGCGCATCGAGGCCGAGGCGTACTGGAAGCCGGTGAACAGGAAACTCAGGTCCTCACCTTCGCTCTGCGTTCCCAGGACGTAGAGCAGCGGATAGTAATGGTCCGGGGTCGGGTGGGCCATCTCGACCAGGCGGCCGAGGCTCCGATAGCCGATCAGAGCCTCATGGTCACGAGTGACCAGGGCTTGCTCGACCCAGCGGTCGAACTCGAGCGCCCAGTGATATGGCGGGGCGTCGATGCCGGAGAAGTCGACGGCGCGGACGTTGTGCACCAGGTTCCCGCTGCCCATGACGAGCACCCCCTCGTCGCGCAGAGCCGCCAGCGCGAGCCCCGTGTCGTAGTGCCTGCGGGGCGGCCGGTCCCAGTCGATGCTGAGCTGAACGACGGGGATGTCGGCGTCCGGGTACATGTGGCGTAGCACGATCCATGTGCCGTGGTCGAGGCCCCAGTCGCTGCTAAGGCCGACGTCCAGCCCGGCAGCCATCTCTTGCACGCGGACGGCGAGCTCCGGGGAGCCTGGGGCGGGATACTCGAGTTCGTAGAGTGCCGGCGGGAACCCGTAGAAGTCGTGGATGGTGCGGGGCCGTCGGTCGCCGGTGGCGAACCATCCGTGCGTGATCCAGTGGGCCGAGACGGCAAGGATCGCGCGGGGCGAGGCAGATCGGCGGCGAGCGACGTGAGGCTGCGGGTGAAGGTGTTGTCGGAATACGCGTTCTCCGGCGTGCCGTGGCCGACGAAGAGGGCGGGCATTCGTGAGGCATCGCCGCTGTGGCTCGTGCGCGTGGCGGCCATGATCGACGCGGCGATCGCCGCCGCCATGGCAGTCGCTGTGGCTCGTGCGCGTGGCGGCCATCCCGAGATCCTTTGGCTGCAGGAATCCGCCGAGCCTGCGGATGCTGGTGTCCAGATGCGCGCCGGGGGCGTCAGATCGACAACGGCTTGAGGAAGTCGATCAGATGCTCGTAGCTGACCGCTTCGCTCAAGAGGTGGCCCTCGTTGACGACGATGGACGGGGTGCTGGTGACGCCGTAACGGGCGGCGATCTCCATGTCGGCCTCTACCCCTTCGCACGCAACGCGCGAACCGACATCACGGCGGAACCGGGCGACGTCGAGCCCGACGTCCTGGGCGCAGCGCTCGAGAACGTCGTCGTCCGCGATGTCCACGCACTCGGTGAGATGCGCCTGCTGGACACGGTCGAAGTAGTCCCAGTGTCCGGCTTGCCCGCGCTGGAACTCGGCCGCCTTGCAGCCCAGCAGGCCGGGCATGGAGTGAGGGTAGTCGAAGTCACGCGTCGCCATGAGGTCGGCGCGGATGCGGTGCTCGTCGTCGTTCATGTTCGCCGCGCGCCAGTGGCTGAGGATCTGGCGTTTCCCCTCGCCCTTGTCGCCGAACATCCGTGCGATCGCCACCGGGTCGGGAGCGAGCGCGAACGCCCGGTGGACGATCTCCGTGTCGAGGTGTTCCCACACGAGACGCCGTAGGCGCGGCGAGAAGGCATAGCACCAGGCGCACAGGACGTCGTGGAAGAACTCGATCTTCATGGCCTCTGCCTTTCGTGCGGAGCTGAGCGAGACGATGCGTGGTCCGTGCCGCCATTCTCACCCGTCGGCCCATGACTCAAGCCTGAGGAGACGTCACGTCACTGATGCGGCCTGGGGGCGGGGGCGGTGAAGCCGCCCCCGCCCCCAGACGCGTGCCTGCGGCGCCCGCTGCCCTCGTCGCTCAGTGTGCGGTGCGCCTGCGGCGCCCCGCACCTTGAGGCCGGTCGGGCGGGCGGGGCGCCGCAGGCGCCCCGCCCGCCCTCGTCGCTCAATCGACCTTGGGGAGCTTGGCGATGGACGCCGCGATCGCCTCTTCGGGGTGGTCGTAGTCCTCGAGCTTGCCGCTAAGGTAGGCGTCGTACGAGGACAGGTCCATGAACCCATGTCCGGTGAGGTTGAAGAGGATGGTCCTGGCGACGCCCTCCTCCTTGCACTTGAGCGCCTCGTCGATGACGACGCGGATGGCGTGGCTGCTCTCGGGCGCGGGCACGATGGCCTCGGTCTGCACGAAAAGGCGGGCGGCCTCGAACACCTTCGTCTGCGGGACGGCGACCGCGTCGATCAGACCGAGGTGGTACGCGTGGCTGACGAGTGGGGCCATGCCGTGGTAACGCAGCCCGCCGGCATGGATGCCGGGGGGCATGTAGTCGTGTCCCAGGGTGTACATCTTGAAGAGCGGCGTCGTCGCAGCCTCATCGCCGAAGTCATAGCGGAGCTCGCCTTTGGTGAGTGTCGGACAGGCGGTGGGCTCGACGGCGATGAACCGGGTCTTCGTCTTGCCGGCGAGGTTCTCGCGCAGGAAGGGGAAGGCGATCCCGCCGAAGCTTGAGCCGCCGCCCACGCATCCGATGACCATGTCGGGGTAGGCGTCGGCGTCCTGCACCTGGAGGAGGGCCTCCTCGCCGATCACCGTCTGGTGGAGGAGGACATGGTTGTTGACGCTCCCCAGCGAGTACTTCGACCCCGGATGCGTGACCGCGTCCTCGACCGCCTCGCTGATGGCGATGCCGAGGCTCCCGAGGGACTCAGGGTCCTCGGCGAGGACGGCGCGCCCGGCCTTCGTCTTATCGCTGGGGCTAGGGATCACGTCCGCGCCCCAGAGCTGCATCATGCTGCGCCGGTATGGCTTCTGGTGGTAGCTGACCTTGACCATGTACACCATGCACTCGAGCCCGAACATGCTGCACGCCATGCTGAGCGCGCTGCCCCACTGCCCGGCGCCGGTCTCCGTCGCGAGTCGCTTGGTGCCGTCCTCCCTGTTGTAGTAGGCCTGCGCCACCGCGGTGTTGCACTTGTGTGAGCCGGCCGGGCTCACGCCTTCGTGCTTGAAGAAGATCTTCGCCGGCGTGTCGAGCGCCTTCTCGAGTCCGGTAGCGCGGACGAGCGGCGACGGTCTCCAGATACGGTAGATCTCATGGACCTCCTCGGGGATCTCGATGTAGCGCTCGCTCGAGACCTCCTGGGAGATGATGCTCGGCGGGAAGATCGGGGCAAGATCTTCCGGGCCGGCCGGTTGAAGCGTCGCGGGATTGAGGGGCGGCGCCGGCGGCTCCGGGAGGTCGGGGACGATGTTGTACCAGGCTCTGGGGATCCTCTCCTCGTCGAGGACGAACTTCTTCTTCTCGCTCATGGCCTACCTTCTCTCGTGTGCCCTGCGTTCCGTTGCACTGCTCACGCTGCGGGAATGCACTGTCGCTGCGTCGTTTCGGGGACGGGTGACCGCGTCGAGCGGTCGAAGGGGATGCGGGCGCGGCCCGCGCGGGGTGTCGGAGAACGGCGCGCTAGGCGCGCCAGAGCCAGCTGCGCCAGTTGCGCGTGGTGCTGCTTGTGGCGCCGATGCCGGTCATGGTGGCCGGCATTCTAGCACAGGCCGTCAATCGTCGGCCGCGGATCCTGCGGCGGGCTCGCCGGCGCCGGCCGGGCGCAGCCGAGCCGGCGGCTCGATCACCTCCTGCAGAGGGTAAGGCGAACCGGGCCGCGCGAACAGGAAGCCCTGAGCGTAGGGCACGCCGAGCTCGACGACCTTGTCGAGCTGGGCGTTCGTCTCGACGCCCTCGGCCACAAGCTCGATGCCTGCGCTCTGACAGAAGTCGCGCAGCGTCGCCACGAGACGCTGCTTTACCTGCGACGTCTCGATGTTCCGCACCAGGCTCATGTCGAGCTTCATGAAGTCGGGCTCGATCTCGACGACCGCCTGCAGGCCCGAGTAGCCCGCGCCGGCATCGTCGATGGCGATTCTGAAGCCTTGGTCGCGTAGCTGCGCGACGACGTCGCGGACGCGCTCGAAGTCCTCGATCACGCTCTTCTCCGTCACCTCGATGATCGTCTTCTCGCGCAAGTGCGTCGGCGTGGCGGCGATGAGCTCATGGACGAACAGGTCGCTCCGTGCCTGGAACAACAGGTTGATGGGTTCGGTGTTGATGAAGCGCAGGTAGCGGTCCGGCAGCGTCGAGCTGGCGCGTGCCGCCGTCATCCGGCAGAGCCGGTCCAGCTCCGGCACGCGTCCTTGCTCACGTGCCACCTCGAAGAGCACGTCCGGGCGGTGAAGCTCGCTCTGCCGGGGTCCACGGGCGAGGAGCTCGAACCCCACGACCGTATAGTCGTCGGCGTGCACGATAGGCTGGTAGACGCACGTCACCTGTTCCTTCGCCAGGATCCGCTGGAACTCGGCGTTCAACCGGTGGCGGGTCTCGCTGCGTTCGCGCTGGATGCCGTTGGTGGCGTCTTCGATCGCATGAAGCAGGGCGCGCCTGAAGCGCACCTTCGGTGACTGCGACAGGCGCGCCCATCCTACGGACACACCGATCTGCACCTCGAGGCGTCTCTTGAGTTCGTCCTCGATATCGACCAGGAGCTTGCTCTCGAGGCGTTCCTTCACAGCTCTCAGGTCGGCGTCGACGAGGTACCCCTTCGTGCGCGAGGGCGAGAGCACGATGACGAAGCCGGTTCCGAGGCTCGAGATCGAGACGAAGTCCTCGCGCCGGAGGATCTCGCCCCGCGCCTCCGAGAGGCGGGCGCCGACTGTACGGAAGACCTCGTCCACGACCTCGAACCCCGACAGCTCCTCGAGAGCGTTGATGCCCTGGAGGCCGACGTAGATGACGCCGAGCTGGCCGTGGTTCGCGAGCAGGTGTTGGACCTCGGCTTGGACATTGGCGAGGGTCGGCAGGCCGGTGACCTCGTCGTAGTAGATGGAGGTGTCGCGCAGGACGTCACGCACCGTCTGGAGCAGGTGCTCGGTGCGGAACGGTTTGGTGACGTATCCCGAGGCGCCGGAGCGGTTCGCTTCCATCATGTGCGAGAGCTCCGCCTTGGCGGTGAGGAAGATGACGGGGATGTCCTTGGTGTAGCCGAACTGCAGCTCGCAGCACACCTGATATCCGTCCATGTCCGGCATCATCACGTCGAGCAGGACCAGGTGAGGGTGCTGGGTGTAGGCGATCTCCAGCGCTGTCGCGCCGTCGTTGGCGATGACGACGTCGTAGCCTTCCGCCTCGAGCACGGCCTTGACCGTTTCGGCTACGTCGATTTCGTCGTCGACCACGAGGATGCGGATGCGCGGATCGCTCATACTCGCCCCTCCCACAGGTGTCATGCGCGCACTGTACAGCTATCGGTCGGTATCGGCAGCTCCATGAGCGACTATGCGATACTGAGCACAGTACAGGAGGTGTCCGTGAAGGGACATGGTCCGACCGATCCGCAGGAGTCGCCGCGCTTCGCCGGTATCTCCACCTTCCTCCGCCTGCCCCACACGACCCATCTCGACGACGTCGACGTCGCCTTCGTCGGCCTGCCGTTCGACACGGGGGCGACCTTCCGCGCCGGGGCGCGCTTCGGGCCCAAGGCCGTGCGCGAGGGGTCGCTGGCGCTGCGTCCGTCGTACAATCCGGCCCAGCGCGTCGCCGTTTTCGACCGCCTCTCGGCGGTCGATTTCGGCGACGCGCCCGTCGTGCCAGGGTTCACGGACCGCTCCATGGACCGCATCGCCGCGACGCTCGCCCCCATGCACGAAGCGGGCGTCGTCCCGATCGCCTTCGGCGGCGACCATACCGTGCTTCTCGCCGAGCTGCGGGCTGTGGCGCAGCGGCACGGCCCGGTCGCCCTCATCCAGTTCGACGCCCACAGCGACACTTGGGACGAGTACTTCGGCGAGAAGTACACGCACGGGACCGTGGTGCGGCGTGCTCTCGAGGAAGGGCTGATCGACCCGGCGCGCTCGACCCTTATGGGGATGCGCGGCGGGCTGTACAGCCCGCACGACTACGACGACGTGCGTGCCATGGGGTTCGAGCTCTTCCCCTGGGAGGACCTCGCGCAGTTCGGCACCCCGGCGGTCGCCGCCGCGGTCGAGCGGGCCGCCGGCAAGGCGTTCCTGACCTTCGACATCGACTTCGTCGACCCTGCCTTCGCACCGGGGACGGGAACGCCCGAGTGCGGCGGCCCGACGTCCATGCAGGCGTTGGCGCTGGTGCGCGGCTGCCGTGGCCTGGACCTGGTCGGGGCGGACGTTGTCGAGGTCCTCCCCGACCTCGACACGTCGCATCTGACGGGCACGCTCGCGGCGACGGTCGCCTACGAGATCCTCAGCTTGGTGGCGTGCGAGCGGTGAGCGACGCGCCCGCAGAGGAGCGTTCGTCTCGAGGCGCCGACGCCGGTGGCCGGCCTCTGGGCCGCACTCTGCGCGTCGCGTGCGTACAGCTCAACACGACCTCCGACGTGATGGCCAACATCGCCACGGCGAGCCGGCTGGTACGCGAGGCGGCCGGCGCCGGCGCCGAGCTGATCGCCCTGCCCGAGACGTGGGCCTTCAAAGGGCACAGCGCCGGCATCCTCGCGAGCGCCGAGCCGATCGACGGGCCAAGCAACGCCGTGCTCGCCGGCCTTGCCGCCGAGCACGGCGTCCATGTCCTCGCCGGATCGCACTACGAACGGACCTCGCGTGCGGATCGCGCCTTCAACACTTCCGTGCTGTTCGGGCCGAAGGGCGAGGTCCTTGCCGTCTACCGCAAGATCCACCTGTTCGACGCCATATCGGGTACCACGGTCTATCGCGAGTCGGACGATCTCGTGGCCGGCGACCAGGTGGTCACGGCGCGGATCGTGACCGGGGCGGGGGTCGCCGTGACCCTCGGCCTCTCGATCTGCTACGACGTGCGCTTCCCCGAGCTGTATCGCGCCCTGGCGTTGCGCGGCGCCGAAGTGCTGCTCGTGCCGGCGGCCTTCACGCACTTCACCGGCGCCGCCCACTGGGAGGTCCTGCTGCGCGCGCGGGCCATCGAGAACGGCTGCTTCGTGGTCGCGCCGGACCAGACCGGCTCATATCTGCCGGACCACCGGTGCTATGGCAACAGCATGGTCGTCGACCCGTGGGGGAGGGTGGTGCGGCGCATGGGAGAGGAGGTCGGGTGGTGTCTCGCCGACCTCGACCTCGACGCCGTCGGTCGCGTGCGCGAGCAGATTCCGTCGCTCGCCGGGCGACGGCCCGAGACGTACGGTCTCTGAGCGCGCGGGTCGCTCAGATCGCCGCAGCGCGGCTGAGGCGGCGCTGGCGCACGAACGCGGCGATGATGCCCACGACCAACCCCGCGAGGGCGCCGGCGGCCACGTTCAACCGCATGTCGGGGCCGCTCGGGGTGTCGGGCAGCGCTGCCTCGTGCAGGATGCGTGGCTCCTCGACGTTCCTGGCCGTGAGGAGCATGAGCTGGGCCTTTTGCAGGGCCGTCGTCAGCGATTCGGCCTCGCTGGCGGCCGCCTGGGCCACGGCGACGTAGGGGGCGGCCGCGGCCGCCTTCTCGGCCCTGGAGCCGCTCCCCGCGGCGATCGCCGCGAGCGCCGCGGCGGCCCTCGCGCCGCGCTGCCGGGCCGCCGAGAGCTGCCTCTTGAGGTCGGCGACCTGGCTCTCGAGGAGCGCGATCCGGTCCTTCGGGGCCTCGCCGATGCGCTCCAGGAGTGCGGCGGCGAGCGCGTCGGCGGCGGCGGCGGCGCGTCGCCGCGACTCGTCCCGCACCGTGATCACGACGATGTTCACCACCGACGAGGTCGTCTTGATCGTCGACGACGGCGTCTCGACCGTCGTCTCGCGGCGCAACGTCGCCGCTGTCATGCCGTCGCCGGTGGCCCGCGCGGCGTCGTTCAACAGCGTTTGGCTGGAGAGCAACTGGATCGCCGCCTTGGCGTTCGAGTTGAGGCCGGCCATGGGGTTGCCGTTGGCATCGGTGGTCTGGCCGATGTAGACGGACGCCGTCGCGTCGTAGGTCGTCGGCTGGAGGAGCGTCAGGACGACGCCGGCGACGATGCCCACGGCCACGAGGACGAGGACGATCCACCAGTGGCGCGCGACCGCGCCGAGGTACGAGGCGACGTCGATGTCGTCACGCGCCGGCTGTTCAGTGGTCATGTCGCCCATCCTACCCCAGCAGGCTGTCCCGCGGCAGCGGCGCACGGTACGAGGGGAAATAATGTCCGTCGATGATCTCCCCCTGCTCGTCGCGCCGGCGCTCGGCGCGCGCATACGCCTCGGGCAGGTGGATCGCGCTGCCGATCCGGCGCGGCGCGACCTGGTGCGTGAAGCCGAGCTTGAACCGGAAGAACTCGTCGTCGCCGCGGTAGCCGCCGCCGAGGTCGACGACCGTCGCCGTGGTACGGCAGGCCCACTGCATGGCCTCGAAGAAGAGCGGGCTCGTGGGTCGGAGGCGGGCAGCCTCGCGGTCGGCGCCGAGAGCGTGGAAGTGCACGAAGTCGTGGCTGCGGAGGAAGAGGGCCGCGGCGACGAGGCGCCCGTCGTGACGGGCGCCGAACAGCACCGCGGCCGCTCCCAACAGCTCGCGCAGGGTGCGGAAGTGCGCCGCGTCATACCGGTACTGGGGCAGCGCCCGGCGACGGAGCGCGTTGTCGAGGTAGAGCTCGGCGAAGCGCTCCCAGGCGTCGTCCTCCGTCTCGACACCGCACGTCACGCCGGCCTCGCGGGCGTGGCGGATGTTGCGGCGCGCCGGCCCGGTCAGGGTCTCGACGAACGCGCACCCGCCCTGGTCGAGGCGCGCCCAGACGGTCTTCCCGACCTCCTGGACGTCGAGGCGATAGTCCATACTGAGGCTGGTCTCAAGGAACGGGTGGAAGCGGACGAACTCGCTGACGACCCCGGTCTCACGACACCAGGCGTCCATCTCGGTCCGGAACGCGGCCACGGTCTCCTCTCGCGTCTTGTGAGGGATCAGAGGCCCGCCGTAGCCGACGGGGCTGGTCATGTCGTGGAGCCCGGAGAACTCGCTGCCGAGGTAGTCCACCCGGCCGAGGTCGCGGAGGATGAACGGATAGAGGACGAGCCCGTCACGGTCGCGGTAGACCGCGCCCAGCGCCTGGCCGTCGCCGTGCCGCTCCCACACGCGCAGGTAGGGGCTGGTGAAGAAGACGTCGCGCTGGTGAGGAGCAAGTTCGGCGAGGGCCTCGTCCCAGTCGGCGCCGCGTTGCTCGAGAGCGATGATCTCGAGGCTCATGACGGCCTCCTTTGCTCGTCGCGCACCCGCTCGAGGACGGCGAGATAGTCACGCGCTAGTCTCCGGCGATCGAAGTGCGCGAGCACATGACGGCGGCCGTTCTCGCCGAGCCGCCGCGCCTCGGCGGGGTCGTCGGCGAGGCGTTCGGCCGCCGCCGCCAGCGCCTCGTCGTCCTCGGGCGTGAAGATAAGGCCGCAGTCCGCCGTGCGCACGAGCGCGGCGGCGTGGCCCTCGAAACCGAGCAGGATGGGCTTGGCCATGGCGGCGTCCTCGAACAGCTTCGAGGGAAGGATGGTCGTGAAGATCTCGCGGCGCTTGAAGTGCACGAGGCAGGCGTCGCTGGCGGCGAGGACGTCGGGAAGCTGCGCGCGCGGCACCATTCCTGTGAAGACGACGTTGTCGAGGCCCTCGGTGCGCGCCGTGGCCTCGAGCTCGGCGCGCACGGCGCCGTCGCCGACGAGCAGGAAGACGATGTCGGTGCGGCCCCGCGCGCGCAGGCGGCGCGCCGCGCGCAGGACGACGTCGAGTCCGCTCGCCATGCCGATCGTGCCGGCGAAGACGACGACGAAAGCGTCGCGCGCCACGCCGTAGCGCGCGCGTACGGCGGGGTCGGGGTCGCGTGGGTAGAAGAGCTCGGTGTCGACGCCGTTGGTGACGACGTCGATCTTGGCCGCGGGCACCCCGCGCGCCATGAGCTGCTCCCGGTAGCCGTCGCCCACCGTGACGATGTGGTCGGCCGCCGCGTACAAGGTGCGCTCCATGACCTCGAGGGCGCGGACGGCGAGGCCGCGGTCCATGGCCCCGACCGCGGTGATGGACTCCGGCCAGAGGTCGCGGACCTCGAGGACGAAGGGGGCGCGGTGCGCCCAGTGAGCCGGGACGCCGGCCCACCCGGCAAAGAACTGGGGCGAGGTCGCGATCACGACGTCGGGGCGGCGGACGAAGGCCGCCGCCACCGAGGCCGAGACGAAGTACGAGACGAAGTTGACGGTGCGCCGCACGGTGCCGGCGTTCGGCGCGAGGTAGGTCCAGACGCGGATCGTGTGGATGCCGTCGATCCACTCGTCCTGCCACAGCCCGTTGCGGTACCCGTCGTAGACCACACCGGCCGGGACGTTCGGGGCGCCGGTGAGGACCGTCACCTGGTGGCCCTCGCGGACCCACTCGCGGGCCATCGCGTGGACGCGGGCGGCGGGCGCGTTGTTCTCGGGGACGAAGTAGTGGCTCAGGTACAGGATGTGCATCTCTCATTCGTCCCAGAAGAGCTGCTCGTGATAGCGCACGGTGCGCCGCGAGGTGCGCACGCGCGACTGCGCGGCGGCGAGGGCGTCGTCGTCCAGCTCGCCCAGTGCGTACTTGATGCCCAGGTACGGGAGGATGAAGTCCTCCTGGTAGACGAAGGTCGAGACGCGCGGATTGATCTCGAGCAACGCGTCGCCCTTGAACTGCAGGTTTACGAACCAGTCGAGACCGAGGGCGCGGCAGGCCTCGCGGGCGAAGCCCACGAGGTCGGGCCGCGCCACGGTGCGGAACGCCATCGCCAGCCCGGTGTCGACCGCCTCGCGCGTCTTCGTCTGCTGCAGGAGGATCTCGCCGCCGGCGGTGAGCGCGTCGACCGTGTGCTCCGGGCCTTCGATGTACTCCATGACGAGCAGGCGCGGGAACGGCTCCAGCTCGCGAAAGGCGGAGACGGCCTCGTCGAGCGTCATGAGGACGCTGTTGGGGCGCTCGCGCAGGATGACGGCGGCACGGTCGACGTCGGGGCGCAGGACGCGAAAGCCACGCGATCCCTTGCCGACGGGCGGCTTGAAGCAGACCGGCCCGTCTGGGTAGCCGAGACGCTCGCAGGCGGCGACGAACGCGTCGAGCGAACGGACGGCGAGCGTCTCGGGCTGCGGGACCGGCCGGTCGGCGAGCGCGGCGTACATCGCCCCTTTGTCGTTGCACAGGTCGACGGCGGCGGCGCCGGCGACGAGCACGCGCGCGCCGAGGTCTTCGAACACGGCGCGCGCGTGCGCCACCGGTCCCACCTCGGCCGACGACTGGACGAAGAGGATGTCGGGGCGCTCGCCGGCGACGACGTCGGCGAGCGCCCCGACGTAGTCGTCCGACGACCCGGCCGGCACCTGGACGAACCGGTCGCAGAGGAACCTGTCGGCGGCCTCGGCGCGCATGTCCGTGCCGACGATCGTGACGTCGCGCTCACCGTTCGCCCTGAGCATGCGGATGAGCGCCGCGGCTCCGGGGCAGCCGGTGGCCGTGAGGACGACGGTGATGGGCGCCAGGTCGACGGCGGTCACAGGATCCAGCGGTAGACCTCAAAGACCTCGGCGAAGTCGCAGCCCACGTTGATGCCCCGCGTCAGGGCGACGTTGCGGATGTAGTCCTCGTTGAGGTAGTTGCGGTGACCCTGGCTCGCGTAGCACGACAGCGCCTCGACCTTCCGGGCGACGTGATGCTTCTCGAGCTTGACGTAGGCCTGCTGCGCGAAGTTGAGGTTGTTCCAGGGGATCTCGTAGGCGAGGACGGTGGTGCGCTTGAAGGCGCGCAGGCCCTCTTCGGCGACCGTCTTGTGGTCCTGGTGCAGGTCGACGAGCGCTGGCATGAGGACGCAGTCGGGCGCGAGCTCCTGCTGGAGGACGATCATCTCCTCGAGGATCTCCTGACGCAGGGTCGGGAAGGTCCGCACCTCGAAGTCGTAGATCCTCAGGTCGCGTTCAGGGATGCCGAGGATGCCGGTCGCGGCGCGGACCTCATGCTTGAGGATGTCGCGGGGGAACTCCGGCGGCACGCTCTTAGCGGCCGTCGAGAAGGCGGCGTACGTGACCTTGACGCCGTTCTCGACGAGCCGCGCCATCGTGCCGCCGCAGCCGAACTCGCCGTCGTCCGTGTGGGGGGCGAGAACGAGGACGTTCTCGAAGCGTTCGATGCTCACGGGGGACTCGCTCCTGCCGTTCGCTTTCAGAGACCGCCGGCGCAGCCGTCGGTCGCAAGCCGTGCCGGACAGGCGCCGGCGTAGCCCGGCACGGAAGTCTATCAGGTATGCCCGTCTCGCCATGTCGTAGACTACCCGCGGACGCGGATCGACGACGATCGTCGCCGGGCTCCCGCGGGCAGTGCTCCCGCGGCGCGCTGAAGGGCCTGGTCGACGAAGGACGCGACGCGCGCGACGAGCAGGCCCGAACAGGACAGGCAGCCCCCTTTGCATACCGTCAGCAGAGCCTATCAACCCGGCGACGAGGTCCAGATCAACCGGCTCTACCGGCTCATCACCGGCAGGGATCGCAGCGCAGCCGAGTTCGCCTGGGAGTGGCTCGACACCTGGGCGGGGCAGGGGAGCATCAACCTGGTCTTCGACCTCGACCGCGAGGAGGGCGACCAGCTCATCGCCCAGTACAGCCTCATCCCCACCCCCCTCAGTCTGTGGGGCCGTCCCATGGTCGCCGGCAAGACGGAGAACTGCATGAGCCACCCCGACTACCGGGGCACCGGGCTGTACTCCGAGCACGAGCGGCGGTGCTTCGCGGACGAGAAGAAGAAGTACAGTTTCTTCTTCACCACCGCGGGCCAGGTCACGGGCGGCGCCGTGGGCAAGATCCGCACGAAGCTCGGCTACGTGCCCTTCGACGACTGGGCCGACTACACGCTGTGGTTGCGGACCGCCACGCTCCGCGACGACATCCGCGGGTTCCTCGCCGCCAAGGGCGGTGCCTGGGAGACGGCGGCCCCCGTCGTGAGCGGCGTGGTCGCCGCGGCTCTGCAGGCGTACAGCCACCTGCGGCGTCGCCATTCCTGCCGGTACCGGGTCGCCGTCCACGGCACGGGGGACGCCCCGCTGGAAGAGATCGCCGCCCTGTGGGAGCGGAATCGCCTGCGCTACGGCATCAGCGTCGACCGCAGCGTGCGCTATCTGCAGTGGCGCGTCAACGACGACCCGCACGTCGAGCACGAGTACTTGACGATCTCCGGTCCCGGCGGCCTTCTCGGCTACGCCATCTCCTTCGTCCAGGGCGACACCTTGCACATCGTCGACCTCCTCGTCGACGACGCCCGTCCGGACCTGTTCCGGGACCTCCTCGCCGCCGTGGCGCGTCGGGGACGGGAGCTCGGGGTCGTTCGCGTGAGATGCCGGGTCCTGCGCCGCTCCTCACTGCTGCCCCGTCGCCTGAGGAGCGGCGGCTTCATCGACGCCGGCATCCGCTCGCCGCTCTCCATCGTGCGAGGCTCCCGTCCTCGCCAGTTCTTCATCTACGTCCCCGAGGAGCTGCGGGACGACCCCAGGATCCTCGACCACGCCAACTGGTACGTCACGGGGCTCGTCCTCGAGGGGCTCCAGCGAACGGGTTCGCGGGTATGAGACACGAAAGGATGCGACCATGGACATAGTGGACTTCCGCGTACGGCTCCGCACCGAGCACATGCTCGGGCCCTGGGACCCGGACCACCCGGCGCCGTGGTTCTCGCAGTACATCGAGCTGTACAAGATGCGGCCCCGGCTCACGCCGATGGGCGTGCCGGACTTCGTGGCGATGATGAAGGGCGCCGGCGTGACGCGGGCCGTCGTCTGCGGCGGCTCGATCGAGGACAACGACCATCTCATGGAGGTCCACCGCTCCCTGGACGAGGACCCCTTCTACTACATCGCCGGGGTGCATCCGAAGTACGGCGTGCGGCGCAATCTCGAGGAGCTCGAACGGTGCCATGAGGCGGGGTTCCTCGGGGTCAACGTCAGCCCGTACCTTTGGGGGGTCGCCGCCAACGCCGCCGTCCTGTACCCCATCTACGCGTACTGCGAGAGCCACAACCTGGTCGCCATCGTCCACGGCAGCCTGCACTACAACCGCTTCCAGAGCATGTGGCTCGGCGACCCGAAGTACATGGACGAGATCGCCATGGACTTCCCGAGCCTCAAGCTGGTCATCTCGCATGCGGCCAACGGGTTCGGCGTGCTCGGCTTGGCCGTCGCGCAGAAGCACCCCAACATCTTCCTCGAGTTCAGCGCCCTGTGGCCGAAGTACCTGCCCGAGGCGACGCTCACCGCGGTCAATTCGTACCTCAAGGACCGCTGCCTGTTCGGCACCGACTACCCGCTCGTCGACTTCGGTCCCGCGGTCGAGGCCTGGACGGCGGCCGTCAAGCCGGAGGTGAGGGAACTGTTCTTCGCAAGGAACGCGGAGAGGTGCCTGTTCGGCGAGCCGCGGTGAGACGCGCCCCGGGTCAGTGCAGGCCGGCGGTGAGCGCGGCGTAGAAGTCCACGAGGTCGCCCTCGACGGCCTCCCACGAGTACGACCGCT
>Ga0116187_1003253_pt1 | contig 15248 bp, 16 predicted proteins | sample AD_JPNNA6_MetaG_FD_89755 | JGI IMG/M metagenome (GOLD analysis project Ga0116187, IMG submission 89755) | Active sludge microbial communities of municipal wastewater-treating anaerobic digesters from Japan - AD_JPNNA6_MetaG | ecosystem: Engineered > Bioreactor > Anaerobic > Digestate | place... | reverse complement strand
TTTCATTTAAATTGACTTTAATTTCTGGATTACCAATATTTCTATTATTATCGGTTGAACTAATTAATTTTATTGATTTTATGAGTGAATCGTTTTTTGTCAAAACTCCATTTATATAAAGTTTATTATTGTTTTTTATATCTACATTATTTTGTATTTCTTCTCGAGCAGATTTACATATAAAAAATCCCAATGAAAAGATTAGAGAGAATGAAATTATTAATGTTGGAAAGGCAATTTTGGCAATTTTGAATTTAAAAAACTCATTAAATAAATCTTCATTTTTAAATTGTAATTTAATTATAATACCTAAAACAGCAACAATTATAAATGATACAATTGCGGTAATGTATATAAATGACAGAAAATTTTCAATTAGTAAAATCATCTTATTTGTTTTCAATATACTTGGCTTGCAATAACTATGCAACTCTCAAATTTATAATAGATTTAAAAGGTTATCTTTAAAATTACCTTAAGCCTTCTCCTTCACAAAACCATCAATCACTTTTTGGTAATAATCATAAGTAGTTTTGGCGATAAATTCCCAACTAAAAATTTTCAAAACACGTTCTCTTCCGGCTTTTCCCATTTGGGTGGCGAGGGCTTCGTCGTCTAATAAAATATTAATTTTGGCAGCAAAGGCTTTCTGGAAAGCGTCTGGATGGGCTGGATTAAAATCGGTTCTAGAAACGCTTTCGAGTGGTATCAAATAACCCGATTCTCCTTCGACAATAATTTCTGGAATTCCACCCACATGACTTCCTACGACTGGCGTTTCGCAAGCCATAGCTTCGAGATTGATGATGCCAAAAGGTTCGTACAATGAAGGACATGCAAAAACACGAGCGTGACTGTAAAGCACTTTTATTTTTTCGCGAGGCAACATTTCCGAGATTAAAATGACGCCATCTCTTTCTTTGCACAAATCGGCAATCAGTGCTTCGGTTTCTTCGGCAATTTCCTTGGTGTCGGGAGCTCCAGCACAAAGTACGATTTGGCAATTTTTATTAAAATGTTTGGCTGCCGAAATCAATTGCGAAATTCCTTTTTGACGGGTAATACGCCCTACAAATAACACAAACGGAATGTTCGGATCAATTCCTAATTCTAAAAGCAATTTTTCGTCAAAAGTAGGTTGGTAAAATTCAGGGTCAATTCCGTTATGAATTACAGTTACTTTTTCAGGATTGACACCATAAGCTTCGACTACATCTTCTTTCATTTGTTGGCTCACGGCAATAATTCCATCGGCGGTGTTGTAAGCACTATTTTCTATCCAACGTGACAGAAAGTAGCCGTTTCCAAGTTGTTCTACTTTCCAAGGGCGATGCGTTTCCAAGCTGTGAGTGGTTAAAATCAATGGTGCTTGAAGCAATTCTCGAGTCATAATTCCAGCTAGATGCGTGTACCAAGTGTGGCAATGAATGACATCGGCCTCAGGTGTGGCTTGCGACATTTCGACATTTCGACTCATATTATGAAACATTTTGATGTGCGGATTGGCATCATCGACCATTTTTGTTAAGGAAGAATTAATGCCGCGAACGTGCATCGAATTAGTATCTACATTTTGGTCACCAAAACAGCGTACTTCTACCTGACCTAATTTGGCTAATTCTTGGCTTAAAAAATCGATGTGAACACCTGCTCCTCCGTAGATGTTTGGTGGAAATTCATTAGAAAAAAGCGCTATTTTCATTGTGTGAGAATTTTATATTGTGAAAGTAAATTGTAACTTATTTCAAATATAATAAATATCGCTTATCTATCACTATAACAACAATTGAAATGTCAATAAATTTTGAGGGTTGAAACCAAAAAAAAACGAAAAGAAATTTTCGGTTTTCAAGTCAATTTTATTTTTTCAATCGGTCTTTGAAAATTTTCTCAAATTTTTCGATTTTGGGTTGAATCACCATTTGACAATAAGGTTGATTTTTATTGTTTTGATAATAATTTTGATGATATTCTTCGGCTTTGTAGAATTGAGTTAGCGGTTCTATGGTTGTTACAACTTTACTGCTAAATACTTTTTCAGCATTTAATTGATCGATAATTGTGTGTGCTTCTTTTTCTTGTTTTGGATTAGCATAAAAAATTACCGAACGGTATTGCGTTCCCACATCGGCACCTTGACGGTTTAGCGTTGTCGGGTCGTGAACAGTAAAAAACACTTTGAAAATTTCGTCAATATTAGTAATGCTTGGGTCAAAAGTAATTTGCACTACTTCGGCGTGTCCTGTTGTTCCTGAGCAGACTTCTTCATAAGTAGGATTGGCTATTTTTCCTCCTGCAAATCCTGAAACCACTGACTTTACTCCGTTTAATTTCTCGTAAACGGCTTCCACACACCAATAACATCCGCCACCAAGGGTGATGGTTTCAAGATTATTTTTGTTTGCTAAAACGCCATCCGGAACAAAATCTAATGCAATTGAATTCATACAGTAACGTTTGCCAGTAGGAGCAGGTCCATCGTCAAAAAGATGACCTAAATGTCCGTCGCATCGACCACAAAGTGCTTCAATTCTTCTCATTCCATACGAATTGTCTGGTTTGTACACCACGCTATTTTTGTTGTCTTGTTCAAAAAAACTAGGCCAACCACAGCTACTAGCAAATTTCTGATCGGATTTGAATAATTTATTGCCACAAGCGGCACAATAATAGGTGCCTTTTGCATCAGAATTCCATAGTTTTCCAGTAAAAGCTCTTTCGGTATCAGCGTTTCTTGAAACCGCATATAAATCTGGTGATAGTACTTTTTTCCATTCGGCATCTGAGACATTTAATTTAGTTGTGTCGGTATTGGAGTAATAAGGGTTTTCGGGTTTGTTGATTGTGTTTTCCATAGTTGTAGCTGTGTTTTTAGTATTTGAAGTTTGTCCGCAAGCTTGGAGCATAAATAGCGAAATCATTGCGAGTAAGATTCGAAATTGAATATTTTTTTTCATTTTTAGATTTTAAATTTTAAAATAAACCAAACTATTTAGAATGTTTAAAATTAAGCTTTTCAATTCTTAAACAGTCGTTAAACTTTTCACAAACTTTTTAGACCACAAAAACCAATTTCTTTTTTTGTATTTTTGGCAAGCTAAAAGAGATTATGGAAGAAGAGAATGTAATTTTGGTCAACCAAAATGATGAGCAAATAGGCTTGATGCCTAAAATGGAAGCACACGAAAAGGCAGTTTTGCATCGTGCTTTTTCTGTTTTTGTATTGAATGAAAAAAACGAGATAATGCTTCAACAACGGGCAAGTCATAAATATCACTCACCTTTGTTGTGGACGAATACGTGCTGTAGTCATCAACGCGATGGTGAAACCAATATTCAGGCTGGAAGTCGCCGATTGTTTGAGGAAATGGGTTTTGAAACCAGTTTGAAAGAATTGTTTCATTTTATTTACAAAGCACCATTCGATAACGGTTTGACCGAACATGAACTAGATCACGTAATGATTGGCTATTATAACTATTCACCTAAAATAAATCCTGACGAAGTTGAAAATTGGAAATGGATGAGCATTGAAGCTGTAGCAAAAGACATGCAATTACATCCCGAAATTTATACCGTTTGGTTCAAAATTATTTTCGATGAATTTTATCATTACTTAGAAGATCATAAGATTTGAGAATTCAGATTGCAATCCCAACTTTAAACCTTTAAACTCGAATGAAAGTCACCGTTTCCAGAAAAGCTCATTTTAACGCAGCCCATCGATTGTATCGAAAAGATTGGACTTTCGAACAAAACGATGCTGTTTTTGGCAAATGCAATAATCCTAATTTTCACGGACACAATTACGAATTAATAGTTAGTGTTACTGGTGAAATTAATCCAGAAACGGGTTATGTGATTGATATTAAGGATTTAAGTGATTTGATTTTGGAAGAAGTCGAAAAGCCTTTTGATCATAAAAACCTCAATTTAGATGTTCCTGAATTTGAAAACCTCAATCCAACTGCCGAGAATATTGTAGTTGTGATTTGGAATAAAATTCGAAAAAAAATAGAACCAGAGTTAGATTTAGAAGTGGTTTTATTTGAGACTCCAAGAAATTTTGTAACCTATAAAGGCGAATAATGGCATTACAAGTAGGAGATAAAATCCCTCATTTTAGTGTAAAAGATAATGTTGGCAACGATTTTAACTCTGAGTCAATTATTGGAAAGAAAGCTGTTGTGATTTATTTTTATCCAAAAGACAATACGCCAGGTTGCACTGCACAAGCTTGTAGTTTTCGAGATCAATACCAAGATTTTAAAGATTTAGGAGCCGAAGTTATTGGCATTAGTAGTGATAGTGTTACTTCTCACGAAAAATTCATCCAAAAATATAAATTACCCTTTATTTTGCTTTCGGATTCGGATAAAAAAATCAGGAATCTGTTTGGTGTAAAAACTAATTTGTTTGGTTTATTGCCCGGAAGAGTGACTTATGTTGCTGATCAGAATGGTATAATTCAAATGGTTTTTGATAGTTTATCGGCTACTAAACATATTCCGAAAGCTTTAGAAATGATTAAAAAAATAGTATAATAAAACTGCAAATAGTTTATTTTGCACTAACTTCAATTTGATTAAAACATATAAAAATGAAATTCTATCCATTACAATTTGAACCTATCCTAAAAGAAAGAATTTGGGGTGGCGAAAAGTTAAAAACAATATTAAACAAACCCATTTCTTCTAAAATTACTGGCGAAAGCTGGGAAATATCAACTGTTGAAGGAGATGTAAGTGTAATTGCCAATGGCGATTTGGCTGGGAAATCGCTTAATGACATCATCAAATCCAATCCTGAAGAAGTTTTAGGTACGGAAGTTTATGCTAGATTTGGAAAACAATTTCCGTTGCTTTTTAAGTATTTAGACGCGCGTGAAGATTTGTCCATACAAGTTCATCCCAATGATGAGTTGGCTAAAAAGCGTCATAATTCTTTTGGAAAAACAGAAATGTGGTATGTGATGCAAGCCGACACAGATTCGAAATTAATTGTAGGTTTCAAAGAGGATTCTAATGCGGCAGAGTATTTAGAAAATCTAAAAAACAAAACACTACTTAGTATTTTGGATAATGTGGCTGTGCAAGTGGGCGATGTTTTCTTTCTTGAAACAGGTACTGTTCATGCCATTGGAGCTGGGATGGTAATTGCCGAAATTCAGCAAACTTCTGACATTACCTATCGTTTATATGACTTTGATAGAAAAGATGCGGCAGGAAATGAAAGAGAATTGCACGTCGATTTAGCTTTGGATGCTATTAATTATAATAAAATTGACACCTATAAAAAATACAACAAAGAGCTAAATCAATCGAATGTTATGGTCGATTGTCCTTATTTTACCACTAATTTCCTTCCATTAGATGGGGAAGTTGCGGTAAACAAATCTGGAAATTCATTTACAGTGTATATGTGTGTTGAGGGAGATTTCGAACTGGAATTTGATGGAGTAAAAAGTAAATATATAAAAGGGGATACAATTTTAATTCCAGCTGCTTTGAAAAGTTTTGTCCTAAGAGGAAAAGGTTCACTTTTAGAAATTTATATTTCTTAGTCCGTAATACAAAGATTATGTGTACTTTTGCAAACGCAAATTAAAATTAAAAATAAAATGGCAAACGTTAAGAATTTAAAAAAGGACATCAACTACGTTTTAGGAGATATTATTGAAGCAGTTTACTTATTTGAAATTTCTACTACAGGAAAACCAACAGACGAAACTAACGCTTTAATTGATGAAGCAATCGCTGCTTTTGATGCTTTGATTACAAAAGTAAATGCTAAGAATGTTGAAAACAAAAAAGCCCATTTCAAACAAATAAATGTTGAATTGGAACAAACTGCAAATCAACTAATTGCTAAAATAAACGAATTACAGTAAAAAAAAGTCAATAAAAAGGTCTGTTTTTCTTTGGAAAATTAAAAATCAGACTTATATTTGCACCCGTAATGAGTCGCCAGCGTAGCTCAGTTGGCTAGAGCAGCTGATTTGTAATCAGCAGGTCGTGGGTTCGAGTCCCTCCGCCGGCTCAATCAGAAACCGTTCCTTTTTTGGAGCGGTTTTTTTTTTGGATAAAACTTATTGATGATAAGTTTTAGTAATGAAAACAAAAAACCCGTCTTGCTATTGAGAACAAGACGGGTTTGCTTTTATTTGAAAGAAATGTTACTGTTGCTTTTTAATTTTAGCAATATATTCGGTTAGCTTTTTGCCATAAAGTGATTGTGCTACCTTTGGAGACATCGATTTTTGGATAGTATCTAAATATTTGATATTGATGTCATAAATGTCAGACAAAGCGATATAAGGTGCTACTTCGTATTCTTTGTTGTTGATGGCAAAATTGGCAGCAAAAAGGTATCTGCGTTTGGTGTTGTTGTCCTGTCTTGCACTTAAACTATCTACAGCTTTGGTATTACTACTTTTTAAAGCAAGGAACTTTTGTTGAATCATATCTAAATTTTCGTCTCTAAAACGAGTATTTATTTTTAGGTATTCTTCATATTTCTCTTGATTTTTAGAACCTGTAATTTTGGCACTTGAAATATAGGAATCTAAATTAGTATCAATATTCATAGTTCCAGGTTCAGCAAAAAACAAAATATTATTGTCCATAGAATTTGTCACACCTCTGTCTAAAAATAAATATAGCATTTCGGGTGATTTTAAATCGATATCCGTTTCAAAACTAGAATTTCCATCAATTTTTATGGTGTCAAGAGCAACTAGACGTGAGTTCGCTATTCTTTGTATGTATAAAGTTCCTTTTTTTAATCCTTTGATATTTCCAGTTAAATGCAAATTGGTTTTAGATACTTCTTTGCTACAAGCAACTAAAAGTAAAAGTGTAAAGAATAGAACGATAGATTTTTTCATTGGTATTTATATTTTTTTTTGCAAAATAAAGAAAATTGCGCGAAATATGGACTATTGTCATTAAGTAATTTCATAAAAAAAACCAATCTATTTCTAAATTGGTTTTTTAAAGATTAATTATTTTTTTAGCCTTTTAGCCAAGCATTTTTCAACTCTGATTTTGTTGCATCTGTTGCTTCAAAACTTTCTTTGTCTTCATATGGAAGTTTTACTTTTCCATTGATAATTTGTTCTTTACCTTCTCGTTTTATTTTTACAGAAATTGGGTCGTTTTCTTTCCATTTATCGCTATCCGAAATCATATCGTAGATATTGTCATAATTGTAATCTTTACTATTAATTGCTAGTATAATATCACTTCCTTTTAAACCCAAGTTTGTATAAAAAACGTTTAATTCATTGCTTGGATTTATGATAATTTCTTTGGTAGATTGATTTACAGAAATGTATGGAATTTGACCTTTTAAGAAAACATTTGTTGGTGATTTTTTGATTGATTTTGTCACTCCAACTCTAGCTAGATAACTTGCATAAGGAATAGGAGTTGAACCTGAAACATAAGTTTTCAAGAATTCTCCAACTTCAGGATAAGTCAATTGAGTGATTTTTGCAAAAAGTTCCTCATCATTAAATGCTTTTGAAACGCCATATTCGCTTGATAATTTTTGCATTAAATCAAGAATTCCTCTTTTTCCATTGCTGTTATCTCTGATAATTATGTCCAAACACATTCCAATCAGAGCCCCTTTTTCATACACATTCAAATATTGAGCTTTATAAGGTTCTACAAACACATTTTTACTCATAGTTGTAAATGGCATGGTGTCATCTAGTTTTTTTGAATTTTCAATTTTTCCTGCCATTCTAGTATAAAACTCATCTTCATCAATCAGTCCTTGATTGATTTGAAAAAGATTGGCAAAATATTCGGTCACTCCTTCGTACATCCATAAGTGTTCTGACATTTTTGGAGCATTATAATCAAAATTTTGAATTTCTTGAGAATGAATGGTCAAAGGCGTTACGATATGAAAAAACTCATGCGAAACGACATCTTTCATCTCTTTTGTTAATTCATCTTTTGGAAGCATTTCTGGAAATACCACGGTTGTTGCAGTTGGATGTTCCAAAGCACCAAATCCTTGAGCATCCTTGTTCATAGTGGACAAATACAATAAAACGCTATATTTTTTGGTTGAATTGATAGACCCTAAGAAACGTTTTTGAGCCGTCATCATGGTTTTCATTTCGGGCGTTATGCTCTCTGCTGTAATTTTTCCGTTTGGAGAATATACGGCAATTTGAATTTCCATATTATCTACTGTGAAAGTAGTATAATTAGGTTTTGAATACATAATTGGGTTTTCGACTAATTCAGCATAACGTGGCGTTATAAATAAATCATTTGTAGTAGCTGGATCTTGATCTGTCATTGAAGTTGCTCCCCAAAGAGTTGTTGGGTGAGAAATAGAAACTTTATAAGGAACCGACAAATAATCTGAAAAATAGCCAACAAAACAGTGCGTGTTAAGCATTATGTTTTTGCCTGCATCAATGTTTGAACCACTAGGCGAAAAAATATCTCCAGAACCAAAGCCCTCTCCTTTTTCGGTGTCATAAGTATCGTTTACAAAATAGGTAATTTTATCCAAAGTTTTAGCTTTAGCTATTGACCAAGAATTTTCATCCGTTTTTTTAACAGTTAAAGGGTTTCCTTTTTTGTCGAAAGCTTTTAAATCATCAATATGTTTTCCATAATTGTCTTCAGAATAGGTTCCTGGAACTGTTTTTGGGATGTGATAAGTCACTTCATCTGTTTTGATTTTAGGTGATTTAACGGTAACTAAAACCTTGTCATTCTTGATTTCATTTAGATTAATGTTAACCTGAATTTCTTCTTTATTAGAAGTCGCACTAGCAGTACTAGCAGTTTTACAACTCCATAGAACAGTTGCAAAAGCAAAAGCAAATATTATTTTTTTCATTTTATGTTTTTATTTGTGATATATGACTTTGAAAGTATAGATATGTTACACTTAAACTCAGTTTTTAAAGGATAATTTGAATAATAAAAAAACTCCTGAATATCAGGAGTCAAATGTTAATCAAGTTTGTTTTTTATATAATATTTACCATCTAAGTCTTCGTCAAAGTCGTCAATTTTTGCAGGTTTTGGTTTTGGTTTACTGGCTAAAGCTTTCTTTTTCCACATTTCAAATTTCTCAGCAGGCATCTTTTTTTTCATGATTTCAAGAACCTCTTTTTCAGATAACCCAAATTCTTTTTTGATGATTTCAAAAGGGTTTCTTTCCTCTAAGGCGAACGTAACAAGTTTTTCTGTTTGTTCCCAATTTAATTCTGTGCGGTTACTCTTCTTCATTAGGTGAAAATTAATTCAATTTTATATTTAGGGTTAATGTTAATAGATTTGTTTTTAAATCTTTGTCCAATATTAATAAAAAAAATAATTACTTTTTATCTAAAGGTGTATTTTTTTATGATTTTTAATCGTTTTCTGGCGAACGGAGTTTTTGAAATGGTATTTTTAATAAATTCATCAATTGATTATTTTCGTCTGGCTTTGAATGTGTGTCTATTCCATATACTATTTCTTCTTTTTTGAGATACATAAATGTGCCAAAAAGCCGATCCCAAATCGAAAAAATATTACCGTAATTGCTATCCGTATAAGGCAATTTATAGTGATGATGCACCTTGTGCATATTGGGTGAAACCAAAAAATAACTCATTATTGTGTCTATTTTTTAGGGAAATGAGAAATTAGCATGAGTAAACTGTGTAGAAACAACCGAAATAGTTTGGTAGATAAAAACTAACCACATTGGGCTTCCAACAACTACTATTCCTATGATTGTAAATGCAAAACGGATGATACTTTCGCCAGGATGATGCCTATTTCCAGATGTTGTATCTATCCAAGTATCCGTATGATGAATTAAGTGAAAACGCCATAGAAATTTGATTTTATGCTCAATTAAATGAGCCAAATAAGCTCCAATTAAATCCAGTAGCAATAACCCAATTACTGTATGAAGCCATAAAGACATTGTTGGTAACCATTGTAAAATACCAAAATTGGTTGCAATTGTCCAATCAGAAGCTTTTAGTAAAAGAAAAGCTAAAGTAAAATTAATAAGAATGGTAGTAAAGGTCAGAAAAAAATTTATTCCAGCATGTTGCCATTTTTTATACTTGAAATGAAAGAGCGGAAAAGCATTTTCTATTAACCAAAAAAAAGTAATTCCTCCCACAAGAATCAAACTTCTATGTGAGGATGGGATTGTAGAAAAGTAAGCAATAATCTCGTTCATAATCAGTATTTTATTCCAAATCTAATAATTTTTGGATAATATGATTATTTAATGATTCGAAATGTTAGATTTATTCTGGATCCAATGAGTTTTGACGTTTTCGGAATTTGATGTTTCCAGAAATGTTGTGTGGTTCCTTTCATCACCAATAAGCTGCCGTGTTCAAGCAAAACATTTTGTTTGAGTCCCGGAATTGAATTGTGTTTGAGTTGAAAAACACGTTCAGTCCCAAAACTAACCGAAGCAATTATAGGATTGTTGCCCAATTCTTTTTCGTTGTCGGCGTGCCAACCGTTGCTGTCTTTTCCGTCTCGATAGAGATTGAGTAGCACTGTGGTAAAATCGGTTTCGATAACAGTTTCAATCTGTGATTTTATCTTTTGCAGAATTAGATTCCACGGCAGAGGTTGCATTTTGATATTCGAATAGGAGTACGACTTTCCGTCATTTCCAAACAAAGCTGTTAAACGAGGTTGCGGATGTACTTTCCCAAAAACTCGAATTTCGTCTTGTTGCCAAGGAATGTCAGTTGTTAATTGTTCAAAAATTGCATCAGCTTCTTCCTTGTTAAAAAAATGAGGATAATAAATAATGTCTGCGTCTGGGAGATTAAAAACAATGGGTTCTGATTGGAAAAGTGAGTTCATAATGCAAAAATAAAGAGAAAAGCAAAGATTTTCATCTTTGCTTTTCTCTTTAAAATATATTTTGAAAAAAAATTAAGCTTCTGAAGTGTCCTGTAAAAGATTTTTATAAATAAATCCAGCTGCTATTGCTCCTAAAATTGGTGCTGCCCAAAACAACCAAACTTGTGACAATGGTTCGCCACCTACAAATATTGCTTGAGACAAAGAACGAGCAGGATTGACAGATGTATTGGTAATTGGAATACTGATTAAGTGAATTAAGGTTAAAGCTAATCCAATTGCGATTCCAGCAAATTTTCCGTTGGCAAATTTATCAGTTGCTCCAAGAATTACTAACAAGAAAAACATAGTCAAAATGAATTCAGCTATAAATGCCGATTGCATAGAATAACCATCAGGAGAAAAAGCATCAAAACCATTAGAGGCAAAAGCACCTGCTTTTGAAGGATCTATTGAAAAACCTGCTTTTCCTGATGCAATTGCAAACAAAGTTCCAGCAGCGGCAATCGCTCCAGCGCATTGTGCAATGATATAAGGAACTAATTCTTTGGCAGAAAATCGACCTCCAGCCCATAATCCAAAAGAAACTGCAGGATTAAAATGTCCGCCAGAAATATGACCCACAGCATAAGCCATTGTCAAAACGGTTAAACCAAATGCAAGAGAAACCCCCACGAATCCAATTCCTAAATCGGGAATTCCAGCAGCAAAAAGTGCGCTACCGCAACCTCCAAAAACCAACCAATACGTGCCAAAAAATTCAGCCAATAATTTTCTCATAATGTAAAATTTAGATTGTTAATGCATACGAAGTTAAGGTAGATGCATTTTAAAATCAAAATTTTTTGTTAAATTTTTGTAAATCGACACTGTTTTTGCAATTAATATTTTCGATTTTTTAAAATTTAACCGTATTATAACGTTAAGAATGGTGTTTAATTGGCTCGAAAATGCTTGGTCAAATAAAAAATATTGACTCCCAAGATGAAAGCATTGGAAATGATGATCGGCCAAGAGGTTGCCAACATAAAACCATAAATCACAAATAATAAGCATCCAGTAGAGTTGACTATTCGTAATGTGTTGATGTTTTTCATTAGAAAAGAAATCATCAATACTAATGAGGCCAAATATCCTACCGCTTCTGTTAATGTAATACCTAACATTTTTTTATTTTTAAATTGAAGTATAAAAATAAGGGATAGTTATGGTTTGAAGATAGAAATTTTAGACTTTTTTAAAACAATCCTTCTAAAGCCTTGTTTTGTATTCCAATTTTGGTGAAATCAAAATCCAGTTTGTTTTTCAAAATCGAGGCATACACACTTCTAAAATCAATTTCGTGCTTCAAATCGCCATTGTCCAAATCCGAAAGATTGGGATTGTTTCCGATTATTTTGCCGCGGTTGTTTCCTCCAATGACAAACATTGGTGCAGCGGTTCCGTGATCGGTGCCTCGTCCATTGTCTTTCACGCGACGACCAAATTCCGAGAAAACAACAATCGTAACGTTTTGTAATTGTTGCGATTTTTTCAAATCTTCATAAAAACTAAAAACGGCATCATTGAGTTCTGTCAATTTATTTTTATGAATGGAAAGCTGGTTGTCGTGCGTGTCAAAACCGCCCAAAGAGGTATAATACACTTTCGAATTCAGGTTTCCTTTGATTAATTTCGAAATCCATTCGAGATTTTTGGCTAAGCCTGTTTTGGGATAAACGACATCCGAAGGTGCTGATTTTGCCAATGCTTTTTGAATGTCATCCGAGCCTTCCACTACCGAATTGGCTACTTTTCGAACAAAATCCAATTGTGGATTCTTGGATAATTGACCGTCATTTTCGGCCTTGCTTTTGGTTTTGAATCGGTCGGGATCTTTCACCGTAATCGAGTTGGGTTCTTCCCCTTTCAAAGCTAAATTGTCAATCGTGTCTATATTTATTCCAGCCGTAGGTTGGTGTTCTTTGCATTGCAAATCAAGATAACGTCCCAACCAGCCATCACTTAAATATTCCTGATGGGTTGGTGCAGTTTGCCAAATTTCCTGACTCCTGAAATGAGAACGAACCGGATTCGGATAGCCCACATTTTGTATCACTGACAAATCGCCACTTTGTTGCATACTGGCAAATCCTTTCAATGCGGGATGAAACGCCATACCTTTTGCTGAATTTAATACTTCGGTTTTGGATAGCGCAATTTTTGGACGCACATCATAATAAAGTGCATCTTCAAAAGGGATAAAGGTGTTCAATCCATCGTTTCCACCATTCAATTGAACAAAAACGATGCATTGTTCGCCTACAATCAAATTTTTTTGAGAGCCAAAAGAATATAAAAAGTCAGGCAAAAGGAGTGAACCACCTGTAAATGTTCCAGTGAGTGTTAAAAATTTTCTTCTGTCCATTTTCTTGATTTTTAAATGAGTTGAAATTCAGGAGTTTTAACCATATAATTGAACAATCGCATTACGGCATTGTCCGATCCTTCGGTTTTGCTGTCGAAATCGTATTTTAGTATTTTTTCAAAATCTTGTTGGTCGGCTTCGTCCGTTTGAAACAACAATCTATTTTTGAGTTCGCCAATGATCTCTTTATTGTTGCCTTCTTTGTTCCAATCCAATTTTACCTTGAGTTGCAGGTTTGGGTTTTGTCTTGTCATTAAATCATCACTCATCATCGAGTTGTCATTGTTGATTTTTTTGGCTCGGGTCAAGTTTTTTCCGTTGCAAAGCAAATCGGCAATATTGTTTCGTTGCAAGAAAACCTGTGAAGTCAGCCAAGAATTTCCGCCATCCCATCCTTTTACATTGGGTTGGTTGAACAAATCCATTCCTTGATCTTTGAGGAATCGTGCAATTAATTTTTCATTGGGATTTTCAATATTGAGTTCGTTCATCAGTTGCAAAGCGTATTCCAATGGATTTTTAATTTTGGAACCAGCATTGTTTTTGGCAAATTCTTCTGTAAAGATTTTGGTTAGAAGCGGTTGGATTTCAAAATTCATTTTCTTGAAATAATCGCCATAATAACGAACCAATTCTTCTTTTGGATTGTCGTAAATGAACCATTTCAATATTTTTCTGGTAATAAGATACGGAATGTTGGGTTGCTCGAAAATGATGTCAATCATTTCATCGATTTTGAAATTTCCTTTTTTGCCAAGATAAACGAAGTTGTCGTTGTCCTCGAAAATTCTTCGGTAAACAGCATTTTCTTCGCCAACACCCAAGCCAGCTAGACCTTTGGCTCCATTTTTAATGTCGTCTTCGGAATAATTTCCGATGCCAAGGGTGAAAAGTTCAAGCAATTCTCGACTCAGGTTTTCGTTGAGTTTGCCTTTTCGATTGTCAACATTGTCCAAATAACGCACCATTGCATTGCTTTGGATGATTTTTTTGGTCAAGGTTTTATAATTGCCAAAAGCATTTTCTCTCAGAATTTGATTGTGCTGAAAAACCCAATAATTGACTTTTACTTTCTGGAAAGTAGAAACATAATGATTGTGCCAGAAACAAGTCATTTTTTCGCGAAGCGGAAATTCATCTTGGTTCATTTTGTCAATCCACCACGCTCTCATTTCGGCAGAAGTCTGAATTTCTTTTTTGAGTAATTCTTTTTTGGCTTCGGGATTTTCGGACATTAAAGCTTTTTTAGCTTTTTGTAATTCTTTAATCGATTTGGGACTGTCTTCCAGAAAATCGGGAATTTTAGAATCAAATTTGGTGGCAAAAGATTGTTCCAAGAACTTTTTCAAACCTATTTTTTCGATAGTTTTTGCTTGTTTTGCCGAATATCCGAGGCGCAATGACCAAAGTGTGTTTTTGTCCATAATCTAAAGTGCTATAAAAGTTGGACTTAGATTTTATAAAAGGGTTTAATCGCTTTATGAAATCTTTTGATTTTATGGCTATCCGTTACTTATGTCAATAAAATAATGGTACGCTGATTAAACGGATTTTAGCTGATTATCACGAATTAAATTAAAAAAAATCAGTTTTTATCCGTTCAATCCGTGTTATCCGTGTGCCATTTTTTAGTTTAGTCCTCAAAGAGTTTTGTTTTATTTCGCTTCTTTTTTCTCCATCAAATCGCTCAAATGCACTCGAAGTGCACCAACAGAAATATTGATTTCCCAAAACGACAATCCCAATGAAATAAGCAAACTAAGTAGGCTTAACCCAAAAAGTTTAACTCCAAATTCTTGTTCATCCAAAAACAAAAGCAACATCGTGAATACGGATAGAAATAAACTCAAGACACCCGCCATTTGCATGTAACGAATGAGTGTTAAACGCAGGTTGAGGTTTTTTATTTCTAATAAAACCATACTGCTTTCTTTTTCCTTATAAGCTTTTTTTAATCCTCGAATAATGGTGGCAAT
>Ga0116187_1003251_pt1 | contig 15259 bp, 12 predicted proteins | sample AD_JPNNA6_MetaG_FD_89755 | JGI IMG/M metagenome (GOLD analysis project Ga0116187, IMG submission 89755) | Active sludge microbial communities of municipal wastewater-treating anaerobic digesters from Japan - AD_JPNNA6_MetaG | ecosystem: Engineered > Bioreactor > Anaerobic > Digestate | place... | reverse complement strand
GATGATTTTCCCCGCCACCACCGACCGGGCGATCTCCGCCGATCCTTCGGGGCTGTCCGCCCGTCGATATTGGGCCCGCCGCAACAGCACATTTCCCGAGACGGGGCCCTGCACCCGGGCCAGGAAACGCCCCTGCTCGGTCAGAAAGGACACCGATACCCCCCGTTCTCCGCACAGCCCAAGGAGCGGAGGGCTACAAGACACCTGGCCGAAACAGACAATGCCCCCCAGCGTGTGGATAGGGACTCGGAGCTTCGTTTCCTGATTCTGCCGCACGTGCACGGTCTCCCCTTCTCGGGCAAGGTAGGTACCTTGTGTGGTGACGTACAGCGTGTTGAGCAGATGTTTCACGATGCCGCCCCCTTTTCTTCCTCCCCTTCGCTCTCCTCTGCGATGAGCCTCTGGAGATACCGGGACGCGCGGTTCTTTCCCCCGATGATTTTTGGCAAACAGAGATCGGCCAAAGAGCAATTGTCACACTTCGGTTCGTACCGAGCGGGGAGCGTTTCTCCACTTGCGGCCAGGGCGTGCATTCGCGCCGCGAGCCGCGACGTTTCCTCGCGCAGCGCTTCGGAAAACATCACCCGGTGGCGACGGCGTGGTTTGCCGTAAAAGAACTCTCCCGAGGGGATCGTTACGTGCAACGTTTCTTCGAGGCAGAGCGCCTGGGCGCAGAGCTGCACATCGTCGCAATGATCGATTTTCGGCTTACCGTGCTTGTATTCGATAATGCGGGGCGGCTCTTCGCCGAATTCATCGAACTCCACCACGTCGGCCTGCCCCACAAGCCCGAGCCGCAGCGAACGGAGCCGCAGGGAGCGCGCTATGCGCACGCCCCCCCGGCATTCCGACTTGTCGGCGTCGTGCACGCGGTCGTGCATTTGCTTGCCTTCGACGGTGAGCACGTTTTCCCGCCACTGCTGCTCCAGATGAATCAGTGCCCACCGGCGTTCACAGAAGGCCAGGTGATGCAGGGCAGAAATTGGGAGCAGGTCGTCTTCCTCGTACATGGAAGCGGCCTTATCCGGCGACGGAAACCACCTTGAAAGTTTCCACCAACGGTGTGCCGTCGATCAAGATGCGATAGTCTTTGAATTCGCGGGCGGGACCTTCGGTCTGTCGCTCGCAGGTCACCCGGGCGAACAATTCCTGGGCATGCTTGTTTCCCAGCGCTGTGGCGTGTTCGAAGACCACGAGTCCCCGGGTACTCATGAGCCCTCGGGCCGCAGACCGGTCGTGCTCAAACATGTTTTGCAGTGCCTCCCAGAAGAGGTCCAAATCTTCCTGGGAAAAGCCCGTCTGCGCCGCCAGATGGGCTGAAACGAAGCCATGGGCACGGTAGAGGCCATAGGGCACGGTGTACTTACGCCCCATGGTGCGGTTGTCGCCGCTCTGTTTTTCTGCTTCGGCTTCGGTGGCCACCGCCATGCGGGTGATGCTGTGTTCGAGGGCGATGACGGGCTCCACGGAGCGGGCGAAGGTGAGCTGGACGGGGCCGCGCACCTGTCCCGCGTTCTTTCCTGTGCTCATGACTGCTCCGAAGGTGCGCACGTCGTAGTATTTGCCGCACATCCACTGGCGCGCGGCCTCGGTCTTGTCTCCTTTTTCCTTTTTCTTGACGTCGTCCTGCTCATGGGCTTCGTCGATCAAGGTATTCAAAACCGCCTTTTCTTTTACGAAGATTGCATGTCCCATTTCATTCGCTTTGGGGGAAATCTGCACATAGTTTCGCACCTTGCGTTTCAGGCACACATCGGTGACAAGGCCCATGCCCGTTTCTGCATCCACCCGAGGAAGGTTGCCCGCATCGGGATCGCCGTTGGGATTGCCATCTTGCACGTCGAAGAAGAGGACAAAATCGTACCGTTTCGTGATCGCGCTCATCATAATTCTCCTTTCAATTTTTGAAATAATAATAGCTATTCAGCGTTCTTTTCCGAATTGCCAAAGAAATCCTGCCGCTGATGGTAGTATCCCACAGCAAAATACGCCTGTTCGTCGAGCGAGAGGTGGGCGGGGAATTCGTTGATGCCATCGAAGATATCGCCGAGTTTCTTCTCGAAGTTCACCCGACGCCCGGGACTACTGAGCTTGGAAAGATGATGGTTTTTTAGTTTGAGGAGTTGAGAAAACACCGCCACGGGGCTCGACGATGCGGCGCCGTAGAAGCGGTCTCGGATCGTGGCGTTGATTCCCGGGTTTGCCTCCTCCTGAATTTTCTCCAGCACGGCAAAAAGCCGTCCCAGCCGGTAGCCGATGTTGCTATTCGTTTTGTCGAGGCCCACTTTCAAAACCTCCCTGTTTGAGTTTTTTGCCATACGGTTGAGACATCCCTTCAGGATCGCCGCCCTCGCCCGGTTGACCTGCCGCTCTGCCCTTACGCGCCGTACGCACTGCTGCAAGAGGGTCTTCGGGTATGGTGTGCCGTCTAAGATGCTCGCCATCACCATTCCCGCCATGTTTGGCGGAATGTTGTCCATTTTGTATTCCAGCGCCGTGGCGCGAAGCATCTGGTTCAGCGTCAGGTATTCCGGCTCTTTGGGACCGCATATAATGGCCACGTCATCAAAATGTTTTGTAATTTTTTCCGCCATCCCCTGCACCGTGCCCGTACGCCAGAAGCGAACGGCAATGCGTGCCGCATTGGGAGCAAGGCTCAGCACGTAGAAGCGATCGTCGCTTCCCGAAGGCAAATGACCTTCCTTGGTCGCCTTGTAGAGGGCCTTCACCGCCCGGACCCCTTTGTCGGGGTCGTCTTTTGGCGGATCTGCCACGTACCAGGCAAAATCCTGCTCCATATCGTACTTCTCCACCGCAGGCCGCTGCTGTGCCCAGAAAACCGTGGTGGCATCCCCCACGGAGGTCTTGTTTTGGGAGTCCTTGCCAAGCAACAGGTTGAGTGCCGTTGTATAGGCAAAAGACGCGCTTGCCCCCAGCGGGGCGTTGTAGTTCTGTTGTTTGCCGTATGATGCAAAGGCCGGAAGGTTGAAAGATACGAGCGCTGCCCCCGACGTATTTGTGCCCCAGACGCCCTTTATAGACGGATGCAGCCGGGCTATGGGGGCTGTCTTCCCCGTCACGAGGCAGAGTCCCATTCTTTGGGTACCGGGAGATGTTGTCTGCTCCGAAAGATTACGGTTCTGCTCCGAAAGCTTACGGCGCAAAGTGTCGCAGATCGTGGCGTCCTCCGACCCATCAAGACGAAATGAAACAAAGGCGTTACTCCCCTGCGCCTCTTTCCATGCTTCCGCGCTGTTCGCGTTGCCCTCGATCTGCTTTATGGGGTCGTTTTCGAGAAAATCAAGGACAGCTTTTATCGGCATGTCGCTGCAAAAAGACTTCAGGTCTTCCTGGATCTTATTCTTAAAGGCTTCGTGCCGTTCCACCACGTCATTGCGCCCCCGGGGGTTTGCTCCGAGGGCATACTCTACGTTGTCCCAAAGCAGACATGCCTTGATGTTATTAGCACGTTTTTCCCCTTGCGGCACGAGAAAACGCCCCGAACGCCGTTTTTTCCCCTCTCCCTCCCGGGTATCCTGCAGTGCCTTGAATTTGCCCTCTTCATCGATAACCACCAGAAAGGGAAGCTCTTTCCGCTCCCATCCTTCGGGAGCGATCTGGCTTGCCGGGTCTGCCGCCTTGCGATGGTAATAGTCGTAAAGCGCCTGCAAAATCAACGCCGCACCTCCTCGCTCTCCCACGGGGGCACATCGATAACTCCATTTTTAATAGTTGCCCGAAAGAAGGCGGGCTTCACCTCGGAGGGGTCGGAGAAATCCAGATCATAAAGCATGAAGCCGAGATCGCGGGTCTCGTCGATGGAGTTCTGTTCCGTTTCGGGCCCGTCCACCAGTCGGAAAGCGCAGCTGAACTCACGACACCCCAGATAGGGTTGATGAAAACACTGTCCCTTGCGGGCGCGCCGCTCGAAGATGGCATGGTATTTGCCGGGGTTTTCGTCTTTACGGTATTCATCGCGGTCCTCTTCGGTCTCCAGCCATTCCGGGGTTTGCCAGAAGGCTTTTTTTCGATCACGCGGGGGGATGAACTCCATGGCCGCATGAATCCGGTACCGCACGTCGCGCAGGAACAACCCCGCCCGCTGCTGCCGCTGCTCTTCGACGAAAAATCCGTCGCTGCGGTCGCTCATGACAAGACCCACCTCATTGCGCCGTACGGAAATCCATTTGATCGGGTTCAACACTTCGATTTTTTGTACTCGCCACCGCACTGCGGGTTTCCAGAACACCGCTTCGAAAACACCCCGCGCCGCCGAAGGGGTAATGACGTCGTAGCTCACCCGCTCCACCTTCATTTCCGGGCGAGTAAAGCAGGCGTAGTCCCCCCAAACTTCAAGACAGAAGCTTTTGTCAAAAAACGCCTTGCTCACGAGTACCTCCTTTCCGCACCATGGCCGGATCAAACCAAAAGCAACTCTTCGCACCACTTTTTTTCTTCGGCCAACAACCCTAAACCGGGCTTGTAGAGCCCGGTTCCCGCCTGAACGAAAAAGCCGTGAACTTCTTCTGCCATATTCGCATTGACAATTTTATCGAAAATAGGCTTCGGCACGCTCACCGAAAATCTCTGCAATTTCCGAGAAAGCCATCGGCTCGGTCCCTGTCGGCGGAGCGTTTCGATCAATGAAACGCTGGAGACTCCACGCCGGGATCCCTCGTATTGCACGATAATACTTCTTTGCGCCGCATCGTCTATCAGATTGAACGCCCCGGCGATGGTGCGAAACTGCATCTTAAAATCCCGGGCTTCTTGGAGTAACCGCTGCTCAAACTGCGGTTTGTCGAAATTTCCTGCTTTGTTAAAGAATATCCGGAAATATTCCGTAAAGAGATCAGGGTCAATCTCCTCGATGGAGCGCGTCCGCAGCATTTCTCCGCAGGTGTCTTCGCCCTTGCGCAGAAACCCCGGTGGGGCGGGTCTAGGTGGCTTGAACACCACCACGCGCCCCAGATCCTTTCGGCGTCCCTCGCGATTGCAACGCCCTGCTGCCTGGGCCACGGAATCGAGCCCCGCTAAGGCACGATAGACCACGGGAAAATCTATGTCTACTCCCGCTTCCACGAGCTGCGTGCTGACCACCCGTACCGGCTCCTGCCCTTGACGCCGTAAACGAGCCTTCACGTCGGCAATGATGTCGCTGCGCTCCTCGCCGCACATGAGGGCGGACAAGTGTATTGTGCCTTTGGGCATGAGGGCGTGCAGCTCTCGGCAGTCTCGCCGGGTGTTCACGATGCAGAGTACTTGCTCGTGCTGCTGGAGTTCTTCGGCGATTTCTTCCCATTCGCGCCGTGGCGCTTCCTGCGAAGGAAAGCACACCGAGACGCGACGAAAGTCTTTTGCCAGGCTATTGGGGTCATCCATTATCTCGACGCATCCTTCCAAGCCAGAAAATCGGGCTTCTCCGGACCCGACGAAGCCGGAAAAAGCGGGTTGCGTGGCGGTGCACAGCACCACGGTGACGCCAAAATGGGTCACCAACCCGCGTAGGACGGACAAAATGGGTTTGAGAAATTCCGGCGGCAACATCTGGGCTTCGTCGATAATGATTACGCTATTCGCGATGTTGTGAAGCTTGCGCGCCTGCGAGCTGCGACAGGCAAAGAGGGATTCAAAAAGCTGCACGTTGGTCGTCACGATGATCGGAGCGTCCCAGTTCTCCGAGGCAAGGCGGCTTCGGGCGTCCTCTTTGTCGGGGTCGAGGTTGCTGTGGTGTTCCACCACGTTGTCCTCGCCGAAAAGCTCTTCGCCAGCGGCAAGAATTTCCGCGATGCGGGAGTCGTCGTCGGTACCGTACTTAAAGACCTTCGCTGTCTGTTCGATGATGCTGGTGTAGGGGATGGCCATGATGATGCGACGCTTGTTGTGTGCCAGGGCGTGTTCGAGGGCGAAAGCCATGGAAGAAAGGGTCTTTCCGCCTCCGGTGGGCACCGTGAGGGTATAAAATCCCGGCTTTTCTGCGGCTTTGCGCCGACACTGCTCCAGGATTTCCCGTCGTTTGCGATTGATGAGGGAGTCTTCTGCCTCGCACACTTTTCGCTCCATGTAGGCGTCAAAGCGATCTTTCAACGCGGCAAGGGATGCATGCCCGCCGCGACTCTCCGCCTTCTCTGGTTCCATGAACATCTCGGTGTCGAGAAAATCGGCATCCACGAGGCACGAGAAGAGCATGCGAATCCACAGGTGTAAGTGTTCTTCGGGCAGCTTCCCGCCGGAGGTTGCCCCCATAGGTGAGCTTTTTGGAAAACTTTTTTCAAGAAAGCCTTGAGCCGCACCAAGGGAGCGAATTCGATCCAAATCGCTGGTATCAAGTGCGCAGGTCAGGGGGTCTTTGTAGACGCGGTTCGGCAGGGGTTCTCCCGGGGCCTCATCGGCATACCAGTCGGGTAGTCCGGCATGATGACCCGCAATGGGATAAGAAAGGGCTCTTGCCACGGGGTGGCCCTTGAGACGTTCGAAAGCCAACACGGCACCGGCGGAGCTGTGGTTCACACGACCTCCATATGTTTCAATGTGGGCATCGGCATCGTATCCGGAACCCTTGCGGATATGCATTTGCCAGTCGGGGACGAATTTCCCCAGGTCATGCCAAAAACCCAACAATTCTCCCCAGTCCCGGTTGCCAAAAGCGGCGGCGAACTCTCCCGCGATCCGAGCCGTGGCTTCCAGATGTTCTCCAAGAGGCTGGGGAACCCACCCTTCTCGCGCGTTGCCCTTCACATGGGCGATGGGTTCTTGTGGCGTCTCCATCAGCAACCCCGTCCTTTCTTTAGATACACTCCCCCGTATGCGGTGATCTAAAAGCTCCGACTCCGAGAACGTCCTCCTGCTTCTCCGTAGTAATTTTGATTATAGCAGGGAGGTCCGACATCATAAGTGGGTCCTGCGCCGCCACGCAAGGTTTTTTCGAGAATCTTTTGGCGTTAGATGTGTTGAGGGGGAGGTGTGGTGTATAAAATTCATAAAACCAATTTAACGCGCTTTGCATCCATTGTCACGCCCTTCTCGGTACCTTCCGTGACCAAGCATTAATGTGAAAAGCTCCCGGTTTCTGGCACACCTTCCTCTGCGGCACAAAACTACATAGGGCTTCCCCCCGTTCGACGAGAAGCTCCCTTCTCGCCCTCCCTATAAGGGATTGAAACGGCCCCCCCCTCTCGTACAAGGCCGCAGGGACCGGTGGGGGGGCCCTCGCACGGTGACACGGGGGCCCATCTCGGCTAGCATACGGCCATGAAAAACATGAATGACATCTTTGTTTCCCTTTCGTCGGCTCAAATGCTGCGCGCTGGTGCTACGCCTGTCGCCTTGAAACTCGCCCAACGAGGAGGAATCGGAGCATCGGTGGACAGGCTCGTGGCATGGGATCAGACGGAGTGCGCGGTTTCTCCCGGCGTTCTGGCCGAAACGTTGGTGGCGGCGATCCTCTGTGGCCACAACCCCCTGACAAAGCTTCGGGACTTTTGGGAAGGGCGCGAATGCGAACCCTACTTTGCCGCCCACGGCGTTCGTCCGGAACAGCTCGACGACGCCGCATACGGCCATCTCCTTGACAGGATCGCCGAAGACCGTGGAAGATCCCTGGTCGAAGCCGTGGCGTTGCGGTACCTTGTGGCGCACGGCATGGACGCCCAGCTGGTTCATGTCAGTACCGCCTCGGTCTCGGTGGGGTATGACGACGGATCGGAGGGCGACGAGGACGCCGGGGGTCCTTGGGAGGACGAAGAGATCGCCCTCTTGTTGGCCTTCGGGCACAGAAGATTTAAACAAACGCCCTATGACCCCGATGACGTGGACCGCTGGAAGATCGGCCTCGGGGTGCAGCAAAACGGCATGCCTTTGACGGGAAAACTTTTGGCCGGGAATGTTTCGGATCGCGCCTGGAGTCTCGACGTGGCGCGGTACGCCGCGCATACCCTCGCGGCCCAGGGGTTGGGCCATGCGGTTTTCGTGGAGGACAGCGCCCTTGGGGCGAAGGGAAGCCTCAAAAATCTGGTGGAGGAGGGGCTCGATTTCATTAGCATTCTCCCCGGGGCGTTTGCCCTGGAGAAAGAACTCCGGGACGAAGCGTGGCACGAGGACGCCTGGACCACCCTGGAGCCCTTCGGCCAAGAGCCCCAGGCCCTCCAGTACCAATATTGGCACACCCGGCGCGAGCTGGTCGGAGAGGTCCTTGACTTCCTCGTGGTGACCTCTTCCCACCCGGGGGAACGCAAAGAGAAAATCTTGAAGACGCGTTTTTTCGAGCTCGGAGAAGAGTTGAAACAAGAGGCCCGGGCCCTGGCCGAGCAGGAGTTTGCTGGCGAAGAGGAGGCAAGACGGGCCCTGGAGCGGCTGAAGGAATCCGGAAGCACGAAGGGCTTCCAGGTCTCGGGACAGATCCGGAAAAGCGGTGCGCTTCCGGAGATCGGCGGAACGTGGCGTGCCGTCGTCAGCGTGGGGGAGGTGGGTGAGGAGACCTATGCCCGGGCTCGCCGTCAGGAGTCCACGTTTGTCCTGGCCTATCGCCTCAAGAAAAACCCCGCCATGAACTCTCCGGCGGAAGTCCTGAAGGCGTACAAGAGCCAGGAGATGGCGGAGCAGGGCTTTCGCTTCCTGAAGCAACCCGTAGTTCTGGGCCCCGAATTTCAGAAAACTCCGGAGCGCATCACGGCTCTGGGATACCTGTTCATTCTTCCGCTGATCCTGTCGCAATATCTGGAGTACTGTGTGTGGACGGGGCTGGAAAAAGAGGGAACCATGCTTATCCTGGGAGGAAAAAAGGTTTTTCGTCCCACGACAAAAATCATTCTCGAATGTCTTGATCGGGTGATGATCCTGCAGGCGGAGGGGCAACGCTTTCTGACCTACGGGCCGCAGGACAATGTGATGAAAATTCTTCGTGCCCTGGATGTTCCTTCGGAAGTGTACACCGGGAGAGATAGCGAAGATCACGTTGTGAGGTAAAATTCCCCGAAACCCCAGGCCCCGGGCTTCCGGCGTACCATGCCGGGCCCGGGGCCTGTGTTGTGGGGATTTCCTGAGGAACGCCCCCTACTTTTCCAGGAGCGTTTCCACCTCGATCTTTTCCGTCAGCAGGCCGTTTTCAAAGAGAAAATCCCGGGTCTTGCGGAGCTCTTCCACGTCGCTGGGGCGGATCGTGGGGTCGAAGTCGTAGAGGGCCGCCATGCGCTCCACCGCTTCCACGGAGAGCCCCACTTCCTCCGCGGTGATGCGAAGGGCCTCTTCCCGGTGGGTCGTGATGCGCTCCACCGCCTGCCGGTGCACTTCCAGGAAGCGCGTCACCCGTTCCGGATGCTTCCGGAGGAGTTCCCCCCGGGCGGCGATGACCGTGGTGGCTTCCAGGATGCCCTGGCCCGTGGCGAGAATCCGGGCCCCCGAGGCCTCCGCCTTGGGGACGGCGGGCCCCGCCGCCAGAGCCGCGTCCACGGCGCCCCCCGCCAGGGCGGCGACGGATTCGGGGATGCCCATGGGGACAAAGGTCACGTCGGCGGGGGAGAGCCCCGCCTGCCGAAGGGCCCCCACCAGGAGCTGGTGGAGCACCGTGCCCTTGGGTCCCGCCACTTTCTTGCCTTTCAGCTCCGCCACCGAGGCGGCTCCTCCCGTCTGGGGCACAAGGATCACGAAGGCCTCGGGGGCTCGGCTGTAAATGCCCACGATCCGCAGATCCACGCCCCCCGCCGCCGCCAGCAGGGCGGACGTGCTCCCCAGGCAGTGGGCGATGTCCACATCCCCCGCCGCCATGGCCTGGGTCTGCTGGGGGCCCGCCGTGAGCTCGGGGTAGGAGAGGGTGACGTCTCCGGAGAAGGCTCCGTCCAGAAGCCCCAGACGGCGCTCCAGAATCGAAGGGATATTCAGGGGTGCCTTGACATAGGTCACCGCCAGCGTCTCCTGGGCCCGGGCCTCGCCCATTCCCAGACCGAAGAGGGCCACCAAGAGGGCGATTCCCCGAACAAATCGTACAGCGCGCATGCAAAAAACCTCCTTCAAAGGGTGTTGTTCCGCAAAATTTTAGAACCTTCCGTCCGACCCCCGGCTCCTTCGCCGGAGCTCTGGCCGAAATGCCGCAGAATTTCCCGCCGCCCCCGGACCACGTCGGGGTCGTCGGGGGCCCGGGCCCCCGGAGGGGTTTCCAAGGTCCACGAGGAGAGCACCCGCCCCCGGTCCAGGAGCAGCACCCGCTGCCCCAACGCCAGGGCCTCCTCCACGTCGTGGGTGACCAGTACCACGGTCTTGCCTTCGCTGCGAAACAGGGCGGCCAGATCGTGTTGCAGGGTTCTCCGGGTGAAGTAGTCCAGGGCGCCGAAGGGCTCGTCCAGGAGCAAAAGATCGGGGTCGAAACAGAGGGTGCGCCCCAGGGCGGCCCGCTGGGCCATGCCGCCGGAAAGTTCGTGAGGGAGGGCGTTCTCGAACCCCTGAAGGCGCATCTTTCCCAGAATTTGCTCCACCCGCTCCGCCGCTTCGGCCGAGGCCCCCTCCTCCCGGGGCAGCGAAAAGGCGATGTTGTCCCGCACCGAAAGCCAGGGAAAGAGCCGGGGCTCCTGAAAGACCATGCCCCGGCGCAACGACCGGGGATCCCGGGGGCCCGAGGGGTCGAAGAACGCCACATCTCCCTCGTCCGGGGTTTCCAGCCCCCCCAGGGTCCGCAGCAGGGTGGTCTTGCCGCAACCGCTGCGCCCCACGATGGCGGTGAGGCTCCCCGGGGGGATCTCCAGATCCACGCCGTCCAAAGCCCGGAGGGTTCTTCCTCCGGGGGAGAAGGCTTTCACGAGGCCCCGGATCCGGATGCCGATCACGACGACCTCCGGAGACCGCCCCAGGGCACAAGGCGCTCGGTGACGGCGGCGAAGAGGGCATCCAGGGCCACCCCCGCCCCGCCCATGGCCAGAATGCCCGCCACCACCACATCTCCCCGGGAGAGGGCCACGGCATCCTGAATGAGGTACCCCACCCCCGAGGCGGCGGCGATGAGCTCCGCGCCGATGAGGGAGCGCCAGCCGTACCCCAGCCCGAGGCGCAACCCCACCAGCACGGGGGGAAGGGCCTCGGGGAGCACGATGCGCCGCAGGATCTCCCCCTCCGAAAGCCCCAGAGAACGCCCCACTTCCTCCAGCCGGGGGTCTCGTTCCGTCACCCCCTCCAGGGTGTTGAGGAACACGGGAAAGAAGGACGCCAGCACGATCACCGCCACTTTGGAGCCCTCGCCGATGCCGTACCAGAGGATGAGCATGGGGAGAAGGGCTAGCGGGGGCACGTGCCGCAAAAACTCCAGGGTGCCGCCGCAGAGGGCCCCCAGGGCGGGGCGCCGTCCCAGAAGAAAGCCCAGGGAACACCCCAGGGCCGACGCCAGGGCAAAGCCCCCCAGCACCCGGCCGAAGCTCGCCCCCAGGTGGCGGAAGATCTCGCCGCTCGCCGCGAGGCCCCAAAGGGCCCGCCCCACGGCGGCGGGGGCGGGGAGCACGGCGGAGCTCCAGAGCTCCAGCGAGGAGGCCCCCTGCCAGAGCCCCAGAAGGAGCAGGGGAAGGATCAGGGGCGTTCCCCGGCGGCGGGGAAGGGCTCCGGGGGAAACGTGGACGGAGGGGGCGGCGGCCCCTTCCAGAGAACAGGCGCCCACCGGGGGTTTCATGCCCCGGCGCTTCCTTTCTCCGGCAGCGTGGGGGCCCCTTCTTCCGGATCCCGGGGCAGGGCGGCGAGCTCCGGCAACAGGGGTTCCAGGGCCCGGGGGATGAGCCCCTTGGCCCAGGCGAGAAAGACCCCGTAGTTCAGCGAAGGGATCCCCACCTGACGGAGGCGTTCGAGGCGCAAAAGCATCTGGCGCCGGGTCACCATGCACCCCGCGCAGTGGATCACCAGGTCATAGGACTTCTCGTTCAGATCCGGGGGCAGCTCCCGGGCGAAGTCGAAGGTGGCCCCGGAGCACACCAGCTTTCGGAAGAGGGCGGGAATTTTCACGGTGCCGAGGTCGTCGTCCTGGCGGTGGTGGGCGCAGGCCTCCAGGATCAGCACCCGGCAGGACGGGGGCATGGCGCCCAGGGCGTGGAGTCCCTCGATGAAGATGTCCAGATCGCCCTTCTTCCGGGCGAAGAGGATGGAAAAGGAGGTGAGGGGCTGGTCCTGGGGGAGGATCGACGCCACCTCGGCAAAGGCCTGGCTGTCGGTGATCACCAGCTGGGGGCGATGGGTCAGCGCCCCATAGGCTCCGGCGAGTTCGGGCACCTGCACCACCACCGCGGCGCAGTGTCGGTCCAGAAGGTCCCGGAGCACCTCCACCTGGGGAAGAATGAGGCGCCGCTTGGGGGCGGAGGCGTCGATGGGGGTCACCAGCACCACCGTGTCCCCCGAAGACACCAGCCCCTCCAGGGGGTCCCGCTCGGGCTCCAGATGGGCGGCCAGGGATTCCAGGCGCTGGCGCAGGGTTCCCACCCCATCGCCGGAAGAATTGGCCACCGTCAAGGGGGCAAAGGGGGCGGCCCAGGAGCGTTTCTCCTCATCTGCGGGGCGGTCGCCGAAGGTGAGGACCAGCAGAAAGGGCTTTTTCCCCGGGGCCATGCGGGCGGCGAAGCTCCGCTCCTCCTCGCTCGGGGGGGTGTCCCGGCGGGACACCAGCACCACGGCGTCCGCCAGCGCCAGGGCGCCGTGGGTCTTCCCCGTGCGAAGGCTTCCCACCTCGTCTTCGTCGTCGTCAAAGCCAGCGGTGTCCACCAGGGCCACGGGCCCCAGGGCCCCCATCTCGATGCCCTTGGTGACCGGATCTCCCGTGGTGCCGGGCTTGGAGGAGACGATGGAAATGTCGTGATCGCAGAGGCGGTTGAACAGGGCGGATTTTCCGCTGTTGCGCACCCCCGCCAGGACAATGCGGACCCGTTCCGCCAGCGGCGTGTCGATCATGAGCACTCCTTCCTTTCTTGTGCGGAAGAGCTTCTGCGGGGGAGGGCGTCTCCCCGTTCCAGCGACCCCGTCCGGCCGCAGCGCCCGAGCTCTTCCATCTGGGCTTCCAGCGCCCGGGGGGCGTCCAGATGCACCCCTTCTTTTTCCGGATAGAGCAGGTAGTCTCCCTTCACCTCGCCGGGGGTGAGGTTCACCATCACCACGTTGGCCCCCGCCTCGTACCCCCGGGCCCGCCCCCCCGGGTGCACCGTGGCGAGGGCCGTGGTGGCGGGGATGTGGGCCCGGGGGAGCAGAAGGCGCACCAGCGCCAGCGCTTCGAGGGTCCGCTCCGCCGTCCCCGCCGCCGATGCCGCCAGGGGCGTGTCGGGGTGGGGCAAAAAGGGGCCGATGCCCACCATGTCCAGCTCCAGCTCCCGGCAGAGCAGGGCGTTGGCGAGAAATCCCTCGTCGGTCTCCCCCGGAAGCCCCACCATGTACCCCGATCCCACCTGGTATCCCTCTTCTCGGAGATCCCGGAGGGCTTGAAGACGCTCTTCCAGCGAGACCCCTCCCCGAAGGCGCCGGTGCAGCCCGGGATCCGCCGTCTCGAACCGGAGCAGATAGCGGTTGGCCCCCGCCCGGAAGAGATCCCGGTAAACTTGCCGGGGAAAGATGCCGCAGCTCAGGGTGAGGGCCCAGCTCGCCCCCAGATCTTCCCGCAGGGCTTCCACCAGGCGGCACAGGCGGGCGGGGGAAAAGGAGGGGTCCTCGCCGCTCTGGAGCACGAAGGTGCGGTATCCCACGGCGAAGGCCCCCCGCACCGTGCGCCGGATGTCTTCTTCTGAAAGGCGGTAGCGCCGGACCCGGGAGTTTCCCTCCCGGATGCCGCAGTAGAGACAATTTCGGGCGCAGACGTTGGAAAACTCCAACAACCCCCGGATCAGCACCCGGGAGCCGTGATGGGCCTGACACACTGCGGCGGCGGTGCGCAAAAGTTCCTCCCGGGAGGTGTGACGAAAGAAGTTTCGCACCTCGTCGGCGGAGGCCCGGGAGAGATCTTCCGGGGGCGCGGCCGGAGGCGGCGGGGCAAAAAGTGGTGCGACGGTGGATGTCATGGAGCGTCCTTTCTCCCCGGAGCGGGGGATCTTTGGCAAACCTTCGGGCCCGTCAAAAATCCCCTTCCGGACAGGGGGCCGGTTTATGGGGCGAAACTCGGGCGCCGGAGGACGGGCAGTTTTGATACCCCCCCGGGTCTTTAAAATATATCACACGTCAGCGAGGCCTCTGACAGCATACCACCCGGAGGGGCGGAGCGCACGATGGGCCCCGGGCGAAAAGGGAGGAAAAATGGGGCAAAAGGGGAGAAAACTTCCTCCGGAGGGGGATATCCGTATATTTGGAACTCTTTTACTAGAATAGTACCCCAAGCCCCCCTCCGCAAGGGGGAACGCATCGGGACCTTCCACAAGCCGGAACCACGCTGTAGGGGCGAAAAACACGCTCGCCTCTACTACCGCGAAGAAAAACGGAAACCGCAACGGTGAGCTCCGATGCCAACGGGGACTTTACCCTACGCGACATCAAGGCCCTTTCCCGGCGGGGAGAATTCCTCTCTGCAGGGATTTTTGTGCTCCTGAGGCAGCGAGCCCGGAGCGGAGGGAGCCCCGCGCGTGTCTTGGTTCCGCCCCTCCGGCGGGAGGATCCCCAGGAGGAAAAAGATTTTCTCGGGGAATTCTCCGGGGGAGATGCCTTGATCCGGCCGACGCAGACTGCCCCAAGGCTCGTTCTGGCGCTTCGGGTGAGGGATACCAGTACATTGCGAGGGGGTCGGACACGCCCCTGGGCTCCCGGCCCTTCCCCATAGGGCCACGGGCAAATCTTTTTCGCTCACCCTATCCTATGCTGTTCGCCAGACCACCTGTGAGCGGGGGCCACAGGTCCCCTGCTGCTGCTCCCTGCGGCGCTTCTGCTAGGTTGTGTTCTCAAAACTTGAAATTGAGTCCGCAATAGTTTATCATGCGGTCTTATGAGCCGACATGATATCAGTGATGAGATGTGTAATCGTCTTTCTCCTTTGTTTCCGCCGGAACGAAGCGGCAAACAGGAGAGAGCGTGCCACGACAACCGGAGGATCGTAAACGGTTTGTCGTGGATCCTTCGGAGTTGCGCGCCTTGGCGCGACCTCCCGTCGGAATACGGCCCATGGTAGAGGGTCTATACCCGTTTCCGCAGATGGAAAACTCGGGGCATCATGCAACGGATCATGGAGAAACGCGCAAAGAACGATGCCGACGAGGAATCGCTCATGCTTGACAGCACGGCGATACGCGCCCATCAACATGCGGCGGGGGCAAAAGGGGGCAACAAAAACAGG
>Ga0116187_1003248_pt1 | contig 15280 bp, 9 predicted proteins | sample AD_JPNNA6_MetaG_FD_89755 | JGI IMG/M metagenome (GOLD analysis project Ga0116187, IMG submission 89755) | Active sludge microbial communities of municipal wastewater-treating anaerobic digesters from Japan - AD_JPNNA6_MetaG | ecosystem: Engineered > Bioreactor > Anaerobic > Digestate | place... | reverse complement strand
TGATTTCTAATAAAGAAATAAAAAAGGTTGAAAATAAGCTGAACAACCGACCGAGAAAAACTCTTGGTTTTCTAACACCGTTAGAAGTTTATATTAATTGCGCTTAGTCATTGAACACAGCACGAATTAATAAGTGATAATATCTCGGGAAGAAACGGTATATTCATTATCTGGAAAAAAGTCCAGAAATGAGCAAATGATTGAATATAATATAAATTAAATGAAATAAAAGGAATAAGCCAAAGCGTGAAAATTACAAACAAAAAAACCAGAAGCCAGGTAGTCGCCCCGCCCTTCATTCCAGGGAAAAATATCCGATGATTCTGGCGATATACGAAAACTTCTTTGAGAGAAATAACAATATAACTGAACAGCAGCAGATACTTAATATTATGCGAATAAAAACGGAAACGGGTAATTCCGGTTTCATCAAAATCAATAACAGAGTAAGTTCCATATCCAAGATAGTGAGTATTAAAGAACAAACTAATACCGAAAAAAACAAGTGCCGGAACGAAATGAATAAAAGCGACATAGCCTAGTCGAAGATTTTTCCCAAAAAGAAAGCGGACATAGAGAAAAATCAAATATCCGTACAAAAAACCTAAAGTATCTTTTACCAAGAATAAAGGAAGATAATCAGACCACATGTGGGTCTTATAAACATAATGAAGTGCAAGTTCATAAGAAATAAATAGTATTAAAAATGAAAAAACCCTGCCGGATCTCGATCTGCGAAATAGCAGGAAAAATAAAAAAATACCCTGGGCTGAACCCAAAAGGCATAATTGAGTAATTATACCATTTATTAATACAAATCGTTCAAACATATCTCCAACTTAATTAAACGATATTCATTAAATAAAGCATTTTATATAATTTTTATTTCTAATAGGATAGAATAATCCTATTTTTTTGAAATATCTAAAAAATGCCATATTTTAACGTTTACTTATGAAATGTCAGAGTAATTTATGGTACATGATTATTTTTTTCGTTCTGTCTTATAAGATTGAACGACAAATATTGTAAAATAAGTATGCTTAGATAAATTTAGCTCATAACCCGAGGAAATTGCCAATGATAAAGCTTACAGATAAAAATGAACGCCAGGCTCTCCGCTTTATGGCGCCTTTTCTGATTCTAATGCTGGTTTTTACAGTTATAGTATTCGGAATAGGTTTTCTGACAAGTCTTACCGATGCCCAGGGGATTAATCCGGGAAAAAACATCGGGCTACTGAACTTTAAAAACATTCTCAAAGACCCATATTTCTGGAACTCCGTTTATGTTTCATTTAAATTTGCAGCAGTATCAGTTGCAATTCAGATACCTGCTGCGTTTTTAATTTCTTTATGGATTGAAAGCCTCCCCTACAAGAAAACACAGAGTTTCCTTAAAGCCGCTTTTTTCATCCCTTCCCTGATTAATACTCTTGTAGCAGGAATACTATTCAGGCTGTTATTTTATGGAGAACAATGCATCGCCAATATTGTCATCGGATTTTTCGGAGGAAATCCTAACATGAACTGGCTTGATGATAAAACACTCGCCTTTCCGCTTCTTGTAATTGTTTCTTTCTGGCAATGTATCGGATTTCAAATTATATATTTTTCTGCCAATCTCAGATCACTTGATCAATCGCCTTATGAAGCTGCCAGAATAGACGGAGCCGGAAGAATAAGTATTCTGAAGAACATCACTCTGCCGCTTATGAAACCCGCTTTGATTTTCATGACGATAACATCTGCAGTATCATCACTTCTGGTTTTTGACCTTATACTCGGTCTTTTCCAATACAATATTTACGACAATGTCACCGGAATCATTCTCTATATCTACCTAAGAGCTTTTCAATGGGATCTCGAAATCGGTGCTGCAAGCGCAGCTGGATGGATTGCTTTTTTTCTTATTCTTGCAGTGAGCCTGCTTCAGCTTAAATTTCTCGGACTCGGTGAAAAACATGAAGATTGAAAACAGATTTTCAGGATTGGACGGGTTGCGCGCCGCAGCATGTCTATTGGTAATATTACATCATGTCGCTCAGAGACTGGACATATATTCTCAGCATTTCATTCTTCAGCATATACAGCTCTTCTTTCTGATGGGAAACACCGGTGTAAGCTTTTTTTTCGTACTCAGCGGATTTCTCCTTTCCTATCCGTTCTGGAAAAACTATATTTCAAATCTTGATTTTCCTGACATATCAAATTATGCTAAAAGAAGAGCTGCACGCATAATTCCGGGCTATTACGCTTCATTCGCAGTAAGTATAATTCTTGCGCTGCTCTTTATTCCTGACATGGATTATTTTGCAAGAAGGCTTATCACGGGATTAACTTTCACTGCAGGATTTCATTACACAACTCTTTTTCCGTCATTCGTAAATTCACCTCTTTGGTCAATCAGCTTTGAAGTTTTTTCTTATTTGCTGATGCCCCTTTTTATGTTTGGTCTGTTCCGTCTTGCAGGAAAAAAAAGATCTTTCAAAAAAGGAATTATTTATTGGATATTTGCATTAATTCTGATAATCGGAATAAATCAGCTGATACACATGTATCTTACTCCGGATAATGTCAAACGCGGCTGGGAATTCGGGGTCACAGGCGGATCTAAATGGTGGATGCCGAATTATAATCCTATAGGTTTTTTCGGACATTTCGCATTCGGAATAATTGCAAGCGGAATATCCGCTTACTTCATAAAGAATAAAAAGCTCAGAGACAGAATCGCCGATAAAAACATTTTCGACATTGCCTCAATAATAAGCTCCGCAGCCATAATAGGACTTTTATGCTATGTGCGCACCGAGGAAGAATTCACTCACAGCATTCAGAAACAGCCTTATTACTTTCCATATCTGACAGCATTGATAGCAATACTCTCTGTTTCGCTCGTAAATTCAAGATTTACAGGAAAGTTATTTGATTCACGCTTTATGCGCTTTACAGCAAAAATATCTTTCGGACTTTACATCTGGCACTATGTAATAATAGCTTTGATTTCTTTCTATGTTCTTCCCGAATACATGAATTACATGGCAATTAAAGACTGGCGACTCTGGGCAGGTGCATCATTGTTGATGATTGTAATTTCATACGGTGCGGCAACACTTTCTTTTCATTTCATCGAAAAACCCTTTATCGATAGAATTCAAAATGTACGGGAAAAAGTATTTAAGTCCAAAAGAAAAATCAGGCCCGGGAAGCTTCTGAGTGCATTTTTACTTTGCGTTCTCGCTCTCCTCTTCATTTTTCCGCTTTTATGGCTGCTTGACGCATCTCTTCGTCCGCCTCTCGAAGTAATGCAATCGCCTCCTGCAATTTTTCAGCAGTCTATATGGAAATCAATTGAAAGCTATACCAGAGATTCCTATCTGGCGGCATTCTGGCATTTTGATGTCGGCCGAGCTCTTTTCAATTCAATAATTGTGTCTTCAGGAACAATTTTTTTAACGGCAATTGTGGTATCTTTATACGCATATGCTTTAGTGTTTATGGAATTCAAGCATAAGAAGTTTTTCCTGATTATTGCACTTTCGACTATGATGATACCTGCTAACGCGCTTATGATTCCGATGTACAAAGTCGCAAAAAATCTTCATCTTCTTAACAGCTGGTTCGGCCTGATACTTCCCGGTGCCGTCAGCGGATTCGGTGTATTTCTTTTACGGCAGTATTTTCTGAAAATTCCGTTAGCAGTAATCGAAGCAGCTCGTATGGACGGAGCAGGACATTTGAGAATCTGGTGGCATATTATTCTTCCTCTTGCAAGACCCGCGCTTGCGGCACTTGCAATAATTCAGTTCAGAATAGTCTGGAATGATTTTCTAAATCCTGTAATAATCATGCGCGATGAAAAACTCATGACTCTTCCCGTCAGAATTCTATTGATAAACGACACCGGATCGGTCCTTGCGGCAGGTTTTATTTCAATAATAATACCATTGATTCTATTTTTAAAATTTCACAGACAGTTTACAGAAGGACTAACAGAAGGACTGCGCAAATGACTTACAAAGGAGATAATATGAAAACAAGAAAAATTGCACTGCTTCTCTTAGCGGCTGGATGCTTTTTTACAGCCTGCACAAAATACCCGGCAGAATACAAAACTAAAGACATGTATTCTATAATGCTGAAAAACCCGGATAAAGCGATAGATTTCGCACGTTCCAGTGCAGAATTCTGGACTAAAACATATGACGATAAAAACGGCGGCTTCTTCACAATGGTTGCGCGAAACGGTGATGTTCTAGGCAATAATTACAAGTCTACATTATCTCAAAGCAGAATAATGTACGCCTTCTCTCGCGCTTATATGCTGACAGGTGATAAAAAGTTTCTAAAGTACGCTAATTTTGCTGAAGATTTTATCAGAACAAAGTGTTATGACAAAGAACACGGCGGTTTTTATACTACCGTTGATACAACCGGAAGAAATATCGATTTTACTTATGATATTCTTCTGAGTCAAAACAACAGACAGAGAGAGAAATGGTCATTCATGCAGCACTATGCTCTCTTAGGATATTCAGCACTTGTAGATGCTACCCGCAACGAAAAACATTTTGATTTTCTGATAAAATCACGCGCACTGCTCGACGAAAAACTATATGACAATAGAAAAGGATACGAAGGATATTACGAATCAGCAGATTATGACTGGAGAAATCCGAGAGGTAAAGGATTTACCCCGACCATGGATTGCGTAACAACACACGGTCTGTCTCTTTATCTTCTTACTAATGATGAGAAATATAAAGAAAGACTGATTTCCCTTGCGGATAATGTTATTAATCATATGTATCCTACGTCTCAATCAAGAAAAATCGGTTATGAAGAACAATATGATTCTGAATGGAGACCCAGAGATGAATCTTTCATTTTCATCGGCCATATGCTTAAAACTGCATGGTGTCTTCAGCGAGCGAATCTGATAAGTCCGAAAAATGAATATTCGGAAACAGCAGAAATAATTCTTCACAACATCAACGAAAAAGCATGGGACAACTCAAACGGCGGACCATACAATTTCGCAGACAGCTTCGAAGGAGTTATTACCAATGATAATAAAAACTATTGGACTCTTGAGCAGGCAATCACCAGCGGACTTATCAATTATTATGTGACGGGAAACACCTTGTACCTTAAAATGGCAGATGAGGCATGCGGATTTTTCGAGCGTTATACAATAGATAAGGAATACGGAGACATCTTTGATGAAGTTAAACCTGACGGGAAAAGACTTAAAACAGATGAAGATGAATATAAAGGGTCTTACTGGAAAAGCGCATATCATTCACTTGAAACAGCATATTATATTTATCTGTACGGGAATCTTTATTTCCACAGGAAAAATGCAACACTGTATTATAACATCGAGAAATCTTCAAAGAAACGCGAGTTTCCGATGAATCCTGTTGAAGAAATTCAAAATCTCATTATCACAAAAGTCGAACACAATGGAAAAGATTACACTGATTATGATTCTAAAAAAAGAATTCTCAGAGTACCTGCGAACACTGAAGGCGAATTCAAAGTAACTTATTCGATTTCAAAATAAGAGAAATAAGCAATAGAACACCTTGATTACTCTTCATAATAAAATAAAAAACGGGCATTTAAGCCCGTTTTTTATTCTGCTATTTTCTTTTTAACAAATCTTCCGGATTCAGTAAGAAGTGAATTATTCCACTTTCCTGTAGGCTTTGCCTCAACTTTCAAAGCAGATGCAGATTCCATTTTATTAAACAAAGACCAGTTGCACCAGCTAAGCTTGTGCTTATTCATAAAATCAATCCATATCAGGCTTTCTTCAATGTCAACAAAACCGTCGCCGTTATTTTCACACGTTCCCCATTCTGAAACAAAAATAGGAAGACCTTTTGAAATAGCACTTTCAGCTCTGTCTCTAAATGTTTTTTTATGAGTCGCCGCATAAAAATGAAGAGCATATGCGACATTCTTTCCGTTTTTTACAGGAAACTCCGCTGCAATATCAACATCCTGTGACCATGATGTAGTTCCGACGATTATTATATTGTCTGACCCATTTGCACGTATCGTTTCAATTACAGATTCGGAATATTTTCTTACATCCAACCATTGATCGTTTATAGGTTCATTAAATATTTCAAAAATAACATTTGGGTATTGCCCGTATCCGGCAGCCATTTCAGCGAAAAATTTCTTGGATTCTTCGGTGTGACTGATAGCATCATGATCATGCCAGTCGATAATTACGTAAATACCCTTTTCAATTGCCGCATCAAGAACTGTTTTCAGCTTATCAATTTCCCCGGAATTTTCAAGATAACCGCCTTTGCTAACACCCATTGCAGCACGTATTACCGAGCATTTCCAATCATCAGCGAGAGTATTTACAACATCCTTATTCCAAAATCCGTTTGACCATTGACTCCAAAACAAACTCATTCCCTTTAATTGAACGATGTTTCCGTTCTCATCACAAAGATTGACTCCTTTTATCTGAAGTTTTCCATATTTGGCCACAGGAGATCCCGCAGGAGGTTGAGGAATCTGAATAATACTCCTTTCCACAATCGGAATATTCTCTTTCTTTGGTTCATTTTCCTTTTTACATGATAAAAGCATAACTACAGGCAAAAGCGAGCAGACAATTATAAATCGCTTTTTTAATGGAAATATCATATCAACCTTTATTTATTATATAACTAGTAATCACATAAAGAAGATGCTTGTCAACGATTTTACCGTCCAGCCATACTGTATATTCTTTTAATAATTAATATAGAACAAATATAGTGATTTTGTTTAAGATAACTCAATCAAGTTTGAAGGCATTGATGCCGATAATAGTATAAGACATTTTTTACGGTAAAAATATGCGTTTTGTTCTTCTTTCTGATTTAGATCTTGGTTTATCAGATGATTTTCTTCCAGTATCGGATGAAGACCGTCTCAACACGCTCGAAAACTCTATCAAAGATTCATCTGATGCAGATGCAATACTTATTTCCGGCAATATTTTCACCAACATTTCCAGTGAGTTAATAGATAAATTAAACAAAATTTTTGCAAATAGAAACGGAATAAACACTAAAATCATCATCCTTCTTACGGAAAAAGAAAGAAGAATGATGGAAGAATTTAATTTAAATATTGAATCGGTTGATAAGATATTCACAAAAGATAATGAACCTTTTCTAATTGAAAAAGGTAATGAAAAAATATATTTTTACGGATCTTCCAGAAAAGATGATATTTTTCTAACAGATAAATGCGCAGATGACGGTTTTCATATCGGTCTGTTCAATTTAAACATTGAAGAATATGCGGAAAATGAAATCGAAATGAAAACATTTTTCAAAAAACTGCCACTTGATTTTTACGCACTCGGCGGAATCAGCACACCAAAAATATTTAAAGTTTCCGGCAAAATAATAGCGGCTTATCCGGGTCACGCCGAAGCTTCCTCAGCCGAAGAAAATTCTACAAAATATTCTTTAAACTTAGTGACATCAGATGATTCAATTTATGAAATAAAAAGATTACCCCTGAAAAGTACAAATTTTATATCATTAATCATTGATTGCGACAGCACTAATTTAAATGAAATCGAAACCATTGTCAATGAAGCAAAAAACACCGAAACACGCCTTTATATCAGATTTGACGGAATGAGAAATTTTCCATTAGATAAATTAAATCTGGGAGAAAAATATAAATCAGTCAAAATTGACGACAATTCTTTTCCATCATTAAAGCAGTTATCATCGGAAATTGAAACCAGCGGTATGTGGAAAGATTTTTTCGACTTGCTAAATTCAAAGCAAATACCGGAAGATGTGGATATAAAAGAATTATCACGGATGATTTTTTGCATTATTAAAAACGGATCAATAATTTCGGAGGACTGGATTTGCGCTTTACTCAATGCATAGCTGCCAAAACCGGTGTTCTTGAAAATAAGATCATCAATTTTGACAATCCAATTACAATAATATACGGCGGAAATGAATCAGGAAAATCGCTTTTCGCAAAAGCTATGATAGATTCTGCCTTCGCAATACAAAAAGAAAACCGAATTTTATCCGAGGATATGTGGAGCAATCTTTATGTGAATATGACACTTGCGGGTGAAAATGAAAAAATGACTATTATCCGGAATGGAAGCAGTCTTATAACATTCGCAGATGTATCATCGGGCACCGGAAAAGAAGTTTATGCCGGTGAAACCGACATTACAAGGTTTTCAGATAAAATAAAATCACAGCAGAATCTTTCGGACTCCATGATTTGCCGCTTGATAACAACAATAACTCCGCAGATTTTTATTGATGCTTCATTTATCTCTTCTCCATTCGAATCATTTCTTGAACCCTACTATAGCTACGACAATATTAACAAAATTGTATCCTTTTCTGAAGATAAATTCATAGATATACACTCAAAACTAAAACGCAGTATTTATTCTGACCAAATTTCAACCAGAATAAACAACTCTTTTCTTTCTAATATCTTTTATCATGAAAATGAAATTCAGAAAATAAAGAAAGAACTTCAGATATTTGATGTTCATTTTTCAAAGATTGATAAATTATCACAGGAATTATCAGAAATTAAAAACCGCAATCAAAGTATTGAAAATGAACTTATTGAGATTGAAAGCAGAACAGCTTTTCTTCATAAATCCCAGGAAGCTCTAGCAAATGTTTTCATAATAGAAAGCAAACTCAACGGACTTAAGAATTTTGTTGCATCCGAAGAAAGCAAAGTTTCATCAATAGAAGCAAAAAAACAAAAACTCAATGACAGATTTTCAAAATTTATAAATCTGTCAGAAACACAAAGAAATAATCTCAATAACATTCAGCTTGCTTACAAGTATGCGATTGACGCAAAAGATTCATTGATCAAAAGATTAAAAACAATCGGAATACTGAAAAATTTGTGCTATGCGGCAACTGCTTCCTTTTTCTGCGCTTCACTGGCTTTTCCTCTAGCAGTCCATTTTTTTCATCAATATTTTGAACAAATCAAGACACTTCATAAAATTCTAATTCCATCATCAGGATTATTTATATCTATACTTTCTATTGCAATACTGAAGTTCAGATTAAAAAAAGATATCAGCATTAAACTGGAAGAACTCTTCAATCAAAGAGTTGCGGAACTTAAAGAGATATTATCAAAAAGCGATATACCTGTATCATCGGAGCATTTCGAAGACATGTTTGAGTTTCTTCTTCAGTATTTCGAAGAATATTCGGAATTTCTTGAAAATGAAAATGAAATAGAAGACATTGAAAATTCCTTATTTCCTGAAGAAAAAATTAACAGCGTCAGACAGGAAATTCTTGATCTTGAGAAAAACAGAACTGCACTCCTGAAGTCTCTCGAAAGCATAAACGGTGAAAGAAACTCGAAAAATACCGCAATCAATAAACAGATCGAGGGAAATGCAGAGAAAGTTTCAGTATTAAAAGATGAACTTGAAAGGAATATTGAAATTCTCAAAAGAATGAATGACGAACTTCAGGCCAGAGGCAAAGAAAGCAGTCAGAGCGAATCTCTAAATCAAAGAAAACTTTTTCACGAACAAAAACTTAAAAGTTTAAAATCATCACACCGTAGCGCTTCTTTCATACTTACAAACATGACTCAGGCAAGAGCTGAATTTGAAAATAGAGCCTTCACGCAAATTTCAGAAGACACCTTTGCTATTTTTTCCGAAATAACAACATCTAACTCCGTAAATAAGCAAGATACGGATATGCTGATAAAAGGCGATATGAGCTCAATAAAAAACACATCTCTCAGATACTCCGCACTTCTGTCATTCAAACTTGCAATGGGAAGAGCGATGAAAAATTCGGATATTTCGCTTCCTTTAATAATTGACGAACCCGCATCATATCTGGATAAGGGAAAAATTGATAAATTTTTCAGCATATTGTCGGAATTTTCATCTGAAAGGCAGATTATAATACTTACATGCGATGATAAACTCTTTTCCGGCATAGGTCAAACGGTTAAATTCTGATGAACAATGGCGATCAATTAACTTTTTCGGATGATAAAACTGTTGAATCTGTGAACCGCGGTCTTGATTTTCTTGAAAACGGCGATTTCATGAACGCATTTTCGGTTTTTGATTCCATCATGAACAACAAACCCGATTATCCCGGAGTTGAAGCGGGATACCGCACGTCACGTTACTGGCTTAACCGTGTTCCGGGCCTGGCATCTCTGAACAACGGAAAGGAAAGTGCGGATTTTTTGATGAGCCAGTGGAATGAATTTGAAAATTATTCCAGAGAAAAGAATTTTTTCGGCGGAAGCGCATTCAAGGCCGTTCAAAAATATATTTACTATAATTCAAGCGAGCATTACAAAACAGCATTTGCTAACCAGGAATCACCTGCGGATAATTTCAGCCTTCTTATGAATCTTGCCGTATGCTTTCTGACGCTTGAAGACTATCCGAAAACAATTGAAACACTGGAATATGCAAAAAGCTTTTTCAAAAATGATCCTAAACTGCTTTCGATCCTTGCAGCCGCATATTTTAAAACAGGAGAAGCTCCAAAATCGCTTCTTTTATTCAGAGAAGCATTTTTTATCAATCCGTCGGTAATTGACATTGAACTCATCAAATGTGAACCGATAAACGAACTCACAAGCGCTTCCAAAGAAGCACACCCTGATGAGGATATCAGGGAATGGGTTCCTGTTTACGGATTTCTCATGGATATTTTTTATGTAAAAGGCAAGATCAGCCAGCAAACTGCAGAACTTATTACAAAAGACATAGCATCTCTTGAGAAATCTTATCAGTCAATGACAAGAGAGAAACTCAAAAAATCAAATGTACTTCCCCGCCTAATCAACAAATACTTATGGCTTTATGATTACTATCATTTCCAGAATTATGACCTATCCATATTATCCCAGATATCTCAAAGACTTATTGAAATAGATAAATCACTGTTCGGATCATATTTCTCCAAAAATAAACCCTAAAAACTGTTGACAGCGGCACCTTGCAAAATTTCAATTTTTAAATTGATTGCTATATCATATTGAGGAAATTATGCAGTTATCGACATCTTACGAACCTAAAGAAACAGAAGAAAAATGGCTTAAAGCGTGGAATGAAGGAAATTTTTACCACGCCGATGAAAAAGACAATAAAGACGCATATTGCATAGTCATTCCTCCGCCGAATGTAACAGGCTCTCTTCATATGGGCCATGCCCTGAATAATACCCTTCAGGATATTTTAACAAGATGGAACCGCATGAAAGGGAAATCAGTTCTCTGGATGCCGGGCATGGATCATGCGGGGATAGCAACGCAGAATGTCGTTGAAAGACTTCTCGCAAAAGAAGGAAAATCGCGCCACGATATGGGACGCGAAGCTTTCGAAAAAAAAGTATGGGAATGGAAAGCGGAATCAGGCGGAATGATACAGAGTCAGCTAAAACGCCTCGGCGCAAGCCTTGACTGGGAAAGAGAAAGATTCACTCTCGATGAAGGACTTTCCAAAGCCGTACGCAAAGTTTTTGTTACTCTATACAAAGAAGGACTCATCTACCGCGGAGAAAGAATAATCAACTGGTGCCCTAGATGCGAAACCGCCCTTTCTGACATTGAAACAGAATACAAAGACCTTAATGGAAAACTTTATCATTTGAAATATCCGTATGCCGACGGAAGCGGACATATAACAGTTGCTACAACACGACCTGAAACAATGCTTGGAGATACGGCAGTCGCGGTTAATCCCGATGATGAAAGATACAAAAACGTAATCGGCAAAAAACTGATTCTTCCCCTAATTAACCGTGAAATTCCTATCATCGCGGATTCTTATGTTGATAAGGACTTCGGAACGGGTATGGTTAAAATAACTCCTGCTCATGATCCGAACGATTTTGAGATGGGAAAGCGTCATTCTCTCGAAGAAATCAATGTTCTTACTCCAAAAGGCTTTATCAATGAAAACGGCGGAACTTATAACGGTCTCGACAGATTTGACGCCCGCAAAAAAATAATTGAAGACCTCGAAAAGCTCGGTCTGGTTGAAAAGATAGAAGATAATCCTCATTCAGTCGGGCATTGCTACAGATGCTCTACAATAGTAGAACCATATATAAGCAGTCAGTGGTTCGTAAAAATTAAACCGCTTGCAGATGAAGCAATAAAAGCTGTCGAAGACGAACGCATTAAATTCGTTCCTAAAAACTGGGAAAAAACTTACTTCGAATGGATGAGAAATATCCGCGACTGGTGTATTTCACGTCAGCTCTGGTGGGGGCACAGAATTCCGGCGTTTTACTGTGAAGATTGCGGTCATATAACTGTCGAAATGGAAGATCCGAGCAAATGTTCAAAATGTTCATCAACTAATATCAAACAGGATGAAGATGTTCTCGATACATGGTTCAGTTCCGGATTATGGCCGTTTTCAACTCTCGGCTGGCCTGATGAAACGGCAGAACTCAAGAAATATTATCCGACTTCAGTGCTTGTAACGGGTTTTGACATCATATTCTTCTGGGTTGCCAGAATGATCATGATGGGCTTGAAATTTATGGGAGATGTTCCTTTCAAGGATGTGTATATTCATGCGCTTGTACGCGATGAACACGGTCACAAAATGAGCAAATCAAGAGGAAACGTAATTGATCCGTTGATAATGATGGATAAATTCGGTACGGATGCGTTTAGATTTACTCTGGCGATGTTTGCAGCACAGGGCCGCGATGTAATAATGTCTGAAAAACGAATCGAAGGCTACAGGGCGTTTTCTAATAAAATATGGAATTCGACCCGTTTCGTTCTCATGAACCTCGGTGAGGATTTTTCTTCAAAAGGAATCAATGAAGCGGCACTCGAACGTTTCGATAAATGGATTCTTTTCCGTCTCAACTGCGCAATAAATGAAATTTCAAAAGCATTAAGCGAATACAGATTCAATGATGCGGCCCAATCTGTTTATTCATTCTTCTGGAATGAATTCTGCGACTGGTATCTTGAACTTACCAAACCCCGTCTATACGGTCATTCGGGTGAAGAATCCGCAAACTGCGCCAAAGAAGTTCTTTTTCATGTTCTAAAAGAATCGGTTAAACTCCTCCATCCGTTCATGCCTTTTATCACAGAAGAAATATGGAGTAAAATCAAGGATAAGAATCAGAATCTGCTGATTGTAACCGAATATCCGGAAACCGATCCGAACTACAATTTCTCAAAAGAAGCTGATGAAACCGCTGTATTTCAGGAAATCATTTATAAGATAAGAAATATACGCGGTGAGATGAATATTGCGCCTGACAGAAAGGCTGATCTGATAATCAAGACAGAAAGTCCGCTTGTCAGAGAAATCGTCGATAAGGAATCTGCCCAGCTGAAATCGCTTGCGAAGATTGAGTCGATTAAAGTCGACGCGTCTTATAAACCTGAAAAAAGCGATTGTTCCGCAGTTATTAAGGATGCTGAAATTTATCTTCCTCTTAAAGGTCTGATTGATGTCGAGAAAGAACTTGAAAGGCTCAATAAAGAATTATCCAAAATTGAAGCGGATCTTTCACGTGTTGAAGGCAAACTTTCAAATGATAAATTCATATCATCGGCACCTGAAGATATCGTGGCAAAAGAAAAATCAAAACGTGATGAATTCGTTGAACTGAAAATTAAAATCACCGAAAGCATCAATAATCTAAAAAAATTGTAAACCGGATACGATGTATAAAATAACATTTTATACATCGTAAAATTTCTGAAGATTTTTAAATGATAAAGCTTCTGCCAGATGCTTCTTCTTTATGTTATCGCATTTATCAAGATCGGCGATTGTTCTTGCAACTTTCAAAACTCGAAAAAGCGAACGAGTCGAAAGATTTAATGATATCGAAGCTTTTTCGAGAAAATCCGAAGAGTCAGAATCAAGCTTACAGTGTTTTTTCGTCTGCGAACTTGTCATACGTGAATTGAATTCATGAGAATCGGATTCAAATCTTCCGCGCTGAATTATCCGCGCCGAGTTAACTCTTTCTTTGACAGAATCTGAATGCTCGGATTCAGAAATACTCATAAGCTCCCTGTAATTGATACGCGGAACATAAACTTCAATATCTATTCTGTCAAGAATCGGTCCTGCAATTTTTCTGAAATAGTTTTTAATAATATGAGGCGGGCACTTGCACTTTATCTTATCATCAAAAAGATATCCGCACGGGCACGGATTGCTCGATGCAACTAGCATGAAATCCGCCGGGAATGTCACGGAACCGGATGCACGAGAAACAGTAATTTCATAATCTTCAAGCGGCTGACGCAATGACTGAAGAACATTATTCTTAAATTCTGAAAATTCATCCAGAAAAAGTACACCGTTATGAGCCAGCGAAATCTCGCCTGCTCCGGGGATCTTTCCGCCGCCGACTAATGCAGCATCGGATGATGTATGGTGCGGTGTTCGAAACGGCGGTATTTTTTTCAGGCCTATTCCGCATGGAAGAACCCCTGAAACTGAATGAATCATGGTTGTTACTATCGATTGCTGTTTTGATAGATTAGGAAGAATCGACGGAAGCGATTTTGCAATCATTGTTTTTCCGCTTCCCGGCGGGCCGTACATTAAGATATTATGATTTCCGGCTGCAGCAATTTCAAGAGCACGTTTTACCGTTTCGTGTCCGTAAACATGTTTAAAATCATAAAGGCATTCTTCACTTTCAAAATTCTGTTCTTCATAAACATATTTTTCACTTTCACCATTAATTGCATCTACTGCTTCACGAAGATTTTTTACAGCGTAAATATCAATCAGTCCCGGCGATGAAGCTTCTATTCGATTATAGTACGGAAGAATTATTTCTTTGTATCCGAGATCATAAAGGGCTATGACCATCGATATCACACCGTTTACACCTCTTATATCACCGTCGAGTGAAACTTCACCTACAACAGGAATAGGCTTTTCCGGGAGAGATATCTGACCGGTTATATTCAAAATAGCCAATGCTATTGCAAGATCATAATTCGAACCCTGTTTTCTGAAAGTCGCGGGCGCAAGGTTTACAATATAATTGTGAGGCGGGAATATATAACCGGAATTTTCAATTGCGCTTCGTATTCTGTCCTTTGATTCCTTAATGACCGAATCAGGAAGTCCGATTATTGTAAAACCCGGAAGACCTTTAATGAGATCTATTTCGATTTCAACAATCTGTGAAGTAATCCCGTTAATGCCGAGGGATAGAGTTTTGGCAAGCATTCGTTTCTCC
>Ga0116187_1003238_pt1 | contig 15300 bp, 8 predicted proteins | sample AD_JPNNA6_MetaG_FD_89755 | JGI IMG/M metagenome (GOLD analysis project Ga0116187, IMG submission 89755) | Active sludge microbial communities of municipal wastewater-treating anaerobic digesters from Japan - AD_JPNNA6_MetaG | ecosystem: Engineered > Bioreactor > Anaerobic > Digestate | place... | reverse complement strand
TGTGGTCGCCTCCGGCCGTGCAAAGCTCTGGTCGATCCTGTCGGCCGGGTCGCTGCTCCTCTTTGCCGCCCTCTATCTCGGAATGTTTGTCTTCTTCGGCGCGGTCGGGGTGATCGGCGGCATGGCGCAATGAGGCCCGCCCCCCCGGCTCCCGGTGGATCGGGCCCGCGCCGATTCGCTGGACTGCTGCTCCTGGCGATCCTGGCTGCGGTGTTCGGCATCTGGTGGCTCGGTTCTCGTCCGCCGGCCTGGTACCCTCCCTGTCCCTTCCGTCTGGCGACGGGCCTGTTCTGTCCCGGATGTGGCAGTGGCCGCGCCGTTCATGCGCTGGTGCACGGCGAGTGGGGGAGGGCGTTCGGGTTGAATCCCGTGCTCGTGCTCCTGCTCCCGCCCGGTCTGGTCTGGACGGCAACGCTGTTGTGGCGGGGTTTGGGCCGCGGCCTGCCCCCGCTCGCGCCCCCCCGGCCCACTGCCACGATCTTGTTGCTCGTGGTCTCTGCCTTCTGGGTGCTGCGTAATCTGCCGTGGTGGCCGTGCACCCTGCTGGCCCCGGTCGGGTGATCCCGGTGGCCCGTGGCGAATCGGGGGACCTGAGGCCTCACCCGACCCAGCCTTCAGGTGGGTGGATGAAAAAATTTCCGCGGTCGGGACCAGGCGTTTCCGTGGTCGCCGTTCAGTCGCCCACTGGTATCCTAAGTTATTGCTGATCAGGAGGGTGGCCCGTTTGCGGGGCCGGCAGTGGGCCGCTTTCGTTTGTCGATAGGCAAAACACCCTAGGGGATCTTAGGGCTTGCCACTGTATCGCGACAGTGGTGTTACCCCCTTCTGCAAACCCGAGTCCTCAAGCCCTCGCAAACATGAACACGCTTCGCTTCGCCCGCATCGCATCCGGCCTTCTGGCCTTGGGTGCCGCCCTCGATCTTTCTGCCCAGGTTGTTTTCAACGCCAACGGCACGTACACCCAAAGCTTCGATTCGCTTCCGTTCGATACCGCCACGCAGCTGACGTGGACCGACAACTCGACGCTCGCAGGCTGGTACGCGGCCCCCACCCCGCTCGCCAACGCCTACGTCTCCCGCAATACCAACACGGGATCGCCGTCCGGCTCGGACCTGTACGTTTATGCGGATCCGCTTAATGCGGCTGATCGTGCGTTCGGATCGTTCACGAGCACGTCTGCTTCCAGTTCGATTTTCTACGGCGTGCAGCTGATGAACAACACTGGCCACGTGCTCGACTCGGTGAGCATTTCCTTCGCGCTCGAGAACTATCGTGGCGGTGCCTCCGCCGGGGATCTGCTGCTTGCCTCCTTCGGGCTGAACAACAGCGATCTGCTCTCGGGCTCTTGGACTCCGCTGGCCTCGCTGAACTACACTGATATCAGCAACACGCTGTCCTTGTCCGCCCTGACATGGAATGACGGTGACTCCCTCTGGATCCGCTGGGAAGACACCGTATTCTCCGCGGGAACCAACCCGAAGAACGCGGCCTTTGGCCTCGACAACTTCAGCGTGACCGCGATCCCGGAGCCCTCGACTTACGCCCTGATCCTCGGCGTGGCGACCCTCGGTCTCGTGGGCTTCCGTCGCTGGCGCGCGCAGCGCTGATCCTCGGCGACCGCTGCGAGCTCGAACTCAGTTTGCGGAAAGCGGCAGGTTTCAAACCTGCCGCTTTTTCATTTTCTCCCCGCGGCCCCGTTGCACCCACCGGCGCAGGGCGTGTCGCTTGGAACACACGGATCGCTCTCCTCGTCTTGGTGACTCAGAGCGAGGCGAGAATCGCGGAGAAGGTAGGGCTTGGCCGCAACGCAGCCGCGGCCTTGGTGTTGTCGGGGGCGTAGTAGCCGCCGACATCGACCGGCTTGCCCTGCACGGCGATCAGCTCCTGCACGATCTGCTTCTCGGCGGCGGCGAGTTTCTCGGCAATGGGCTTGAACGCGGCCTGCAGCTTGGCGTTGACCGACTGCTCGGCGAGGGCCTGCGCCCAGTAGAGCGCGAGGTAGAAGTGTGAGCCGCGGTTGTCGATGGTGCCGAGCTTGCGTCCGGGTGAGCGGTCGTTCTCGAGGAACTTGCCGTTGGCGGTGTCGAGCGTGTCGGCAAGGATCTTGGCGGGCGCGTGCTTGAAGACGAGGGCGAGGTGCTCGAACGACGCGGCGAGGGCGAAGAATTCGCCGAGGCTGTCCCAGCGCAGGTAGTTCTGCTGCAGGAACTGTTCGACATGCTTCGGGGCCGAGCCGCCGGCGCCGGTCTCGAAGAGGCCGCCGCCGTTCATGAGCGGGACGATGGAGAGCATCTTCGCGCTGGTGCCGACCTCGAGGATGGGGAAGAGGTCGGTGAGGTAGTCGCGGAGGACGTTGCCGGTGACGCTGATGGTATCGAGGCCCTTCACGATGCGCTCGAGGCTGAAGGTGCAGGCGGCGGCGGGTGCGAGGATGCGCAGGTCGAGGCCGGTGGTGTCGTGCTGCTTGAGGTAGGTCTGCACCTTGGCGATGAGCTGGGCGTCGTGGGCGCGCTGGGCGTCGAGCCAGAACACGGCGGGCGTGTTGGAAAGGCGGGCACGGGTGACGGCGAGCTTCACCCAGTCCTGCACTGGGGCGTCCTTGGTCTGGCAGGCGCGCCAGATGTCGCCCTGCTCGACGCTGTGCGAGAGGAGGACGGCGCCTGCGGCATCGACCACGCGGATGGTGCCGGCCGCGGGGGCGACGAAGGTCTTGTTGTGCGAGCCGTACTCCTCGGCGGCCTGGGCCATGAGGCCGACGTTGGGCACGGAGCCCATCGTCTTCGGGTCGAGCGCGCCGTTCTTTTTGCAGAAATCGACGGTGGCTGCGTACACGCCGGCGTAGGAGCTGTCGGGGATGACCGCCAAGGTGTCCTGAGTCTTCCCCTTCACATCGTACATCTTGCCGCCGGCGCGGATCATCGCGGGCATGGAGGCGTCGACGATGACGTCGGAGGGGACGTGGAGATTGGTGATGCCCTGGTCGGAGTTGACCATCGCGACGGCGGGGCCGGCGGCGAGGGCGGCCTGGTAGTCGGCCTCGATGGCGGCGCGCTGGGCGGCGGGGAGCGTGGCGACCTTGGCGAGGAGATCGCCGAGGCCGTTGTTGGGATCGACGCCGAGCTGGGCGAACGTGGCGGCGTGTTTCTCGAAGAGGCCGGCGAAGAAGACGCGCACGGCGTGGCCGAAGAGGACGGGGTCGGAGACCTTCATCATCGTGGCCTTGAGGTGGAGCGAGAAGAGCACGCCCTCGGCACGCGCGCGGGCGATCTGTTCGCCATAGAACGCGACGAGCGCGCGGCGGCTCATGAACGTGGCGTCGAGGATTTCGCCGGCTTTGAGGGCGAGCTTGTCCTTGAGGACGGTGACCTTGCCGGCGGCGTCGAGGTGCTCGATACGCACGGTCGTGGCGCCGGGGACGCAGACCGACTTCTCGTTGGCGAAGAAATCGTGTGCTCCCATGGTGGCGACAGAGGTCTTCGAGGCGGAGGACCAGGCGCCCATCGAATGCGGGTGGGCGCGAGCGTAGTCCTTCACGGCCTTGGGCGCGCGGCGGTCGGAATTGCCCTCGCGCAGGACGGGGTTCACGGCGGAGCCCTTGACCTTGTCGTAGCGGGCCTTGGCGTCTTTCTCGGCCTCGGTCTTGGGCGTCTCGGGATAGTCGGGGAGCCCGTAGCCGCGGGCCTGGAGCTCGGCGACGGCCTCCTTCAACTGCGGGACGGAGGCGGAGATGTTGGGCAACTTGATGATGTTCGCCTCGGGGCGGAGCGTGAGCGCGGCGAGTTCCGCGAGATCGTCTGCGACGCGCTGGTCCGGCGGCAGACGGTCGGCAAAGGCGGCGAGGATGCGACCGCCGAGGGAGATGTCGCGCGTCTCGACCGCGATGCCGGCGTGCTGGGTGAACGCCTGGACGATCGGGAGCAGCGAATACGTGGCGAGGGCGGGGGCCTCGTCGGTCTTGGTGTAGATGATGGTAGGTGCCGCGGACATGGTGGAGAGAATGGTGTAATGCGAACCGCCAGTTTCGCCAGCAAAGGCGCCGGCGTGGCCCGGTCAAAAGCAATGCCGGGCGGCGCTGGCGGTAGAAGTCCCGCGCCGTGCGGCGGCGCGCAGGATCAGCAGGGCCCCTGCGCGATCGAAACGCCGGCGGCCTCCGTGGCCCCCGGCAACGGCCCCCGGCGGCGCCTCGTCACCGGCCCCTCGCGCCCCGTAACAGAAGATCGACTCCGCGGGCGAACGCGGACTCGGGCGAGCCCGGGGGGGCCACCGCGGTGGCGCGGCGCTGCACCTCGGGGCGGGAGTGGGGCATCGCCACGGAGAAGCCGGCCCAGTCGAAGAGTGGCACGTCGTTGTCCGCATCGCCGAACGCCGCGACCCGGGCCGGGGCGATCCCGAACTCTCGCGCCAGCACCGCGGTGCCGGTGGCCTTGCTGATGCCGCGTGGGACAAACTCGAACACTTCCCGGTGGGAGCGCACGCTGTCGGCCGCCACCGGGCGGCAGGCGCGGGCGCCGCCACCGGCGAGAAATGCCTCGAGGATCGCTTCCCCGGCGATCCACATGACCTTGAATACCCGTTCCTGCACGAGCGCGGCCACCGGAACGACGGCGATCGTGGTGCCCGTGATCCGACGGTAGCGATCGACATCGGGGCCCTCGCGCGGCGTGCACTCGCCGTGGTCGGTGTAGGCGATCACCCCGAACCCCGCCCGCTGCCCCACTTCCGCCACCAGCGCGACATCCTCGGCGGGCAGGAAGTGCTGCGCATGGATCCGACTCCGTGTGGGATCGCTCACTTCGCAGCCTTGGCAGGACACCAGCCCGCACACGCCCGGGAGCGCGCGGGCGATCTCGGCCATGTTCGGGCCGTGGCGTCCCGAGGCCAGCACGATGCCGAACCCGTGTTCGATGAGGCGAACGAGGGCCTGCTCGTTTTCGTCGCCGACAAGGCCGTCGTGGCCGAGGAGGGTGCCGTCGAGGTCGATGGCGGCGAGCTGGGTGGGTGTTGGCTGCGGGCTCACAGCTGTCCAGCGCACCAGCGGCGTGCGCGCGACCCAAGAAGAAAACGGGGTGCCGGGCGGAGGGGTGGTCGATTGAGTCTCGCGGATTGGACTGACGTCCGATGGTAGGGCGGGACCGCTGGTCCCGCCGCGTTCACGGACGGCTCGGCGGGGACGCCTCGCCCTACCTCAAGCGAGGTCATTTCTTCGTGAGGATCAGGGTGTCGCGCCCCACCGCGAGAAACAAGAAGGCCGCGCTGCGCAACTGGCAGCGCGGCCCCGGGCGGCGAACGCGTGGAGCGCGTCCGCCTGCCGCACGACGGGAGCGATGGCCCACCGTGCGGTTCAAGTCACCCGCCGGTCATCCGGGCGGCGCGTCGCTGGGGTGGTCGACCAGCGCGGCGGCGTCTCCCCACGGCGACCGTTCGATCGTGCGTGGCAGGGCGGCGTCGCTGAGGCGCGGGATGGTGGAGAGGCGTGGAGCGGTGCCGAGGCGCGGATACATGATGCGGGAGGTCTTCATGGTTGTTTTCCGGTTGGTGGTGGTGCGGGCGGGCCGCCCTGTCGGAGCGGCCCCGCCCGTGTTCCATGGCTTGCTTTTCCCCTGTCTCACGAAGCGAGGATCTCGAGATCCTCGCGCAGCATCTTCTCGCCGGCGGCGCGCAGCTGCCGGACCCGTTCGATCGAGACGCCCAGCTCGCCGGCGATCTCCTCGAGGGTGGCTTCCTCGAGGTGGTAGCGCTGGACGATGTAGGCGTGTCTCTCGGGCAGGCGCGTCAGCGCCTCCCGCACATTCTCGACCAGATCGAGCGACTCGGCCAGGTCGGCCGGGGAGACCGCGGCGTGGTCGGCCAGCTGGGCCAGAACCTCGCCGTCGGTCTCGTGGCTGTCGGCCGCGATCCCGAGGCGCAGCGCTTGGCGCAGGGCGCTCGGGGCGAGGCCGGTGAATGTCGCCAGTTCGTCGTCGCTGGGCGCGCGGCCGAGCGCCTGCTCCAGTTCGGCGGCCGCGCGGCGGACCTCGGTCACCTTGGCGCGGGTGCGCCGCGAGAGCGGGTCGAGCCGGCGGAGCTCGTCGAACATCGCGCCGCGGACGCGGGCGAAGCAGTACGCGCGGACCTCGTGGAGCGGGCCGGCGGCCTGGGCGAAGGAGGCGACCAGGGCGGCGCGGCCGGCGGAGGCGAGATCGTCGCGCGAGACGTGGAGCGGCAGGCGGCGGTCGAGGCCGGCTAGCGCGGCGTCGACGACGTCGAGAACATCAAGGACGTTGGAAAGAACGGGAACGGCAGGAGCGGCGTTCATAACGGCGGTGCGGCGTTCAGCCGCTGTTCGCTACAGAAGGAGGAGGCCCGGTTGGCAGGGCGCGGAAGGTGGACGTAAAAAGGCAGCTCGGAATTGTTGAGCGGACCGAAGGCGTAGTTGGGCCGACCCGGCTGAAGGCAGTAGGGCCAGCCCGGCGCGCGGCGCGTAACTCGCGTGGCAGCGGCGGCGGCGGTGCGGGTGGAAGCTCGGGCGGAGGCGGTCGGCGTATTGGTTTTCATGACGGAGGAAGTGTGTTTGGCGGACATGTGTTGTGGTTGGAAATTTGATGGACGGACGAAAGTGGGCGACGGATGCGCGTGGGGCGTGGGCGGTGCGGCCGGGAGCGGAATCCCGCGTCCGCCGGGAGCCCGCCGCCGCCGCCACGTGTTTGGCGTGGCGGTCGGTTTCAGGCGGCGGACGGGCTCCGCGGGCGGTTCCGGCGGCCCATCCCAGGGATCGGACCGGGCGCCCCGCGTCCGTTCGCAGACGGCGCCCGGCGCCGGGAAGGATGGCTGAGCAGCACCGGCCGGAGGATGGGGCCGGGGAGCGGTACCGAGGAGTGGGTGCGTCGTCATCACGACGGCGCGGGCCTCGGTGGCCGGTGCGGTCGTTTGACGGACCGCGGTTTTCTGGGAAAGAACCCGAGCTTCTCGCTCGGTTTTCCCGGAAGGGGCCTTGGGTTCCGAAAAACAAAAACCCACTTCCGGGTGGAAGTGGGCTTCGGATGCGGGTGCTAAGTGCTCCTCAGTTTTTCCACTTCCCGTGCGCGGCGGCGGCGCGTTTCGTCGTAGTTACCTGGGTAATCTGCCAGGAGGCGACGGCCTGCAGGCGCACGAAGGCTCGCGGGCAACCCATATGGGAGGCCGGAGCGGACATGGTGTGCTGAGTGCAGTTCATGGAATTCGTTATTGCGAGAAGTGTGCCAGCGATGTGTGGACGCTGAATCAGATCGGAACAAGCCCGTTTTTCTTCAAGGGGGTGCACGAAAATTCTTTCGGCTGCGCAAATTCGCCCCTGCGCCGACCCGGTACGGTCACCGTGCCGGCCGAAGGCGAGACGGCCGCAAGTCCCAGCCCGGCAATGGAATGCAGCAGTCCTGCGCCCTCTCCCGGCCTCTCTGTCTCACCGCCGCGCGAGGGCGGCGATGCCGCCGCGGCCTGTCTGTGCGCGGACCAGCCAACGCCGAAAGTTCGTCTCGTCGCGCCGGCAGCGGGCCCAACACGCCGCCGCTCCGTAGCCGCAGAAGAGGGCGGTGTGTGCCGCGACTTTGCGCAGATAGGACAGCCCCCGGCCCCGGCCGTGGATCGCGATCCGGGAGCGCCCGTGGCAATAGCCGACGCGCGAGAAATACTCCCGATGCAGCCGCTCGGCCGGGATCCAGTGTGCGACATGCATCTCGCCGCAGTACGCTCCTTGGACCGCTGCCCGGCGCATGCGTTGGAAAAGCTCGAGCTCCTCGCCGCCGGTCAGCTTGCGGCCATGGCGGCCCAAGTCGCCGCGGAAGCCGCCGATCTTCCCGAAGACCTCCTTCCGCACCGCGAAATTCGCCCCGATGCCGTCGGGCCGGTGTTGGCGGAACATCTTCTCTCCCAGGTCGAACACCGAGACGACCCACTCGAGGTCCGGCGGCAGCCACGCGGGCCGCGGGCAGGCCTGCCACGATCCCGTCACCCGCCCGCAGACGACCTGCACGTCCCTGGCGGTGAAGGCGGTCGCCAGGCCCTGCGCCCATCCCCGGGAAACCAGTACGTCGTCGTCCAGAAACGCCACGATTTCGCCCCGCGCTTCCTCCACGCAGCGTTGCCGGGCCCAGCCCAGTCCCAACCGCTGCTCCCGCACCAACCGGAACGAGGCCTCCGTGCCATCGGCGCAACGCACCACGGTTCCGCCCGCCACCGGGCGGGAGCCCTCGTATCCGTGGCGTCCGGCCCAGGCTTCCACCTGCGCGCGGGTCCCATCGGTGCAGACGTTGTCGACGACGACGATCTCGGGCGGGCGGCCGAGCGGGCGCCAGTCGACCTGGCGCAGCGAATCCAGCGTTTGCAGCAGCAGTGCGACCCGGTTGTGGGTCGCGATGGTGACGGAGATTTGCATCCAGTGGGGCCCGCCGGCCGGTCGGTGGACGACCGGCCGGCGGGGGACTGGAAGATCGTCCGGAGCGGAGCCTCCGGGCACAAGCCGATTGCTCCGGTGTGTGGCGGCGACCATGTCCGGACGCCGCCTCCGCCCCGCGCCGCTCACTTCCGCCGGGCGAGCGGGATGACGGCGATGCCGGCGACGGCGAGCACGAGCAGCGCGGCGGTCGTGTAGGGCGGACGGGCGGTGCGGGCGATGTCGAGTGTGAGCTGGAGCGGTTTGTCGCCCTCGACCTGCAGGCTGCGGGTGAAGGTGAATACGCGCCCGCGCTCGGCGAGCGTCACGTCGATGGCGCGCGGGGCCGGCTCGGCGGCGAGCTGCTGCTCGACGAGCCGGTCGGCGATGCCGCGCAACGCGGTGTTCTCGTCGGCCGAGTTGCCCATGAGCAGCTGGTCGACCTGCGTCGGATCGAAGTTCACCCGGCCCTGCATGAACGGGTTGAGGCTGGCGGCCTGCTCGAGCTGCTCGTTGCGTGCGGCCTCGACGCGGTTGTCGAGGTAGAGGCGCTGGCGGCGGGTGTTGAGGCCGAGCACGGTCTGCTGCGTCTTCAGATTGCGGAGCTGCACGCGGGCGTCCTCGTTGGCGGCCTCGTCGAGCGCCTGGGTGTTGTAGGCGCGGGCGAGCACTTCGCCGGCCTTCTGCTGGTCGCCCTGCTGCATGAGCTTGTTCGCCTCCGCCAGCATCGCCACGGCCTTCTTCGACTCCGCGGACCGCTTCGAGACGACCGCGGACCGGTAATCCGCCACGTCGAGCCACCCGCCGCGGCGCTCCTCGCGCAGCCGCAGGCCGCCGCCGTAGCCCGCCAACTCGTGGCCGGGCGGCACGACCACGCGCCACGCCACGTTCTCCAGCGGTACGTTCAGCCGCGGGCCGGCGAGGGCGATCTCGCCGCCCTTGCCGCCAGGGGCCGAATACACCAGCCGCACCGCCGCCGAGCGCTCGCCCGCGGTGTTCGGGGTGACGTGGAAGAGGAAGGCGTCGCCCTCGCGCACGACGGCGACGCTCTCGCCGTTGACGAACGTGTTGAAGAGCCTCGCTCCCTCCGGCAACCGCACGCGCAGCGTGCTCTTCTCCAGCACGTCGACGCGCAGGTCGACCGCCGTGAGGCTTTCGCCGCTCGGCGAGAACAGCGTCACGAGCTCACCCTGTGTCACGCGCAGCTTGAGCGCCTCGGCGACCTCGTGCCGGCGCACCGCCACCGGCAGCGGCCCCTCGGCCTCGGCCACGCGGAAGCACAACGCGGGCACGCTGCGGTCGGCGCGGTTCTGGAGGACCGCGGGCACCGCGCTCCAGTCGGCCCGCGACCAGCCGCGCGGCAGCGCGCCGGCCTCGAGCTCGAGCCTCCCGCCGGCCCGCACGGCGGCGAACTGCACCGCCTGGCGCACCCCGACGAACTCGGGCACGGCCACTGTCTCCGTCTTCTGGTCACCGGTGGCCGGGCCCTGGAACTCGATCTGCACGTCGGTCTCGCCGGCGATCCCGCGCTGGAGCCGGATTTCCCAGAGATCGTCGCTGCCGGCGACGCGCACCAGGTCGCTCACCGCGGCACCGGTGGCGCGCACCGTGCGGGCGCGCTCCTCGCCGAGGCCGGGCAGCTTCACGCGGAACTGTTTCACCGCGGCGTTCTCCACCCGGTAGCGCAGCCCGAGGCGCACCAGCGTCTGGCCCTCCCGCACGGTCGTTTCCTGGAGCGCCTGCACCGTCACCCACGGCTCCAACGCCTCGATCCCGAGCTTCACCGACCAGTCCTCCTGCAACAGGCGGAACGCCAGCGTGCCGGGCTGCCGCCCGCCGACCTGCCGCGGGTCGAGCTGCGTGACCTTCTCGCGCTCCACCGCGCGCAGGCGCAGGCCCTTGCCGGGCACGACGAGCGCCTCGCCGGTCTGCCGGGTGGCCTCGCGTATCTGGAGATGTGGCACCGACCAGGCCTCCTGCGCGTGCGGGGCGGCCCCCGCGAGGGTGAGCGCAAACCTCTCGTCGCCGATCGTGCGACCGTTGAGGTGCATCGTCACCACGCGTTGGTTGCCCTCCGGCGCCTCGGTCCAGTGGCTGAGGGCTTCGCTGCTGAGGGCCTCGACCTCGAGGCCCTCCGGCAGCGCGAAGCTGAGCTTGAACAGCCCGACGCGCGTGATCGCCACCGCGAGGTCCACGGCCATCACCATGCGGTCGTCGTCGAGCGAGAGCACCTGCCGGCCGGTCACCCGCACCTCGGGCGCGACCGGCGCGATCTTGAGCGACACGCTGCCGCCGTCCTGGCCGAAGCGCCACACGTGTTGGAGCGTCGCGGTCGGCTCGTCGTCCTTGTCGGACGGGATCAGGGCGGCGTCGAAATCCTCGGTGTTCACCGGCGAGAGCCCGCTGGCGTGCACGCTCTCGGGTTGGGCGTCGCCCCCGAAGGCCAGCGCGAGCATGCCGACTTCTCCCGCCGCACCGACCACGCGCAACGGGGTGAGCGTGAGATCGAACGGCAGCGCGCCCGTCCCGAGCTGGGTCTCGATGCCGAGGCGGAAGTGCTGCTCCTGCGGCGAGGCGAGCGTGATCGCCAACCGACGCTTCTCCGGATCGAAGCGCCACGCGGAGACCTCCGTGTCGTCGCTCCGGACGTCGCCGACCGTGAGACCCGCGGGCACGGCGAGCAGGAGCGAGGATACGCGTCCCTGCACCGGGCGGACGGATACGGCGATCAGACCGTTCACCACGCCGGGACCGGGGATGAACAGCTGGGTGGTCTCGGCATAGAACTGCGTCGCCTCGGCCGTGAGGTCGCGGCGCTTGGGCCGCAACTGCACGACGGCCGCCCCCTGCGGCGCGAGCACGAGTGTCGCGCCGCTGCGGGCGTCGCCGAGATTCGGAGTCGGCACCACCTGCACCGCCGCCGGGGAGGCGAACTCCCATCCGCCCTGGTCGAGAGCGATGGTCACTCGCTGGGTCGCGGCCGCCCCGGTCGGGAGCGCGATCTGGGTCGTCTCCTGCGGTACCGGCAACTCGAAGCGCACGCGCGCCGTGAGCAGCCCTTCGCGCTCGGGCGCGACGAAGTAGGAGGTCTGGCCGGCGCGTTCGGATTTCCCGAGACGCAGGCCGTCGGCCTTGAACTCGGTCAACACCACGGGCGGGCGCAGGAGCAGGAAGCTGTCGCCCGGGCCGCCGCGCACGGTGAGCTCCAGCTCGCCGTAGAGGCGGCCGTCGCGGATCGCCCAGGTCTGCACGGCGGCCTGCGCGGGCCGGCCGATGAAGTCCGGCGCGTCCTGCGCCTGCGCCGGTTGCGTGCCGAAGCCGAAGGTGAGCGCACTGAGCAGCGCGAGCAGCGGCAGCACCGTGGCGGGGCCGTTGCCTGCCGCGTCGCCGCCTGTCGCCGATGGCGGTTCCGTCGCTTCGGCGGCGAGGCTGCGCTCGCGGCGTTCGCTGCTCCAGCGGCCCCACGTCGGCACGAAGAGCAACAGCCACACGGCGAGCGCGCCGAAGCCGTGGAAGAGGATCGCTCCACCGTGTTGCGCGAGCAGCCCGGCGGCGAGGAGCGCGACGCCGGCAGGTAGGGCGAACCGTCCCCGGTGAGCCGAGGCTTGCGGCTCACCCGGAGGGTTCGCCCTACCCACGAAACGTGAGCCCACGACCAGCAAGGCCCCCGCGCCCACCGCGGCGACTCCCCACCACGAGACCATCGCCAGCCACGGGTTCATGTTCGCCACGGAGATCGTCATGGTCTCCTCGGCCGGCACGATCGTGGCGGCGTAGGTGAGCTCCTGGCTGTTCGTCCGGCGGTTGACGGTCGCCGCGGCGGCGATGAGCAGCGCGGCGATCGTGACATTCGCGAAGACGATCAGGGCGAAGAGCCGCTGCCGCGACGAGCCGCGGGCCAATAGTGCCCCGAGCGCGGTGAAGCCGAGGAGCACGGCCGCCGGCACCACGCCGCGGTGGGAGATCCATTCGAAGCCGGTCTCCGTGAGCGCGGGGCGGAGCAGCTCGGCGTTGCCGCCGCGCGGCGCGAGCAGGCGGCCGGTGTCGGCGCGCAGCGTCCACTCGTTGATGACACTCGGCGCCACCGTCCGTGGGGCCACGAGGCGGATGGTCGAGCCGCCGCCCGCGGCTTGGCCCAGCCGCAGCGAGACGGCCACCGGGTCGTTGGGATTCAACTTCGCCGGCAGCGGCACGAGGGTCTGGCCGCCGTCGGCGCGGGCGTTGACGATCTCGTTGTCGACGCGGGTTTCCCAGAGCTTCGCGCCGGCGGGCAACTCGAGCCGGAGCGCCTTCCGGCCGCGGGTCTTCACGAAGAACTGCGCATCCGTGACGACCTGGCCGTCGCGGGAGATCTGGCTGGAGAGCTTCGCGAAATCGACGACCTGGTCGACCGTCTCGCCGGCCGCGTACCATTCGACGCCGACCTCCAGCGCGAACGGCCGCGCCGTGTACTGGTAGAGGGCCAGCGAGGGCGCGCTGGTCAGCAGGCGGAACTCGGTGGGCAGCTCCAGCGGCTCCAGTTTCAGGAGACCGCCCGCGGTTTGGCGGATCTCGTGTTTCACCTGAGCCGGGCTGACGACCTGCACGTAGCCGCGCTCGGCCTGCACGCCGAGCGGGCGCACCTGGCCGGGCTGGATGGTGCCGCCGCGGGCGCTCATCGGCTGCTCGAATGTCACGAGCAACGTGGCCGCTCCGAGCACGGGCTGGTGGAGCGAGACGACGAGCTGGTCGCCCTCGCGGCGCCAGTCGCGGCGCACATTCTGGCCGGTCACGTCGATGTTGCCCGCCTCCGGCGGCACGAAGAGCCGCCACTCGGTCGCCGGCGCGCCGACGACGAAGTAGTTCAGCAGCACGCTGCCGTAGACCACGCCCTCCTTCACGGTGTGGAGGTGGAAGACGTCGGCCTGCACGCTCTGGCCGAGCGCCTCGATCTTCAACGCGGCGGACCAGCCGGCTTCGCGCAACCGCCACGCCTGCTGGAGTCCGGCGGTCTGCTGCGGGAAGTAGCTCAGCGGCACCTCCACGAGTTTGCCGGTGCCGGCGGGCACCAGCCGGTAGCCCGGTGTCGCCACGGCTCCGATATGGCCGCGGACCGACTTCGCGCCGGGGAAACGCAACGCCGGCAACGCCCACTCGCCGGCCGCGGCCGCCTGGTTCTTCTCGAGGCGAAGCTGGAGCAGTTGCCGCCCCTCGATGGGCTCGGCGAAAAGCACCTTCAGCGCGCGGACGCCGTCGACCGCGGTCGACTCGGCGATGAAGTCGGCCACGCCGCCGCCGGTCACGCCGACCACCGTGTAGTCGGCTGGGATCTGGAGCGTCCAGTCGCGCAGCGGCGCCTCGCGGATATCGAGTTCGAGGCTCGCCGCGATGGTGCGGTCGGTTTCGCCCAGTTCGTAGGTGAGGATCGCGGAGACGCCGACCTCGGGCTGGATCTGCGAAGCGAGCAGGCGGTAGCTGTAGTTCGCCGCCGGAAAACGATAGACGAAGACCTGCCGCACCTCGTCGGCATCGAGGTCGTCCTCCGGATACTGCTCGGGCGCGAGCTGCATCATGCCGGAGGCCTCGGCGACCTCGAGGCGCACCGCGCCGTCGTTGGCCACGCGCAGGAAGCCGGAGTGGCGCACCACGCCCTCGGGCGAGAGCCGCAGCGGCTCCACGCGGATCGGGAAGCCGCCGAGCTCCGTCTGGCTGCGCACCGTGATCGAGCCGGTCTGCTCGATGGGGCGGCTGAACTGCACTTCGAGCGCGCGGGTGCCCTCGGTCCGCACCACACGCCAGCTCAGGAGGTTCGCGCCCTCGACACCCACGATCTCGCCCGGACCGCTGAGCCGGATACGGAGCGCCGTGAGTTTTCCCTGGAGAATCTGGAGCGCGAGCGTCGCCTCCTGGCGCAGGAGCCCGGCGCCGAGGCGTGAGTCGGTTTGTTCGCTGCTGGTGAAGAACAACGCCCCATCGGCGGCCTTGGCGGCGTGCTTCCAGGCGAGCGCCGTGGCGCCGTCGGCCGGGAGGAAACCCTGCCAACCCTGTGCCGTGGCGACGGGCAGAACTGGTCGCTCCGGGTCGAAGCTCACCCCGGCGGGCAGGCCCTCGAGCAGGATCGGCACCACCGCGCCGGCCGGCATCGAGAAGTCGAGCACGCGCCACTCGCCCGTTTCGCGGATCGCCGCGGCGAACGGCAGTTCGACGGCGAGCGAACCCTCGCGCTCGGTCACGAGTTCATAGCCGCGGGACGCGCTGTCGGCCGGGGCGAGCTCGAGGTGCCAGCCGTCGCCCGCGGTCTTGTCGCTCGGTGCGGCGGCGCCGGAGAGCAACGGCAGACGGGCGCCGGCCTTCGCAGAGCGGAGCTGCGCGCGCAGGCGGAACTCCGCGCTCTTCGCGGTCTCGTTGATCTTGCCGGAGAGCTGCGCGCCGAGGAGCTCGGCGTCGGCCGGAGCCGCGCCGCGGGGAGTGAGCTTCACGGTGAGTGAGGCGTCGGTGGTGGTCTGGAAGCGCACTGGGTCGCGCGGGCTGCGCGGCTCACCGAGTGCGACGAGGCCGGAAGCGGTGGCGACGCGGAGATCAACCCCTGGGTCGGGCTGGAGTGTGATTGTGGAGGCGAAGCCCACGGCATCGCCGGGAGCGGCGATGAGCACGGAGGCGGTGCCGGGAATCGCCGGCTTGCGGAGACGAGTGCGCACGAGGAGCTCGAGATCCGTCGGCGCGGGCGCGCCGTTGCTGAGCGCCGGACGCAGATCGAGAAAGCGTTTCCCGCCGGGCACCTGCCGCACGGCCCAGGAGGCGAGGCCGGCGCCTGCGACCTCGGCAATCTCGCCGTCGCCGCTGAGCCCGAGCGAGAGCACCTCGGGCCTGCCCTGCACCACGTGAAGTCTCAGCCGCAGTTCGCCGCCGATCTCCCCGGTGCCGAGGCGTACGGA
>Ga0116187_1003236_pt1 | contig 15303 bp, 9 predicted proteins | sample AD_JPNNA6_MetaG_FD_89755 | JGI IMG/M metagenome (GOLD analysis project Ga0116187, IMG submission 89755) | Active sludge microbial communities of municipal wastewater-treating anaerobic digesters from Japan - AD_JPNNA6_MetaG | ecosystem: Engineered > Bioreactor > Anaerobic > Digestate | place... | reverse complement strand
CACCCAGGTAGTCCTTGGACTATAGTAGAGGGACGCCAGGTTGCTTTGGGCATCGGCCAGGCTCTCTTGATCTCCGGAGACTTCGAGGTAATCGATGGCTTTTAGCAAACAAAAGCAGCGTTTCAGGAGTACCGGCAGTTTCTTCCTGCATTGTCTACCCTGGTAAAACCTTTCTACTGGAAGTTGATATCGAAGAGATGAAGGGGGCAGGCAGGAACACATAGTTCACATACCACACACTGGCTTTTGTCAAATTGGAGTTTCCAGTCGGGGGCGGTCAGGGTCAGGGCGCCGGCAAAGCAGACGGCCACGCAGTTGCCGCAGTCGATGCATTTTTCTTCCTGGAACCTGATCCGTTTTTCGAGGGGCTCCACTTCCACGTTCTGGCTGGTCAGGTAGGCGATCCCCTTTTCAATATTGCTGGCTGTACCCTGCAGTTCGAGCAGGAGACTTCCCCGTTTGCCGGGAAACACTTCCGCCTTCAGAATGTTGATGCGGATGTCGAAATCTTTCACCAGGTGATAGCTGAGGGGCTTGTCCCCGCTGTCGGGGGGAAAATTGAGAATGAACCGTTTATTGATCATGGCTTACCTTCTTTTTCCGTTTCTTTCAGTGATTGGAGTGTGGCATGGATCGGGAACATTTCCACCGGGCGGGTGAGTTCAAATTGACCGGCTAACAACCAGTTTTTCAACAGGGCGGCGATTTCGCGGGCTTTAGCCAGACTGGCCACGGGAGCAGTTCTGACCTTCTTCCCATCCACGGTTATAAATCCTGAACGGAGCATCGCATAGGTGACTTGTCCCAGTTTAGGGGTTCCGGGAGAGCCGTAATCGAGCACCGAAGTTTCGATCTGGTCATCGCGGATCGACAGGCGGCGGGCCATATCCTCATCGAGCACGGGAATGGGAATACCTATCCCCACGAAGAGGGTGGTGCCGTATTTGTCGATATAGGCTGCCCGGAGGAATTCCGGGGACATCTCCTTCAGTTTGCCGATGACGGCAAGGGTGCGGGCGTTGCTTACCGGAACTCCCAGCGAATTAACCGGCTTCGCTGTATTGTACTGGGTACCCGGCCACACCACAAATCCCTGGGCGCCGCACAGAAAAATGCGGGTACCTATGCCTATGGTCCGCATGTCAGGATCGTTGAGCAGGGGACTCAGCTCTCCTGAAGTGGAATAGGTGGCATTCCGTAAATTGGGCAACAGGGTTCCCATATAAGTGTGAATCAGCCGCTTCGTGGAGTTGACCGCTACATTGTAATTCTGATAGGCATTCCGGGGATTAAAAAGGTAGGCCTCGTTGACCGTCTCCTTTGAAATGGTGGTCTTAATGAATTTCCGGGGATAACAATCGGTACCTTTACCCCAGGCTTCGAGTTCCAGGGTTTTTCCTTCCAACAGCTCCTGGATCACATGAGCTCCGCCATACTCCGGCTTATCGGGATTACAGGCGGTAGCTCCAACGTAGGTATCAACAGCAGCTAATCCCTCGTAAGCAGGCACTCCGTTGATGCGGATCTTCTCCATCCGGATTGGCGGATCGGCATGGCCGAAATTGATGATGGCCCCTGAGGAACACATCGCCCCAAAGGTGGCCGTAGTCACCACATCCACTTTTTTAACGATCTCCTCCGGGGAGGCAGTACGTCCCATTTCCGCCACTTCCCCGGCTGTCAGGACCACAGCCTTTCCGGCCCTGATCTTCTCATTGATCTCTTCGTAACTCTTGACAGTCATAACCTTGGTTCACAAACATAAAACAAAGATAACGCCTTAACATGGAAAAGCAAACCTAAAACTCCTGAACCAGTGCCATTAAGGAAAGTGCTCCGCGGAATCAGATCATTGCCCGAAACGGTGCCTTGATGATGGTCTTAGTGCATAATAATGGTCATACCTCCCCCACCGCTGCTTCCAAAGCGGGGATTGACCACATTGTTGTATATAGATCCGAAGGTATAGGTAATCCCGAAACTGGTAAAATACTCGTAATTGGTAGCCATTTGTCTTCTTTGAAGCAGGATTTCATCGTAAGAAAGATTCGCCTTGACGAGGCTGAGTTGATCGTGGATCAAGGAAGCCCCTCCTCCGAAAGATAACGACAAGCCTTTGGCAATACGCAAATTCAGATAACCGTTGAAAGAGAGATTATTCTTGGACCAATCGTGAAGATAATTGGCATACTCCAGGCTGCAATCAATGGATCCCCATTTCTGGACCACCTCATAGGAGGTTTCAAGAGAATGCACCCAAAGGTTGTCCCTGATCTTGTCATAAATCGTGGTATCCCTGTAATGCTCCCGTTTAAATCCCGCAGAATATAAAACCCGCAGCTGCCTCCGGGTCGATTCGGAATAAGGAAAGACATCAAACTCAATTCCCGGCATTACATTAAAACCGAATTTCTGGTTGCTGTAACTGGAACTTCCTACCCGGAAGGATCCTCCCACCGACCAATGGTCAGAAAGGCTTTTCACGATAAGGGCCGAGGCAGAGGCCGATTCCGAATGGCTCTTTAACGTTTCATCTCCGATGAGGAATCTTGAAGTACTGGTATTTACATTGGTACTGAAATTTATTTTCCATGCTTCCGTAATCCTGGCGGCCGACAAATTACCCGAGATATAGTTGCTTTTATAGGTTTTCTCCCCGCTCAGGTAGCCATTCATGGAACCCTTGAAAACCCAGCTGTTCCACCGATCCGAAGAAACGGTTTGTGTCAATGGCTGGGTGAAAGAAATGTTGATAAACCGGGAAAGCGGGGTCTTTGCCACAAACCGCATCAATCCCATTTTCAGGGTATTTACTTCTTTTACCCTGAATCCTTCAGTCGTTTCATCCGGCATGGTAACAAAAGAAAGGGTATCCCTCATGCCCGAGAAATTATTCTGGCCTACCAGAAAGTAGGTGTATTCCTTCCCTCCTGAACCAGTCGGCTGGCTGGTGGTGAGGATATAAACTCCGGCATCTTTAATATCCCGGACATAATTCACAAAAGGGATTTCCCGACGAAGGTAGTCGGAGGTTTCCATAAACACATTAAGGGCATCCTTTCTGATGGTATCCGCTTTCTCATCACTTTCCTGCGTTAAACCCAATAATGGAACGATCAGAAGATAAAAAAATAACAGTGTTATTCTCATGGTTTTGCTGGTATAAAAAAGAAACGGCAAATGTAATCAAACGTTTGAAAGTTGAAATTCTTTAATGGATATTATGTAATTTAGCACCCTTAAACTATACATACATTATATACTTGGTGAATACCGCGAAAATATTGTTTAATGTAAACAACAAATCATGCAGAAATTAAAATTGTTATTCCTGACCATCTCTTTGACAGGAGCAGGCCTGATTACCAGCGCTCAGCCAGCCATCCCCCCCGTACCTGTTGATCCTGACATCAGGATCGGGAAACTGGAAAACGGCCTCACCTATTACATCCGCCACAACGAAGAGCCCAAAGAAAGGGCAAGTTTTTACATCATCCAGAATGTGGGTGCCATCCTGGAAGAGGACGACCAGAACGGACTGGCGCACTTTCTGGAGCACATGGCTTTTAACGGCACGAAGCATTTCCCCGGCAAAGGGATTATCAACACCCTTGAAAAACACGGGGTGGCCTTTGGCCGAAATATCAATGCCTACACGTCGACCGACCAGACCGTGTATAACCTGAGCGACGTGCCGGTTACCCATCCCGGGCTGATCGACACCTGCCTGCTGGTACTCCACGACTGGTCCGATTTCCTGCTGCTCACCGATGAAGAGATCGACCTGGAAAGGGGCGTCATCTCCGAAGAGTGGCGCACTCGCAGGAACGCCGGCTTCAGAATGCAGAAAAAGATGTACCCGGTCCTCTTCAAGGATTCCAAGTATGCCGAACGCGATGTCATCGGAGACCTGGACGTGATCAAAAATTTCAAACCCGAAACGCTCCGTAAGTTTTACGAGGATTGGTACCGTACCGACCTGCAGGCCATCGCCGTGGTGGGTGACATCAATGTGGATGAAGTGGAAGAAAAGATCAAAACCCTTTTCAGCGCCATTCCCGCCGAAGTGAATCCCCCTGAACGTTATAAGGCGGAAATACCTCCCCACAAGGAGACATTGTTTGTTCTGGCCACCGACCCTGAGGCACCCTCTTATTCCGTCAACATTTACATAAAACATCCGGGAACGGACCCGAAGGACAAGAACCTGATGTACTACCGCGACCAGATCGGCAACCGGCTGTTCAACAGCATCATGCGTGACCGCATCCAGGAACTGCTGCAAAAGGGACAGCCTCCTTTTGTCGCAGGGAACATCATGTACGGAAAACTCATCGGCAATTACAACATCATGGCCATCGCCGCCAATGCCCATACCGGCAGGACCGACGAAGCCCTGAAAGCCATCTATACCGAAGCCCAGCGAGTGAAACGCCACGGCATCACCCATTCAGAACTGGAACGCGCCAAGAGCAACCTGCTTACCCAAACCGAAAACCGGTGGAAACAAAAAGACAAAATCCAAAATGATACATACCTCGATAACATCGTCGGCCATTTCCTCACCAATGAGCCGCTGACCTCCATCGATTTTGACTGGGAAGGCTTGCAACAACTGCTTCCCACCATTTCTGCCGAAGAGCTTTCGGCAAAAGCCAAACAATGGATCGCCGATGAAAACAGGGTCATCGTCGTCATGGGCCCAGAAGGGGATGACGTGAAACTGATCAACGAGGCCGAAGCCCTGGCGATCCTGAAAACAGTCGATGACTCCGAGATTGAACCCTATGCCGAAGAAGCGGTAGCCACCTCCCTGATCGACAAGGAACTGAAGGGCTCTCCCATTGTGACCACCAAAATGCTTCCCGAAATGAATGCCACGGAGTGGACCCTGAGCAACAATGCCAAAGTGGTTTACCGTTTCGCCAACTTCCAGAAGGACAACGTCCTGCTGCAGGCTGTCAGCCCCGGCGGAACTTCTCTCCAGACCCCGGCGGAACTGGCTTCGGGCATGATGGTCTCCGAGTTTATCGGAAACTTCGGGGTGGGCTCCTTCGACGCCATCACCCTGAAGAAGATGCTGACAGGCAAAAATGTACGGCTCAACACAGGCCTCTCGGGACTCTATGAAACCTTCAGCGGGAGTTCATCCCCCAAGGATTTTGAGACCCTGCTCCAACTCCTTTACCTGCAATTCGAGGAACCCCGATTCGACGACGAAGCATATGAAGCCCTGAAAAGCCGGTATGTCGCCATGATCACCAACATGGCCAAGAACCCCCAGAAAACCATGAGCGACTCACTTCAGATGATCCTTTCCAACTATAGTCCGCGCACCAAACTCCTCACTCCGGAACTTTTTGAGGAGATATCGCTGGAACAGATGGAAAAAATCTACCGCGACCGTTTTACCGATGCCGGGGACTTCACCTTCTTCATCGTCGGGAACCTCGATGAAGGCACCGTGAAACCTTTGGTGGAAAAATATATCGGATCGCTCACCGACAAACCCCGTACGGAGACCTGGAAAGATCATAATGAAGGAATGCCCGACGGAAAAACGGTGAAAGAGATCCCCATCTCCCTGGAAACAAAAAAGGCAACTGTTGTGGTGGTTTACAACAAAGAAACCCCCTGGAATCCGAAAGCCAACATGGCCATGACCGTGGTCAGAGAAGTGCTGCGCCTCCGTTATACCGAGGAGATCCGCGAAAAAGAGGGGGGCACCTATGGCGTAAGCGTATCCTCACAGAATGCTAAATATCCTAAAAACGAGAAAACCCTCCAGATGAGCTTCGACACCGATCCCGACAAAGCCGCCTACCTGAAATCGATCATCTACCGGGAAATCGCCAAACTGGCCAAACAGGGCCCCACCGCCGAAGAACTCGACAAAGTGGTCAAAAATCTCCTCAAAGACCGCGAACAGGCCAAACCCAACAACAGCTACTGGATGACCACCCTGAGAGATTATTACCAGAACGGTATCAATTTTGACCTCCCCGCCAACTATGAGGATATCATCAACAATATGACCATCAAGGATGTGAAGAAATTCGCCAAAAAATACTTTGCCAAGCCTGACCTCGTCGACGTGGTTTTCAAACCGCTTTAACAGGAAACTCCCTTGGGAAAATAACTGATCATAAAGAAGCCGTCTCAAAAGCGAGGCGGCTTTTTTTGTTGTGTCTCCCTGATTGAGACACCCTTTTTTAATTCGGTTTTTCCCGAAATCCGAATTAATCAGATATATTTTTGTACAATGAAAAATATTTTTAATACATTTGGTTGAAGATTTAAATTATCCTGCCTATGACCTAAATTTAATATCGAGTTAACCTGCTGCTCTTATGTAATACATAAACCATAAAGCGGCCAACCCAAGTCGACTATTTCACAATCCATTATTAATTAACTAATTTAAACTTTATGAAACAAATGAACAGGGGAAGAATCTTTCCGTGGGTGCAGTTCGCGGCGAAATTTTGGGTACCATGGCTGGCCATTTTCCTTTTAATGGTCCCGGTGCTCCAACTATCTGCCAAAGGGCATTCCCTGAAGGGTGACACCAGGGCCGGTTCCACGGAACAGGCAGTCACGGAGAATCAAATCACCCCGGTGGCGGAATCTGCCTGGCCAGGGGAGGTTACCTATGACAGCCAGCAACCTGCCCGGCGGACCATCCGGGGAAAGATTACAGACCAGCAGGGAGCACCGCTCCCGGGGGTAACCATTACCATTCTGGGAACCACACGTGGCGTGATCACCGACAATGATGGTTCCTATTCGATTGACGTGGCATCGACCGACAGGCTTGTGTACTCTTTTATCGGTCTTGAGAGCCAGATTGTCGACGTAGGCAACCAGACCACGATCAACGTGACAATGAAGGAGAAGACGGAAGAACTGGAAGATGTGACGGTGGTTGCTTTTGCAAAACAGAAAAAGGAGAGCGTGTTGGCTTCCATCGAGACGGTGAAGCCCGAAGAGTTGCGGGTTCCGTCGAGCAACCTGACCACCGCGCTGGCCGGTCGCATGTCGGGGATCATCTCCTATCAGCGTAGCGGGGAGCCCGGACAGGATAACGCCGAATTTTTCATCCGCGGTGTTACTACCTTCGGGTATAAGAAAGACCCGCTAATCCTGATTGACGGTATCGAGCTCTCTTCCGCGGAACTGAGCCGCCTTCATCCCGACGACATTGCCGCCTTCTCAATCATGAAGGACGCTACCGCCACCGCCCTCTACGGAGCCCGTGGAGCCAACGGGGTGATCCTGGTCACCACCAAAGAGGGGCGCGAAGGAAAAGCCAAGGTGAATATCCGCTGGGAGTCGTCCATGTCGCAGCCGACCAAGAATATTGAGCTGGCCGATCCCATCACTTATATGAAACTACACAATGAAGCGGTGCGTACCCGCGATCCGCTGGGAGAGCTTCCTTACTCTCCCACCAAAGTGGACAACACCATCGCCGGCACCAATCCTTACGTGTATCCTGCCACCGACTGGCAGAACCTGCTGCTCAAGGATTACACCATGAACCACAGGCTCAACTTCAACATCAGCGGCGGGGGAACCGTAGCCCGGTATTACATTTCGGGAGGAATCACCCAGGATAACGGTATCCTCGAAGTTCCTAAGGAAAATGATTTCAACAACAACATCGACCTGAAGAAGTACGTAATCCGTTCCAACGTGAACATCAACCTCACCAAAACCACGGAAGTCATTCTCAGGGTACACGGAAACTTCGACGACTACCGGGGCCCCATCAGGGGAGGAACGGAAACCTACCAGATGATTATGCGGTCAAATCCTGTCCTGTTTCCTGCCTACTATGCCCCCGATGAGGCCAACAAGTACGTGCAGCACATCCTCTTCGGAAATTTCGGAAACGGCAATTACATCAATCCCTATGCCGAGATGGTGAAAGGCTACAAGGAGTCGAGTACCTCCATGATGCTGGCGCAGTTCGAACTCAAACAGGACCTGAAGTTCATTACCGAAGGGCTTCATTTCCGTCTGCTGGGGAATACCACCCGTGACTCCTATTTCGATGTGCAGCGCAGTTACGCTCCCTTCTTTTACTATGTGAACAGCTACAACAACCGCACCGACGAGTACAAGCTGCGGCTGCTCAATTCCGATTCAGGAAGGGAATACCTCGATTACCTGGAAGGGCAGAAGGAAGTGGCTTCCACGTTCTATGCAGAGAGCGCTCTTGATTATGACCGTACTTTCGGGGAAGACCATACCGTCAGCGGGTTGTTGGTAGGGATCATGCGCCAGTATCTGAAAGGGAATGCCGGCGACCTCCAGCGCTCCCTACCCTCCCGGAACCTGGGCCTCTCGGGACGTTTCACCTATGCCTACCAAACCAAATATTTCGTTGAATTCAATTTCGGATACAACGGAACCGAACGGTTTTCTGCCAATGAACGTTTTGGCTTTTTCCCCTCAGCAGGTGTTGGTTGGTATGTCTCCAAGGAAAAATTCTGGGAACCCCTGCTGCCCACCTTCAGCAAGCTGAAACTAAAGGCTACCTATGGTTTGGTGGGGAACGATGCCATCGGTTCCGATTCCGACCGCTTCTTCTACCTCTCGAATGTCAACCTGAATGACGGCAACCGGGGCTTCAAATGGGGCGCCGACGGTGGCTACTCCCGCAACGGGGTCTCCATCTCCCGCTACGCCAATGATAAAATCACCTGGGAAACGGCTACCAAGACCAACCTGGGTGTTGAGGTGGGGCTTTTCGACAAGATCGACATTGAAGCTGATTTCTTCACCGAATACCGCACCAACATCCTGATGGACCGTCTATCCTTTTCCACCTTTGGATTGCAGGCAGCCACCAAGGCCAACGTCGGCGAAGCCTCCAGCCGGGGCATCGATGCCTCCATTGACGTACAGCACAACTTCAACAAGGATCTCTGGCTAACGGCCCGCGGGAACTTCACCTATGCCAAAGGGATCTATGAAAAGGTGGAGGAACCTGACTACAGCGCCACCCCCTGGAAATCACGGGTGGGACAGCCCATCACCCAGCAATGGGGCTATATTGCCGAACGTCTCTTCGTCGATGACAAAGAGGTCGCCAACTCCCCCCGGCAGGAACTCGGCAGCATCGTAATGGGCGGCGATCTGAAATACCGCGACATTAACAACGATGACCGGATCTCTTCGCTCGACCAGGTCCCCATCGGCTTCCCCACCACCCCGGAAATCATTTACGGCTTCGGAGCCTCCATGGGTTACAAGAGTGTCGACCTCTCCCTCTTCTTCCAGGGATCGGCCCGCTCCTCCTTCTGGATCGACGCATCGGCCACCTCCCCTTTCGTCGACAACGACAACAACTATCTGGCCAACAACGCCCTGCTGAAAGCCTATGCCGACAGCCACTGGTCAGAAGCCAACCGTGATATCTACGCCCTGTGGCCCCGCCTTTCCTATAAATGGGAAAACAACAACCTCGTCAGAAATACCTGGTATATGCAGGACGGTACCTTCCTCAGGCTTAAATCGGTGGAACTGGGTTATTCACTCCCCAAAAACCTCTATCAGCGGTTCGGAATTGAATACATGAGGCTCTATGGCAGCGGCACCAATCTGCTGACATTCAGCAGATTTAAACTATGGGATCCCGAAATGGGAGGCAACGGTCTGGGTTATCCGGTACAACGGGTACTGAATATCGGATTACAAATTTCATTTTAAAATGCGACCATGATGAAAAGTATATTGAAAATATTGATAACCATTTTCCTTGCCGGAACCATCGCTGCCTGTGACTACCTCGACGTAGTGCCCGACAATGTGGCGGTAATTGAAAATGCCTTTTCCGACAAGTACAACGCCGAGAAGTTCCTGGCAACCTGTTATTCCTACATTCCCAACTTCGGGGATCCCTGGATCAACCCCGGACTGCTCTCGGGCGACGAAGTATGGTTCAACGAGGAGATCATGGACGATTCCAACACGGCAGCCATGATTGCCAAAGGGGAACAGAACTCTCTCGATCCCTTCCTCAATTTCTGGGATGGCGGACAGCGCGGAAAGAACATGTATGTGGGCATCCGCGACTGCAACATCTTCCTGGAAGAGATCAAACGGGTGGGTGACATGTCGGAAATTGAAAAGAAAAAATGGATTGCCGAGGTAAAATTCATGAAGGCCTATTACCATTTCTGGCTCTTCAAGAGTTACGGCCCCATTCCGATCGTCGATGAGAACCTGCCCATTTACGTTTCGACGGAAGAGGTGAAGATCTATCGCGATCCGGTCGACAGCGTGGTCAACTACATTGTTAAGCTTATTGATGAGGCTATTCCTGATTTGCCGCTGATGTTGCTGTCTGAGGTCACCGACCTGGGGAGGATCACCAAGCCGATAGCCACGGCCATCAAGGCCAGGGTGTTGGCCACTGCTGCCAGTCCGCTCTTCAACGGAAATCCCGACTTTGCGAGCCTCACCGACAACCGGGGTGTCAAACTCTTCCCGGCCACTTTCGACGCCACCAAATGGCAAAAGGCTGCCGACGCCGCCCTGGAAGCCATTGAGACGGCTGAAATGGCCAACTTCAGGCTGGTTGACAGTTACCAGACCAAGTACAAACACTCGGAGGCGATGATGCGGGAACTGATGCTCCGCTCCATTGTCACCACCAAGGGAAATACGGAAGTGATATGGGGATGCACCAACTTTCCTTTCAGCCATACCTACCAGCGGATGTTGCAGCCCCTGCTGATCACCGTCACCGATGCCAACCCTGTCAGCCAGTTCTACGCTGCCACCCTGCGGATGGCGGAACTCTACTATTCCAAAAACGGCGTCCCCATCGAGGAAGATGTGAGCTTTCCCTATGAGGACAGGTACACTCTACGGACGGCCGTGACCGCCGAAAGCGACTATGTCCGCTCCGGGGAAACCACCGCCATGCTTCACTTCGACCGTGAATCCCGCTTTTACGCTTCCATCGCCTTTGACCGGGGCACCTTTGTGCTGGAACCCACCTATTATTATGTCCAGTGCCGGGCCGGAGAAATGGCCACCAAGCGCAACAAAGGGGAATTCTCCGTCACCGGATACTGGCCCAAAAAACTCCTCAGTCCACGCAACGGTTTCTCGGGTAACTCCTACGAAATCGATTACAACTTTCCTTTCCCGATCATCCGCCTTGCTGACATTTACCTGTTGTATGCCGAAGCTCTCAACGAGGTAAAAGCCGCTCCCGATGCCGAAGTGTATGAATACATCGACAAGGTCAGGGAACGTGCAGGCCTGCAGGGCGTCGTGGAAAGCTGGGCCGCCCATTCCAAGAATCCCCAGAAACCAGCCACCAAAGAGGGAATGCGGAAAATTATCCAGCAGGAACGCATGATTGAACTCTCCTTCGAAGGACAGCGTTTCTGGGACCTCCGCCGTTGGAAACTGGCCCTTGACTACATGAACAGACCGATCAGGGGCTGGGACATCAGCGGCCGTAACCTGAACTTTTACAACGTAACCACCGTATATACCCCGAGGTTCGAGTTCAAGGATTATTTCTGGCCCATCAGGGAACGGGAAAGAATCAACAATCCCAACCTGGTCCAAAACCTGGGCTGGTAAGCAGGTGAAAATCAAAAATAATATACAGATGAAAATATCAAGAATAATCAATGCATTGCTGGTCCTTTCGCTGCTGATCGTCTTCGGCTGTGAAGAGATCGAAAGGGAGCCCATAACAAAGGATTCCGTGCCACCCGGAGTAATCACTTCTCTTGTTGTAGAGAATATCCCCGGGGGTGCTGTCATTACCTATGCCCTGCCCAAGGAAACCGACCTGTTGTATGTCAAGGCGGAATATGAACTCTCCAACGGGAAGAAGGTAGAGACCCGGAGTTCCATTTATGCCAGTTCGGTACAAGTGGAAGGTTTTGGGGACACCCGGGAAAGGGAGGTCAAACTCTATGCCGTTGACCGGAGTGAGAACATCTCGGCTCCCGTCACCGTGAAGGTTCAGCCCCTGACGCCGCCGGTACATATGGTGAAAAACACCATGGAGGTAATCCCCGATTTCGGGGGAGCACAATACACCTGGACCAATGAGACCAATGCCCCCCTGGCGTTCATCATCATCACCCAGGATTCCACAGGAGCCCTTAATCCCGTAGAGACAGTTTACACCAGCGTCACCGACGGCAAATATACCGTCAGAGGATTTGATCCCGAAGAGAAAATTTTCGCCATTGTGATCCGCGACCGCTGGGACAACTATTCCGACACGGTGAAAGTGACCTTGACACCCATGTTTGAGGAAAAACTCGACAAATCCAAATTTGATGACATCGTGTTACCCGGCGATACCGACATGAACGGATGGGAAGGGCGTTCCTACTATATATTTGACGATGACATCAACACTTTCAACCACTCGCTGGCAGGAACCGGATGGCCGCAGTATTTCACCATTGACCTGGGGGTGACTGCCCGGCTGAGCCGCGTCATCGTCATCCAGCGTCAGAGTTTTCCCTATTCCCATGGAAACCCGCGTTTGCTTGAAGTCTGGGGCATTGAGGAAGCGCCCCCGGCCGACGGAAGCTGGGACAACTGGATCAAACTGCGCGACTGCGTGGCTACCAAACCCAGCGCAATGGGCGGAACAGCCGATGAAGATGCCGATCATCTGATAAAGGGAGATGAATACTCCTTCACCCTTGAAGATCCCCCGGTCCGCTATATCCGCTTTCTGGTCAACGAAACCTGGGGCGTTACCGGGTTCATCCACTTTGCGGAAGTTACCTTCTACGGACAAGTGGTCGGAGAATAATTTAACTCTTAAAACTGGAAAAGATGAAGATATTAATTAAAGCAACCATTTTCCTGACCTTGCTTTTTGGAGCATTCGTTTCCTGCCAGGATATGGAGGATATCCATGCCGATTTCATCAAAGATGGCGAAATTGTTTATGCCGCCGTTCCCGATACCGTTCAAACCTTCTCGGGATACCAGCGTCTTCAGCTCAAATGGCTGATCAACAATGGCGCCAACATTCGTAAAAGCGTTGTGGAATGGACCGACAGCGGCCAGGATTTTTCCAAAAGCGTAGATGTTTCGCTCCAGTCACCCCTCGACTCGGTGCTGATCACCCTCGATAACCTGGAAGAGAAATCCTATCTCTTCAAAACTTACAACATCGACAAGGACGGAAACCGTTCCGTCAAGGTGCAGGTTACAGGCCAGGTGTTCGGGGAAATCTACATGTCCAGTCTAACCAACCGGATCATCACTTCCATCGTGGGGGGCGGAACCGTCGATTCCCTGATCATCAACTGGCGTCTTCCCAACGACGGAAACACCGGTGTAGAAATTACTTACAACAGCCGTACCGGCGAACCGATAAAAAAATGGGTGAAGCCTGGTGAGAACCAGACCATCATCAAAAACTGGGAATCGCTGGGAACAATGTCGTACAAGTCCTTTTACATTCCCACTCCGAATGCCATCGACACATTTGCCACCCAGCCCGACGAGGTGATGCTTCCCCGCTTTATCGAATTCAAAGGTGACAAGCTGAGTAAGGAGAAGTGGACCATCAAGGATTTCTCGACGGAAGAGCCTAACGAGGGCGCTCCGAACGGACTGGCCTCAGCGGCCATCGATAATCAGCTGAATACTTTCTGGCATACGCAGTGGAGCGGTGGCTCCCCGGGATACCCGCATCATTTCACCGTCGACCTGGGGGAAATTGCCAAACTTAGCAAATTGGAGGTCTTCCGGCGCTCTGGCGACAGCCGGGGGCAGACCCAGTTCCAGATCCTCACCAGCATGGATGGCACCAACTTTGTCAACCAGGGGACCTTCGAATATGATCCCAATGTGGCCAGTGAGTCCTACAACCTTGTCAACCTTCCCATGGCCCGCTATGTCCGCTATGTGGCCACCCAGGGACCCAACTTCTTTGCCTTCCTGGCAGAGTTGGATCTCTACGGCCAGATCGCCGCCCAAATCGACCGCGCTGACTGGTCGGTGGCCGATTTTTCCTCCGAAGAACCCAAGGAAGCCACATGGGGACCGCCTATCCAGGGACTGGTAGCCGCCGCCATCGACGGTGACCTCTCCACCTTCTGGCATTCCGCATGGGAGCTGTCACAGCCTCCCTATCCCCATTACTTCACCATCGACATGAAAAAGAAGGTTCGGATGATGGCTGTCGAATGTTTCCGCCGCCAGGGCAATAGCAATGGTCAAACCAAATTCAAAATCCACACCAGCGACGACGGCATAAACTTCACCGACCAGGGCGAATTCACCTTCAACGCCACCATCAATGCCGGCCAGTTTTACATGCTGACCAACCTGCCCGAAGCCCGTTACTTCAAGTATGAAGCCACGGCAGGACCCAACCATTACGCGTTCCTTGCTGAAATTGTCGTCTACGGACAGGAACTCTGACCCGGGTAACCGGTCATATCAATAAAAAGGAGAGGGGTATCAATGCTCCTCTCCTTTTTTATCCCGGCCTTTGTGCGATTGAAACTACCAGCTGCAGAGCAGTGGGGAAACGAATCCCGCGAAACCGGGATGAGTTCGACGGGTTTCAGCACATGATCAGCCATTAGCAGAGGCCAGGCATTAATGTTTACCTGGCAGAAAGAACGGATGTAGTCAATCCGATTCCGTCAAGGACTTCTTTATTGTTTCGCTCGCTTACCCCGCGGCAGAGCCGACGGGGACGCTCGCCGGAATTCATTGCTTCAGTCCTGGCAATGCTCCCCGGACTGCGGCATCAATGACGGATATTCTCCACTTCGGCAGGGTCGTGCCTGTGTTTGAAGAGAAAGAAGAACAACACAGCCACCACCAGGGAATACAAAGCAAAGGAGATCCATATCTCCTTCCACATGAAACGTTCTCCGTCGGTAAAAAACTTATCGATGACAATACCGCTCACCCTGCTACCGATGAGCGCCCCGAAGCCGTTGGTCATCATCATGAACAATCCCTGAGCGCTGGCCCTGATGGCCGGAATGCTCTGGGTCTCCACAAAAATGGAGCCCGAAATATTGAAAAAGTCAAAAGCCAATCCGTAGATGATGCAGGAGAGGATGATCATCCAGAGTCCGCCCGCCGGATCACCATAGGCAAAAAGGCCGAACCGCAGCACCCATGCGATCATGCTCATCAGCATCACATTTTTGATACCGTATTTCCGCAGGAAGAAGGGGATGGTGAGGATAAAAAGGGTCTCGGAAATCTGGGAAATCGACATGATAATGGCCGGGTATTTCACGGCGACCAGATCGGCAAATTCCGGAATTT
>Ga0116187_1003214_pt1 | contig 15365 bp, 14 predicted proteins | sample AD_JPNNA6_MetaG_FD_89755 | JGI IMG/M metagenome (GOLD analysis project Ga0116187, IMG submission 89755) | Active sludge microbial communities of municipal wastewater-treating anaerobic digesters from Japan - AD_JPNNA6_MetaG | ecosystem: Engineered > Bioreactor > Anaerobic > Digestate | place... | reverse complement strand
GTGTGAATCGGACCCAGCGGACCGCTCGGTCAGGGTCGTCTGGCACCCAGAGCAGCGGTCCTGCAGGCTGCCGGCCGGCGAACGAGCGGAGGCAGCCGGCGGTGCCGCCGCGACGTTCACAGACGAGCTCAGCGGGGTGCCGGCCCGAGACGACGACCACATGGGTGGATGCGTCGAGCATCGCCGTGTTGCGGACGAAGTTGTCGCGCCACCACGCCTGGGTGTCCCATGACCGACGCCAATCGGTCCGGTCGGGGCGGTCGACGACGAAGGTGACGCGCTGCGCGGCTGAGAGGATCGCCGCGTTCACGGCGGACGGGTACCGCTTCGTGTACCACCGGTTCGGCAGCATAATCTCGAGCGGCACGCCTGCGGTGATCGCGGCGCCGGCGAACAGGGTGTCGGCTCCGGCCGCGCCGCCAGAGATCGCCCGCGACGGGCCGAGGCGGTCGATGACGTTGAGGAGGCGTTCGACGACGAGCGTCGAGTGATGGATTCGCCGATGACCGGTCACCATGAGCACGGGCTCAGCGTTCACGAGACCTCGTGTCGAATCTCCACGCTGACACCGCCGCGGCCGCGGCGACAGCGGCCACTCCGACAGTTGCAGTCGCCCCCAGCACCGCGGTCGAGCCGAACATTCGAGGGGCGGCCTCGACCGCGGCGGTACCGACGGTTGCGACGAGTCCGCCCAGCGCAGCGCAGCCCGCTCCTACAGCGGCGGCGACGGGCACGGTCGTTCCGATGCGTCGTCGGTGCGCGATGGCGAAGGCGGCGAGGACAAGCGGTACGACCAGGAAGGACTCGACCAGAACCAAGACGATCGTGCCGGCGACGACAGCTGCAACAGCTCGGGCCCGGGACGGGGAGATCTGGGGGCGCCGGGCGTTCGGACCGCCGGGGCGGGACGGAGCGGCCGAGCCCGGCGTGAGTGCGTCGATGGACAGGCCGCTGCCGTTGCCGCTGTTGTCGGGAGTCGCCGCCACCGAGGCCCACCAATCCGGGCCCGGAGCCGCTGTCTGGCCCCGCTGATCGCCCGACGGGTCGGTGGGTGAAGGCCGATTGGTCAGCCAGTTGTCGGCTCGAGAGTCGATGGTCGCATCGGAGATGCGGTCGTCGCGTGTGGCGAAGATCTCGCGGAGCTCGTGCCAGGCGGCCTCAGCCACCCGGTACTGGTCGACGTCACCGTTGCCATGTGCATCGGGGTGGAACTCTCGGATCGCTCGACGCCATGCGGCCCGAACGATCGGGAGAGGAGCGTCCTCAGGGACGCCGAGCACGAACCACGGCGAGACGACTCCGGCCACGGTCATCCCCGATGTCGTAGGCGCGACAGGAGGTTCGGCAGGCTGGGGCGCCGGACGTCGGGTTGGTCAACCTGCTCGAACATCGGATTGCCGGTGACCCGAAGCAGGGCGGTGTCGAGGACGGTGCGGATCGCCGGGTGGTCGTGGTCGAGACGCCCAACGTTCATTCCCTGGGCGAGGGCGGCGTCCGCTCCCACTGTGCCGATGCTGACCGCCTTGTCCTCGAAGAGCCGATCGAGGGAGGTCTGGTCAAACGACGACGCGGCGACGACGCGATTGAACAGGAGCATGATCCGGTCGCGGGGAACGCCGGCGGTGTGGAACATGGCGGTGCGGTCGATGATGTTCTCGACCGATGCCGAGCTCATGTCGGAGGTAGCGACAGCCCATCCGCCATCGGCGAGCAGCGGGACGATCAGGCCGTCGATGAGGCCGGAAGTGTCGGACGCTTCGATGATCTGGGTGTCGACGATGACGAGGTCGGCGATCTGGCGCGCTCGTTGGATGACCCGGCGGTACAGGTCGGTCGACGTGATCTCAGGCGAGGTGTCGGCCCCGACGGGTGCGAGAACGAGCCCGAATCCGATGTGCTCGAGGTGCTCGTTGCGCGCAGCATTGACGGCTGCGGGGGAGTTGATGGCAACGAGAACGTCGGTGTTGCCGCGCGCCGCGGTGATCGTCGGCAGTCCGTGGTCTCCCGTCGGGAGGCGAAGGTAGGGGCGCACGTCGCCCTGGCCGCGGTTGCCGTCGACGACGATGACCTTCATGTCGCCGTGGACTGCGGCGCGCTGGGCGAGCAGGAGGCTCATCGTCGTGTTGTGGGTGGGGACGAATTGTCCGGCCAGGAAGGTGTGGTCCTCCGAGTCGACGGTGATGCACTTGCCTGGTTGCCAACCGGCAGGCCGAATGTCTGTTATGTAGAGCCAGTCCTGCGTCTTCCGGACCGACGGCTTCACACGCTCACGCTTCCGGGGCATACGGAACACCTGGACCGTGGTCGTGAAGGTGATGCGCCAGCGCGTTCCAGTAACTCGTCGGCGTGTCGCTCCCGCAATGTCGGGATCAGCCTCGGTAATCGTCGCGCGCCCAGGGCGCATGGTTGCCTTCACGCCGAGGGAGCGAAGGAGCTCCAGAGCATCAGCGGCGAGGCGTTCGTCACACAGGGCCAGCTCACATCCTCCGTCCTCGGCGATCGACCCGTCGGTGTCCATGAGCCCTTGTAGGAGGGCGAGGCGCTGGTCGAAGGATCCTCTGAGGTAGGCGCGTGGAATGTGCTTGTTGTTCAGCAGGCCCAGATCTCGGAGGCGGGGGCCGAGAGCGAGAACGGTGATCGTGTTCGGGCTCGACGCGGGCGTCCGTACCTGCTCGCCGAGCGCGGTGATCGCTTCCGACAGCCAGATGTGATCTGACGCCTCTCCGGATGAGCCACAGTTGGAGTTCTGGGTCACCTGACCGGTTGCCGAGGTCCCATCTCCAAGCCAGACACCCAAGAGCCAGGGGTCTACCGCAAGGTCCGTTGCCGGCAGTTCTAGGGGCTGGGTAACCCTGACTGCGAAGTTGGTTGTCGGCTTGCCACCGGGACTGACCTTCACTCCGGCGGCAAGCATCTGAGATGTCGTCAGTACGTACTCGTGCGGAGCGAGGGTTGGCCGACCTCGCAGGCGCGCATTGTGGGCAATGTGGCGCAGTGCTGCCGCCGTCGGTACCACCGACGAACTCGGCATACGCGCTTCCACCGTTCGAGCTACCGTTCGCCCGCGAATACCAGTCGCGGCGATGACCGTGTTCAACGTTGACGGCCCGAGGATCGGACCGTCAGAGTGCGTCTCGATCAAGCGGTGAGCCTCGGTGACCGTGAGCTCGTCGGCTACGGAATCAATGTCCTCGAGCGCTCGAGCGGCAGCCTGCGCCATGTGCTCGAACCCCTTGCGGTTCCGTCGGAACCGGTGGTCCTCCGCGCACGCGCTCCAGGCCCGCCGGCAGGCCGATAGAAAGCCGGTTGACTCGTAGCCCGTGGTGACCACCTTGCGGGTGCGAGTAGTGCGGTCCACCACAAAGCCGTGCAGATAGTTGCCGGTCGTCCTCTGCGACGAAGCAGGGCACCCGGCGATGGCTGTGATCGCTTCGTGGATCTCCCGTCGGGTCGATCGATGGCTCTCTTCGAACCCGTCGGCGACGCGTAGGAGCTCCTCGACAAAGTGCTCCCGAGTTGACCATCGTCCGATCGACGCCCGGCGCGAGGGGTGTTCCGAGTTCAGTCGGTCGTAGTAGCCCGAGACGACCCAACGGTGGTCTGCACATGCGCGGATCACTTGACCATCGGAGAAGTGGATGTCGTACATCTCTAGGCCGGCGTGATCGAACGTGGCAGTGACGCTGCAAGGGCGTCCGTCACGACCGAGGACTTGAGTGCCGATCTCCAGGTCACCCATGGTCGTCCAACCACCAGGGGTAGGAATCGGAGTATCGAGTGCGAGCGCCTTGCCGACTCCGCCCTTCCCCGAAAGGCTGACGATGATCGGGGCGAGGTCTCGGTGGGCCGTGGTGGTTGGAGCAGCTGCCGGTTCGCTTGCAGGCGGGGGTGTGCCCGGGCCAGGTGGCGGTGGCGGTGGCGGTGGCGGTGGCGCGACGACGGGTGGGGGAGTGACGGGCTGCACCGGCGTAGACGGTGCGACGGACGGCGCGGGCGTGCCCGGGTACGGCGGTGGGGTGACGGGGCCAGGCGAACCCGGCGTCGGAGGCAGTGGCGGCGGCGGCGGCGGCGGGGGACTCGGCATCGGGGGTGGCGCCGGTACCGGAGCGACGGGCGGGGGTGGCGCCGGTACCGGGGGCGGAGGGGTGGCGGGTGCTGGCGCCGGGGGCGGTGGGATCGGGTCGTCATCCCAGGGATCGGTGACCGGGGCGGGCGAGGGCGGCGCCGGCGGCGTGATCGCCCACATGTCGTCTTCGGGATCTTCCTCGAGCGGAGGTCCGTCCAGGTCTGTCGAGCCGTCCGGTGCCAGTGTCGCTGCGCCCACGGCACCACCGACTCGAGCGACTCCCACGATGTCGAGCAGATCGTCCACGGTGATCGGGGTCGGCACCACCGGGATGTTCTCGACGACGATGCCGGTGCCAGCGTCGGACGCGGCCGTGCGCACGATGACGACGGTCGCCACGCCCGCCATTCGCTGGAGCCACGACGTCTTGCCGGGTGAGCGAGTGTCATCCGCGATGATCGGGACGCCAGGGTCCTGGTCGATCGCCTTTCGGATGTGGGGCGAAGCGGCCCGCATGTCGGGTCCGCCAACGACGGTGTGACCACCGCGCTGCAGCGCGGTGGTCAGGCCCGGCATTCCGAGGACGGCGATCGTGGCCATCAGGCGGCGGCTGCCTCGGCGCGAAGCCGGGCCTTCTCCTCGCGGTTCGCACGCAGCGTCGCTTCGGCGTCGGCGTGCTCGGGATCCACCCCGAGGTCCTCGACGTAGCGGACGACGCGGACCTTGTTGTCGCTCCCCGACATCTGCTCGAGCTGGATGTGCACGATGACGCGGTGGAACATCAGCGACCAGAGCTGGTGGGCGATCGCCTTGCCTTCGGCCTGCTCGAGACGCTCGGAGCGGGCGACCTCGGTCTCGCTGCGCCCGGTCTTGGCGGCGAGGGTCACCTTCATCCGGTTGGATGACTGCTCCTTTTCGGCTGCGACGATGGTGGCGACGAAGGACTTCGACTCGGCGATGTTGCTGATCGTCTTCATCACAGCGGAGCTCTCGCCCAGCATGACGGTGATGGTGCGCGCCTGGGCGGCGACTCGGGTCTGCCAGTCGGCGAGGTCTCCGTTGATGACGGGGCCGGCGCTGTTGATGGCGGCGAGAGCGATGTCTTCGTGAGTGAGCTGGGTCATGGGTGGTTCCTGTTCTGGGGTGGTGGGGTCTATGTGGGCGGATTCTGGCTATGGGTGATATCCAGCCCCGGCCTGAGGGGCGGGGCTTCCTGCTAGCCGGTGGCGGCTCATGCCGGCACCGGCTGTGGGGTGGTTGACGTTTCGTCGGGTCGCTGTGCCGAAGCGGGCGATGTCCCTCCACGTCCTGTGACCGCATGTCCTGCGGCGTTGACGTCAGCGTTGGCTGTGTGGCCACACTGGGCGCATCGGAACACCGCTTGGCTCTCGCGGCTGTTCTTTGCTGTGTGGCCACACCAGCGGGAACGCTCCTTCAACTTCATGGGTCAGGCGGTCTCGTCGAACGTGTCGACAAGCACCCCACAGCCGTTCACGCCGCCTGCGGGCGCTGCGTCAGACGCGCTCGCGTCGGGTCCGACGACGGGCGGCGCAGCGGGCTCGGCCGGAATCTTCTGGTCGGCGGACGGCTTGGGGTCGGTGGAGCGGCGGTTGCGCTTGCGCGGGGCCTTGGTGTGCTCGGCGAGCACGCCGAAGGGCGCAGCGTCGAGGCCCGGCAACGAGGCGTGGAGCTTGTTGGCTGCGACTGCGATGCCGAACGTGCGACGGGTCAGCGCGTCGGCCCAGGTTGCCCAGGCGTCGGTGTCGGGGCCCCAGGGGAGCGGCAGCGTCTCGAGGGCTGTGTAGAGGGCGTGGCGGATGCGGGAATGCGATCCGGATTGCAACGATGCGTCCACGTTCAGCTTCGCGGCGACGTCGCGGACGACCACCCCCAGAGTCTCGCTGAGGGCACTGACAGTGGCGCCCGTGATCGGCTGGCCGGCCTTGTGCAGTTCGCCCGTCGCGATCGTCACCAGGCTGTAGACGGCCTGGGCGGCGTAGCTGTTCGGGTTGAGCACTCCGTTGTCGTAGGTCTCGACCCAGGGCTTCAATTCTTCGGTCATCGGCTGGTTCTCCTTCGGTCGGTCACCACCTATGTGCGCGGGTCGCGGCCTATTCCCGCTGCGGGCGAACGGGCGGATCTCGAGCAGCGGGTTCTTCGACCGTTCCGAAGGCCCACGGCCCTGCGCGAGGGCGGTCGGGCAGCACTTCACGTAGGAGCACCAGCCGCACAGCGGTCCGGTCTTGGTCGGGAACCGGTTGGCGGCGGTGAGTCGCTCGGTGATCTCCCACGAGCCGGCGAACTCGTCGAGGGTCTTGGCCATCGCGGCTGGGGAGAGGTCGACGTCGCGTTCGGTTCCATGTTGGGTGTAGAGCAGGCGACCACGGGTCGGCCGCTCACCGTGTTTCGCCTCGTAGCCGGCGACGTAGATCCTGATCTGGTCGCCCTGGTCGTCGCCGTACCGGCCCGGGTCAGTCCGCTTGCCGGTCTTGTAATCGGCGACCTCCGGCCCGTTGGGGCCGTCGTCGACGCGGTCGACGAAGCCCTTCATGGGCACCCCGCCGACGGTGATCTTCTCGAGGCGTTCCTCGACGGTGCGGACGACGACGTCGGCGGGGTTCTCGATGGTCCAGAGGCCTTCGGTGCGCCGCCACACCTCGGAGATCCAGGCGGCCGTGTCGAGTCCTTCGTTCGCCTTCTCCATCTTCGGGGCGACGTGGGCGAACAGGATCCCTCGGGCGACGTGGGTGGTCCGGAGCTCGGGCGGGAGCCCGAAGACGGCTTCGAGCACCGAGTGGCCGCCGGTGCCCAACACGTTGTCGGCGAACGGTGACTCGTCCCACGGTGTCACCTGACCGGCCGCGAAGCTGGCCTGGCAGCCGCGCACCGACTTCGCTGCGGAGGGGGACAGGTGCGGGCGTTTGAACTTGTCGAGGCCGGCGTCGGTGAGCACCAGCGCGTCGCCGTCCCAGCCCATGAAGTCGTCGGGGTTGAACTCGGTGGCCTCGTGCTCGCTCATGCACGGTCTATGTGGGTCGGGCCCGGGCTATCCCCACCCGTGGCCGGTCGGGCAGCAGCCTCAGGCGTCGGGCGGATCGGTGCGCTCGCCGTCGATCCACCACTCTTCGGTGCCGTCTGCCCAAGTCCTTGCAGGACCATCGACGCGGTGGGGCCGACCGCGGCGGTACCACGTTTCTGCTCCATCCGAGAAGGTGATCGCCGGGCCGCCGGAGCGGTGGACGAGGTCGTTCGCACACCACATCAGGGTTCCGTCGGCAGTGGTGATCGCTGGGCCGTCGACCCGGTGCAGGAGGCCGTTCACGCGCCACTCCTGACGCCCGTCCGGCCAGACGGCGGCGGGTCCGTCGACCCGGTGCAGGACGCCGTCCAGCAACCACCGCTCGGTGCCGTCATCGTCGACGGTTCTCGTCGGTTGGTCGGCGAGCTCGACGGCTGGTTCGGTGCGGGCGACGGTGGAGAACTGGCCGCCGGAGGGAACTCCGCGAGGCTGGCGATGCTGGGCTTGGTCAGACACAACCTCGTTGTGGGTTGGTCCGCAGCGGGTTCCACTCCGGGCTGTCTGCCAGCGGTCAGGAGTTCAGGTCGGGGAGGCCGGGGAGGTCGGGGTAGCGCGTCGACAGGGCGTGTTCGGTGATTCGGTCCTCGAGTCGGTCGAGGTCGTCGAGTGTCGGCTCCCACTTGCTGGCGGGCTTGACGTCGTCGGCTCGAAACGCCCAGTGCCAGGCGGATTCGATCACGTAGGGGTCGTCGGAGCCGGTGTAGGTGGCCCGGCGATGCACCAGCCAGCGGAGCGCGGCCTGACCGGCTGCGACCAGCGCGTCGGCTCCGGGGTAGGTCGCTGGCGAGGTGGTCAGGTCGATCGACCGAAGCTCTCCGAAGGCCGGGCGAGGGGCGTCGGCTTGTTGCGCTTCGTCGGGGACGGCGGATGCGCGGTAGATCGCCCAGGCTGCGTCGCTGGCCGCTGACCAGCCGTCGAATGCGAAGGCCAGCAGGGCTGCGGCCGCGGGGGAGAGCGGTTCGGCGAGGGCGGCGAGGCAGACGTCGAGGTTCGGGTCGTCGAAAGTCGGTTCGATCAGATCGGTGGCGTCGCGCCAGGTACCGAACGGTTTGCCGTTGGCGGCGCCGGTGCTGCTGGGTGGCTCGGGGCCGCGAGTGATGGCGGAGGTCCCGGTGCCGATCCGGGCCGAGAGCTTCCTCCACGGGTCGTCGCCGGGAAGGGTTTCTGCGAGATCCGATGTCGTTCCTGCGAACCACAGCACTGCGCGTTCGGGGTGTCGGCGACACCATTGGTGGAACTCGGTTTCGATGGACTGCCGGCGCTCGAGACCGATGAGCGGCTCGAGGAGGCCCACGGCCCAGAGCACGGCAGGGCGTGGTGCGGGCATCTGCCGAAGCTACTTCGGAGCGGCGGGCCGGCGTTGACTCTGTGCTGAATTTTGGTCAGCGATTGCTTCGCGCGTGCGTGTAGCTAGGTCGCGTCATGGGGGTACCCCCCCCCTCCCCCCCCCACTGGGGGGGGGGGGTATTTCCTATATGCCTCTAGCACCCTCGGCGAGCGGCTCGGATTGACCCCGTTTTAATGAATCCTTGACCCATTTCAGAGGATCTGGCCCCCATTCAGACGGATCTCGGCGAGACGTCCGCAGCCGGCACGGGTCTCGCGGCAAATTTTCGACAAGCTCCATACCCCTCGCGCGTACGCACGCGCGCGTGCGCGCGCGTACGCGCGCGTACGCGCGCACGCGAGGCAGGTCCGAACGCGCCGCCGTCGCCCTCGGTGACGGCGGCATTCGCGAGCACCCTGGACTGTCAACGCATGTTCAGGACATGGACCACACCACAACACCATCCTCGCCAACCCCGACCTCGAGCAGCCGCCGCCGCCCGCCAACCGCGGAGTCGGCGCTCATCCGCCGCGCCGTCGCCAAGACCATCGCGTTGGCGGCTGCGCCACCGGAGCGTCGCCGGCTGGTCGCCCAGCTCCTCGGCGTACGGAAGACCGACGTCAGCGACCTCGCTGTCGCCGTCCTGCTCGCCGACCCGACCGCGTTCGCTCCCATCGCCCACCTGAACGAGATCCTCGCCGCCGACGAGATCGAGGCTGGCGTGGTCGCCGCATCGTTGACCCGCGACGAGCTGAAGGGCGTCTATGGGCTGCTCCACGCTGTCGGTGCGCTCAACTCGGCCACCCCGGCAGCATCGGACACCAAGGCCGCTCTCGCCGCGGCGAGGGCGGCGAGAGCCATGACACCAGATCGGGTCGCCACCGTCGCCGCCGTCGGATCGCTGGTCCAGTGACCCGGTGCCGGTCCTGGAAGCACGCCCCCGGGGCGCACTCCCCTCGCCATCGGCCGGGGAGTTGCTCGAGGTGCTGGATGGTCTGCCGAAACCGCGTCTCCGACGAGGTCGTCGAGCAGGGAGGGACGCGATGTGACGACTGCTACGTCGCTCTCGCCAACTCGCCTGACAACCAGGACCGTCGCGAGCTGGCCGCCGAGCCATACCTCCCGGCGACCATCGCTGCGCTCATGTCGAGCGACTTCGACCTCATCGTCGCCCAGTCGGCACGCCGCCACCTCGGCGAAGCCGAACCAGTCCCGGTCGCCGCAGTGCCCGACGATCGCGACTGGTTCGGGGAGGGCTGAGGCGCCGCGCCCATAGTCGCCAGGTCGAGCCATAGGTCTCGACCATGACGATCGATTCCAAGCCGAACTCGCGGCGCACCGTGCGCGCCACCATGGGCGTTGCACTGGTAGCGCTCAACATCGCCGACGTCGCATCGACCCGGCTCGTCTTGGACGCGGGTGGGGTCGAGCAGAACCCGGTGATGCGACCGCTTCTCGGGCTCGCTGTCGCGCCATGGCTGGTGAAGTCGGTGGTAGCGGCGATCGTCGGCGCCCTGTTGTGGGCGGCCCCCGCTGATGATCGTCGATCCGAGGCAGCGGTCGCCGCGGTGATCATGTTCTACGTCGGGGTCATCATCTGGAATCTCATCCAGGCCTCGGCGGCATGAACGAGCCGCAAGCACTCGTCTTCGGACGCGGTGAGTTCGCAAGGTCACAGAGCGGGCTGCGATTCGTTTCCGGCCGGCGGGCATCCTGATGCGGGCCGCCGGCGATCCCGAGCGCCGCTTCGAAGCTCGCACCATGGAAGGGGCCGAGCTGGCGACTGCGGACGAGCCAGGAGTGGCGGGAACCATCCCGTCGTCGGGCCACATGAACGTCATGAAGATGACGATCGACCTGACGGATTGCGGCGGCCAAGCCGCCATCGCCGCCCGCCGTGCCCGAAGGGTGCTGTCCGACCTGGAGTCGGCGCTCGCCGCCACCCCTGTCGATGCCGACGGGGTCGACGAGCTCGCTACGGCTGTGCGCGAACTCGGAGAGATCACCGCTGCGCTCGAGGACGGTGCAGTCCGCATCGTCGCCGTCACCTCCTTGCTGGCGGCAGCGTCGTGAGCGCAGCGACCTTGACCAAGCCGCGGCGCCGCCCCAAGGCGGCCGCATCGCACAAGGCGGAACTGCGGCCGCCGCGCCAACGTCGGGTGCGCCGCGGAGGGGTCGACTCGATCGAGGCCCTCGACGTGTTCGCCGGGTTCGGCGGCATGTCTCGCGCGATGGAGGCGGCGGGGATCGACGTGATCCACGCGGCCAACCACAACCCGTACGCGATCGACATCCACGAGGCGAACCACCCTCACGCCGAACATCTGATCGCCGACCTCGTCGATTCGGACCGGCCGGACTACCGGTCGGCGGCCGACTTGCCCTACGCCGGGTACGCCCATTTCAGCCCTTCGTGTTTCGTCGCTGGAACGATCATCGTCACCAGTCGGGGGCTGGTACCGATCGAAGACGTGAAGATTGGGGACGAGGTCTGGACGCACAAGAGCCGCTGGCGACGCGTCACCGACACGTCGGTTGTGATGCGTCCCACCGTTACGGTCACTGGTGGCGGCGCCTGGATCGAGTGCACCAGCGACCATCCGTTCTGGGCCGCGGAATCAGTTGGTAGCCCGATGGAGCCGGGTCAGCCGGAGTGGGTGGGAGCGTCCGATCTCGCCAAGAAGTGGATCGCCACACCGATTCTCGGCGGGCAGGAGGAAGGTCCGTTCCTCATCCCGGCGCGCAAGGCGAACGGACGCCACGGACCCCGCCACGAACGCGACCTCACCTTCGACGCCCGTCTCGCGTATGTCGCCGGCCGGTGGCTGGGCGATGGCTGGGTGTCGAAGGACCGCGAGGTGATGATCTGCACAGGACACGCCGATGGAGACGCGCTCGAGGCCGAGCTGCTCTCTCGCTTCCCGAAGCCCGCCGGTGAGCGAGCTGGCGATGACGAGCTGAGGTGGCACCGCTCGAAGAAGCTCACTGCGACGGTGTTCACCACAGGGAACATCACTCTGGCCGAGTTCCTGACTGACCACTTCGGTCGCGGCGCCGCCGGCAAGACCATCCCGATCTGGCTGTACGGCATGAATGCCGAGATCCGCCAAGCCTTCTTCGACGGGTACATCGACGCAGATGGACATTGGGCCAAATCGCACGGTGGGCGCCGATGTGTTGCAGCGACGGTATCGAAGCCGATGGCCGTCGGCCTGCGACTTCTCTTCGCCTCGCTGGGCAGTCACGCGTCGATGACCCATGTTCGTCGTCCGCAGACGACCGTCATCGAGGGACGAGAGGTGCGGCAGAAGGACCAGTGGGGCATCGGCGCCACGTTCGAACCTTTGAAACGGCCCGAGCATCGACGGGTCGGAGAGCACCTGTGGTCGCGCACCCGTGGAGTGTTCCGGTCGAGCGACGAGCTCGTCCCGGTGTTCAACATGACGGTCGATGAGGACCACACCTACGTCGCTGACGGCATCGTGGTGCACAACTGCGTGAACCACTCGAGAGCGAACGCCCAGAAGCTCTACCTCAACAGCGAATCTGGTCTCGACGACCCCGACCTGTTGGAGCGGGCGACGGTGTCGGAGCGGTCCCGGGCAACGATGACGTGCGTCCTCACCTACATGGCGAAGCACCGGCCGCTCGTCGTGTCGGTCGAGAACGTGTCGGAGGTCCAGTCGTGGGGCAAGCGCGTCGAGGGGAAGAGCTACGGCGACGGGTCGACGTGGCGCTGGTGGTGCCGCGAGGTCCGCAAGCTCGGCTACGACTTCCGTGTCGTCTACCTCAATGCCCAGCACTTCGGGGTCCCGCAGTCCCGCGACCGGCTGTTCGTCGGTATCTGGCGCACCGACCTGACCGCACCGGACTTCGAGCATCGGCCGTCGGGTCATTGCGACACCTGCGGTGACGTCGAGCTCGTGCAGTTCCGCAAGCCGGTCCCTCCGTCGGGCCGGATGACGTTCGGCCGTCAGTATTGGTACATCTGTCCGGCGTGTGACGTCCGGGTCGACCCGCCGGCGACGCCGGCGTACGAGGCGCTCGACTTCACCGACCTCGGCCCGACGATCCGTGAGCGCCTCGAGTCCGGCAAGATCCCTGCGGCGTCGACCATGGCTCGACTCGAACGCGCCGCGGCGATGCTGCCGTCGTTCCCGGCGCTTCTGGTGCCGGCGAAATCGCAGCGCGGCACCGTCCGTCTGGCGAACCAGCCGATGGCGACACTGACCACCCAGCACGAGACCGGGCTGCTCGCTGCCGCCCAGGTGGTGGCCGCGGGGAACACGTTCGAGCATCCGGGTTCGAACTGCCGGATCCGGTCGGTCGATGCGCCGATGCCCGTGCAGACCACGACGAACACCGGGTCGCTCTTGTCGACCGCGGTGCTGCCGTACCGGGCGAACACGTTGCCGACCGGCCACCACCGGCCGATGCCGACCCAGACCTGCCAGCAGGTCGCTGGAATGCTCACCGCCCGCTCGGGGCTGGTGAAGCAGAACGGCGGTGCGATGGACACCCGTCCCCAGTCGGTGACGGGTCCTCTGGGCACGATCACGACGGTCGACACGACAGCCCTGGTCACGATGGCGACCGCCGATTTCATGGACCTGCACTGGCGGATGCTCGGCGTCGCAGAGATCCAGCGCGGCATGGGCTTCGACGACGACTTCGTGTCGTGGGGTTCGTCCAGGGCCCGTGTGTTCGGGTTCGGCAACGCCGTCGTGCCGGCTCAGGGCCAGTGGGTCGCCGAACACCTCACCGCCTGCCTGCGCGGCTGACCCGGCCCGCAGAGAGTCCGACCACGTCGTATCAAATCACCGGCCGAGGAGGCCCACCATGAACACCAACCACCGTCTCGTCTCGATCTTCGACGGCGACGCCGCGACCCTCGACCTGCTGTTGCGCCACTACGCCGCGACGCGAGGACCAGTTATCGTCGACGTGATCCCAGTCGGCTCCGACGGGGGTCATTCACGTTTGATCCCCGGTTTTGTTCGCGAAACGGTCGAGTGAGCGGAGTTGCGAGCCCTTCGACCGTCAGTCGGAGGGTTCGAGCCGTTTTCGGGGGGCGCGTCGTAGGACCGCGCGGGGTGCTGCGGGCGACTCAGCGCCCGAAAACGCGTTTCGGGGATGCCTGAAGTCGGCATCCCCGAGAGGGTGTTCGCTGTTCAGTTGTGGGTTGCCCGACTATTCGGGAGGGGACTGGTGACCGCGTACGCAGTGGAGCACGAGAACCGACGTTTAAAGCTGAAGAAGGAGTGCGACGCATACTGGCTTTCTCAAGCCGCTTCCTGACAAGCAAGGGCCGCCCTCGATGAGGACGGCCCCGTTACTCCTTCTACACCTGGCAGATGAGTTGCCCTCAGGGTAGCAGCTCGGACCCGGCCCGCCTACCCCTCGCGTGGGGTGCTCGTCAAGACATTCCTCACACCGGTAACACTGCCTCGTAGCCGTGGAAGGGCCATCTCGTGGGGGGTTCAGGCCTCGCGACGATGAGCCAGCAGTTCGCCACTGCCGGCGGTAGCGTGCGCTTGCGCTCTCCTCGGTCTCGGCGGACTAGGTCGAATGACCCAATCTGACGGATCGTCAGAAATTCAGGAAACCGCCCCTTGCTGCCGATGTGCTCGTGAGTACACTGCGACACATGAGTTTGGTATGACACTTGTGACGGTTATAGAACTGGACATTGTGAACGCGTGCACGAGTGGAGGAGCAACATGCGCACATCGCCCATGAACGTCGTCGATCCCGCTGAGCTCGCCGACGAAGACCGCGAGATGCTCGGCCAGGCTGCTGCCGCTGCCGAGGAGACCGGCAAGGTCGATCTCGCGAGCCTTCCTGTCGCTGTGCGCGAGCAGCTGATGTTCGCCCTGAACGCATATCACCGCGGCGAAAGGGTCGCTGCTGTCGCCTCTGGCGGCAAGGACCTCTCGTCCACCGAGGCCGCCGAGCTGCTGGGCATGTCGCGCACCCACCTCGCTCGCATGTGTGACGAGGGGCGAATCGCCCATCATCGAAATGGCACGCACCTGCGCATCTCGAGCGACGAGATCATGCGAATCCTCGCCGCTCGGGGCAAGGCAACGACCGACGCACGCATGGCCGCAGCGACCGCCGACCAGCGCCGTCGGCAGCGAGCGGCGAAGGGCTAGTCGAGATCGCTACTTCGCATCGAGCGGAGTAGCGCGAGGTTCTCTTCGCACTGCGGGCAGACCGGGAGCCTTTCGGGGTCACGATGGGCGACGATCACCGCGCCGCACAACGCGTGAATGGGGATGCCGGTGACGTACGCGAGCGTGACGACGTGGCCCGCGGCGTGGTGGCTGAACATCTCGGATCCATCGGTTGCCGGGTTCTGCGGCGACCAGTTGTCCACTCCGTCGAGGAGGTCGTCGATCTCCGCCGACGTGCCGAGGTAGCCGACCCAGTCCGACGAGATGTAGGTGAACCAGCTTCCTGGCCCGCCGGGGTCCGATGCCGACGGCGGGAGGTAGTCCCAGTTGTCAAGCGGGCCGCGGTCGGGGATGAGCGCCAGCACGTCGGCGGGAAAGCGGTCCTGCTCCTCGTAGGTTACGAGGTCCCAACTGACGTCGAGCACGTCGTAGCCGTCCTCGTCCGAGTCGATTCGGATGCTGAGTGTGGCACCGAAGACGGTGGTGCTTTGCACCTCACCCAGGGACCGGGCCGCGTCGAGGAGGGTGCGGATCACCTGTTCGTGAGCGGCCCGCTCGAAGATTGCACGGGTGGAAGGGGTCGAACCTCCAGCCGGCGGTGTTGGAGACCGCTGCTCTGCCAGTTGAGCTACACCCGTCGGGCGTCCATCTCGTCATCATCAGTTGGCTGCTGCTGCTGCTGTCGGGGTGGAGAGATTCGAACTCCCGACCTCACCG
>Ga0116187_1003200_pt1 | contig 15407 bp, 24 predicted proteins | sample AD_JPNNA6_MetaG_FD_89755 | JGI IMG/M metagenome (GOLD analysis project Ga0116187, IMG submission 89755) | Active sludge microbial communities of municipal wastewater-treating anaerobic digesters from Japan - AD_JPNNA6_MetaG | ecosystem: Engineered > Bioreactor > Anaerobic > Digestate | place... | reverse complement strand
GGACAGCCTTTTCGGAATGGCTACGAGGACTGGAAACGGCAGCAAAAGCAAGAGTTTACAAAGCTGCTGTTGACCAATTGGCTGAATCAATGGCGGGCGGCGCTTGGCAGGACGGGCCCGCGCCGAAAGACGGGTCATGGATACTTGGCCTGTTTCATGGACTGCCCTATGTGGTTGCCTATGACTCGTGGGAAGTCGGCGGTGAAACCTTGCCTGACGGGTCTGGTTCGCCTCCCGATGGATATGAAAGCGGATGGTGTTTGGCAGGGGACAATCTCCATGTCATGGACAAGGACGAACCAGAAAAGTGGGCCCGCATCATCCACCCAGACCGGCATATGCCGGCGTCGTGGGACGGGCCCGGAGACCTCGGTTAGGAAATGTACATTTGGGAAGGCGAGAGTCATCAATGCGGCTCTCGTCCCGCGGGACTTCCTCATTGTCGACGATCGGAAGCTCCAGGAGTTTGCGAGGACGACCTCCGGGAGAGCTCCAGTCCGGGGAGTCGAGTTTTACGAGGAGGCTTCTCTCGCGATCAAGGGATAACCGCGATCAACGGGAAGGCCCCTCAGAAGCCCCAGGAACGAAGTACACTCAAGAAGGCATATCGGGACGGACGAGGCGGAGATCGTTCCGCCTCGCCTGTCGGAAGGCGGGAAGAATGGCGAAAGTCCGAAAGAGCAACGAACCGAAGAAGGAGGCGCTCGTCCGGCTCGAAGGTCGGGTCTCTGCCGAAGAGAAGACCTTCCTCGAAGCTCTCGGGGAGGCGGAGCACTACGGGAACCGGAACGCGGCTCTCCGACAAGTCGTCCGCGAGGCGATGTCCAGGAGGACGAAGGGAGGATCCTCCGGGAGATGATTGACGCGGATCGAGGCTCGGGACAGATTCGAGACGGGGTCTCCAAAGGAGGGACCGCAATGACGGCTGCTTTGTGGGTAATCGCTGTTATGCTTGCCGTGCTTCTCGCACCGGCAATATTATACCTACTGCTAACTAGAAAGTGAGGGCGGCATGCAGATCAGACACTACGACGAACGCGACTTGCAACGGAAAATCGCGCGGAAAATCTCCAGTGGCGACTTCACGTTTCAAGTATGCCCTAGCTCTTATTTCTGTGATATACGAGATAGCTTGCATGGCATTTTTATCGAGGTGAAACCTAAGGCGGGCGGGTATGCTCAATTGCTGTACGGCGTCTATCGAGAATTCGGAAGCGATGGAGAGCGCAACTTCACCCCGCAAATGCTAGGCGTGGCTAATGATAGCGAGATACAATTCTTCAACGTGCCTGAGTATGGCTTATTGCAGGAGTTCGCCAGATCAATAGATCCGTCATTAACACTAGCCCCATCGTCAGTGCCGCATAATCGCAATGCTGAAGCGCAGGCGATATTGGGCACGCCATTTGCCATTAATCATTACGACGAGCCACTCGATTTTCACTCGCCTTATGTATTCATCAACGAGCGCAATGTCATGTATATCATGTCTAGGCTTGAGCGTTACGATGTCGATGTGCGAGAGCTGATCCTCAAGATCGCCGACGTATACATTAATCAAGGCGAGATAGTCCTACTGCGTACTGGTGGTATTTCTGATAACATTGACGGCTCCACGGTGCGTGCCAAGAGGATACGCCCCGAGGATGAGTCTTTCGTTAAGGCGCTTAGAGTCACGCCGCGATCAGTTGAAGTCCTGCGCGCGCATTTCGATGAGTATGATCGCATTGAGGATCGCCGCGTGCTCGGCAAGTTCTACACGAAGCCGGAGTTGGCGAACCGCGTGCATGACATCATCCTTCAACATGTGGACCCGGACTTCATACTCGAACCCTATGCGGGGAGCGGGTCACTCGTGACTCCATTCGTGGACACTCCGGGGATAATGAACGATATCTCGCTGGAGGACATAGAAATCGCACGCATGACCTTCGAGGGGACTGCGTGGCGGGCTGATAATATAGACTGCATCAATGCGTTTTCCGCCGAGGAGTTGATAGATCGTTGGGGCTTGAGAGACGTGTGGACCGAGCGGTCGGTGATATTCACGAACCCGCCGTTTGGCTCTAGTCGGAGTAAGAAAAGTCCGGTACATGATGACCAGCATATTGCCGGAATGCGTGTTGATCCCCCTGAGAATCTTAAGCAGTATGGAAGACAAGATCGTATGCTTCCCGCAATTGGACAGCTTATTGAAGTGATGAAACAATTAGGGACAGGGTATCTTGCCTTCTTCTCTCCTCTCGGACTCTTTCTCGGTCGGAGAAGTTACAACGCTTGCCTCTCAATACTGCTAGAAAACTTTGATTTCTATTCAGGTCTTGTTATCCGTGGATCGGAGTTTAATGAAGTAAACTCGGACAAACCGATAGCATTCACAATCTGGAAGTTTGGAGGACGAACACAACACCTGGATATCGAATTTCGGATTGAAGGCCAGACAGTCAAACTCGGAGAAGGTACATTCTTGAAGGATGTTTGGAACGCATACGCAGAAGACTGTGATGGTCATAACCTTTTGGTGCGGTGTAGCACCGCAATGAATGACCCCTATCCAGCTATCTACTCGTGTCCCGAGTATCGTGAAGGAGCTAGAATGCCGGGAGCTAGGGTTTTGCCGGTTAATGTTACGGTAGAAGCTCTTTCAAACGGCGTTCCATCCGAGATTATCTACAGTCTGTGGTCAACACTCGTGGGCCAGCGGGCTATTGTTCCTACGCCCCTAGCTTTTGATAATGCCTATGTCCACATCCCGCAGGACTTCCGCTCTCCAGAGATGGAGCGCATTCTGGTGTATTCATTATTGTGGAACATACAGGTGGAAACCGTTTCTAACTACACCGGTGGACGCATAGGCTTCGTCGGCCTCCACCGGATTCTCGTTTTCGGCAACCCCGAGCAGTCAAGGGCTGTACGTGATCTCCTGGATCGCTATCGGGATGAGCCGTGCATGGATGAAACCGTGGGTGCGGTACTCGAACACCTGCGCACACGGAACGAGACTGGGTGGGCAGATGATAGAGCTCTCCGCAAAGACCTGCGAGAGCGGCTGTCTAAATTATTGGACGATATTGGCTATTGGGACCACATCGTGGTTAAGCCTGTGAACTAAGGAGGACTTGATGAGTCGTCTACCGTTGCTGCCCGGTGATGTCATCCTCACCTGGCGCGAGCCTGGCGGGGGATTCAAAGAGTTTTGGAACCGCTATTTTCATCGTGAGTTGATGCGCCTGTCGCGTAAGCGCTATCCTGGCGCATTGGATAATGAGCTGAAGGCTGATCACGTTAGGCTGTGCGTAGAGAGTGATGCTGATAGGTGTATCGGTTTTGAATTCACCGGCCCGGCAGCTAGGCATTTCTACGTCACGCAAGAGATGCTAAAATGGCCCGGGCTGAGGGTTTATCGCCCTAGGTTTTCGTTGAACAAGCTGCAGCACTCGATCATGGATGCTTCTATGCGCTATGACGGCACGCTATATGATCTAGGCGAGTTAATCGCCTTCCGTTGGCCGTGGTTGCACAAGCTAGACTTTGGCTCGCGCAATCGCGTATGCTCGACGGGGGCCAGGCTGTTGCTATCGCACTCGCTGGGGCGTGACGTGCTCCCCGGCATACCCGAGAGAAAGACGCTGCCTTGCGACTTTGCGATGCATGCGGATTTCTTCAGGATAAACCATATGGAGGAGTGACATGGAACGGAAGTCGCTTGGTCGCACTTTGTACAATGCTGGATTGACGGCTCTTTATACCGGTGGGATACTAGCCGTAGCCAAGCTTGTCTCCCCCGGCGTGTCGTGGGTGACTATTCCCGCTGCTACCGTGGGTGCTTTTCTCGGCTATCTAATCGCGCAGTGGTTGCGTGGGAAGATATGGAGGTCAAGGTCATGACAGATTACGCAAAGATCGCATGGCGGCCGGGAGACGTTCAAAGCCTGGCGCCACAACTGAGCGATCAACGGGCGGAAGAGTTCTTGCGGCGCAATGAGAAGCGCATACAGGACGCGTTGATAAGTCATGGCCATGTTGTTATCGAAGCCCTGCTGACTGAAGCGGGGATAGCCACAGGCGACGACGAAGAGTAAACGAATTGCCCGGCGGGGGTGGTCTCCGCCGGGCGGGTGCGAGAACGACCAAAGCAACGAGTCATGCCCGGCAGGCCCATCGCCTGCCGGGCTTTCTAAACGAAAACTCGGATGTGACAGGAGGAGAGATGCCTGATCTATGGCAGGAGTGTACCTGTGACGACACGCTCAGATGCAGTCTCGAAGACTACAAGCAGCTCGAGCAGGAGCTCGAAGCATGCAAGGCGTATCTGGAGTAGTCCAGACGCCATAGCAGCACGGCCACCTGAGGCGTAGGAGATTGAGAAGCTCTCGGTCTCCGGGTGCCGCACACCGCGCCTCTGGTGGCCCTCTGTCTATCCAAGGAGGAATATGGACCGGTTTCCTGCGTTAATCCTGATCGGCGGAGACGTACCAGCTTCGCTGGCGCCCGAGCTGCTTGGGAAGATCCAGGACGATCGCGCCATGATCGACTGGAAAGACGTCGATCCGCCTAACACGGTTGAAGCCCTGTTGGGATCGGCAAGCAAGCATGGCGGCTATCTGAGGTTATGCTCCAGCTATGCCGATTACGGCGAATTCGACAATCTGGAGCGTTGGCTCCACTCTCACCGCATCCCGTATCGCAGAAGCTCAGATGCATACTGCGAGTACGATGCGACCCTTCAGATCTACGACGGGGGCGTTGCCTCGCCGAAGGATTTCCTCATGCACGACCAGAGCGAATACGGGAAGATCTGCGTGCCGGCAGCGACCCTCAAGACGTTCATCGAGGAATACGAGGCTGACCGCCGCGCTCTTCCCGTAGAGCGAATAGGAGAGGCGGCAGATTGCATGATCGACAGTATCAAGTCCGCCGCCGGACTCGATATCCCCCCTCTTCCTCCGTTCAGAATCGTGTGATAGAGCGGACGGTTGACCATCGTGGGGCGGCGGAAACGCCGCCCCTTTTCTTGAAGGAGCGCTACGATGGCAGGGTGTGAGTTCAGGCCGGCACGCGGAGGGCCGGGGGGAGATTCCGAGTGCAAGCAGCAAGCCACCCACCGGATCTTCTACCGAATGAAGGGGACCAACACGCTGATCCGGGATTGGAGGCCGTATTGCAAAACACACGCAGAGCGCTACGCAGGCTATCTAAGAAACATGGCCTGCATGGAAGAAGTAGTGGTGCGAGAAATCGAAACCGGGCCCGTCACTCCGGTCCCTCACCCCGAAATCCCACAATTCAGGATGGCGTGAAATCTGACATCAGGAGGTAATTATGAGTTCCGATCCTAACTACACGGCTCGTTCAGCCGCACTGATCTCCTTGCGTAATGCAGCGGTACTAGGCCTTCTCGGCGGAATTGTAGCAAAGCTTTTCGTCCCCGGTGTCTCCTGGCTGTCCGCCATCAACACGGCCCTATATGCCTTCGCGGGCTACCTGGCCGGTGAGAAATTGCGGGAGCACGTGAGCGCGATCAAAAGGAGGAGAAATGCCTGATCTATGGCAGGAGTGTACCTGTGACGACACGCTCAGATGCAGTCTCGAAGACTACAAGCAGCTCGAGCGGAAGCTCGAAGCTAGTGCGGAATTATCCGGCCATGGCTTCGAGATAGGGGGCAATCACATTGAAGGCATAAATGAGATCTGGATGCTGGCCGAACGCATGGGCTCGCCCGACGACTTGGGCCAGGATTTCCTGAGCAAGCTGGGAGCGGTGATCGCCAAGGCCGGCAGGCGGTATTGGGAGTTCTCGTACTCCAACTGCGCATCCCGACCCATCATCGGAGAATCCGGCGGCGGGTCGTTCAGGATCTACGCGGACGGCAGCATAGAATATCCTCGCGTGATGTACCCCTCCGAATACGACCTACGTAAGCTGGCCATCGCCATCCTCGATGACGATCACGGCATTTCACAACACGCCCACAACGCTCTGCTCGACCTGTCGACTTTCACAAACCTCTCCGACATCCTGAACAAGGTCGAAGCCACGGATGGTAGGTACTACCTGCCGGATGGATGGGATCAGTGAGTCAACGGAGGTGAGAAAGAACCATGACAGACCGCAATGAAGGCATAGCACGGGATACTCACGCTCGCGTGACGGATCGCATCAAGCGTGCTGAAGCATTCCCCCTGCAGAACCCAATACAGATTGTGCCTATCAAGCCTGACTGGAGATTGGGCGATGGGGCGGGAGACGACTTCTCGTGCCGGAGGGAGTGAAGAACATGTCCAACCCTCTTGAAGCAGATGGCTCCTGGGATACGCACACCGAGGCTATTAACTCATGGCTATTCGGTGAGCCGCATGATTGGGAGCCGCTTGTACATGATAAGCTGCTGGTATTTCCAGAGCACAACGACCGCGAGCAGCGCTATGTTGTCCGCGTGGATATCTCTCGTGACACCATAACGGTAGCTGAGCGCCCCATGCGCGTATTGCTGTTGACTAGTGTTAGCAGCGATGAGCATTGGCGCCAGCCGTTCTACAAGTCGTCAGGGTACAACAGCGGCATGCCGGGAACGTGGTTCCCATTCTACGGCTTAAGCGTGTCGCGTGAGCAGGACCGCATGTCGCGTGGTTGGTTTCGGAAGTACTACTACGAGCCTAGGACGCACGAGCTGATCCCAACTTGCGGGGAACGCTACCGCGAGCTTGAGCGTTACGGCAGCCATGAGATGCGGATGCTATCGTGGGAAATAGCGCGCCACCTGGGCGAGCTAGACGATGAAGAGATATCGGACTGAGTGGCTTTTAAAAGCACCAACCCGTGGGGGCTCTGGTTCTTTGCAAGCCCTTGCACTCTCCATGGCCCGCGCTGCCACGCGGGCTAATCTCGGGGCTGGCTGACAAGGTGTCAGGGATAGGGACTCCCGACCGGGTGAAAGGCCCGTCTCGGCAACCCGCGAGTATGTGTGAGGTGCTCCAGCCACACTGAAAGCGGGTATGGGCCGGTTTTAAGGTTGGTGGGCGGGCTGGCATACGCCAGCCCGCCAGCTGCCTCGGGGGCTAAAGTGCTCAAGCCCGAGGTCCATGTGGCACCACAAACTGCATGGATCATCTGGAGAAGGCGGCGGGCCAAGCCGCGTGGTTTGTGGAGGAGCGACGGGGCCCCATCCCTGTTGCTCAAGCCCCATCGGCCCATCGGTATTACGCCGGACCCGTCTGGGCGGGCAACCGGCTTTGAGCTGCGGCGAGACCTTAACCCGCAGACGGCGCGTCCGTTAAGGCGCTGCGAAAAACTTAACGGCGAGAGGCGGAGGGGCCACGGGAGCTCCCGCTCTCTCGACATCCAGGTTAGCCCCTACCCGTGGTGGGGCTAACCACCTCTTGGGGGGCCGGCTAATAACCGGCCCCTCTTTTTATTTTACTCCTCCCAAACGCGCGCTAGGTATTACCTGCAATAGCGTGGGACAATTCTCGTCGGCCACCAGCACCAGTCGACTTAGCAGCTCGGATGGCTGATTGCCACGCCATACCACAACATTGCCATCTGCGGACACTCTGATAGTGGTGTCGGTATCTTCAACCTCGATCGCTAGCTTATCGCTCATGATATCGTCGCCCTCTTCCAGTCTTCAGCTCCTAGGCGGAGCTTGCCCTCGCGTGTGATGTAAATGCTGTTGCCGTATATCTTCTGCCCATAGGGCTGGCCGCTATCAGTCCATATCCATTTGCCGGGGTCGAAGCTAGCCTTGTTGGAGTCAAATCCATCGAAGATGATCTCCCCGCCATGTGCAGTGGCAAGGACTAGATCCTCCACGCCTAGCGCTGAGTAGTTTTCTTGATCCGCCTCCTCCAACTCTTCGACTAGGTCTTTCGGATTTGGCAGGCCATCGGATGATGCTAGCAGCGATCCGAAGTAAGCCTCGCTAGGGTTGTATAGACTGTTGCCGCGTGTCTTGCGTGCTAAGTCAACCCTGACATATGGCAGTCCCGAGCCTGGCATGACTTCATGCATAAGGTCACGCTGCATTGCTGGATCGCCAAAACCGACGACGTCTATCTCGAGAATCGTGGGCAGCGCGTCTCTCAGCGTGGTCTCTGCGCTAGCAGCGGTGATGATAAGCTGGCGGGTATTGACCGACTCGGTAATGCGTCTGCCGAATGCGGCGTTGTCTTCTCTTTTAACCCCCTGAGTAAAGGCGTGTTGATTAGTGATGCTAGTCCATGGCGCGTAGAATGCGCTCTCGATATCAGTGATAGCCCCCACGCCGACATTGTACTCTTCACCAGAAGCTTCAGCCACAACGGTGATGTCACAGTAATAGCGGCTGCCCTCGCGCTGACTGCGCATGCGGTTTTCGCTGAAGGAGTACTCGTTATCGGCGACGAATCTCAAGCCATTATTGGATAGAACTCTAAAGCCGACCGGGATGGACACCGCCGTGGGCTCGCTGAAGTAGATGCGCACCCGGCCGGTAGCGATCCCTCCCGGAGAGCGTGATAGCAGCCAAATACTAGCATAGGCGTCTACCAGGCTGTCAGGCAGATCAACCCAATTGGACACGGCGTAATTGCCTAGATGCCGCGATAGTTTGCTGAATAAGTCATACGCCAGGATACAGAACGCCTTGATGAGCAAATCATACGCGCCAGTGCCCTCGCGGAATGCAACATTAGGGAAATACTCCTGTGCATATCGCGTGGCGTAATTTAGGATTGCATCGTATTTCATGATCCTCCAATGGGCATTTGCCACAAGCTGGCCTCGCCGGCGACAGATTTTATAATTACCGGGATAATCCATTGCCCGGTTTTACTGTCGAAATAGATACTGTCATGAAGCGTGAGTGATTGCAGCAACTCGTCCTTTGGATAGCCCTTGCCGAGTTGGCGTGCTATGATTTGCTGCTCAACAGCCTTGACGGCACGGTCGACGTATACGTTGGGCGAGCCTTCTCCCGTATCAAGCGGAGACATGCCTAGTAGTTGCAGCAATCCTCCCCCGTCATCGTTGATCACGTCACGCCCTTTAGTCTTCATCAACTCGACGAATACGATCTGCACCAGCAAGGCGTAACCCCTCGGGCCGTAACATAACTCATCGCCGAAGGCTATCTCGCAACGATAGGCCTTAGTCCCCAGCTTGGCTATCGTGTCATCGTCGGCTTCATGGTATTTTAGAACTGATATGTCTTTCATCCGCACACCACGCCTTGCAGTTCGGTGATCTCTGCTATTCTAGCCTCGACTTCGCTGATGCGATTAGTGATGGCCATGAAGGCTTTAAACTGAAATGCCGGCAGGCTAATAGCCGTGCGATTGGCCACCACATCCTCAGCCTCTACTTCTCCTAGTATAGCATTAACTCGTAAAGCGATAGAAGAGTCATCCAGCATACGCGCCACGGAATTACTTATACACTCCACGGCGAGGCTAGTCAGGCCTAGCTCTGTAACGGAAAGGTGCAGCAGCCCTTCTAGTTGACCAGTCTCTAAATACCTCACCGCGCCCATCCATCCGGCATTGGTGAGCAGGTCTTTGATGTAATAGTACTGCGGATCCTCATAGTCGTGGAACCCGTCAAGCAGCTTGATGCAGCGCCTGTCGCTGCGCTTAACGTTGCGTATCATATTACGCAGATCTTGAAACCGACGATTCCATGATGCGTGGGCTGATAGCAGCTCTTCAAGATGCCCCACGGTCATGATAAACGTCTCCAGCATAATCCCCAGGCGGGTTATTGTGAAGTCATACTCGCTGAGTGATCTAACGCGATCGTTGGGCTGATGGGGGTATACTATATAGTTCAACTCATCCGAGCCCTGCATGGTCCCGGATACAACGTTAATCCCAAATGGGTCAGGCAGCGCCCCTAGGCCGGCCAGCATCAGGACGTTGGTCCTCAGATCATTGCGCCACTGCATGTTATACATAGGCGCAACCGCGCGGCGCTCGTTTTCAACTACGTCTTTCATCTGGCCAAATATGGTGAAGAGCGAGTCGTGCACGTGTTCGAGCACGGTATCGCTCACCGCGAAATCGCCACCCAGCCCCAGGAGTGGCGTGCTGGCGGACGAGGTGCGCATACGGTTGAGCGTTTCAGCGCCCAGGATGATAAACGTTTGCCATCCTTGAATGCGGCCGGAAATGCGGAATAGGCAGTTGTAATCTTCTTTTAGCTCGCCGAGAAGATCCGCCACGGCATGCAAGTCCTCCATGAAGGGCTCGCCAATCTGTCGCCGGAATGACCACTCGAAGGGGCGATTAGGCGCCTGGCCGGTTATGCCCTTGAGCTGATCGCCTATCTCGGTCATGAATTCGTTGAATACGTCATCGCTTGATAGCAATCTCCAGGCGAGCAGCATTTTGTTTTCAGCACGCCCTAGGCGTTGAGCATCCCATGAGCCGGCATTGGCGTCTATCCTGGCATTCTGGACTTCGCGGTCTGCATCACGCACGGCCCTTGAAGCGGCTATGACATTCTCGCAGAATTTCTTCCACCAATCGTACTGCGCTAGGGCGTCGATGTGTGCTTGCAGCTCGGATAGCTTAAGCTCTATCTGTTGCAGGAGCAGGGCTCTGTTATTGAGCTCGTCTTTTAGGTTGTTGACCATGTTCTGTATCGCGGCGAGTAGCAGTGGCTGGAAATAGCGTGATATCTCTGCCTTGATGAAAACCCAAAGCGTGGATGCAAAGTCCCCGTGCCCACCTAGCGCGCCTTTTACATCCTGATAGCCGCCCTCGAGCAGGCTAGTCAGGCCGTCAACTATCGCACGGAAGATGCTCCCGCCGGCTTCTGACATGTCAACGCCTTGCTCGAGGACGTATCGCGCTAGCGCGAGGAAAGACCGCCCGGCGCTTTGTAGATTAGCCCTAAGCCCGTCATGGCGCAGGATGCTAGCATCTAGCAGGCTAGTAAAAAAACAGCTGTAGAAGCAGATATCGCCTGCAACTTGATTGAACGACTCGAGTGTTGCTCTCCCGAGATACTTAGCGGGCACGCCAGAGTCGCACTGGATTCCTATTGGCATTACTGTACTCCGGACAGAGCTCTAGTCCACCTGCGCCGCCATGCGTAAATATCAGCGGCGGTAACGCCTAGGTCTTTAGCCAGGTCTTCGGCGAGAAGGTGTCCGCCGCGATGCGAGAATAGCTTATCGAAAGCCTGCCGCTCCTTGCCCTCTAGCTGAGAGCGCAGATAGATGGCCCTGTCGTCTAGCTTAGAGCGCGCGTTATCTATAAACTGCTCTTCGTGTTCGGAGACATTGCTAGAAGCTAGCATGGATTGCGTCTTAGCCGCCCGGATACGCTGGATATGATTAAGCGGCATTTTCATATACTCGGCCATTTCGGCATCATTTGGCGTACGCCCGAGATTGTCGGCCAAAGCTTGCTGTGCCGCCTCATAGCGCCCGAACTCCTTAGAGAGAAACTCGGGGACATAGGAGACGTTTTGATACTGCTTGACGAACCTGTCCAGCGGCCGGATTTGATTCATCACATACGTGCTCAGCTTGGACTTAGTCGGGTCATACTTACCCAGAGCATCCCGCGCCAGCATCATGCTTTTATGCATCAGTATATTGTACGGGATGGGGTATTGTGTATATTTATTCAATACGTGCTTGAAGAGTGGAGTCAGGGAGTCGAGCAGGTCTTCCACGTATTGGTCATTGCCCGTCTTCTGCCATTGACGCCATAGCTCAAGCTGGCGCTCGTGCAGGCTCGCCGGCGCTCCGGCGGGCTCTTCGATGGGCATATCCGGCATTAAGTCGTCGTCTAGGTCCATATTAAGCTCAGGCATGTCTAGGCCGGGAACGGGCTCGTCGGGCTCGTCTAGCAAGTCGTCATCGTCATAGTCTGCCGCCGTTTTGGTCAACCTATCGTAAAGCGCTTCAGCAATGGGCCGGACTATTTCTCCTGAGATAACTCCGCGCCGACCGCGGAATCCGCGCTTGACTAAAGCATCGACGAAACTCTTCTTATCCATGTCACTCTCCACCTAAGATATCGGGATTGAGGCGTGTTAGCGGATTAACCTCCAGGTCTTCTGGGGAGACTAGCAGGTCTAAAGCCTCCGTTGGCCCGCGTGCAATGTTAATGCCGAAGTACATGTTAGCCGCTATTTCAGTGTAGCATTCCTGGCGCTCTTTGCAAAACGCCCCGGCAATGCGTGCGTCATTAGGAATAGTAGCGCCAACCTCTAGCCCTAGCTCTTCCATGTTGCGCAGGGTGACACTATTAGTTTTTAGCGAGTAACCACCCGAGGCGATGAACTCGTCGCTAGACATATCCGCTCCGTGGAAGTCAACCATGACTTGCTTAACGCTCTGCGTGATGCGCTTGCCGTAGTTGTAGGCGTAAATCTCGGGATACTCACATCCGGAATACTCATCCCACAGCAGGTCGATGGCGTTCTTGATAGCATACTTGTCCTGCTTAGCCGCCTTAACCTCAGCCTCGGTCATCTCGGGGTCGTTGTAGAGGTGCTTGAGGATTGACATGTCATCCCGCTCTTCTGTGTTGATGTACTCTAGCGAGGTTTGATATCTCCCCAGCAGGGCTGGGTAAACGTATATCCCAACATTTTCCGGCTTATACATATCATCAAACCACGTATCGCCAGCATAGTCCGGCGTGGGCTCGTCATAAGGCCTGACGTTAGTAATGGCCTGATAGAGTGTATAGCACCCCGAGTCAATATCTAGCACATGCCGGATGCTCTCCAGGAATCCTACATAGTGACACCCATTGCGCGCGAGTACTGCCACGGGAAATCCGGGGACAGGTTTAAGATTTAACGGACATCCATGCGCTCCACTGCCTATGGCTAGGGAGCGTGATGCGTAAACCTGAACCAGGAAAGACTGAGCACTGAAGGCCTTGACGTAATCAGAGCCCATGTCCTTGATGTACTCCGGCCGGTTATAGCTCAATGCGCTCATTACGATGCCGCGATAGCACTCCTCCGGAGTGGCGTGCTGCTTCCCGTGCGCCCTGAGCCCTTCTCGGAAATCCTCCGGGAAATAGATGGCGTTGGAGTTATAGTTTTCACTTAACGCGCCTGTCCCGCCTATGCGGCCTATACCTCGAGTTGGCCGTTGGGTAGGAGTATCTCCGAGGCTCAGCGTATCATATTGACTGGGCAGAATCACATTGCATCTCGGTGGCGGCGCGAATGGCATTTGGGGCATGAAGAGCATGTCATTCATGATGAGCTCATCAGGGTTATCAATAGACAACGACCCCACTCCCCCCTCGGGGGCGGTCATTTCCGTGGGGATAAACTCCGCATCTGGCTCGTCAATCCCGCCATACTTAGCGTTGATAAAAGACGGAGCTGGAACGTTAATGGCAAGGTATCTAATGAGATTCATGACGTGTAGCACTATCGCGGCAATAGGCTGACGACTCGATGATGCGCCTATGGTTTTATCTAGCAATACGCCCAGCTTAGTGGCGTCGAAATACCCCATGGCCTTTGAGTTGTCCTGCACGACAATGCTGTGGTCTAAGTTGAGCAGTTTCCATGTCAGATTGCAGGCCTGATTAGAGTTCAAGCCGGCGTCTTGCAGAAGCTCCTTAATCCCGCGAGCTAGTCCGTGCTGCTTGAGCTTGCTGACTATCGAGCTAGTCTGACTTGTCCCGCTGCGGCTCCCCCAGTTTTCGCTGCTCATTGACAAGCCACGGGATGTCTCAATCATATACGTTGCGACTTCTTGCATGAAGTAATTAGACCCTACGGCCACGATGACGGGGAAAGTGCCCTCTTTAGAAGTGACCAGTTGATACGAATACAGTCTTGCGGAGCCGATAAAAGACGTTTCGCCCAGCGCTTCATCTTCAACGAAGACATGGAATAGCGTTTTGGGCTGGATGCCAGATAGGGTATAGGTTGCCCTGATAGGCAATCCGGTCTCCTCGTCTTTTTCAGAACCGTCAGCCGCCTTGATGATGCATTTGCTAATCCAGCGCGGATCTGGGGGTAATACTATCTGAAAGACTGATTTGCCGTTAGTGGCAAAATCACACGTCACACGCCTTACGGGCATGCGAACACCCTCAACGTATACGATGGGGCGTTGTTTGCGGGCTATCATGCCTAACACTAAGCCAACTCTCCCCGCCTACCGACGAAGTGATCATCGGTTGCCGTAAACTCTACGGTAATGGGCGTATGGTCAATCACGGCGGGGACGTCAATGTGCTTGTATGTGTACGATGGATCTGCAAGTGGCATAGCGCTACCTCCCGTCTTAGTATGATACTCCTCGGGCGAGATCAAAATCATCGGTTTGCAGTTATAAAAACAGCGAAGTAAGTCTGCATTCTTTTGTTGTAATCCCACAGAAAGGACGCTACGAATGCCAGAGAGGATAGAGGTAAGCTTCACAAGGCGTGGGTCTGAGTTTGACTTCCGGATACACGACCAGCCGTCAGATTGGGGGATTGCGCCGCCCCGCGAGATGGTCATAGCTGCCCTAGTGATGCCAGGAGATGATGTTCTTCTGTATGAAGTGAAGGTAATGTATTGCCCCGCGATCAGCCGTAATGACTGCTTCTTGGCGAGCGGGCGCTATCAATTTGATCATTACGATGCTCCGATGTATGGTGGGCACGCGAAGACAGTGCGAAACATAAGGAGAGCGATAACGGCTTTATTCAACGCTGCACGCCGCGATGGACATGAGTTTGTCATTAGAGAGTATAAGGAGGGGGACTAGATGGAAGGCATCGTCGTTAGCATAAGAAAGCACGGTCGAGCGTTCGCGATACATGAACAACCCGAGGATTGGTTCAGGCCGAGGAGGGAAGAGGGTATCACGATAGGTATCATCAACATGCTGGGCTATATGTATCATGTATATGTGTGTGAATGGCCAGAGTTGCGTCCTGACATGTGTTATGTGGCCAGAAGCAAGGGCCAGTTGGGTCTGGAGTTTGACTATTTCACCGTCAGGGAGCATCAGGCGTGGGTGAAGGCCTTGCGGCGAGCTATTACTGCTTTAGTTAACATAGCCCGCCAAAACGGTTATGAGTTTAGGATTATACCGTAAGGAGGCCAGCGTGGAGCGTATCGCCGTTAAAATGCTATCGCACGGTTGTAGGTTTGTGATATACGAGCAACCCCGTGGCTGGTTCAGGCGGCCGTCATCTGACAGGGCCAGGCTGATGCGCCGAGTACAAGACACGCTAGGCGAGTACGAGGTAATCGTTTGCGATTGCCCGGAATTGCGCGGTAACAAGTGTTATGTAGCCGCCTATAAAAAACAGCTAGGCACGATGTACAACTCCCCCCGCATAGCTAATCATGCTGCGTTTATGCGTGGTACGCGCAGAGCTATCGCTGCGTTGCTTAACATAGCCCGTCGAGATGGTTACGAGTTCAGACTTATTCCCTAAGGAGGACG
>Ga0116187_1003189_pt1 | contig 15448 bp, 16 predicted proteins | sample AD_JPNNA6_MetaG_FD_89755 | JGI IMG/M metagenome (GOLD analysis project Ga0116187, IMG submission 89755) | Active sludge microbial communities of municipal wastewater-treating anaerobic digesters from Japan - AD_JPNNA6_MetaG | ecosystem: Engineered > Bioreactor > Anaerobic > Digestate | place... | reverse complement strand
TGGGAGGTCATCAAAGAAGGCCGATCAAAGGGCAAGAAGGCCTGGTGGTACGTGTGTTGCGGTCCCGCCGGAAGCCATCTCAACTTTTTCAGCCAGTTTCCCGCCATTCGGCCCCGGCTCCTGATGGGCGCCGCCACATGGAAGTACCAGCCCGACGGGTTCCTTTACTACCGCGTCTCGGGATGGCGAAACTACGAGAAACCTATCGGGAGCGGGCCGCTCGCTAACGATTACAGACCGTATTACCTCCCGGGTCCAGACGGCGACGGCGAGCTGATTTGCCCCGGCCCCAACGGCCCCCTGAGCACCCTGCAATTCGAGAACATCAGGGACGGCATCGAGGATTATGAATACTACTGGGTGCTCCAGAACCTCGTGAGCAAAGTCCAAGCCACGGGCCGCACGGCCGAATCGGAAGCGCGGTTGTTGACGATCCCCGAAGATCTTCTGGCGTCGCTCACCGAGTATACCGGAGAGCCCGCGCGGCTGCGTGCCGAACGCCGCAGCATAGCCGAGGCTATCGTGCGTCTGAAAAACGCATTGAATCAATAAGCGCCGAATTCCTCGAGCGCTTCGTACATGGCGATGATGTTGCCCGGCGGCACGTCGCTCTGGATGTTGTGGATAGTGTTAAACACGTATCCGCCGCCCGGCGCCAGCGCCTCGACGTTGCGCCGGACGTCATCCTTCACTTCCTGTGGCGTCCCATGGGGCAGGACGTGCTGGGTGTCTACCCCTCCGCCCCAGAACGTGATCGCATCCCCAAAATCCCGTTTCAACGCCTGCGGCTCCATGCCCGCGGCGCTCACGTGGACCGGGTTGAGAATGTCCACGCCCGCTTCGATAAACCCCGGCAGATAGGGACGGACGTTGCCGCACGAATGGAAGAACAGCCGTGCATTCGGCGCGGCTTTCTTGATGGCCGCAAATACTCGCTCAAGATGAGGCCGGATCGTGGCCGAATACAGCTCGAACGAAATGAGCTGCGAATGCTGGGTGCCGTAGTCGTCATTTTCAACCACGATATCCACCTCGCCGCCCAACTCTCCCAGCGCCATCTGCCAGAAAGCGATTTTGAGATCCGCGAGCCTGCCGTACAGACGGTCAGCAAACTCGGGGAACATCATCGGGTCCGTCAGGGCGTTTCCCATGCCGCGAAGCCGCTGCGCCATCTCGAAAATGCCCGCGCAAAGGCCTTTGATCATCACCGCCTTGCCCTTCTGATGGAATTCGGCTGCCCGTGCGCGCAACCCCCGCACGCGAACCGGATTCCCCGCATCGGGCCAGGGATACGCCTCAATGGCCGCTGTTTCCGCAGGACGAATCCCGAGCGGGTGCTCGACTATGCTGAACCATAACCCATCTCGCTTGGGGAAATGCTGCGTCATGCCCCACTCATCGCGATAGACCCAGGTATTTCCACCATCTTCAAGTTTCTCGAACACGTCCCAATTATGACTCGTCAGCGGGAAAAGACCACGGGTATCTACGCCAAAACGATCCAGAAAATCGTCCGAGGGAATCACGGTCTGCTGCACCACATCCTGCCAGCAGGGCGCGTGCGACGGCATACCCAGATACGCCCGTACCGCTTCGTAAGCAACCCTGCTGATCCCCGTCACATGCGTGCCCGCAAGGTCCAGGGGCACTCGGTCCGGCTCGCGGTGTTCAATAGCGGTCAGAATCCGCTCGCGAGAGGTCATGTATCGCATTCTCCGCTTTCAGAACGATTAAACCCGGACAAACCAGAGCCGCCGCGGACCGCGAGAGCTCCCCGGCACACGAACCGGTTTCCTTCACCCGGATCGTACCGGCCTGCCCGGGATTCCGCAACTCGCCCATCCGGGTTTCTTTCCTTCGGGTAGAGGGAACCAAACCCGCAGTTTGGAGATAGACATGTGCGTCCGGTTGTGCTTGGTTTGCTGAGCGAGTACTATGAGAATACGTGTCCAATCGGCGGCTGGGCGCATCAGAGGAGCGGGCTGCCCGGGGAAATCTGATGAGCGGCCGGTGCTAATGAAGGGGACAATCCCATGAAGACAACTGCGGGCCTTTTGGTTCTGGCAACAATACTGGTTCTCTCTCTCCCAGCCTGGGCGAAACCCAACGAGGTGCCGTTACCGTTGGGCAAAAAACTCATTGAATACGGTTGGGACGTGCCGACGGCCGAACAAGTGCGCAAGAATATCGACAAGATGGAAAAGCGCCCCTTTGATGGCGTGATTTTCCGGCTTGATGGCGGCGGCAACGTCCTTGTTCCAGAGCCCTGGACCGAAGAACGCTTCAAAAAGGATTACGAAAACGCCGAGCGCATCAAGTGGGAACGCTTCACGGACAATTTCGTCATCATGTGGGCGGCCTCCAATCAGGACTGGTTCAACGACAACCAATGGACCGTCATTATCAACAATGTTCAGCTGGTTGCTCGGGCTGCCCGGCTCGCCCGGTGCGCCGGGATCTGCTTTGACGCCGAGCCTTATGGGGACAACCCATGGGATTACGGCAAGACCGCCCACCGCGACACGCGTTCGTTCGAAGAGTATCAGGCCAAGGTGCGCCAGCGAGGCGCTCAGTTCATCCGCGCGGTCGAGACCGAGCTGCCCGACCCGCAGATCCTCACATTCTTCCTGTTGAGTTACTTCGCGGACCTGTGCCTTCCCATGGACCCGGCGTTCCGGCAGGAAAAACTCTCGAAGGAGCATTATGCGCTTCTGCCTGCATTCCTCGAGGGGATGCTCGAAGGGTCTCAGCCCGGGACCCGCATCGTTGACGGAAACGAGGGCGCTTACTATTACCGGGATCGGCAACAATACTTCGAGAAATACCATCAAATCACCCAGCGGGGACTGTATCTCATTCCCGACGAACTTCAGGCCCTGTACCACGAAAAGGTGCTCGTGGGCCAGGCCCTGTACATTGACCAGTATTTCGGATTGTGTGAACAGAAGGTGCTGGGACATTTCCTGACGCCGGAACAGCGACCCCTGTGGTTCGAGCACAATGTGTACTGGGCACTCTATACCACCGACAAATACGTCTGGTGCTATAGCGAGCGCATGAACTGGTGGGAAGACGGGAATGTACCCCAGGGGTGCGAGGAAGCCATCCTTTCGGCGCGGCGCAAACTTGCCAACGGCCAGAATCTCGATATCGACCTCGTCCCAATCATCGAAACCGCCCAGAAACGCGAGCAGGACGCCATTACCGGAGACTTGGCCATTCGAACCGCCGAAATCAAGGCCATCGAGAACGGCGTGTCCAAGCCCAAGATAGACGGCAACCTCGAGGACGAAGTGTGGCGCAAGACGGAACCGCTGGACCCCTTCGTGCCGATGAAAGCCGCCCAGGAAACGGTATCCGCGCAAACACAGACCAAGGTCACGTATGACAACGAGTATCTTTACATCGCGTTCCGGTGCGAAGAGCCCAAGGCCGCTGAACTCCAAGTCGTCGGCGAGAAGCGCGACGACTACGTGTTTACCGGCGACGTGGTCGAGGTATTCATCAAACCCAGTGAACAATCGGCCGCGTTCTACCATTTCGCCATCAACCCCGCAAACGTGGTGTGGGAGGGGCTTCACGTAGACGTGCTGCAGACCGAGTTCAGCCCCGTATGGGAACATGCCGCCCAGCGGGGAGCCGATTTCTGGACCGTGGAAATCGCCCTCCCCTGGAAAGCCATCAACATGGAAACGCCCAAGGCCGACAGCCAGGTCAAGGTAAATCTCTGCAGAGAACGGTACACCGAGCGCGAATGGACCCTGTGGTCGCAGACCGTTTACCATTTCCTCGAACCCGAACATTTCGGCACGTTCATCTTCAAGTGACGAATTCAGAAAGGAACAAGCGCCGGGGCAATGTCATAGCCTCGATTTCCAGGCGTGGTCACGGAAGCATTTGCCCCAACTCGCATGCGGTTCAGGCACATGCTATGATCGTTCAGTAATTGCATCGAAGGCGCCGGCGTTTTGTGAACAAACACCTCTGACTCGAAGTGAATCATTCCTGATGTACCGGGTTCTGACACCGCTGTTCCGTCCCCTGGGCGTATGCGCCCTCATGGCCCTCATTTTCGCTCCTGCGGCCTGTGCATGGGCATGCGAGGGGCTTACCGTAGGTTTGGCTTTGTTCCAGAACCATCGGGACATGCACTCCCTGCTGGTTATAGGACCGGACAAAGACCCCCAGACCCAGGAACTCTACGATAACCTGCTCTCCTGGACCCGCGGCGCCGCAGAAGACCTGAATCTCTTACCTCTGCGGATTGCGTCCGGCGATCCGGCCGTTGTGTGGAGCGATCACGGGTTTCAGGAGCCGCCGGACGCAGCGCGGGCGGTCTACCTGGTCGCGCGGCATCCCGCCAGCGGACTGAGCCTTATCGTGGACCGCTGGGACCACGCCCCTACGGCGGAGGACCTCGAGGTCCTGCGCGAATCGCCGTTGCGAGAGCGTCTGCGCCGCGAAACAGTCGTGAACCTCGCTGTTATTGTCCACTCGCCCGGAACAGACACCCAGGCCGCCGCGAATACCACGGCGCTCCTCCAGGAAGTCGCAGCCGCCTGGAAAAGCGAGCAGGGCCAGAACATCGCGCTCTTGACTCTGGACCGTTCCGATCCGCGCGAACGGACCCTGGTCCGCTTCACGAAACTCAACGAAACGGATGCCGAATGGGCGGCCGTTTTCGCCGGACGGAGCACCATGCTCTTCCCTCCCCTCGAAGGCGAGGCCCTGACGCGCGAGAACCTGAGCCGCCTGTTGGAAAAACTCGCCGGACCCTGCACCTGTATCGAGAACCCCTACGCGCTCGGCGTCGAAATTCCTATTCTGTGGACGGACGCGGACGATAAACGCGCGTCCGAGCTCGCACCGCCCCTTTACACCGAACAAGTCGTCGGGGAACCGCGCGAGGCGCCCGTTGCCGGTTCTGAAACGCCTGCTATGCCCTCCGTTCTGGCCCTTGGGGGAATCGCGGCGGGCATCATGTGTATCGTGTCCCTGGGCGCCGTCGCCGCCGTATTGTGGCAGTCTCGCCGGCGCTCTCACGTGCCTACGGAGGAAGCATGAAACGCAACCTGACCCTGCACCGCATGATCTGGCGTGAGATTCAACGCTCGAAATGGAGCACCCTGCTATGCTTCGGCATCGTCGTACTGGCGACCGGCCTGCTGGTTGTCATGATCGCCGTCGGACGAAGCTCTGTGGACGCTACGCGCATCCAGATGAAAGACATGGGGTTCAACATACTCATCACCCCGCCGGACGCGGATCTCGCGCAGTACCAGGCGCTCAATTTCGATGGTCCAGACATGCCTGAAAGCTATGTCGAAAAACTCGCCGGCAGCACCGTATTGGCCCAGCATTTCGTCGGCAAGTATCAGAAGACCCTTCAAGTCGAGGGCAAAACCATTGTCCTGACGGGACTCAGATCCGAGCTGCCGCGCCGGGGTTCCTCCCGCCCGCCCATGCCGACGGCCTACGTTGTGCCGGCCGGCAAAGTGTTTGTAGGCGCTGCCGCCGCCAAAGCGCTTGACCTTGAGCCCGGCGATGAAGTAACCATCCTCGGGAAATCGTTCGCGGTCGCCAGGGTAATCGAACCCAAAGGAGCCATGCCCGAAGATATTCGCGTGTTCACGCTTCTCAGCGACGCACAGGCTCTCCTGGGCGCCGAGGGCCGTGTTAATGCCATAGACGCGCTCGCCTGCCTCTGTCCTGTCGAGACAACCGACATTCTCGGTGCGCTTCAGAAGAGCATTCGCACGGTCCTTCCCGAGGTTGGCATACAGCCTTACCGGGACATCCTTCTGGCCCGCCACGAGCAACGCAATATGGTATACCGGCTGCAATTGGCGACCGTGGCCATCGTAGTCGCGGGCGCCGCCACTGCAATCTGGGGGTTGACCTATCTGAATGTCCGGAACCGCCGTTCGGAGATCGGCGTGTTCCGCGCTTTGGGAATCCCCGGCGCGCGCATCGCAAGCCTCTTCGTCGCGAAGGTCGCCCTGTACGGTCTCGCCGGCGGCATTGCCGGCTGCGCGCTGGGCTACCTGCTCGCGCCCGCCATCGTCGTAACCGAGGGCATCGTGATGCCGGATATCTGGTCGCTTGTTCTCATCGCCGGCGTCACACCGCTGGCGGCGATCGTGTTTGGTCTACCGCCCATCGTTGCGGGCTTGCTTCAGGACCCCGTCGATGTGCTCCGGGAGGCAGCGGCATGATTCGGTTCAGTAACGTATCCAAGCAGTTTCGCAAAGGGGACACCACGGTGCGCGCCCTCGACAATGTCACCTTCGAGGTCGAGCCGGGCCAACTGGCTCTCGTACGCGGACCATCGGGAAGCGGCAAGACGACCCTGATCAATCTTGCGGCCGGACTCAGCCACGCATCGCTCGGAAGCATCCACGTGGCCGGAACATGTATCGATGGGCTGTCCCTTCGCGAGCGCGCGAACTTGCGGGCCCGTGAAGTCGCGGTAGTCTTCCAGCTATTCCACCTCGTGCCTTACCTCACCGCGCTCGAGAACGTCCTATTGCCGACGCTGGCAACACCAGGCGCCGGCAACGCGCCTGAGCGCGCCCGGGGTCTCCTGGCGGAGCTGGGCCTGGAATCTCGTGGCAATCACTATCCGGACGAAATGTCGGCGGGCGAGCGGCAACGGTGTGCTCTGGCAAGAGCATTGCTCAACGAACCCGCGGTCATTCTGGCCGACGAACCCACCGGGAACCTGGATCCCGCCAGCGCGGAAACCGTTCTGGCGCATCTGGACAACGCACGAAAGCGCGGCGCCACTGTGCTCCTCGTCAGCCATCAACCCATCGACAGCATTCGGCCGGACGTTGTTTTCGAGCTGCGTGAAGGCAGGCTCCTCCCCTGAGTCTCCGTCAAACCGCCATGAACGCTTGATCGGACGGTCGTACGGAGCTGCTGAAAGAGCCAGACACCGATAGCGCAACCTCGATTTGTCCTGGGATTGCGGGGTCGGGCGTGTGGTTGGCGGCAACGTCCGGCACAAGGCCGGACGCTACAGCCGGAATCTCCATTATTGTCCTCATCATGATAGCTGTGTGCTTGTGTGCAAAAGCCGCTCCCCCTGAATCTTGTGGGGAACGGCTTGGAAAAACCCAGATGGGCTCTTGATTAGCTTTCGCTCGTCTGTACAACAGCGCCAACCCAACTGCCGAAATTCTCACCGTAGGTGCCTGCGGGACCATTGGCAATCGGGTATTCACTCGGATAGCGCAGAAACGCCACATGGCCATCCATAAAGAGCACGTTTCCGCCGCCCGGCACGTGATTGTATGCGCCGATCGCGGGGAAAGCGTCGGGAAAGACACCCAACTTGAGCGAGTCACCCCACGCGTCGAACATCACCGGCAGCTCGCTTTGTGCCATGGCGCTTCCCGCAGGATTGTTGATATCCGTAACGAAAAACCGTTCAATACCCTCACGAAGGTGCTGGTATTCTTTTGGCAACGCGGCGCCGTCATCATCAATAGGGCTGGTGGTGGCGCCATCACCGCCAAGAAGCAGAGGCGTGATGCCGTTGCCCGCCGTGTCGCTCAGTGTGGGGGGATTGACCCAGGTCTTTGACTTCGTGATACCCCACGGGCACCCGTAGCCTATCACTGACGATTCAGAGTATGCGACGAAACCACCCCCAAAGTACGCGTCATAAAACTGGCTGTACGTGAGGCCAAAAATGATGTCTTTCCCCTGAGCGCAAGACTTCGTCGCATAGGGGATATACAGGTACGACGGTAAGAGCGACGTGAGGGCTTCCAAACATGCCAGGGCTTCAGGAGTCTGGTTTACAGAGGCCATCTGAATGCGCGCATTCATGTCCCAATCCGCGGCGTCCGACGGGCACACCGCGATCTGCATGTCCGTGCAGTATTCGGGATACACGGCACTACCCAGGATGCCCATCGGGTAGCCTCCGATATTGAGCTCCGTTCGCGCAATTCCCGGGAACATCTCGCCCTTGCTCTCATTGGCGTACATCTTCAGAACAAGACCCCATTGTTTGAGGTTGTTGGCACAGCTTGCACGCCGTGCAGCCTCGCGCGCCCGTGACAAAGCCGGCAGTAGAATGGCGGCGAGGATACCGATGATCGCAATAACTACGAGCAATTCAATTAGTGTGAATCCATGCCTTTTTCTCATGTCTTGCCTCCCTTCAATCAATCGCATAAGCTGCCTGTACATTACTCCACTGAACCAGACACCAAATGCACTATCGCCGCGTCCGCGCCTTAGGCTGTTTCGCCCGCACTCGTCTGTATCCTCCTTTCTTCGGGCGCTGCTTCCCTGCTAACCTGCGCGTGAACGCGGAGTTCAGCCTTGAGAAAACGCTGCTGGACGGTGCGCTGCGGCGATTCAATGCGTTCCAGCAGGATTTCGGCGCTCTGACGGCCCATCTCGTCGCCAGCCTGTACCGCGCTGATCATCGGGATGCCGAGCGCCTCCGTCAGTTCATTGTCATCAACCAGAGCCACTTGCACGTCGCCCGGGACGTCAAATCCGAGTTCGGCCAGTTCGTCGAGCAGATTCGCGGCGATCCCATCATCGGCGCAAAGAAACGCCGTCGGCCGGCTGCGATACGCCATGATGCGGCTCACTACACTTGCCGGAGACCCGCCCGACGAGCCGAAAATCCCCATCAAATCCACGTTAAAAAGAATCGCTGCCTCTTTCAGGGCGCGCCGGTATCCCGAGAAGCGGTCTTCGGCCGCCGTGTTGTCGAGTCCCGACGTGATATACGCGATATTCTTGTGTTTGCGTCTGACAAGTGCCTTCGTCAACTGATACGCGATGTCTTCGTTATCCGTTACCACAAAATCGGTTTGAAATCCCCGCACGTACCGGTCCACCAGCACGAACGGGTAGCCTGATTTCTGGAATTTCCGGAGCAGATCCAGCGTCTTCTCGGCGGCATGTTGCAGCCAGAACGCTACGCCCTCGACTCCGCTGTTGCGCATGTTTGCCAGAAACTCGAACTCCGTCTCGTGACTGAAGCGGAGAAAATAGAACATGGTGTGAAAACCCTTGTCGGCCGCCGTTTGATTGAACCGGCGCACCACGCTCCGAGTGTAGTGGCATTCAAATTCGGGACACGCCAGAGCCACCGTCCGCCAGCCTTCGACCCGCAACGGCTTCTGCCACTGTGCCTTCGGAGCCACAAACGACCCGCGGCCCGGGCTGCGCACAATGTAACCTCCCAGTTCGAGGTCGCGCATGGCCTGCCGCGTGGGGTTGCGGCTAACATTGTACTGCCGCGCCAGTTCATGTTCCGACGCAAGCCGCGTCCCCTCGGCCAATTCCCCGCTTTCAATCTGGTTCTTCAGCTCGCGCTTGATGAAGGCGTACACAGGTATTTCGCGCGGAGTTTCCATCTGCTGTTATCCCTGTCCTGCCTCCCATGGTCTCAGATTTGTAATTACATCTATCCACACAATCTGGTGACATTCTGACACACCAAACCGCAGGCGTCAACAGGTTCTGCCGCAAATATCCTAAGTCGCTCAATCCCAATGGCTTAGGAAGCCGCCACCGCCCTCTCCGAACCTGTGATTACAGCTTCTTGCGGGGTGAGTGGCGATGCACCATTCCCTCATCAGGGCGGCAAATGGCATCAGAGGACAACGCCGCTGCTTCCGGTTGCCGGATGTCCGAGACGAGACTACTGTTCTGCAGGTACCGGTAGGATCAGAGCGCTCGGATACGCTGCGCTCATATGCACCTTGTTGTGCGCTACCCGCATTTCCTGAGGAAGCTCCGGCGGAAAATCGGCCCCTGTGTTCGGATTGATTTCAAATCGGGGGAAGTTGCTGCTTGATACATGCACCCCAATGCGATGCCCGGCGTTGAAAATCATGCTGATGGACCACAAATCGACGGTCAATTCGCCGACCTCGCCGGGCGCAAGCGGCTGGGGTTGCTCAAACCCGCTGCGGAATTTGACCCGTTGGATGTTGTCGAGGAGCAGAATCTCCTTGCCGTCCGGATAGATGTCTACCAGTTTGGCCGTGAAATCCGTGTCCGGCGCATCCGAGGAAACAAATAGACGCAGCCTCACGCGGCCCGTCACTTCCGTGGACGCTTCGAGAGGAGCGGTGGCAAAACGAAGCACGTCGGGCCGCTTCCCCAATTCGCTCTGATCGAATGGCCCCGCCGGAAGGATAAGGTTCTGCCCGCCGTGAGTCGGGCAGGGGTTCTTCGGGTCAAAGTCGTATTCGAGCGCGTCATCACTGGCGACAGGGGATTCGGCCGAGAGGCTCCTGTCTTTATGCAGGAACAGCGTTTCGTCCCGGGTCTCGAAAGGAGGCCAATTCTGCGCCGTGCGCCATTCCTTGCCAGGCGCATTGGGGTCCGAGAAATCGCCGAGCGTATAGTATCGCACGACAGCTTCAGTCCACGGCTGCGATTGGCCACCCAGAAGCCAGTGTTTCAGGAATCGCAGAGACGTGCCGTTGAGATCGGCATCCATGAAATTGTCCGGAAGTTCGACGTCGCCGAATTTCTTTGTGGGCGCGTGCCCCCACGGCCCCATGATGAGCACTTGACTGCCGCGGGCGCGTTCTCCCCCTCTGTTTTGCCTGGAAGTGAAACTATCGATGGTTCCCTGGGCAAAAATGTCCCACCATCCCCCGACATGCAGCGTCGGGGCGTTAATATCGGGCGCACGTTTCTCGAGGTCATAAAGACTCCAGAACGAGTCATCAGAGGGATGGCTTTTCCATTCCTCAATCACATGGGAGCTGCCCTGTTCCGATATCCATTCTTCGCAGAGGTTCTTTCGCCACACGCCGCCTTGATACGACAATTGACCATAGAAGCGCGAAGGAGCGACCCAAATCACCTGGCATGAGAGATCCGGACACAACGGCGCGAGCAGCTCCGTCGAGATTCCCAGCGCCGACATACCGAACGTCCCCACCACCCCGTTGGACCAGGACTGCTCCTTGATCCATTCCACCGTGTGAAAACCGTCTTGATGTTCACCCCAACCATCGTCGCCAAAGACCATGTCGGTGCCTTCGCTGCCGTCGCGCCCCCGGGTGCTTTGAATCACGAAAGCGATGCCCTGCGAGGTGAACAACGCTCCGAATGCCGCCCCTTCATCGCGGCTGTAGGGAGTGCGGGTCAGCACCGTGCATGCCGGCTCTTGACCCGCCGGAAGGTACACGTCCGTGGCCAGTTTGACACCGTCGGGCATGGCGACCTGGAGATTATGGCGGCCAGCGCCCAAACGTTCGGAAGGCGCCTCGGGCGCTTCGACTGGCGCCCCTGCGCCGCTCCCTTCCGCGTCGGCGTCTTGCGATACAACACCAGCGTTGCTTGTGACAGCCGGTTCACCCCCGCACCCGGCAATTCCACCCACCATGACAAACAATGCCGCGATGGCGCCAAAGCGCTTAAAGAAGTCTGCCGTCCACCGCAAAGTCAAACGCGAATTCAACAGTCTCATCTCACTCATCCTCCTCCCGCACACTCAGGCCGGCTTGGAGGGATTGTAATGACAATTCCGGCAAACGGTCAAGACTGTCGAAGCAGAATCATTACGTCCCCACCGAATCGGCCCTTCCCCACGCTAGCCAGGAATCCGCAGCGCGAGACCTTTGAAGTGTCTCTGGGCGCGGCTGCAAAATACGAATTCCCAGGCCGCCGTTGACGCGGCCTCCCTCGGCATTCCGTCAGGATCAAACCTCAGATGTTCGCGGCTGTGGCCTGGCAAATCTCGAAGAACCGCCACGGCTCCTCGCGACTCTTTGCACTCCAGCAGGCGAATCTGTCTTTTGGCCGAATCGTGACCTTCCGTCGCCCCCCCTTGGGCCGCCTGGCTGATGACCGCAGTCTACAACCGGAAGTATCCCTTTTCCGGCAGAATTCGCGTTTTTCTAAACTTAAGTACCATTTTCCGCGTGTCTTACGCAGCTTAGAAACTCTTAATTCCAAAAAACAGCGAAACCAAAGTCAGGACCAGCTTATCTATGCTACTTGACTTTTGGTATGTCCATACGATACCCTAATGTGAAGATACGGAGCGATACCCCTGCATCAACGGTTTTAGACCCCAACGTGACAGGCATATTTGGGGACTCACTGGATAGTAGAAATGCAGTGAATGCAGCCAAGCAGGCTGGAACTTCTGGCGGACGTGAGGGATTAAGTGTGAACGGGAGGCCAGAGAACACGTATCCCTAAAAGTATGTTTTGTGATAAGGTTACTAACTTTTGTCGTGATGTAGCGAAGTTAGCGGTGAGGGAGAAGTGCCGCGGGCTGAAAGTGGCGCCGATGTACGTCCCGCATCGGCAAACGGAAAGCCTTAAACTCAGAGGTGGAATATGACCAACAGTAACGATGTGACGTACTCCGTGAATCTAGACAGTCCTATCGCTGTCTATGTGCAAATCGAGAACCAGATCCAGTTCGCTATAGCATCCGGCCGTATCAAGCCGGGGTTCACCCTGCCGTCGGTGCGTGAAATGTCCCAGCTGCTCGACGTCAATCCGAACACGGTGACCAAGGCCTACCGGGATCTCGAGTTGCTTGAACTCGTTCATACACGGCGTGGCGTCGGCGTGACGATCGCGGAGAAGGCTCCGAAGATCTGCCGTGACAGAACGCGTCCCATGGTTAAGCACCATCTTGTCGACGCAGTTTCCGAGTGCATTGCGTGCGGATTGAGCGAAAGCGACGTGCGCAATATCGTCGAGAGCACAATCAGCAGCGGCACAAAGCCGTACGAAGCCCCGAAGAAAAAGAAATAGGGCTCCCCACAGTCTCAACAATAGATTAACCGCGCGGGGCGGGTACTATTTTCAGCGTGTAGGTCCCGCGCGTTTTTTGTACACAGCAGGGAGCTCCGAAAGCCTTCGACAGTATTGAGGCGCGCAGTAGAGTGTTGCGGCTGCCCTGCGCGAGGACGCCGCCACTCTTCAGGATGAGCACGTTTTCAATCCAGTCGCCAATCTCCTCTATGTGGTGGGTGACATAGATGATGGTGGGCATTTCGTGTGCCGCGGCAAGAAGCGACAAGTCATCGAGAAGGCGGTGGCGTGCCGCGGGGTCCAACCCGGCGCACGGCTCATCGAGCACCATCAATTGAGGATTGCAGACGAGTGCTCGGGCAATCAGTACGCGCTGGCGTTCGCCTTGCGACAGCGTCGCATACGCATGCCCTCCCAGGTGCTGTGCATTAACGCGCCCGAGAGCCCCCCGCGCCCTTTCATATTCGGGCTCCGAGAGAATACGGTATACGCCCATGGACGCATCCAGTCCTGAAGCGACAACATCCAACGCCCTGTCACCCTGAGGAAATCGAGACTCGATGGAGCTGCTGACCCATCCGACGGTTTTTCGGAGTTCAGGGATGTTGCAGGCGCCGAAACGCTTGCCCAACACGCGCACGCTGCCCCGGGTGGGCCATTCGTATCCCGTCACGATTTTGAGAAGGGTTGTCTTGCCCGCGCCATTAGACCCGAGCAAGGCCCAATGGCTGCCCCGTTCGATCCGCCACGAAACCCCGCGTAAGATGGCGGTTCCGTTGCGCTCGAACCAGATATCCTCCACATGCACGATGCCCATGGTGTCTCCTGCGTATTTCGGGGGAACCTGCTGCCGGACTCAGGCGGACCAGCCATCCCGGCCCACAAGCGGAACAAACATACAGCGAATGCTGTCGCGTTCGATATACCGATCATCACCTTCACGCACGACCACTTTGAGCTGCTGCAAATCGCGGCTTCCCACAGGGCATACCAGGCGCCCCCCGAGCGCTAGCTGAGACCGCAGGGATGGCGGGATCGCGGGCGCGGCCGCGGTGACAACGATTGCGTCGTACGGGGCATGCTCCGGCCAACCCAGGGTGCCGTCCCCCACCACGACCGTCACGTTGTGATACTCGAGCGCGCGCAGCCTCTCCCTCGCGCTATCCGCCAGATTCTCAAAACGCTCGACCGAGATGACCTCCCCCGCAAGCTCGGCCAGGATCGCAGCCTGGTAGCCGGAACCGGTGCCCACTTCGAGGACCTTGCTCTGAGGCGTCACTTCGAGCAGTTCCGTCATCTTAGCCACCATGTACGGCTGGGAGATGGTCTGGCCGGAGCCGATTTCCAGCGGACGGTCTTCGTAAGCGCGCTGTTGTTTCGCGAGGGGCACGAAGTAATGGCGAGGCACGGCGCGCATCGCGGCAAGCAAACGCTGGCCAGTGATGCCGCGGTTCGCGATCTGATGCCGCACCATCGCCTCGCGCTCGCCCGCGTATGGATCGGATGGAATCATAAAGCCCTGCCTGCTACAAGAGGGGCATGCCGCGCGCCGGCCCGTGGTCCATTGTCAACAAAGCCACTACGACAGTACGCACCACCCAAATCAAAAACAACGTGGCAAGAGGACCAAAATCGACCGGCCCCATGTGAGGCAGCAACCGCCGCATGCGCTGAATCAAGGGCTCCGTGATGCGCCCAACCCAGGCCAGCCGCCCCGCATCGGTATTGACTTCAAGCCAGGGCCCGAACCACCGGAGCAGAATCAGGATCATGTACAAGGTCAGTATGCTGAAAACCGCATGTGCCACCATTAGAATCTACACTCCCGAATGCGCTCATAGAGCGGCCCCTGGGGCGTCAGGGTGCTCGAAAAAAGCGTTACACCAGCCACGCGGAACGGGCGCCCGTGAAAGTCCGCCAACGGCGCCAGAGCAGGCCCGAGTTGGCCCGCCTCCTCAGGCCTCCGAATCCGGCCCAACGTCAGATGCGGGCGAAAGGGCCGGTTCTCGGGTTTCAAGTCAATGCTTGCAGCAGCCTTTTCGGCCACAGTCTGGACTTCCGATAGCCCGCCCTCGAGCGGACCAACCCCCGCCCAGATTACGCTGGGATGCCGTACGTCAGGGAATGCCCCGGCACCCTGCACCGCGCACTCGAAAGCGCTTATGCCCGAGCATCCCTTTGCAAGAAACTCGCCGGCTATTCCGGCCTGATCGTCGTCGATCTCGCCCAGAAAACGCAAGGTCAGATGCATGCGGTCCGGCCGCACCCACGAAGCACGAATACCTGAGCGGCGCAGATGCTCGACCATTCCCTGTAATTCCCGCCGGGTGGCCTCCGGCAACTCGATGGCGATAAACGTCCGCATAACGGTATTACGAGCCGGCTCGGGCGCGTTCGAGGCGTATCCAAGCTTCGTCGTCCCCGCATACCTTGGGAATCCCGATATCCGCCACGACGAGACGCCCTACGTAGCGTTTGGCCTCGGGCATCACCAAGCCCTGCTTGGCGTACTGAAACGTGACCGTGATGTCAGCACGCACACAATTCCCGCAGACGGCGCCTGTGTCGGCATCGAGGCCGGACGGCAGGTCCACCGCCACGGTGTAGACCTCCGGCCAGGCATCGATGGCCGCCCGGATCGGGCCGGTAACCTCGCCTTTGACTCCCGTCCCCAGTAAAG